>Ga0302157_10002578_pt1 | contig 21002 bp, 19 predicted proteins | sample I_Bog_N3_3_FD_193502 | JGI IMG/M metagenome (GOLD analysis project Ga0302157, IMG submission 193502) | Peat permafrost microbial communities from Stordalen Mire near Abisko, Sweden - I_Bog_N3_3 | ecosystem: Environmental > Terrestrial > Soil > Wetlands > Peat | place: Sweden: Abisko, Stordalen... | reverse complement strand
ACGAGTTCGAGAGCCTAAACCACACTAAATGGGACTGCAAATTTCACATTGTCTTCATTCCGAAGGGTCGCAAGAAAGCGCTTTTTGGTCCGGTGCGGCAAGATTTGGGAGGCGTTTTTCGGCGTTTGGCGGTCGGGGCGAAAGAGTAATCCGTGAATATATTCAGAATCAAGAAAAAGAAGACGCGCGCACGGATCAAATCAGACTATTCCGCTGAATCCCCGCCGATAGGCGGCTCCAAACTCGGGGCCGCGTTAGCGTCCCCGCCACGCCGTTTCACGCGGCTCATGCCCAGCGGCCGCGTCAGCGTCGGCAAACAGCCGCTTTTAGCGGCCCTCAACCTAAAGCCTCCGGCTTTGCCGGGGGATACTTACTTCGTCCCCTCGGGCGAGGTCGTATTCTGGGAACGGCGTTTGGGCGTCACGATCGCCAAGCCGAGGCTCTAATTCCCGCCCTCCAGCAAGCGCCTCGCGATCACCTGCGCCTGAATTTCCGCCGCGCCCTCGAAAATGTTGAGGATGCGGGCGTCGCAGAGGACGCGGGAGATCGGGTATTCCAGCGCGAAGCCGTTGCCGCCGTGGATCTGCAAGGCGTTGTCGGCCGCCGCCCAGGCGACGCGGGCGCCCAGCAGCTTGGCCATGCCGGCCTCCAGGTCGCAGCGGCGGCCGTCGTCCTTGGCGCGGCCGGCGAAATAGGTGATCTGGCGGGCGATGTGGATCTCGACCGCCATCGTGACGAGTTTGTCCGCCACCCGCGGAAAATGGATCAGCGCCTTGCCAAATTGCACCCGGTCCCGGGCGTAGCGCAACCCCAGTTCGAACGCGCATTGCGCGACGCCGACCGCCCGCGCCGCGGTCTGGATGCGCGCGGATTCGAAGGTCTCCATCAATTGCTTGAAGCCCTGGCCCTCGACTCCGCCGAGCAGTTGCGTCGCCGGGACTTCGAAATCGTCGAAGGCGATTTCGTATTCCTTCATGCCGCGATAGCCGAGCACTTCGATCTCGCCGCCCGACATGCCTTTGGCGGGAAAGGGGTTCGAGTCGTCGCCGCGCGGCTTTTCGGCCAGGAACATCGACAGGCCCTTGTAGCCCGCGACGTCCGCATTGGTGCGGGTGAGCAACGTCATCAGATCGGCGCGCACCGGATGGGTGATCCATGTCTTGGCGCCCTTGATGAAATAGCTGTCGCCGTCGCGCACGGCGCGGGTGCGCAAGGACGCGAGATCAGAGCCGGTGTTGGGCTCGGTGAACACAGCGGTCGGCAGGATTTCGCCGCTGGCGATCCGGGGCAGATATTTCTCCTTCTGCGCCTCGGTGCCGCCGACGAGGATCAGTTCGGCGGCGATCTCGGAGCGGGTGCCCAGCGAGCCGACGCCGATATAGCCGCGCGATAGCTCCTCGGAGACGACGCACATCGCCACCTTGCCGAGCCCGAGGCCGCCGAAGGCTTCGGGGATCGTCAGGCCGAACACGCCCATATCCGAAAGTCCCTGGATGACTTCGAGCGGGATATATTCGTTCTTGCGGTGCCAGTCTTGCGCGAAAGGCACGACCTCGGCCTCGGCGAAGCGGCGCATTTCGGCGCGCATCGCCTCCAGGGTCTCGTCGAGGCCGGGGTCGCCGATCGCGCCGGCCGGCGCCTCGGCAATCAAGGCGGCGAGCCGGGCGCGATTTTGCACGGTGTTGCCTTGCGCGATCAGCTCAGCGACGGCGCCTTGCTTTAGCGGCGCGATCTGCTCGTCGACGAGGCCAAAGTCCTCGAGACGGACGATCTCGCCCTGGTTCATCGCAATGCCGGAAAACATCTGCGCCAGATATTCGCCCAGGCCGATCCGCGTCAGCAGCTCCTCGGTCTTGCCAAACCGGCCTTCCCCGCGCATGCGCGCCGCGTAGGCCTGCAGTTCCTTGATCGCCTCGACATAGGTCGCCAGCCAGGAAAGGCCGTGGACGGCGTGCTGTTCGGCCTCCAGCTTGGCGGCGCTGAGCTTGCCGCCGACGGTGACGCGTTCGCGGAGCGCGGCCGACGCGCGCGCGAGCAGCGTTTCCGCAGCGTGCTGGCCGTCGAGGGCGATTTCGTCGAGGTTCAAAGAGCGCTCCTTGGGAATACATTTCGAGGATGGTTTGTTGCGACGCAACATGCCGAGCCCGGCCGCCTTTGGCAATCGGTCATTTGGCTTAAATCGTCGCGTCCGCCGGCGCTTTGATCTGTGTCGAGATCACGATGGCGCCCCGTCGCAAGGGTGGAAATGCGGCCCGAAAGAAAATTTCCCGACATTTTGAACTTTTCGCGATGCGAGCGCGACTTACCGACAAACAGGCAGACCCGAATTTCACTGCCTCCCGGCCAAGCTTTGCGCCAGCCGGCACCATTCGAGGGAGGGTATCGTCATCAACAATATTGCAATATTGCGCGCGCCGTCGTGGCCGGATTTCTCGCTACTGCCCTCGTCTCCGCCTTGACGGTCGCCACCCCTGGGTCAAGCAGGCGGCGCCGGCGGCCGCGCTGGCGAAGCGCACTGATGATGATCTTGGCGCCACGCGAACGACGCCAACCGAGCGTGGCGCTTTGAACAGCCAGCGGATACATCCGAAAAGCAAGGCATTTTGCGCGGATTGAGAGTCCCCGCTTCGCGCATTGAGAGGACGGCGCGGACCTCCCCGCATAGTTTCCAGGCGCACTTCCTGATGTGCATCTTCGGCCAAATGAGAACGCGAACATGAAGAGATATCTCCACGCCGCCTTGCTTGCCCTGACTTTCGCGGGCTCCCTCGGACCCTCTCTGATCCTCGCCGCCGCGCCCGCCCATGCCTTGGGCCGGAATGGCGGTTGCTCGAATTGCCAATAATTCAGCGCCCGAACGAGAATTAACCATCGACGAGCCCCGCCGGATCGACCCCGCAGGGGACGGCTGCCCCCGAGACCCACGCGGCCTGGAGCGCCCCGCAACATTCTGGCCAACGCGATGATCGCCGCGATGGCCGAAACCCAGCAAGAGGCCGCCTGACCAGCGGAAATTGCCAACCAAAGCCAACCGCAATTCCGCGCGCGGCCTGAAAAAAGGACACTGAAACCATGACGAAACTTCGTTTGCTCGCCCTCGCCGCCACCGCCGCCGCGCTGGTGGCCGCCGCGCCCGCCCATGCGCTTCTCATACCCAATGGCGCGCAGCAGAATGGCAACCAGCAGAACGGCAATCAACAGAACGGCCATCAGCAGAACGGCCATCAGCAGAACGGCAACCAGCAGAACGGCAACCAGCAGAACGGCAATCAACAGAACTCTCTGATGGCGCCGGCGACCGCCGTTTCCAACCTCAACGGCGTCACGGTTGAGTCGGTCGAGTTTCCGGCGGAGCTGGCGCGTTGAGCCCGCGCCGAGCCGCCGCCTGGCTCGCCGCGATGACGCCGCTCGCGTTCGTCGCCTCGGCCAGCGGCGCGCCCGGCGCGAGCGTCACCCTGGAACGCAACGCCTTCCGTGTCACGCTCGCCGACGGGCGAGTATTGACGCAAGCGCAACTCATCGGCGTCACGCTCACCGTCGGCGATGGCAGCGGCGCCCGGCGCCGCATCCGCATCGACGGCGTGGAGGCCGACAGCCGCGACCCCAGCGGCGAAACCGTGCTTTATACGCTCTCCGAGCCGGACGCGGCGGGAGGCTGGGCCAACGCCTGCCAGCCCGACCCAGACGGACTGCGGCTCGGCTTCCCCTTGCCCGGCGCTTTCGACGGCGCCGGACACTACGAACCCGATCGTCCCGGCATCCTGATCACCTGCACCGCCGGCGCCGAGGGAAAATGCGTTCGCTTCGGCTACAAGCCTTGGAAGGCCGGCCTGACCCCCTATTACGAGGCCTGCGTGCGGCTGGTTCGCGCCGATTATGGCGGCGACGCCGTAGCCCACACCCGCAACGGCACGCTGATCGACATTTTCGATCGCATCGGCGTCCAGGCCGACGAGCCGGCGCGGGGCATGACGCTGGAGGCCGCGTTCGGTCCGGACGGCGCGGTCTGCGTCGCCCACACCCGCCTGCCGGACTTGCTGGATATGTCCGCCCTGGTTCAAGCCTATCCGCGCCTTGCCGGCCACCTCGGCGCGGATTGCGACGAGTCCGCGGGGCTGCTCTTCGTGCGCTCCTTCGAGCGCTAGAGGGTCGGGTCGGCGTCGCCGGAATCCATCCCTCAAATTCGGCCCGGGAACGCCAAGCGGAGCGCGGCGAGGAAACGCTGCGCAACCGACTTGAACCCGTCGGCGTACGGATGCATTTCATTGCCCCAGCCCAAGGTCGGCATGGTGTTCGGGGCGACCGATTTGCGCGTGTCGACGAGCGTGAACCGATTGGCGCCGACGGCCGCCAGGCTGGCCAGGCGATCGTGAAACAGATCGATGATTTCGCTCACCAGGGCCGAACTTTCGGCGTCGGAGAGACCGAACGCTTGCAATGACGGCTGCAACCACGGGCCTTCGTCGGGAAGGTAGATATGGCGGCCGTTGGGGATGGCGTAATCGTAGCAATGGCCGAAGATCGGAACGCCGGGAGCATGAAGGTCGCGAAGGTGGAACAATTTTTGGTAAGCTGCGACGACGAAATCGAGCATGCCGCTGAACGCGGCTTCGTCGAGTTTCCTGGCGACCGGATCGACGAAAAGCGCCAGCCTGTCGCCGACCACGTCGTTGCCGCCGCCGGAAACGAGGATCGCATCGGGCTTGCCGTCGAACCAATTGCCGGGGTTCTCGAGATCGGCGATCGTCATTTGCAGCTTCGGCAATCCGAGCATGTCGGTCATGGCTTGCCCGTGCAGGGCGAGCGAAAGGACCTGTGGCTTCAGGGCGCCGAGGGCGGGTAGGTGGTTGGGCCCGAGGATTGAATTCTCGGCCAGTCCGAACGACCAGACCTGAGCGTCGGTGACGGGATAGTCGAACCAGGAATCGCCGATGGCCAGCATCGACAGCGGCGTTGCGCCTCCCGGCGCGATTTGCCGCGTCGCGGCGCCGACCGCGGTTTGGTGCGCCGCGCGCCTTTCGGCGACCACCTTCGTGAACGAGTCGGCCAGCGCCCTGCGCTTTTCAACGAGTTCGTTATGGGCGTCGGTAAGTGTCGGCATCGGACGCCTCCCAATTGGAGGATTTGTCGCTACATAGGCATTTGACAGCTTGGCGTGGCAAAGGGCAATCCCTTTTCGCAATTCCGGCTTTGGCCGCGCCGCGGCATTAGGATCCCATGAGAAGACCTTATTCGATCCTCGCCGATGCGATCGCTTCCTTTCTCACCGACGATGGCTGGGCGATCGCCAGCCACATCGCGCTGTCGACTCTGACCTCACTGTTCTCGTTTCTGATTTTCGTCACCGCGCTCGCGGGCTTCCTGGGTACGCAGGATCTTTCCGACGAGGCCACGAAACTGGTGTTCGGCGCCTGGCCCGACGCCGTCGCCAAGCCGATCGCGGCGGAGGTCCACTCGGTGCTCACCGAGCCGCGCGGCGGACTGCTGACCTTCGGCGCGATCCTGGCGCTGTACTTTTCGACCACCGCCATCGAGGCGCTGCGCACGGGGCTCAATCGCGCCTACGAATCGCCCGAGCAGCGCCCCTGGTGGTGGCTTCGCGCGCAATCGATCTTCTTCGTCGTGCTCGGCGCGGCCGCGTTGCTGGCGCTGGCGTTTCTCGTCGTGCTCGGGCCATTGATCTTCAAGGCCGCCGTTTCCATCGCGCCCGGATTGGACGACCTGCGCAATCTGTTCACGCTCGCCCGGCTCGGCTTCGCCACGCTCGCGCTGCTCGTCGCGCTGACGCTCGCCCATCTCTGGCTGCCCGCCGCGAAACTGCATTTCGGCGAGATCTGGCCCGGCGTCGCCATGACCTTCGTTGGCAGTTTCGGCTTCGGCGAGGGTTTCGGCCTCTATCTCAGCGAATTCGCGCACAATTACGTCGCCACTTATGCCGGCCTCGCCTATGTGATGATCGCACTGGTGTTCCTTTACACGGTGGCGGCGATCTTCGTCTTCGGCGGCGAACTCAACGCCGCCATTCTCCGCGCCCGGGACGCCAAATGAGCAACTATGTCGAGCCGGAAAGCGGCGCCCTTTATCCGCTGCTGCCGCCGCGCTGGGCCTCGGACGATCTGCGGCCGCTTATGATCTCAGCCCTGCCGGGCCTCGCGCGCACCGAAATCGTCAGCGAGCGCCGCTCGCTATGGCGCTACGCCGGGGCGTTGCCGTTCGCCGTCGAACCGGTCACGATGGGGGAGGGGCTGACGCCGCTCATCGCCCGCGACTGGGACGGCGCGCGGCCTTTGTTCAAGCTCGAATGGATGTCGCCGACCGGCAGCTTCAAGGATCGCGGCGCCTCCGTGATGCTGTCGCTGCTGAGAGCGCAAGGCGTGCGGCGCGTGCTCGAGGATTCCTCCGGCAACGGCGGCGCGGCGGTCGCGGCCTATGCAGCGGCGGCGGGGATGAAGGCGAAAATCCTCGTCCCAGCCTATACCCCGGCCGCCAAGACGGTGCAGATGCGCGCTTACGGCGCCGAGATCGAACTCGTGCCGGGCACGCGCCAGGACACGTCCGACGCGGCCGTGCGCCAGGCCCAGGACATTTTTTACGCCAGCCACAACTGGCAACCGTTCTTCCTGCAGGGAACCAAGACGCTCGCTTACGAACTCTGGGAAGACCTCGGCTTTCGCGCGCCCGACCATGTCGTGATCCCCACCGGCGCCGGCAGCAACGTGCTCGGCTGCGACATTGGCTTTTCCGAACTTTTGCGCCAAGGCGAGATCGACAAGCTGCCCAGGCTGCATGCCGCGCAGCCCGAGAATTGCGCCCCCTTCGCACAGGCGTTCGCGACAGGGTCGGCGCTTTGCCCGGAGATCGAGGCCAGGCCGACCATCGCCGAGGGGACGGCGATCGCCCGCCCGGTGCGTCCGCGCGAAGTGCTTGCCGCGATCCGCCGCTGCGGCGGATCGTCGCTCGGCGTCAGCGAAGCCGAGATCGAGGCGGCCTGTCGCGAGTTGGCGCTGAGCGGCCTCTACGCCGAGCCGACGAGCGCGGTCGCTGCCGCCGGGTTGTCGCGACTTCTGAGGTCGGGGGCGATCGGGCGCGACGAGACAGTGGTCGTGGTGCTGACGGGCGGCGGGTTGAAGGCGACGCAGAGGTGGGGGGAATGGGTCTCGACGTGAGGCGGAACCGGGGTCGATGACCCCACCGTCTTCGTCCACAGCCCCTCCGCCTCAAATCTCAAACCCCTCTCCCAGCTTCGGACACGTGACGTCGCCGCCGAGCTTGGCGGCGAGCGCGGCCATCGCCGGGGGTTCGCCGTGGGTCAGGAAGGTGCGCTTCGCGCCCGTCCGCGCATGCCAGCTCAGCAATTCCGGCTGGTCGGCGTGGGCCGAGAAACCATTTATCGTGTGGATTTGCGCGCGCACGCGGATCTCCTCGTCGAATATCTTCACCGGCGAGACGCCGTCGATGATCAGGCGCGCCAGCGTGCCCTCGCCGGCGAAGCCGACGAAGATGATGCTGGAGGCGGCGCGGCCGAGATTGTGCCTGAGGTGGTGGCGCACCCGTCCGCCCGTGCACATGCCCGAGCCCGCCATGATGATCGCCCCGCCGGCGATGCGGTTCAGCGCTTGCGACTCGGAGGAATCGCGGGTGAACTTGAGGCCGGGAGGGCGGAACGGATCGACGCCGCGCCGCAGCAGGTCGGCGATCGGCGTCGCCAGCTCTTCCGGGTATTTGGAAAAAATCTCGGTAGCCGAAATCGCCATCGGCGAATCGAGGAACACGTGCATCGCCGGGCCGAGCCGGTTGCGCTCGACCCCGTCGCGGATCCAGAACAGCAACTCCTGCGCGCGCTCCAGCGCGAAGGTCGGGATGATCACATTGCCGCCGCGATGGAAGCAGGCATTGAGCGCCTGGTAGAATTCCGCCAGCGAGTCCGGCAGATTCCGGTGCCGGCGGTCGCCGTAGGTCGATTCCATCACCACGATGTCGGCGCCCTCCGGCGGATCGGGATCGCGCAGCAACGCGCGGCCGGGATTGCCGATGTCGCCGGAAAACACGACGACGCGCCGCGCCCCGTTCTCCTGCGCCTCCAGCTTGACGCTCGCCGAGCCGAGGATGTGGCCGGAATCGAAGAAGGTTGCCTTCAGCCCCGGCGCGAGTTCGATCGGCTGTCGGTAGCTGGCCTGACGGCCGAAGCGGTCGAGGACGCCCAGCGCGTCGATCAACGCGTAAAGCGGCTCGATCCCGTCGGTGGGCAGACCGCGCCGCTCGGCGACCCTCAGGTCGCGACGGTGCTCCTCTTCCTGGAGATGCGCGGCGTCGAGCAGCACGATCCGCGCCAGATCGCGCGTCGCCGATGTGGCGACGATCTCGCCACGAAAGCCGCGCTTCACCAGCACCGGGATCCGGCCGCAATGGTCGAGATGGGCGTGGGTCAGCAGCAGAATGTCGATCGAGGCGGCGTCGAAGCCGAAATCCTCGGCGTTGGCCGCCTCCAGCCGGCGGCCGCCCTGGTAGAAGCCGCAATCGACGAGAATCCGTTTGCCTGCGGCTTCGAACAAATGGCAGGAGCCGGTGACGGCGCGGTCGGCGCCGTGGAACGATAGTTTCATGAGCGTTCTCCCTCTTGTCAGCCCGGCCGCCACGCGCGGATCGCGGCGGCGATTTCCGTCGCCGACTCGGCGAAGGTGAACAATTCGAGATCTTCCGCGTCGATCACCCCCTGCTCGGCGAGGAAATCGAAATCGATCGCGCGCCGCCAGTAACGCTCGCCGACCAGTACGATCGGCAGTGGCGCGATCTTCCGGGTCTGCGTCAGGGTCAGCACCTCGAACAATTCGTCGATGGTGCCGAAGCCGCCGGGAAAGGCGACCAGGGCGATCGCGCGTTGCAGAAAGTGCAGCTTGCGCATGGCGAAATAATGGAAGTCGAAACAGAGGTCGGGGGTGATATAGGGGTTGGGGAATTGCTCGCGCGGCAGACTGATGTTGAGCCCGATTGTCTTCCTGCCGACGTCGAACGCGCCCCGGTTGGCCGCCTCCATCACCCCGGGTCCGCCGCCGGTGACGACGTAGGCGCGCTCGCCGCCCCAGAGCGGGTGCTCGCCGACGAGCCGTCCAAATTCCCGAGCCACCTCGTAATAATGGCTGTTGGCGAGCACCCGTTCGGCGACGGCGAGTCGCCTTGCGAGATCGGCGTCTTCAGGCTCCGCCGCCAAAGCCGCCCGCGCGGCCTCGGCCCTGTCGCGAGCGCCGGCGGGCTCGCAGATACGGGCGCTGCCGAACACCACCACCGTCCGCTCGATCCCGTGGGCCCGTAAAAGCTCCTCGGGCTTCAGGTAATCCATCTGAAGGCGCAAACCTCGCGCGGAAGCGCTGGCGAGGAAATCCGGGTCCTCGTTGGCGATGCGATAGGAGGGCGCGGCGAGCAGCGCCTGGATCCGCGCTGGCGCGTCGGGGTCCTCGCTGGCCGGCTTGGGCGAACAATGCGGCAACGGCTCGCGCCGGCGCAAAGGCGGGACGCGCGGCGGCGGTTTGGCCTTGTCCAACGTACCTCCCAAGAGAATTTTCGTGACGCGCGAGTCGTTGGCGGCGATACTAGGCCGCGTGCCGCGACTCGCCTAGCCCGGCGCGCTTTGATCGTTCAGCAGCAGTTTGCCTTTGCCGCTTCCGGCTGCCTCACTGGATCGCCCAGATCCGCTTCAGCCGGATGACGTTGATCAAGGCGCGGACCGGGCCCTGGCCGCGCTGGTTCCGCGTTCAAACTGCGAGACGAAGCCCACGGTGACGTTGAGATAGCGGGCAAGGGCCGCGTGCCTCAGGTGTTGCTGCTCCCTCGCCGCGCGGATCTCCTCGGCGCGGATCGCCGCCGCAATGGGCAGCGGTTCGCGGCCGAAGTGCCGGACGGTAATCTGACGATGGGTTGCGTCATGCATCGCGCCGATGCGGCGCCGATCGTCCGCCATTTGCAGAATTTCCGCCGCTATGCGGCCAGGCGCTTCCCCTTCTCCCGCCTGCGGGAGAAGGCTGGGGTGAGGGCGCCGCCGCCTCGCCGATCCGCCTGATCTCCCATTGCAGTTCCACCCCGCTGGCTTCGCGCACCCGGCGGCGCACTTCCTCGCCGAGCGCCTCGATTTCGGCCGCGGTCGCGCCACCTCGGTTGATGAGGAAGTTGCAGTGCATTTCGGAGACTTGGGCGTCGCCGAGGGTCAAGCCCCGGCAGCCCGCGGAATCGATCAAAGCCCAGGCCTTGTGGCCCGGCGGGTTCTTGAACGTCGAACCCCCGGTCTTTTCCCGGATCGGCTGCGACGCCTCGCGGGCGGCGGTGATGCGCTCCATCTCGGCGCGGATCGCGGCGGGGTCGCCGGTGCGTCCCTGGAAGACGGCGCGGGTAAAAATCACGTCGTCGGCGGCGCCGCTGTGGCGATAGGAGAAACCCATTTCGGCGTTGCTGAAGATGCGTAAGGCGCCGGAGCGGCCAAGAGCGCGGGCCTCGACGAGGGTGTCGCGCGTCTCGCCGCCGTGGGCGCCGGCGTTCATCCGCAGCGCGCCGCCGATCGAGCCCGGCACGCCGCGCAGGAAGGCGAGGCCGTCCAGCCCGGTATCGGCTGCCGCCTTCGCCACTTGCGCGTCGAGCGCCGCTGCGCCGGCGGCGATGCGGCCATCAGGGAAAACCTCAATGGCGCCGAAGCCGCGGCCCCCTAAGCGGATCACGACCCCGCGCACGCCGCCGTCGCGGACGATCAGGTTCGAGCCGAGGCCGATTACCGTCACCGGGATTTCGAGGGCCAAGCGCGCCAGCAGATAGGCGAGGTCGTCCTCGTCGGCGGGGGATACGAGCCATTCGGCCGGACCGCCAACGCGGAACCAGGTGAACGGCGCCAGCGGCGCCTCAGCCGTCGCCTTGCCGCGAAACCCGGGCGCGAGGCCGATCAGGTCGAGCCCGCTCACGCCTCCAGCGCCGTGAGTTCGCCGGGCAGGGAATAAGCCCATTGCGTGATGTTGCCGGCGCCGAGGAACACGATGTAATCGCCGGGTCCGGCGAGCCCATGGACGATGCCGGCGAGCTTGTCGGGCGAGGGCAGGGGGACGGCGTTGCGATGGCCGTGGGCGTTGATCGCGGCGACCAGCGCGTCCCGGTCGATGCCGGGAATCGGCGCCTCGCCGGCCGCGTAAACATCGGCGACGACAACGACGTCGGCGTCGTTGAAACACAGCGCGAACTGGTCGAACAACGACTGCAACCGCGTAAAACGGTGCGGCTGGACGATGGCGATCACCTGCGCTTTCGTCGAAGCGCGCGCCGCGCGTAAAACGGCGGCGATCTCGACGGGGTGGTGGCCGTAGTCGTCGAAGATCGCAGCGCCGTTCCACTCGCCGGTGCGGGTGAAGCGCCGCTTTACGCCGCCGAAGCCGGAGATCGCCTTGCGGATGATGGGGATCGAGGCGCCGAGTTCGTGCGCCACCGCGATCGCCGCCGTGGCGTTGAGCGCATTGTGGCGCCCGGGCATCGGCAGCGCCAGATTGTCGATATAGGTCGCCCGGCCGGTCTGCCGGTCGCGGATCAGCACGTTGAACCTGGTGATGCCGCCGGCGAGGTCGACGTCGAGCAGCCGCACGTCGGCCTGCGGGTTTTCGCCATAGGTGATCACACGCCGGTCCTCGATGCGGCCGACCAGTTCCTGCACCGTGGTATGATCGAGGCACATCACCGCGAAGCCGTAGAACGGCAGGTTCTCGACGAAGGCGAGAAACGCGTCCTTGATCGCGTCGAAAGTCTTGAAATGGTCGAGATGCTCTGGGTCGATGTTGGTGACGATGGCGACGTCGGCGGGCAGTTTCAGGAACGTGCCGTCGGACTCGTCCGCCTCCACAACCATCCAATCGCCGCCGCCGCGCCGGGCGTTGGTGCCATAGGCGTTGATGATGCCGCCGTTGATGACGGTCGGGTCGAGCCCGGCGGCGTCGAGCAGCGTGGCCACGAGCGACGTCGTCGTCGTCTTGCCGTGGGTGCCGGCGATGGCGACGCATTGCTTCAGCCGCATCAGCTCGGCGAGCATTTCCGCGCGGCGTACGACGGGGATGCGCTTCTGCCGCGCCGCGACCAGTTCAGGATTGTCGCGCTTGATCGCGGTGGAGACGACGACCACCGCCGCCTCGCCGACATTCGCGGCCTCGTGGCCGATGAAGATCGTCGCCCCGTGCTCGCGCAACCTCTTGACGTTGGCGTTGTCGCTGGCGTCCGACCCCTGCACCCGATAGCCCAGCGTGATCAGCACTTCGGCGATGCCCGACATGCCAATGCCGCCAATACCGATGAAATGTATGGGGCCAAGCTCACTCGGCAGTTTCATGAAGGGGAGGCTCCTGAAGTGTTTGGAGCCGACATAGGCCGATTTGCGGATTCGGACAAATGGGGGCGTCTTCAGTCATTACGCCCCCGCGCGACTTGAAACGACGAGGACAGCGCCGAGAGGGCGCTGTCCCCGGGAATGTGCTGCGTCACCGCGGCATTCGCGTCCGTGTTACGGCACCCGGCGTCCGCCACCGCCACCGTGACCGCCGCCACCGTGCCCGCCTCCGCCACCATGCCCGCCACCGCCGCCGCCGTGGAACTGAGGCGCCTGCCGCTGCATCTGCGGCCTCTGCATCTGGGGCCGCTGCATCTGCGGCCTTTGCATCTGTGGCCTCTGCATTTGCGGCCTCTGCATTTGCGGCCATTGCATCTGAGGCCGCTGCATTTGCGGCGCCGCCCGGTGCATAGCGGGCGCGGCGTGTTGTCTCGGGGCCGCCATGTGTTGAGCGTGCGCAGCCGCGCGCTGAACGTGCGGCGCGGCGTGCGCGGTGTCATGGTGAGTCGGAGCTGGGGCCGAGGAATGAGCGGCCGTCTCGGTCTTCGGCCGCTCGGCGGGCTTGTTCTCAGGCGTCTTCGGCGCTTCCTTGCCCGGATGTGCGGCTTCGGCCGCTGCCGGTTTCGGCGCTTCTTTGCCCGAATGGGCGGCTTCGGCGCCCGGTCCGCTGAGCGCGCCCGGGCGCGCTGTCGCCGCGATGGGCGGCTGTCCGTGGTTCTTGGCGGCTCGCTGCTCGGGAAGCTTGGCGGCGGCCTCCTGATGCTGGGTCTGCGGCCCCGTGGGGCCGACGTGCATTCCATGCGCCGCCGCGGTCTCCCAACGGTTGGGGCCGCGTGCGGTCCCGCCGGGGCCGCCGTGGTAACTGACGCGCGAAGCCGCCGTATTGTTGGCGACGGCGCGGTCGTAGAAATGGCCGCCGTTCACGTTGCCCACGTGGTTGACGCGGCGATTGTAGTAGAAATCGTGATGGTTCCAATAGCCGCCCTGATAGCCCAGGCCATTGTAACCATAGCCGTAATCGACGTCGCCGTAATAGCCGACGCTGCCGCCCCAATAGCCGGCGTTGAAGGCGTAGAAGCCGTTGTTCCAGCCCCAATAGCCCGGAGTCCAGTACAGGTCCGGCTGCGGCGGCAGCACCCAGGAACCGGGAACCCAATAATAATCGGAGCCGTCCCAGGCCCAATAGCCGGGCGCCCAGAGATAGCCGACATCGGGCAGCGGCGGCTGATCATATTCCGGCAGCGGCGGCGGAGCGACGGAGATATTCACCGCCGCCGAAACCTGAGCCTGCGCGCCCGCGGCCAGGCCGACGAGCGACGCCGACGACAGCATGAGAACGAACAACGAGGATCGGAAAGCGCGCATGGACCACCTGCTCGAGGATCTCGAGGGCGATCGAGATCGGGAAAAAACGGGATCACGCTCCCGCTGCAATGCAGGCGACCTTGTAGGAACTGCGACGTCTTGCGGATAGATTCGGAAAATACGCAAGCGTTGGGGTGAAGGGGAAGGGGTTCGCCGGTATGGCGGGAACGGCTTTAAGTAGTTTCCGAGGATCCATCCGTCCACTTGGCGGCGTCACCCGCGCTGACGATGAAGTCGATGTACGTGAGCATCCAGCGCAACCGCGTCGTGTTTTCGGCGATCCGGCGCAACGGCGCTTCGTTGCGGGGAACGACGTCGCGGAAGGGGGGCGAGGGCGACCAGTTGGGCGTATGCCGCTTCAGCGCCGACCCTGAACGCCGAGTCATAGTTGCGGCCGAGCGCGGCGGTCGCATTGGCGTATAGGGCGCTTTTCTTCAGGCCTTCGTGACTTCCCATTCCCCCCTCACATCCTCGTCCCTCTCCCCCGCCAGCCCCGCCTCCGCGCGCACCCGCGCCTCCTCCGGCGCCAGCCGCCGCAGCGCCCAGACCGCCGCGCCGCGGACCAGCGGCGATGTAGCCTCCATCGCGCTCCGCACGGCCGGCAGCAGCGCCGCCTCACCCGAATTCCCCACCGCGATCATCACGTTGCGCAGGAAGCGCGCGTGACCGATGCGCTTGATCCCGCCGCCGGCAAACTTCGCCCGAAATCCCGCTTCGTCGAGCGCGGCGAGTTCGGCCAATGCGGGGCGCTTCAGGTCGTCCCGCGCGGAAAGTTTGGCCTCGCGGCCCAGCGACGCGAACTTGTTCCAGGGGCAGACGGCGAGGCAGTCGTCGCAGCCGTAGATGCGGTTGCCGATCGCGGCGCGGAATTCGCGCGGGATCGGGCCGGGGTGCTCGATGGTGAGATAGGAGATGCAGCGCCGCGCATCGAGCTGATAGGGCGCCGGGAAGGCGTTGGTCGGGCAGGCGTCGAGGCAGGCGCGGCAGGAGCCGCAATGGTCCTCTTCCGCCGCGTTGGCTTCGAGTTCGATATTGACGAAGATCGCTCCGAGGAACAGCCAGGAGCCGAATTCGCGGCTGACGAGATTGGTGTGCTTGCCCTGCCAGCCCAGGCCCGCCGCCTCAGCGAGCGGCTTTTCCATCACCGGCGCGGTGTCGACGAACACCTTAAGTTCGATGCCGGGCGCCTGGGCGACGAGCCAGGAGCCGAGAGTCTTCAGCCGGCCCTTGATGACATCGTGGTAGTCGCGATGGCGCGCATAAACCGAGATCGCGCCCTTGTCCGGCTCGTGGGTGACGCCGAGCGGATCCTCGTCGGGGCCGTAGTTGACGGCCAGAATGATGACGCTTTTCGCTTCGCTCCACAGCGCCCGGGGGTCGGCGCGGCGCGCGCGCGTATCCGCCATCCAGGCCATATTTCCGTGACGGCCTTGGCTCAGCCAGAGCGCGAGGCGCTCGGCCCACAGGGCGGGCGCGGCGGCGGAGGTGACGCCGATCGCGTCGAAGCCCAGCGTGCGGGCGCGGGTTTTGAGGGCGCGCAGGTTCACAGGCTTTGGGTTCGCGCTCCCCGTCATGGCCGGGCTTGTCCCGGCCATCCACGCCGGGCTGTTACGCCGCGCGCTGCAGTACGGGAAACGGCAAGGGCCGCGCGAGCACTATATCTCAATTCTGTCGGAGTGTGCGCGGCGCCACGACGTGGATGGCCGGGACGAGCCCGGCCATGACGGCGGAGTGAATGCAAAACCCTCAAAAATCCGGGTCCGCGTAGGTGGCGCTGGGCGGCAGGCCGGGGATGCGTTCGCTCAGCAGCGGGCGGAACGAGGGGCGCGACTTCACCCTTGCGTACCAATGCCTTGCGTCGTCGTTCTCGTTCCACGGCGCGTCGCCCAGATAATCCACGCAGGACAGATGCGCCGCCGCCGCCAGATCGGCATAGGTGAGGCGATCGCCCGCGAGCCAGTTGCGCGCCCCGACGAGGCGCCCGATATATTGCATATGGTAGCGGATGTTGGCGCGCGCGGCGCGGACGGCGTCCATGTTCGGCGCACCGCCGCCCTGGCTGGCGTTGAGCGAGCGCTTGAAGATCTTTTCCTCGACCAGCGGCTGGCTGACTTCGGCGAAGAACTTGTGGTTGAACCAATGGGTCAGGCGGCGCGCTTCGATGCGCGAGGCGACATCGAGCGGCATCAGGCGACGCTCGCCCATTCGCGGCCCATGGCTCTCGTCGAGATATTCGGCGACGCCGTCGGCGCCGGGCACCGGCGGGTTGTCGTCCTCGAGCAGGACGGGGAGAATGCCCTCGGGCGTCAAGGCGAGGAATTCCCGCCGCCGCTCCCACGGGCGCTCCTCGACACGTTCGACCTCCAGGCCATATTCGCCCAGCGCCAGCCGGACGAAGCGCGAATGGGGACAAAAAACTTGATGGATCAGGGCAATCATCAAACGCCGGCCGCAGGGCTGATCAACAGCGCTTGAGCACGTTTTGCGGCCCGACGGGTTAAGCCCAGGTTAACGCTTCGCGCCGGAATTGAGCTTCTCGGTCGAAGCTAGCCGCCCTCATGACTATCCTTTGTTGTGCCGGCTGAGCAGCGCGGCAATGCGTTCGCGCTCGAACAATACCACGACGACCAGCGAAAACAGCAGCGGCAGGATCAGGTAAAGCAAGCGGAACACCAGCAGCGCTGCGACGACTTCCGCCCGCGGCACGTCGGGCGTAATCTTGATGAAGGTGAGTTCGAGCACGCCGAGCCCGCCCGGGGCATGACTGATCAGCGCGAGCGAGAAGGAAGCGAGGAAAGCGGCGAGCACAATGAGAAAGCCGGGATTGCCCGCCGCCGGCAGGGCGAAATAAATGATGCCCGCCGCGCCGATCAGTTCGATCGGCCCCGCCAGCAATTGTCTCGCCGCGATCGGCGGCCGGGGGTAGAACAGCTTGAAACCGAGTATTTCGATCGGCCGGAAATGCAGCAGCGCGCCGACGGTGTAGAGCCAGGGCAGGGCGAGCAGCACAACCGCGACGGCGCGCCCGCCGAAATGCGGCACGTCGACGATCCGCAAGATGAAATCCGGCTCGATCATCAACACGAGGCCCGCCAGCAGCAGATTGCCGAGCGTGAACGTTATCGAGCAGAAGGCGACGAGCAGCCCGACCTCGGCAGCGGAGAGACCCTTGGTCGAATAGGCGCGATAGCGCACGATCGCCCCGGAAAACACCGAGGCGCCGATATTATGCGCAAGCGCGTAAGTGGTGAAGGACACGAGGCCGACGAAGCGCCAGGGTAGCTTGTGACGCAGATGCATCAGCGCGATCTGGTCGTACCAGGCGAGCGCGGCATAGGCGAGCGCCGAGCAGCCGATCGCCAGGACCCAATGCAACGGCGAAATTTGCAACAAGCCATCGGCGACATCGGCAAGTTTCAGGCCCTTCAGCTCGCGCAGGAGCAGCCAGCCGGACAAAACCACCGCGCCAAGGCCGATGACCGGCCAAAGCGCGTCCATCACACGCTTCATCGAAATTCTGCTCTCCCGAGGGCCCCTCGCCAGGGTTTCGTCAGTGCACGAGGCCAAGGTGGAGCGCAAGGCCAGAAAACCGTCAGCCGCCATTGGCTGTCCGCTCCCCCGCCGCGGATATGCCCTTGGAGCCGCCGAGATCGACCCAGACGTTGGGGTCCGACTGCGACTGGCGCTTGACGAAGCGATAGCCGGTGGCGTCCCAGGGGCGAATCTCGTCGGTGAGGTTGTCGAGCACGAATTCGCCGCGGTCGGTTTTAACGGTGAGAATCGCATGGCCCTCGCCGTCGAGATCGCGCACCACGGTCATCAGCAGCGCCTGACGCGGAAAGCCGCGTTCGACCAGCAGCTTGCGCTTGTAGAGCGCATAGACCTTGCAATCGCCCTTGCCGTCGATCGGATAATCCCAGTGGTCGACGAGGGTGCCCCAGTGCTCGAGGTTGGTGACCGGCTCGATGGCGCCATTGGCGAGCTTGTTGATCGAATTGAGCAGACCCCAGGTCTTCTTGGTCAGCTTGATGTCGACCGGATCGAGGCGGCCGAGCGTGCATTCCTCCGGCCGGCGCGAACAGAAATCGACCCAGCCGTAAGGCACAGAGGTCGACGGTCCGACGCCCGCATAGGACGCCTCGGGCAACGCGGGCTCGGAGGCCTCGCCGAGATTGGCGAACGCGACGCCGAACAGCAGCGCGGCGACGAAAGCGGAGGCGATGGTCTTCAACATGAACGTCCTCGTCGAACTTGACGGGTCGATCATCGTTGTCGCGGCTTGGCGGCTGCGAAAAGAAATACCTCGAATTTTATCGATCTAACCGCTTGCCGAGAGGCAGTTTTTCTTAACGTTGACGAGACGTAGCGAGGATTTGACCTGCCCGTTCACCGTTCTCGTCGGCTATAGCGTTCGCTAACCTTGGGACTTCGTGAACGCGATGCGAGGCATTTTAGCGGTTCGGGCCGTCATCTTCCCAGCGCCGCGCCTCAGTGACGCGCGCATTGCGCTTTGCTATGAGCGGTCTGGGGCTTGGGCCGTAAGCTGGGGGGTAACATGACGAGCGAATCGAGCGACGCGGCGCCGACGAAATCGAGCTGGGCGGCGATGAGCCTGGCGGCGTTGGGCATCGTGTTCGGCGATATCGGGACGAGCCCGCTCTACACTCTCAAAACCGTGCTCGATTATACCGGGCCGCATCCCGACGCGGCCGCGACCCTCGGCGCGCTGTCGCTGATCCTCTGGACTTTGTTCATCATCACGACCGTCAAATATGTCGGCGTCGCGATGCGCATCGACAACGACGGCGAGGGCGGCATCATCGCCCTGATGACTTTGCTCGGCGTGAAGAAGATGCATCGCCCCGCGATCATCGCGGCGGGCCTGTTCGGCGCGGCGCTGATCTACGGCGACGGCGCGATCACGCCGGCGATCTCGGTGCTGTCGGCGCTGGAAGGCCTCGAACAGGTGACGCCGACGCTGACACCCTACGTGCTGCCGGCCGCAGTCGTCATCCTGCTCGGCCTGTTCGCCGTGCAGCCGTTCGGGACGGCCTCGATCGGGCGCTTGTTCGGGCCGATCATGTTGGTCTGGTTCGTGGTGATGGCGGCGATGGGCGTCTACGGCATCGTCCAGCATCCGACCATCGTCTTCGCGATCAATCCCTGGTACGGACTCTCGTATCTGTTTTCCGGCGGCTGGACCGGTTTCCTCGTGCTCGGCGGCGTGTTTCTGTGCGTCACCGGCGCCGAGGCGCTTTATGCGGACATGGGCCATTTCGGTCCCGGGCCGATCCGCCTGTCTTGGAACTTCGTCGTCTTTCCGAGCCTCATCGTCAATTATATGGGCCAGGCGGCCATCGTCGTCGAAGGCGCGCCGACCGACGGCAACATCTTCTACCATCTGTGCCCCGCGCCGCTGCTGACGCCGCTCATCGTGCTGTCGACCGTCGCCACCGTCATCGCCAGCCAGTCGATCATCACCGGCGCCTATTCGATGACGCGGCAGGCGATCCAGCTCGGCTGGCTGCCGAGGCTGATCATCAAACAGACCTCGGCGCAAGGCTACGGCCAGATCTATGTCGGCACGGTCAACTGGCTGTTGATGATCGTCACCATCGGCCTGACGGTCGGCTTCGGCAAATCCGATAATCTCGCCGCCGCCTATGGCATCGCGGTTTCGCTGACGATGCTGATCACGAGTGTTCTGCTGTTCATCGCCATGCGCGAAATCTGGGGCTGGAACGTTGTGGTGGCGGGAGCGGTCGCCGCTGTCTTCCTGCTGGTCGACGGCAGCTTCTTCGTCGCCAATATGGCCAAGGTGCTTGACGGCGGCTACGTGCCGCTGCTGCTCGCCGGCGCCGTCTACGGGTTGATGTGGATATGGCACCGCGGCGTCGCCGCCGTGCACGCCGCCGTGCTCGCCGATCAGGTTCCCACCGCTCAGTTCCTCGAGCATTTGAAAGCCGGGGGCGTCGCCAGGGTGCGCGGATCGGCGGTGTTCCTCACCCGCTCGAAGGGCGAAACCCCGCCCGTGCTGTCCTGGCACGTACGGAAAAACCGCTCCCTGCACGAGCACGTGGTGGCGTTGACGCTGACTGTGGTTTCGACGCCGCGCGCCGATGACCACGAGGAGGTGGTCGTCACTCAAGAGGGTGAGAATTACTGGCGCGTCGAAGCGAAATACGGCTTCATGGAAATGCCCGACGTCCCGGCGATCCTGAAGGCGGCTCACGCCCATGGCGCGGGCATCGACTGCGACGACCTCACCTATTACGTAGGCCACGAAACCATCGTGCCGCGCGACGACGGCAAGGGCATTCCGCGCTGGCAGGAAATGATGTTCTCCCTGATGGGCCGCAACGCCGCGCGCATCAGCGATTATCTGAAGCTGCCGTGGGATCAGGTGGTGGAGATCGGACGCGAGGTCGAGATTTAGCCGAACACCGGCAAGCTCAGCGCCACGGCCAGGGCGATCAGGCCGAGGCTCAGGTTGCGGAATCCCCGGGGGCTCGCCAAGCCGAACATGCGCGACCCCAGCAGCGTGCCCAGGCCATAGGCCGGACCGGCGAACACGGCGATTCTCAGGATTTGCGCCGACAGCAGACCGCCCCAGAAATAGCTTATCAAGGTCAGCACGGTGCTCGCGGCGAAATACAGGATGATGTTGGCGCGAAGTTTTGCGGGCGCCGTGTCCGTGCCCAGCCAATAACTCATCACCGGCGGGCCGCCGATTTGCGCGATGCCGGAAAACAAGCCGGAAATTGCGCCCACCGCGACGGTCGCCGCCGCATGCGGCCGGCCGCGATAGCGCCAACCCGCGAGCAGCAGCAACAGCATCGCCGCCGCCATGCCGGCTATCAGCCATCGCAGGGTGAGCGGCGCGAATTGGGTCAGAACGAACGCGCCCAGCGGAACGCCCGAAATGGCGCCGACGAACATCAACCCGACGTCGCGCCGGTCGGCGAGTTTCCACGCCGAGGGGATCAGATAGCTGGCGAACACGCCGTCGATCACCAGCAGGATCGGCGCCGCCAGTTTCGCGCCCGCCAGGGCGCTGGCCAACGGCACGAAGATCAGCGCCGCGCCAAATCCCGAGAACCCGCGCGCCATGCCCGCCACGAAGGCGACGAGCGTCAGTTCGGCGAGCGTGATGGGGGCGAAGCCGGGAAGTAAGGTCATGGGGGCGACCTTGACCATGAGGGGCGGGGGTGAGGCAAATGGGGGCGGGCCGCCGGCGAAGCGGGTGTGCGGAGGCGGCGCTCTCTGCCATCATTGCGAGGAACGAAGCAATCCAGAG
>Ga0302157_10002575_pt1 | contig 21016 bp, 20 predicted proteins | sample I_Bog_N3_3_FD_193502 | JGI IMG/M metagenome (GOLD analysis project Ga0302157, IMG submission 193502) | Peat permafrost microbial communities from Stordalen Mire near Abisko, Sweden - I_Bog_N3_3 | ecosystem: Environmental > Terrestrial > Soil > Wetlands > Peat | place: Sweden: Abisko, Stordalen... | reverse complement strand
CCGTGAGAGCCTCCTCGGCCGCCCGGGCCCTCCCCTCAGCTGTCCGCAGATCGCCGGCCTGCAACATGCGATCGACCCGGAACTGCAGAAAGGGACGGGCTTCCTTGATGGCGCGGGCCAGCTCCGCCGGGTCGGTGCGGGCCAGCTCTCCGGGATCGCTGCCCCCGGGGAGATCCGCCACCACCACGTCGACCTCGTGCTTGCGCTCCCACTCGTAGACACGCGAGGTGGCGCTCTGTCCGGCCGCATCGGCGTCGTAGGCCAGCACGATGCGCTTGGCGAAGTTCCGCAGCAAGGTGAAGTGCTCCTCGGCCAGCGCGGTGCCACAGGTAGCGACGGCCCACGGCACGCCGGCCTGGAAGGTGCCGATGACGTCGGTGTAGCCCTCGCAGACCACGACCTCGCCCTGCTCGATGACACCTTTCTTGGCCCAATTGAGCGCGTAGAGGGTGCGGCGTTTCGAGTAGATCGGCGATTCCTGTGAGTTCTTGTACTTGGCCTCCGGTCGATCGGGCGGTGGCTGGCCCGGCTGGGGGGGGAGGATGCGCCCGCCGAGCGCGATCGGTCGGCCGGATGGGTCGCAGATCGGGAAGAGCACGCGGGCCCGGAAGAAGTCCTGCACCCGGCCGCGTCGGTTGACGAAACCGAGACCCGAGTCCGACAGGACGTTCTCGGGGAGCTTGAGCGACGTCGCCAGGGCGTCCCAGTCGTCGGGCGCCCAACCGAGGCGGAACTGTCGCACGACATCCCCGTCGTAGCCGCGGGAGCGCAGGTAGTCGCGGGCCCGGCCGGCGTCGGGCGAGCGCAGGAGGCGCTCGTGGTACCACTGGACGGCGCGTTCCATGGCGTCGAGCAGCTCGGAGCGGCGCTTGTGGTCGCGCCCCATCTCCTGGTCCTCGTGCAGCGTGATGCCGGCCCGGTCGGCCAGGAAGCGGACGGCGTCCACGAAATCGAGGTGGTCCATGGCGCGGACAAAGGTGATGGCGTCACCTGATTCCTGGCAACCGAAGCAGTAGTAGAAGCCCTCCTCTGCGTTGACGCTGAAGGAGGGCGTCTTCTCGGTGTGGAAGGGGCAGAGCCCACTCCAGCGCCGTCCGACCTTCTTCAGCGCGGCATGCTCGCTGATGAGCGCCACGATGTCGGTGGCCGCCCGGACCTGGGCCACCTCCTCATCCGGTATCCCCACGGATATGACGGTACCGCCTGGCCGTCCTGGCTCGTTCCCGGCCGAGGCCGGCTCTGGCTAGCGTCAGCCGATGGCCGTCACTATCTACGGCGTCTGCGCCCTGACCTTCATGATGGGCATGTACGCCCTGGAGGCGCGGGGCCGGGGTTTCGTCCTGGCCTTCGCCCTCGGTTGTGCCCTGTCCAGCTCCTACGGCTTCTTGTCGGGGGCCTGGCCCTTCGGCGTGGTCGAGGCCGTCTGGACACTCATTGCGCTGCGGCGCTATCTGGTGGCCCGGCGGTCGGGAGACGCCACCTCGTGACGGACCCCGCCCGCCCGGGGGGCTACTCCTTCTCGGCCAGCACGGCCTGTGCCGCAGCCAAGCGGGCCACGGGGACCCGGAAGGGCGAGCAACTCACATAGTCGAGTCCGGCGTCGTAGAACAGGCCGATGGACTGGGGGTCGCCCCCGTGTTCGCCGCACACGCCGACTTTGAGGCCGGGCTTGGTGGAGCGGCCCCGCTCGGTCCCGAGACGCACCAGTTCGCCCACGCCATCGAAGTCCACCACGTCGAACGGGTTGCGCGGCAGGAGGCCGAGGTCCAGGTAGGCGTCCATCATGCGGCCTTCGACGTCGTCGCGTGAGAACCCGAAGGTCATCTGGGTCAGGTCGTTGGTCCCGAAGGAGAAGAAGTCGGCCACCTCGGCGATTTCGGCGGCCCGCAAAGCGGCCCGCGGTGTCTCGATCATGGTCCCGATGGTCACCTCGAGCTTGCCCCGCCGGGTCGTGCCGGCCTTGGCGCCCCTCGACGCCCGCGGCGCCGGCTCCTGGTTGACGTCGGCCACGGCCTCTTCGACCCAGCTCCGGGCCAGCGCCAGCTCGGCCCGGGTCACGGTCAACGGGATCATGATCTCGACGATGGGGTGCCCGCCGTCGGTCACCCGCTGGCGTGCCGCCTCCATGAGCGCGCGCACCTGCATGGCGTAGAGCCCGGGCTTAATCACACCGAGCCGGACGCCACGGGTCCCCAGCATGGGGTTGGACTCGCGCCAGGACAGCGCGGCCTCGTACATGCGGCGCTCCTCGGGGTTCAGCCCGACGGTGTCCTCCTTGTGGGCCAGCTCCTCGGTGGAAGGGAGGAACTCGTGCAGCGGCGGGTCGAGCAGGCGCACCGTGACCGGCAGTCCGTCCATGGCGGCCAGAATGGCGATGAAGTCCTCACGCTGGACCAGACGCAGTTCCTCGAGGGCTTCGGTCTCCTCGGCCGGCGTGTCGGCCAGGATCATGCGGCGCACCACGGGCAGGCGGTCCTCGCCGAGGAACATGTGCTCGGTACGGCAGAGGCCGATCCCCTCGGCGCCGAGCTTGCGCGCGTTGGCGGCGTCCTCCCCGGTGTCGGCGTTGGCCCGCACGGCCAGGTGGCCCTTGCGGACAGCGTCGGCCCACGACAGGACCGTGTCGAAGGCGGCCGGCGGCTTGGCCGCCGTCAGTGGCACCTCGCCGGCCACCACAATGCCCGCTCCCCCGTCGAGCGAGACCCAGTCCCCCTCATTGAGCGTGATGCCGTTGGCCGTCACCTGGCGGTCGCCCAGGCGGAGCACCTCGGCACCCACCACGGCGGGCTTGCCCCAGCCGCGGGCCACCACGGCGGCGTGGCTGACCAGCCCGCCCCGCGCCGTCAGGATCCCCTCCGAGGCGAGCATGCCGTGCACGTCCTCGGGTGAGGTCTCGTTGCGCACCAGCACCACGGCCTCGCCCCGCTCGGCCGCGGCAGCGGCGTCGTTGGCGGTGAAATAGATGCGGCCCACGGCGGCACCGGGACTGGCCCCGAGTCCCTTGGCCCAGGTGGTGTGGCCGGAGCTGGCGAACTGCGGGTGCAGGACCGAATCGAGGTGGTCCTCGGTGATGCGCGAGATGGCCTCTTCCTTGGAGATCCCGAGGTCGCTCGGGCGCACCATGTCTACCGCCATCTTCAGCGCGGCGGCTCCGGTGCGCTTGCCTACACGGGTCTGGAGCATCCAGAGCTTGCCCTGGTCGATGGTGAATTCGGTGTCACACATGTCGGCGTAGTGGCTCTCGAGCCGGGCGAAGATCTTGAGCAGCTCGGTGTGGACCTTGGGGAACTTCTTCTTCAGCTCGGCAATCGGCTCGGTGTTGCGGATGCCGGCCACGACGTCCTCGCCCTGGGCGTTGACCAGGAAGTCGCCGTAGGCGCCCTTGGTCCCGGTGGCGGGATCGCGCGTGAAGCCCACGCCGGTGCCCGAATTGTCGTCGCGGTTGCCGAAGACCATGGCCTGCACGTTGACGGCGGTGCCGAGGTCATGGGCGATGCGCTCCCGGTCGCGGTAGGCGATGGCGCGCGGGCCGTTCCAGCTGCGGAACACGGCCTCGATGGCGCCACGCAGCTGTTCGGTCGGCTTCTGCGGGAAGGGCTTGCCGGTGTGGCGCTCGACGATCTGCTGGTACGAGTCGACGAGGTAGCGCAGCAGTTCGGTCGGCACCTTGGCGTCGGAAGTGGTGCCGGCCAGTTCCTTGGCGGCATCGAACAGCGAGTCGAACTCTTCGCCGGGCAGCTCCAAGACGATGCGGGCGTACATGGCGATGAAGCGCCGGTACGAGTCGAAGGCGAAGCGCTCGTCCCCGGTCTGCTTGGCCAGGCCCTCGACGGACTCGTCGTTCAGGCCCAGGTTGAGGACCGTGTCCATCATGCCGGGCATGGAGAACTTGGCCCCGGAGCGCACCGAGACCAGCAACGGGTCGCTGGCGTCGCCGATCGTCTTGCCCATGGCCTTCTCCAGCCGGGCGCGGGCACCGGCCACCTCGGCGTCGAGCGCCTTGGGCCAGCCGCCGGCCATGTAGGCGCGGCAGGCGTCGGTCGAGATGGTGAACCCGGGAGGCACCGGGAGCTTGAGTACCGACGTCATCTCGGCCAGGTTGGCGCCCTTTCCACCAAGGAGGTCCTTGAGCTCCATGGGGGGCTGGGCGTGCGTGTGGTCGAAATCGAAGACGAACGGCATCGGGCCTCCTTGCCCTGTTCGGGCGCACCGCATGGCGAGGCGGTTCACTCGAAGTGATTGCCCTCCCAATTTGGGACAGGCAAAGTGAGCCTACTTTCCTTCCAGCGCTCCTCCGGAGCGCAGTGCAGCGGTGCGGGACTCTGTCCGATGGCTGTCCGAGGGCCCGGCGTCGCCCGCCAGCGTGCCGCTGACCTGGCGCTGGAAGACCTCCTTGGCCTGGCGCATGAAGTCACGCACAACCGCGAGCTCGTCGGCCTTGAAGCGCTGGGCCACCTGGCGCATCTCCTCGGCGACGGGCTGCTGCAGGCCCTGCAGGCGCTCCTGGGCCTCGGGAACGATCTCGACCCAGACGCGGCGGCGGTCCTCGGTGTCGCGGCGCCGGGCCACCATGCCGGCGTCCTCCAGGCGGTCGAGGATGAAGGTCACGGCTCCGGTGGTCAGCCCGCTCTCGACGGCCAGCTGGCCTGCGGTCATGGGTCCATGGCGACCGATGAGGTCCAGACAGCGCATATCGGTCCGGCTCAGCTTCAGCTGCTTGGCCAGGCCCTCGTCGAAGGCGCTGGCGGCGCCGAGGTAGGCCGTGATCTCGGCGCGCAGCTGCTGCCCCAGCTCCGAACGAGACCATTGTCTTGACACCTAAATAACTTTATCACTAAGTTTCTTGAGTAATGGCTATTTCTTCGCACGCAGCCCTGGCGGTGGAAGCACACGACCTGGTCAAGGTCTTCCCCCGCGGCAACGTCCGCGCCCTCGACGGGGTCTCCCTCGAGGTGGAGGCCGGGACCGTGCTCGGGCTGCTCGGCCCGAACGGGGCCGGCAAGACCACGGTCGTGCGCATCCTCTCCACCATCCTCACCCCGGACTCGGGTCGCGCCTCGGTGCTCGGCCACGACGTCGTGGCCCAACCCGAAACGGTGCGGAGCATCATCGGGCTGGCCGGCCAGTACGCCGCCGTCGACGAAAATCTCACGGGGCGGGAGAACATCCACATGGTGGCCCGCCTCTCCCACCTCAGCCGCCAGGTGTCGGCGCAGCGGGCCGATGAGCTCCTCGAAGAATTCGGGTTGGCCAAGGCGGGCGATCGGGTGCTCAAGACCTACTCGGGCGGCATGCGACGACGGCTGGACCTGGCCGCAGCGCTGGTGGCCAAACCGCCCATCCTCTTCCTCGACGAGCCCACGACCGGGTTGGACCCGCAGAGCCGCCAGGGCCTGTGGACCGCCATCGAGGAGTTGGTGCGCGGTGGGACGACCGTGCTGCTCACGACCCAGTACCTCGAGGAAGCGGACCGCCTCGCCCGCGACATCGTGGTCATCGATCACGGGCGCGTCATTGCCGAGGGCACGCCGGCGCAGCTCAAGGCCGACCTGGGCACCTCGGTCGTCTCGGTGACGCTGGGTGACCGGGCCGACGTCGACCAGGCCCTCCAACTCCTGGCGCCGCTGTCGGAGAAGCCGCCGATCGTCGAGGACGTCGTCATCGAACTCACGGTCAGCAACGGCCCCAAGGCCGGCGCCGACGTGTTGCGCACGCTCGATGCGGCGGAGGTGGCCATCGCCGGCCTCGCCCTGCGCGAGCCGAGCCTCGACGACGTGTTCCTGAGCCTGACCGGTCACAAGACCACGATCGAACAGCACGAGGACGAGGCGGCCCCGCCGAAGAAGCGATTCGGCCGGGGGCCCAAGAGCGACGCAACCGATGGGAAGGATGCCGCATGACGACCACCGCCCTCGGCGCACCGCCGGCACGTCTGGACCAGCCGGGCCAACGCGGCAACCGCCTTTCGTGGGTGGTGTCGGACATCGCGACAATGGCCAAGCGCAACATCCTCGCCGTCATGCGAACACCCGAGGCGCTGTTCTTCACGACGTTGCAGCCCATCATGTTCACGCTGCTGTTCACGTATGTCTTCGGTGGGGCCATCCATGTGCCCGGCGGGCACTACATCGAGTTCCTGATGCCAGGCATTTTCGTGCAGACGGTGATCTTCGGCGCCATGAGCTCGGCGGCCGGGCTGGCCGAGGACCTGCACAAGGGCATCATTGAGCGCTTCCGCGCCCTTCCGATGAGCCGCTCCGCCGTGCTGGCCGGTCGCACGACCAGCGACCTGGTGCGCAACGTCTTCGTGGTGGTGCTCATCACGCTCGTCGGCTACGCCGTGGGTTTCCGCATCGGGACCAACTTCGCGCTCTTCCTCTGCGGGCTGTTGGTGATCCTGTTCTTCGCCTACGCCCTGAGTTGGGGCTTCGCCTTCATCGGCCTGTCCGCCCCCAACGCGGAGACGGCCCAGGTCATGGTCTTCCCGCTGATCTTCCCGCTGCTCTTCGCCTCGTCGGCCTTCGTCCCCGTCGCCACCATGCCGGGTTGGCTCCAGGCCTTCGCCTACCACCAACCCGTGACCCAGGTGGTCAACGCGGCGCGGTCGCTGATGGTCGGGGGCGTCCTGCACAACTCGGGCGCTGTCTGGGCCTCCCTGCTGTGGTGCGGTGGCCTGCTGTTGGTGCTGGCCCCGGTCGCCGTGCGCAAGTACCGCAAGGTGGCCTGAGGCCCCGCCCTACTCCTCGCCCGTGCGTCGCCGCAGTTCGCCGAGCAGGTCGGCGATGGGGACCCGCACCTGATCGGTGCTGTCACGGTCACGGATGGTGACGGCATTGTCCTCGAGCGAGTCGAAGTCGACCGTGACGCACCACGGAGTCCCCACCTCGTCCTGCCGCCGGTAGCGCTTGCCGATGCCCTGGGTCACGTCGTAGTCGCACATGAAGTGGGGCTGCAGCGTCTTGAGCACCTGGCGGGCCAGCGGCTCGAGCGTGTCCTTCTTCGACAGTGGCAGCACGGCCACCTGGTAGGGCGCCAGACGCCAGTGCAGGCGCAGCACGGTGCGCGCCTCTCCCCCGACTTCGTCCTCGTCGTAGGCGGACAGGAGGAAGGCCATCATGGTGCGGGTGGCCCCGGCCGCAGGCTCAATCACGTAGGGCGTGTAGCGCTCGTTGGTCTGCGGATCGAAGTAGTCCAGCTTCTCGCCCGAGGCGGCGGCATGGGCCGAGAGATCGAAGTCACCCCGGTTGGCGATGCCCTCGAGCTCGTCCCAGCCCCACGGGAAGAGGAACTCCACGTCGGCCGTGCCCCGCGAGTAGTGCGACAGCTCGCTCTGCTCGTGATGGCGCAGGCGCAGCCGGTCGGTCGGGATGCCGAGACCGAGATACCAGTGCATGCGCTCTTCGAGCCAGTACTCGAACCACTTCTGGGCTTCGTCGGGCGGGACGAAGTACTCCATCTCCATCTGCTCGAACTCGCGGGTGCGGAAGACGAAGTTCTGCGGCGTGATCTCGTTGCGGAAGGACTTGCCGACCTGGGCGATGCCGAAAGGCGGTTTCTTGCGCGTCGTCCCGAGCACGTTGGCGAAGTTGGTGAACATGCCCTGGGCCGTCTCGGGACGCAGGTAGGCCACGTGGCCCTCGTCCTCGACCGGGCCGGCATGGGTCTTGAACATGAGGTTGAAGGCCCGGGCTTCGGTCAGGTCCTTCGAGCCGCAATTGGGGCAGACGCCGTCGATTTTGTCCTCGCGCCAGCGCTCGTGGCAGTTCTTGCAGTCGACCAGCGGATCGGTGAACGTGGCCAGGTGGCCCGAGGCGGCCCAGACGGCGGGCGGGCCGAGGATGGCGGCATCCAGGCCGACCACGTCGTCGCGCTCTTGGACCATGGCGCGCCACCAGGCGTTCTTGACGTTGCGCAGCATGTTGACCCCGAGCGGGCCGTAGTCGTAGGTGGAGCGGAACCCGCCGTAGATGTCGGCCGAGGGGAAGATGAAGCCGCGGTGACGGCAGAGCCGCACCACCTTCTCCATCAGGTCGTCGGTGCCAGCCTGGGGCACCTCGGCGGTCTCTGTCATCGGTGCAGCGTACCGGAGCGGATTCTGGCGCTGACCAGGTTGGCCAGCAGCCGGCCCCGCAGCGTCAGCACGGCCCGCCCACCACTGTCCTGGACCAGGCCGTCGAGCTCCTCGGGGCGCTCCAGGCACGACCAGGGCACGCCACGGGGCGTGCGCAACGAGAGCGACAGCGCCTCGAAGGCGCGCTGCTCCGCCGTGAGCTCCTCGCGGGCGCCCTCGGGCGAACGGCCGGCCGCCATGGCGTCGATGTACCGGTCGGGCGTCCGGACGTTCCACCAACGCGTGCCGCCACGGTGCGAGTGGGCGGCCGAGCCGACGCCCAGGTAGTCGCCCTGTTCCCAGTAGAGATGGTTGTGGCGGCACTCATGACCGGGCCGGGCCCAGTTGGAGATCTCCTCCCAGCGGTAGCCGGCGGCGGTGAGCACGGCCTCGGCGCGCTCGTAGCGCAGGGCCTCGACATCATCGTCGGGGTGCCGGGCCGGGTCGGCCGCCAGCGGGGTGCCGGGCTCGACGGTGAGGCCGTAGGCACTGACATGCGGCGGCGGGTGGTCCAGGGCAAGGACGTGGTCGAGCGTGGCGGCCCAGTCGTCGTCGCTCTCCGTGGTGGCGCCGAAGATCAGATCGAGGTTCCAGGTGGCGAAGCCGGCGTCGTGCACGGCGGCGGCGATGGTCTCGGCCGCGTGGGGCACGTCGCGACGACCCAGGCCGGCCAGTACGTGGGCCTGGGTCGACTGCAGGCCGAAGGAGACACGCGTGACGCCGGCGCGGCGGTAGGTCCCGAGGTGGGCGTCGTCGGCATCTTCGGGATTGCACTCCACGGTGACCTCGGCGCCGGGCGCGCGCGGGATCGCCTCGAGAATGCGGCAGAGGGTGTCGGGGTGGAGGCGGGAGGGGGTACCCCCTCCGAAGAAGATCGACGTCGGGAGCGCGAGGTCACCTGCCCCGAAGGCTTTTTCGACCTCGAGGACGCAGGCGTCGGCGTAGCGCTCCATGAGGTGATCACGGTCGGTGTAAGTGGCGAAGGCGCAGTAGTCGCAACGCTCCCGACAGAACGGGACGTGGACGTAGACGCCGAAAGGGGTCAAAGCCCGGCGGTCGAGCGCACCGACCGGATGCGCCGGTCGAGGTGCGCCTCCATCGCCTCGGTGGCCAGCTCGGCCACCTCCTCGGCGGACGGGGGCGGCGGCCCCGCCAGCACGGCGGCCAGGTCCCCGCCGAGGATCCTGCGCAACAGCACCAGCGCGCCCGGGCTCATGTGCCGCCCGCTGCGGTGGGAACGGCACAGGGTCCCCCCCGCCACGAGGTCGAAGGCCACCAGTTCCACCACGCCGTCGGGCTCGCCGCACGAGGCACACGCATCGAGGACGGGGCCGGCGCCTTCGAGCACGAGCGCCTTCAAGAAGAACGAGGGCGCCACCAGCGTCGGGTCGGCGTTGACGTCGGCCAGGGCGGTGAGGGCGCCCACCAGCATGGAGTACAGGCGAGGGTCGGGATGGCGCTCCTGGGCCATCTGGTCACTGACCTCGAGCAGGGAGATCCCCCGTGGCATGCGGTTCAGGTCCTCGCGGATGGGACGGAAGGCGTGGACGACCTCCACCTGGTTCACGATGTCGAGGTCGCTCCTGCCCTGCCACAGCAGGAGGTCCACCTGGGTCAGCGGCTCGAGGCGCCCACCGAACTTCGACGTGGTCTTGCGGATGCCCTTGGCCACGGCGCGCACCTTGCCGTGACGCTCGGTGAGGAACACGATGATCTTGTCGGCCTCGCCCAGGCGGTACGTGCGCAGGACGACGCCCTTGTCGCGGAAGAGGCTCACGTGTGGGCGTCAGAGGCGGTGTGGGCGTCGGGGGCGGTGCGGGCGTCGGGGGCGGTGTGGGCGTCGGGGGCGGTGCGGGCGTCGGGGGCGGTGCGCTGGGCGAGGTCGAGCGGGCAGTAGCGCTCACCCCGGCGCTGCGCCTCGGCGACAGCCCGACGGGCTTCGGCGGCCAGGTCGGCGGCCCGGTTCTGGGCCTCCTGGGCGGGCCGGACGCGATCGACGGCCTTCTTCCCGTGCGAGTGACGGCCGTAGAGAGCGTTGCCGCCTCCGACCAGCACCGCGATAGCGACGAAGGCGACGACGGCCGCACCCGCTCCGGCATGGCCCTCGGTGATGACGGCGAGGACGAAAACGGCCACCAGAGCGATCCCGACCGCGATGGCGATCCGGCTGAAAATCCTCACTCCCCCATTCTCGCAGTCGGGCGGACGGGGCCGGGTCAGGGTCGGGCCTGGGTCGGGTCAGGGTCGGGCCTGGGCCGGGCCCGGGGGATGGGAGGTGCGGAGCCGGAGGCTCCGCCGGTCACGGGTTGACGGCCCCGAAGCGGCGTATCCGGCGCTGGTAGTCGATGACCGCCTCGTAGAGGTGACGGCGGCGCATGTCCGGCCACAGGGTCTCGGGGAAGACCAGCTCGCTGTACGCGATCTCCCACAACAAGAAGTTCGAGATACGGGTCTCGCCCGACGTGCGGATCACCAGGTCGGGATCAGGCATGTCGGGGAAGTAGAGATGCCGCCGGATCGCCTTCTCGTCGATCTTGCTGGCCGAGGTGCCCTCTTCGACCAGCGCGCGGACGGCGTCGATGATTTCGGCCCGGCCGCCGTAGTTGAAGGCCATCGTCATCACCATGCGCCGGTTGTGCTTCGTGAGCTCGATCGACTCGTCCATGCTCTTGAGCACCCCGCGGGGCACCCGCCAGTCCCGTCGGCCGGCAAAACGGATCTGTACGCCCTTCTCGTTGAGCTCGTCGCGGCGGCGCGCCAGGAGCGACCGGTTGAAGTTCATGAGGTAACGCACCTCGTCGGGCGGCCGGCGCCAATTCTCGGTGGAGAAGGCATACAGGGTGATCCATTTGATGCCGATCTCGAGCGCGCCGTTCACCACATCGAGCAGGGCGGTCTCCCCGGCACCATGCCCCTCGGTGCGCGGCAGGCCCCGAGCGTTGGCCCAGCGGCCGTTGCCGTCCATGACGCACGCCACGTGGACGGGGACTCGCGTGAGGTCGAGCTCCGGCGGAACCGGATCGGGCTTCTCCGGGTCGGCGCCGTCGTCCGGGACCTGATCCCGCCCCTGGGCACCCCCCGGGTTGCGGACGGCAGAGCTCACTCGATGAACCTACCGCGGCGTGCCCTCGCTGAGGTTCTGACACTGAGATCGGCTGTGGCACGGGGGGTGCGTTTCGTGTTGAAGTGTCGTCACCCCGGGCCAGGCGCCGTGGGGTGGAGGATGAAGGAGGAGCCCATGCCCGATGCAGGTGCAGCACCCCGTCCCGACACCAGCGACATGTACGCCGTGCACGGTGTGTTCCGGGACACCCTCGGAGCCGCACCCGCGCTGGTCGGGGGCGTGGCATCCGGCGACGAGGAGCGGGTGGCGCTGATCGCCAACTACTACGAGAACATCCTGTCCTTCCTGCATGTGCACCACGAGGGCGAGGAGCAGCTCGTTTTCCCGCTGCTGCGGGAGCGTTGTGACGGCGCCGGCGTCCTGATGGACGAGATGGCAGAGCAGCACCATGAGGCGCTCGAGCTGCTGGAGCAGGCCCAGGCCGCCCTGGCGGCGTGGCCGGGCGGTGACGCCGAGGCGCAGAGGGCAACCCAGGAGCGCTTGGACGAGCTGGGCTCCCACCTGCACGAACATCTCGTCGTAGAGGAGCAGAACGTCCTGCCTCTGGCCGGCGAGCACCTCTCCATGCAGGAGTGGGGCGCCATGCCGGCGCACGGCATGGCACACTTCGACGGCGACAAGATCTGGCTGATCCTCGGCCTGATCAGGGAGCGTATGACCGACGACCAGCGCGCAGCGATGACGGCGCACATGCCGCCGCCGGCGCTCGAGATGTGGACCGGGTTCGGCGAGCAGGCCTTCAAGGACTATGCGGCCGTCGTCGAGGTGCCGGTGGTCAACCACGCCTGAGCCCGGCGAGACGGGCCGCGCCACACTGCAGCTGTAGCGTCACTCCTCATGACGGACGAGGACGTCGACTACTTCGCCGAGCCCGACGGGCTTGACGACCTCGATGTCTTCGGCTCCTCGGGTGGATCTGAAGCAGAGGCCCGCCTGGCCGGCGATGACGGCGTGGCGGGTCTGGACAAGATCACGGCGCAGATGTCCGGCGGCGAGCATCGACCTGAGCAACAGGAGATGTGCCGCGCCGTGGCCGAGGCGATGGTGACGCGTACCCATTTGGTGGTCCAGGCCGGGACCGGGACCGGCAAGTCACTGGCCTACCTCGTCCCGGCCGCGCTGAGCGGCAAAAAGGTCGTCATCGCCACGGCAACCAAGGCGCTGCAGGACCAACTGGCCGACAAGGACCTCCCCCAGGTCGACGCCGGCCTGGGGTTGCCGGCGCCGCTGGACTACGCGGTGCTGAAGGGACGGAGTAACTACGTCTGCCTGCAGCGGGTGGCCGAGGTGGGCTCGGGCGGGATTCAGGCCGAACTGGGCGATCAGGGGGCGGGGCGAGCCGACGAGCCCGCGCCCTCGGAGGAGAGCGACGCCGAGTCGTCCGGTGGCCCACCCCCCGAAGGCATCGTCGAGGAAGTGCGCCAGCTGGTCGCCTGGTCGCAGAAATCGCAAACCGGCGACCGGGCCGACCTGAGCTTCGAGCCCACCGATCGGGCCTGGAACATGGTCAGCGTCGGGCCCAGGGAGTGTCCCGGCGCCTACAACTGCCCGTCGGGCGGGCGCTGCTTCGCGGAGGCCGCCCGCGAACGCGCCTCGGTGGCTGACGTGGTGGTGGTGAACACCCACCTCTACGGGGCGCACTTGGCGAGCGGCAGCGTCGTGCTGCCCGAGCACGACGTGGTGATCTTCGACGAAGCGCACGAGCTCGAAGAGGTCATGACGTCGAGCCTGGGTGTCGAGGTGACCCCGGGCCGCTTCCGTTCCCTCGTGACCTCGGCCCGCTCCCTGGTCGAGCCACGCGACGCCGACCTGCTCGACTCGCTGGCCTCGGTGGGCGATCAGCTGGGCACGCTCCTGGCCGACCGCGTCGGGACGCGCGTGTTGCACGATGGCGCACGACCGCCTGTCGACGACCACGAGTTGGCCGAATTACTCAGCCGTGGCGCGGAGGTGAGCCGACGGGTCACCGACGCGCTGCGACGGGGCGGCGCACAACGTTCGTTCCTTCCCGAAGAGGGGGGGTCCGAACCCGACCCCGATCGCGCCAGCCGCAAGACCCGTACCTTGCAAGCCGCCGTGCACATGGCAGAGGACCTGCACCGATTCGAGACGCGCCGCGACGGCGAGGTCGCCTGGGTCGACGGCACGCGGCGCAACATCCGGCTGCGCCTCTCCCCCATTGACGTCGGGCCCGTTCTGTCCGCCATGCTGTGGGGCGAGGTGACCTCGGTGCTCACCAGCGCCACCATCCCGCCCCGCATCGTCGAGCGGGTGGGGCTGCAGAGCTTCCCCACCGAAGAGCTCAACGTCGGAAGCCCGTTCGACTATCGCTCCCATGCGCTGCTCTACGTCGCCCGGCATCTTCCCGACCGGCGCGCCGCGGGAGCGGAGGAGGCCCTGCACGAGGAGCTGTCGCAGCTGCTGGAGGCCGCCGGCGGCCGCACGCTGGCCCTCTTCACGAGCAAGCGCGCCACCGAAGCCGCCGCGGCCGCACTGGCACCCGAGCTCCCCTACACGTTGTTGCTGCAGGGCGATCTGCCGAAGAACCTGCTGCTCGAGAAATTCGCCTCCGACGAGACCTCCTGTCTGTTCGCCACCATGGGCTTCTGGCAGGGCGTGGACATCCCGGGCCGATCTCTCTCACTCGTGACGATCGACAAGCTCCCCTTCCCGCGCCCGGACGACCCGTTGCTCCAAGCGCGTAGGGACCGGGCCGGCGGGGGCGCATTCTCGCTGGTGGACCTCCCGCGGGCGGCCACGCTGCTGGCCCAGGGCGCGGGCCGCCTCATCCGCAACGCAGAGGATCGCGGCGTGGTGGCCGTGCTCGATCCGCGGTTGGCCACGGCGTCGTACCGCGGCGTGCTGCTGGCGACCTTGCCGCCCATGCGGCGCTCGGTGGATATTCACGAGGTGGAGTCATTCCTGCGGCGGGCGCTGGAGGGCGAGGGCGGCGAGGGCGGCGGGTCGGCGTAGCTCCGGTTCAGTAACCGAGACGGTTCAGCATCTCTTCCCGGTTCTGCCAGTGGCGCTCCACCTTCACGTGGAGGTCGAGGTAGGTGCCCTCGGGCAGCTCCTCGTTCACGGCGATGCCGACCGCCTTGAGCACTTCTCCGCCCTTGCCGATGACGATGGCTTTCTGCGAGTCGCGCTCGACGATGATTTCGACCCGGATGTGCGGCCACTCCCATTCGGTCACGCGGCAGGTGATGGCGTGCGGGAGCTCGTCCCGGGTCTTGGCCAGCAACTGCTCGCGCACGAGCTCGGCCACCCAGAGCGCTTCGGGCGTATCGGTGATGACATCGGGCGGGAAGAACGGCGGGCCCTCGGGGAGCCGGGCGATGAGGAAGGCCGTCATCTGGTCCACACCCTTGCCGGTACGGGCCGAGACCGGGAAGTATTCGACGTCGGCGAGCTCAACCGGCGCGGTCAGGCTGTCGACGACCGCCTTCGCCTGGAGCAGACGCTCCATCACTTGGGCGTTGTTGGCCTTGTCGGACTTGTTCACGACGACGATCAGGCCGGGTGGCTCGCTGACCTCGTTCTCGTCTTCATCATCGTCCTCGTCCGCATCGAAGGCGTCCCGCGGGGGCGGGAGCGGGGGCTGGGGCTGGGGCTGGGGCTGGGGCTGGGATGCGTCGTCGGGCTCGGCCACCTCGGCTGTGCGGGACCGTGCCGCCGCAGCGGCAGCGGTGAGCCGCTGCACCTGGCGCACCGAGCGCTCCAGCACGGTCCGGTCCCCCGGTCCGACGGCGGCAGTGCCGTCAACGATCACCATGATGACATCGACGTCGTTGAGGGCATCAGTCGCCGTTTCGTTCAACCGCGCCCCGAGGGTGCTGCGGGGACGATGGATGCCCGGCGTGTCCACGAAGACCACCTGGGCATCGGCGGCCGGGTCGTGCAGGACGCCGAGGATGCGGTGCCGCGTCGTGTTCGGCCGCGACGAGGTGATCGCCACCTTCGTCCCGACCATGGCATTCACGAGGGTGGACTTGCCGACGTTGGGACGACCGACGACGGCCACGAAGCCCGAGCGCACGTTTCTCAGTTCCCGTTGCGCGAGACGTCGTCGGCGGTGTCGACACCGGCGTCCCCATCGGCGGGGGTAGCGATCGCCTCAATCCGGACGCGCTCAATGCGCCGTCCACGCACGTTGAGGGCGGTGAGGCGAAACCCATCGACCTCGACCGAGTCGCCGGGGTCGGGCACCCGCCCGGCCAGGTCCAGCATGAGCCCACCGACCGTGTCCCAGGCTCCGTGGGGCAATTGGGCGCCCAGGAGCTCGTCGGCATCGTCCACCGAGTAGGCGGCGCTCACCAGCAGTGAGCCATCGCTGCAGCGCTCGACGGTGGGCTCCTCGACGTCGAACTCGTCGACGATGTCACCCACCAGCTCCTCGAGCAGATCCTCCAGGGTGATGAGCCCAGCCGTGCCGCCGTACTCGTCGACGACGACCGCCATGTGGAACTTCTCCTCCTGCATTTCGCGCAGGAGGTTCGAGACTTCCTTCGATTCGGGAATGTACTTGGCCGGCCGCATGCTGTCGCGTACCGGTTGCGCCGCCTTGCCCACCCGCTCGGCGCGGACGAGGTCTTTGGCGTAGGCGATGCCGATGACGTCGTCGATGCCCTCCGCCTCCACCGGTATACGGCTGAATCCCGCCCCGAGCGCCGCCTCCAGCGCATCGCGCACCGTCACGTCGGCCTCGACCGTCACCATGTCGGGCCGGGGTGTCATCACTTCGCGGGCCACTGTGTCGCCGAAGTCGATGATGGAGTGGATGAAGGTCCGCTCGTCGTGCTCAATGACGTTCTCGTCGTGAGCCACGTCGGCCATGGCTTTGAGCTCGGAGTCCGTGATGTACGAGCGAGGCAGGCCCTCTTCGTCCCCGCCGCCACCGATGAAGAGATTGGCCAGCCCGATCAGGACGGACGAGAGCCAGCGGATGGGCGGGAAGCGGATGAGGGTGCTGACGAACGGGGCGCTGAGCAACGCGGCCCGGTCCGCGTGCTGCACCGCCCAGTTCTTGGGCACCGCCTCGAAGAAGACGAAGATGACGACGATTTCGAACACAATGCCCAGCAGCACGCCCAGACCACCGAAGAGGTGCTCGGCCACTATGCCGACCAGGGTGGCGGAGACCAGCTGGCAGATCAGCACCAGCAGCAGGATGGGGTTGAGGAAATTGGCGGGGTTCTCGACCAGGCGGGCCAGCTGGCGGGCGCCCCGCTTGTTCTCGTCGACCAGGGACTTGGCCTTGATCTTGTTCATGCGGACGAGGCTCGTCTCGGCCATGGCGAGGACGCCCGAGGCGGCGAGCAGCGCCGCAATGACGACGACGAGGATGGCGTCCTCGGCGTGGAAGCCCGATGCCGCCAACAGAGTGGGCACGCTCAGGCTCCGCGGCTGACCCGGTAGAAGCGCGTCAGCAGCTGTTGTTCGAGCGCCTCCATCCGTTGGGCCTCCGCCTCGATCTCATGGTCCATACCGAGCAGGTGCAGCAGGCCGTGGACCACCAGCAGGGCCAGCTCGTCCTCGAAGGACACCTCGTGCTCCACGGCGTTCCGTGCGGCCACCGCCGGGCAGATGACGACGTCACCGAGCAACATGAGCGCACCTTGCTCGGGTGAAGCACCCGGGCCGCTGCCGCCGAGGTCCGGTGACCTCCCCGTCGGACCGGGATCGTCCTCAATGGGAAACGACAGCACGTCCGTGGGCCCGGTCTTGCCCAGAAACTGACTGTTGAGTGCGGCGATGGCGTCCTCGTCGACGAAGAGGAGCGAGACCTCGGTCTCCCCTTTGATTCCACGCGCCACGAGGACCTGGCGCGCCAAACCGGCCCAGTACGCGACGTCTATCGGTTGGTCCTGCTGCTCGTCGGCGGCAAAGACGTCGATCGTCACTGGGCGGTACCCGACCGCCCTTCCGCCAGTTCGTAGGCATCGACGATGTCGGCCACGATTTTGTGGCGGACGATGTCCCGACGGCTCAGGTGGACGAACGAAATGTCCTCGATACCGCCGAGTACGGGCTCCAAACCGATCAGGCCCGAGCGGCCCCCGGGCACGTCGATCTGGGTCACGTCGCCGGTCACCACACACTTGGACCCGAACCCGATCCGGGTCAGGAACATCTTCATCTGCTCGGGCGTCGTGTTCTGGGCCTCGTCCAAAATGATGAACGAGTTGTTCAGGGTCCGACCCCGCATGAAGGCGAGCGGTGCCACCTCAATGGTGCCGCGGTCCAACAGGCGCTGGGCGCCCTCGGGCTCGATCAGGTCGTACAGAGCGTCGTAGAGCGGGCGGAGGTACGGGTCCACCTTGGCCATGAGATCGCCCGGCAGGAAGCCGAGCCGCTCGCCGGCCTCGACGGCGGGCCGGGTCAGAATGATGCGCGTCACCTGCCGGGATTGCAACGCATGCACCGCCTGGGCCACGGCCAGGTAGGACTTGCCGGTCCCTGCCGGGCCGATCCCGAACGTGATGATGCTCTGGGAAATGGCGTCGACGTAGCGCTTCTGGCCCGCCGTGTTGGGACGCACAGTCTTGCCGCCGGCGGCGCGAACGACCTCGGAACGCAGCACGTCGCTCGGGCGGATGTCTTCGCGCACCATGTCGATCGCCCGGGCCACGGTCGAGAGATCGAGGCTGCGCCCGGCCTGCACCATGAGGATGAGTTCCTCGAACAACTGCACCACGAGCTCGGCGTGCGGCCCGTCGACGGAAATGCGATCGCCCTGCACCACGATCTGATCATCCGGAAACGCCTGCTCCACTTGACGCAGGTGCTCGTCGCGCGTCCCGAGCAGCCCGGCCATCAGATGGTTACCGGGGACGAAGCATTCGGCGCGCCGGGCCGTGGTCATGGTGCGGTCACTCGATACCAAGGTGTCCTTTCAAAGGCTCGCCCCCCAGAACATGGAGGTGGAGGTGTGGGATCGACATCAGCGCATCGGGCCCGATGTTGAAGACGAGGCGATAGCCCCGTTCGGGCACCGCCAGGCCGGCGGCATCGGCCACGGCCCGAGCAGCCAAGAGCATTTCAGCCAGGACCGGTCCGTCCTCGGCGGTGACCGTCGAGGCGTCGGTGATGTGGCGGCGGGGCACCACCAGCACGTGGAGCGGAGCGGCCGGGGTGATGTCCTTGAAGGCCACCGTGTTCGGGGTCTCGTGCACCGTCTCGGACGGCACCTCACCCGCCACGATCTTGCAGAACAGGCAGTCGGTGGCGTCGGTCATGCCCTGGGGTCGCCGTCCCACTGCGCCAGCCTGATCACCGCGCCGAACTTACCGGTCCCCGGGTCCCGTCCGTGACCATGGGGACCGGTCATGAGGGCGTCCCCGGTGCTGCCGCCACGGTCCCGGTCCGCAGGGAGGCCAGCAGGGCCCCGGCGGTGACAGCAGCGGTCTCGGCCCGCAGGACGCTCAATCCGAATCCCACGGTGGGCAGCCCCTCCCCCAGCTCTTCGGAGCTCCACCCGCCCTCGGGCCCCACGGCCACGACCCGCTGGGCCAGCGTGGGGCGATCCCCGCTGAGCTGGGCCAGGACGACCTCGCCCGGTCCCCCCAACGCGGGGAGGTCGGCGAAAGCCACGGTGTCGCAGACCTCGGGCAGCCAGACGTGGCGCGACTGGGCGGCCGCCTCGCGGGCCACTCGGCGCAGCTTCTCGACGCTGGCCTGGCCCCGGGTCCCGGTCCAACGCACGACACTGCGTTCGGTGCGCAACGGAACGATGCGATCGATGCCCAACTCCGTCAACTTCTGGACGACCCACTCGGGTCGCTCGCCCTTGACGGGGGCGAACGCCACGGTGAGGGCAGGCTCGGCGCGGGCCTCGGACTGCACCGAGCCGTCACCCCCCACGCCGGTCCCGTTCGTGATCGGCTCCAGCCCGGCGGCACCTCGCCACGCGGTGCGGACCCAACGACCCAGCCCATCGGCGGCAATGACCTCTTCGCCGTCGCGGAGGCGCAACACCCGCGCGAGATGGTGCGCATCCTCGTCAGAGAGCACCGGCCGCCCCGGGTCACCCACGAAGACCTGTGCGGTGGCGGCCGCCCGGACGGCGATCGCAGCGATGGTGCTTCCGGCGCTAGCCAAAAGCGGAACGCAGGCGCGAGAACACGCCCTCGCCGCCCCCCGCGCCGGGGGCGGACACCACCTCGCCCCGTGAGCCGGCGAACTGGCGCAGCAGCTCGTCCTGCTCGGGTGTGAGGTCGGTCGGTGTGGTGACCAGCACGTGCACGTAGAAGTCGCCCCGACCGCGGCCGCGCAGGTGTGGCACGCCGAGGCTGCGAATGCGCTCAATGTGCCCGTGTTGGGTACCCGGTCCGATCGTCAGATGCTGCGGCCCGTCCAATGTCTCGACGTCGGTCTCGGTCCCGAGGGCAGCCTGGGCGATGCTGATGGTCAGCGTGGTGTGGAGGTTGTCGGCCTGCCGCTCGAAGCGCGGGTCGGGCCGGATGGCGAGGTGGACGAAGAGGGACCCGCTGGGGCCACCACGTTGGCCGGCCGCACCGCGATCGGCCAGTCGCAATGTCGACCCTTCCTCCACGCCGGCCGGCACCTCAACGGTGAAGGTGCTCTCCTGCATGCGCCTCCCCTCACCGCGGCAGTCGGCGCAGGGGTTGGGGATCATTTCGCCGGTCCCGCTGCAGCGGGAGCAGACGACGCTGGTCACCACCTGTCCGAGCAGCGACTGACGCACGCGACGCAGTTCGCCGGCGCCCTGACAGTCGATGCAGGTCACCGGTTCGGTGCCGGGGGCCGTGCCCCGACCCTCGCAGGTCGTGCAGGTGGCGGGCAAGCGGACCGTGATCTCCTTGCGGGCACCGAAGACCGCTTCGGCGAACTCCAGCTCTATCTGCACCTCGGCGTCGGCACCCATTTGCGGACCGTTCCGGCGGCCGCCGGTGCCACCCATTTGGCCGAAGAACGCCTCGAAGATGTCGCCCAGGCCACCCTCGAAGCCGAATCCGCCCCCCGCCCCGGGCTGCGAACCGAAGACACCCTCGGGCCCGAAACGGTCGTAGCGGGCCCGGCGCTCGGGGTCGCGGAGGACCTCGTAGGCCACCGTCACCTGCTTGAAGCGGGCCTCGGCCTCCGCATCACCTTGGTTGGTGTCAGGGTGCAATTCACGGGCGCGGGCGCGGTAGGCCCGCTTGATCTCGTCGTCACTGGCCTCGGGGCCGACTCCGAGCAGCGCGTAGAGGTCACCCATCCCGTCAGTGACGGCCATCGTGCCCCCCACTGATGCGTTGTCCGAGACGCTCTCCCACAACGTGCGCCGCGGCCATGGCCCGGGCGTAGTCCATGCGCGTCGGCCCCAGCAGTCCCACCGCGCCGAGGTCCTGCCCGTCAATGGAGACCGGCGCCACGACGACGGCACAGGACGACAGCGGCTCGAAACCGTGTTCGGTCCCGATGGCGACCGAGAGCCCGCGATCGAGGACGTCGCGCAGCAGTGAGACCACGACCAACTGCTGTTCGAGGATGGCCAGGACCGAGCGCACCGTCTCCACCGCGTCGAACGACTCGGCCAACCGGGCCGGTCCGCCCACGAACACCTGGTCGGATTCCATGGCGCCCTCGAGGGAGTCGAAGGCCGTGCGCACCGCGGTCACGAGGTGGTCGACCTCGGCGGAGCCGCTCGCCGGTACGACCCAGGGCTGGGTGAGCGTGCGCCCGACCAGGTGCGAGGCCAGCACGGTGCCGGCCCGGGCCAGCGCGTCGTCGGAGGTCTCGGCCCGGAGGTCGATGGTGCGCTTCTCGACCGCTCCGTC
>Ga0302157_10002570_pt1 | contig 21021 bp, 17 predicted proteins | sample I_Bog_N3_3_FD_193502 | JGI IMG/M metagenome (GOLD analysis project Ga0302157, IMG submission 193502) | Peat permafrost microbial communities from Stordalen Mire near Abisko, Sweden - I_Bog_N3_3 | ecosystem: Environmental > Terrestrial > Soil > Wetlands > Peat | place: Sweden: Abisko, Stordalen... | reverse complement strand
TTCAGCGGCTTCAAGTCCGGGCACGCCTTGAACAACAAGTTGCTGCGCACGCTCATGGCGACGCCGAGTGCCTGGTCGGCCGTCACGTTCGAGAGCCTCAAGGATGCCCCGATTTCCTACGTGCCGGCCGCGGTCGCCTGACGCGGCGGCGGGCCGCACCGCCGGTCAAGTGCCCGGCGACGCCTTCGAGGCGTTGACGGCGGTTCCGGGGACGATCTGGATGCGCACGTTCAAAATAGTGGTTTTCATCGAATCGGCGAGCTCCTTGCGGAGGATGCCGGTGGTGTAGCGGAGGCGATGGGCCCACACCGCACTCGTTACGCCGAGCGTGAGCCGTCCCTGCTCGAGGCCCGCGCTGCAGACTTCGGCCGCGAGTTTCGGTGGTAACAGCCGTCGGACCTCTCCCAGCAACAGAACCCGCGCCTCGAGCCGCACCGCGAGATCCCGAAGTGCTTTGCTAGGTATCTGAAATAACTCACTGAGAGGCTTGGATTTTTGCATTGCAATATGTGAAAACTGTGTACCAGTCGATGTCCAGACCGTGCGGAAATCCTTGTTTCGGGTCGCCTTTTTCTGCATAGTTTAGCCCGACTGTTAAGGGCATACTCTCCGAAAGGGGAGGACGCAAAGCTACCGGTCTACTGCTCGGCATGAAGCTAAGACAGCGGGGTCACCAGTGAAACACGCGAAACAAGCGTCGCAGCGAGTCTCCCTATGAATGTGATATTCGTTGGCCGTCAAGCGGGCCGAGTGAAGCAATTTGACCTTCGCCAGCCGCTCGTGATCGCGGCGGCGTTTCTCGTCGTGTTCGTGATCATCGGCGGCGCGTTCTCGGTCGGCATGGGCTTGGGCTCGCGGCACGGGGCGATCGGCCCAATCGATCAACTCGGCAACTGGTCGGCCGAACTGCTGCGCCAGCAAGCGCAAATCGAGGACACGCGGCGGGTCTTGCAGGAAAAGGTCAATGCGCTCGCGATGCGTGTCGGCCAGATGAATGCCAACGTGATCCGCTTGGATGCACTCGGTAAGCGCTTGACGCGTATGGCGAATTTGAGTGACGGCGAGTTCGACTTCGGCAACCCCCCGTCGCAGGGCGGCGAGGGTGGGGCCGACGGCCAACCGGCGCAGATCCCGAGTCTGACCGCGATGGTCGATGAGCTGCAGTCGCAGTTGTCGAGCCGCGAACAGCAGTTGGGGGTGCTCGAGAATCTGATTCTCACGCGCGAACTCAACAAGCAAGTCTATCCGGAAGGGCGTCCCGTCCAGGAAGGGTTCATTTCCTCGTACTTCGGGCAGCGCGCCGACCCGTTTACCGGTTACACGGCAACCCACAAGGGTATCGATTTCGCGGGCCCCGAGGGCACGTCGGTGATTTCGGTCGCCGCCGGACTCGTGACGTTCGCCGGCGATCGGGCGGGCTACGGCAACATGGTCGAGGTCAATCACGGCAACGGGATGGTGACCCGTTACGGGCATAACGAAAAACTCTTGGTAAAACAAGGGGAAATGATCCGCAAGGGTCAGGAAGTCGCACTCATGGGCTCGACCGGACGATCGACCGGGCCGCATCTGCACTTCGAGGTCGTCAAGAACGGCATCCAGGTCGACCCGCTGCGCTTCATCGGCGAGGATCGCTAAGACCCGCAACTTCCCGGTCAGCCGCCCCGAGGGCCCGCGGTGAGGAAACGATTTCCCGGCGCGTCGGTCTATCCGTACAATAACCAGTTTCCTTGAAGGACTCCCTCGCGTGTGGAAGTTTCTGACGAACATCTTCGGCAGCCGTAACCAGCGTCTCGTCAAAGATTTGAGCCGAACCGTCGCCGCCATCAACGGCCTCGAAGCGGGGCTGCAGGCCCTTGCCGACGATCAGTTCCCTGAGAGAACCCGAGAACTCAAGGCACGATTCGCCGCGGGCGCCAAGCTCGAAGATCTGATCCCGGAGGCCTTCGCGCTCGTGCGCGAAGCGTCCCGCCGCAAGCTCGGGTTACGCCACTTCGACGTGCAAATGATCGGCGGACTTGCCCTGAACGCCGGCAAGATCGCCGAAATGCGCACGGGCGAGGGCAAGACCCTCATGTAGACGCTGCCCGCCTACCTGAACGCGCTCACCGACGAGGGCGTGCACGTCGTCACGGTCAACGAATACCTCGCGCAGCGTGACTCCGAATGGATGGGGGTCGTGTACCGCTTTCTCGGACTCGACGTCGGCGTCATCAAGAACGCCCAGACGGCCGATGAAAAGCGTGCGGCCTATGCCTGCGACATCACCTACGGGACGAACAACGAATTCGGCTTCGACTACCTGCGCGACAATCTCGCTTTTCATCTCGCCGACCGCGTGCAGCGCCGGCTGAACTTCGCCATCATCGACGAAGTCGATTCGATCCTGATCGACGAGGCGCGCACTCCGCTGATCATCTCGGGACCCGCCGAAGAGAGCACGGAACTCTATATCAAGATCAATGCGCTCATTCCACGGCTCAAGAAGCAGAAGGAAGAGAACGGCCCGGGCGACTACGCGATCGACGAGAAGACCAAGCAGGCGACGCTCACCGAGGAAGGGCACGAGAAGGTCGAAGCCTTGATGGCCGAGATCGGCCTGCTCCGCGACGGCGAGAGCCTCTACGATGCGACCAACATCCGGCTCATGCATCACTTGAACGCGGCCCTGCGGGCGCATGCGCTCTACAAGCGCGACGTCGAGTACATCGTGCGCGGCGGCGAGGTCATCATCGTCGACGAACACACCGGCCGCACGATGCCGGGGCGACGCTGGTCCGACGGTCTGCACCAAGCCGTGGAGGCGAAGGAAGGCGTCAAGGTCCGCGAGGAGAACCAGACCGTTGCCTCGATCACCTTCCAGAATTACTTCCGGCTGTACTCGAAGCTCTCCGGGATGACCGGCACGGCCGACACCGAAGCCTTCGAGTTCCAGGAAATTTACGGGCTCGAGGTCGTCGTGATTCCGACGCACAAGCCGATGATCCGCAAGGACCGGTCGGATCTCGTGTTTCTGTCGGAAAACGACAAGTTCCAGGCGATCTTAGAGGATATCGAGGATTGCGTGCAGAGGCGCCAGCCGGTGCTCGTCGGGACGACCTCGATCGAGGCGTCCGAGCGGCTGCATGAATTGCTGCTGACCGCGAAGATTCCGCACGAGGTGCTGAACGCGAAGCAGCACGAGCGCGAGGCTCACATCGTCGCCGAAGCCGGTCGCCCGGGCGCGGTGACGATCGCGACCAACATGGCGGGCCGCGGCACGGATATCGTGCTCGGCGGCAGTCCGCAGACCCAGATCGACGCGCTCGAGAATCCCACCGAGGAGGAGCTCAAGACGATCCGCGAAGACTGGCGCGTGCGCCACGAAGAGGTCCTCGCCGCGGGTGGTCTGCACATCGTCGGCACGGAGCGCCACGAGTCCAGACGCATCGACAACCAGCTCCGCGGCCGCTCCGGCCGGCAGGGCGACCCGGGTTCGAGCCGGTTCTATCTGTCGCTCGAAGACAACCTCATGCGCATCTTCGGCGACCCGACCCGGATGCAAACCCTGATGACGCGCGTCGGCATGAAACCGGGCGAGGCGATCGAAAGCGGCATGCTCACGCGTCAGATCGAGAAGGCCCAGCGCCGCGTCGAGCAGCACAATTTCGACGCGCGCAAACAATTGTTGGAGTATGACGACGTCGCCAACGACCAGCGCCGCGTCATCTACCAGCAGCGCACGGATCTCATGAGCGCCGAGGACGTCGCCGAGGCCGTCGTCGGGATCCGCGAGGAGGTGGTGGCGCACTTGGTCGACACCCACGTGCCCGGCGGCCTGCCCGAGGAACAATGGGACGTCGCGGGTTTGAGCGCCGCCGTCACCCGCGATTTCGGCATTGCATTGCCCGTGGCCGATTGGCTCAAGGCCGAGGAGGCAGGCGACGGGTCCTCGCTCAAGAAGAAACTGCTCGCGGCGCTCACCGAAGCCTACGAGCAGAAGCGCACGGTCGTGACCCCGGAAGTCATGCGCTACATCGAAAAAGAAGTCATGTTGCGCACGCTCGACACCCACTGGCGCGAGCATCTCGCCGCCATGGACTACATGCGCCAGGGCATCTTCCTGCGCAGCTACGCGCAGAAGAACCCGAAACAGGAGTACAAGCGCGAAGCCTTCGAGTTGTTCTCGGCGATGCTCGACCGTATCAAGTACGACACGATCACCACGGTCTCGAAGATCCAGGTGCGCAGCCAGGCGGAAGTCGAGCGCGAAGAGCTCGAGCGCCAGCAGCGTCTCGCGCGCGCGCTCCAGTTGCAGCACGCGGAGGCGGTCTCGCCGATGCAGGGTCTCGCTCCCACCTTGGAGCTTGCGGGCGCTCCGACGGCCGGCAGCGCGCGGGCGCCGGCGGCCTTGCGCGACGCCGGTGGCGGGCGCGACGCGGGCGGCAGCCGTGAGGCGAACGATGACTACCCTGCGGCGGAATCCGCGGCGCCGTTCGTTCGCGGCATTCCGAAGGTCGGCCGGAACGAGCCTTGCCCGTGTGGATCGGGCAAGAAATTCAAGCACTGCCACGGCCAGCTCCAGCAAGCCAACGGTTGAGCGCCAGCCTGCCGCCAAGCCTCGAGGCCGCGGCGCAGCCCGCCGCACGGGTCGTTCATGTGGTCGCCGGCATCCTTCGCAACGCGACCGGCGACGTGCTCATCGCGCAGCGCCCGGAAGGCAAACACCATGCCGGAGGCTGGGAATTCCCCGGCGGAAAACTGGAGCCCGGCGAGACGCGCCTCGCGGCGCTCGCGCGTGAGCTGCACGAGGAGATCGGCGTCGAAGTCGACTCCGCGCGACCGCTGCTCGCGGTACGCCATGCGTACCCTGAGCGCACGATTCTGCTCGATGTCTGGACGGTGACGCGCTATCGCGGCAGCCCGCACGGTGCCGAGGGCCAGACCTTGCGGTGGTGCCCGGTCGGCGCGCTCGCGGAGGCCGGTTTGCTGCCCGCCGACCGGCCGATCACGACGGCACTGCGGTTGCCGGAGCGGCTGGTCGCGGCGGAGGCGGCCGACTATGTCGTGCGTGCCTGGCATACCCCGGCAAGCCGGCGTCCTGTCTTGCAGGGCGTGTCCTGCGTCGACGCCGACGAGGCCGTGCAAGCGGCCGCCGAGGCGGACTTCATCGTATTCGCACGACCCCTGGCGCCGGGCGCGCTGGGCGCATTGTGTCGACGCGTGCCGGTGCCGGTATTCGCCTATGGCATCAGCCTCGAAGAGGCCTCGGCCGACGGGGCCGTCGGGGTCAGCGCCATCGGTCCATGACCGCATGATGAAATACGTTTGGGAGCGAACGGTGCGCGCCGCGGCCGACCTCTGCGACGCCGCGCGCGCACGGCGCCTCGCGATGCTCCTGACCGCCGGTCTATTCGGCTTTTCGGCGTGGCTCGCTCTCGCGTATCGCAACCAACCGCTGCTGGGATTCCACGGCTTTCGCCAGACGCAGACCGCCATCACGTCGTATTGGGCTTGCCGGGGCGGATTCCATCTCGCCTACTGGACGCCCGTCGGCGGACCGCCGTGGTCGATCCCGTTCGAGTTTCCGTTCTATCAGTGGCTCGTCGCCCTGATCGGCTGTCCGCTCGGACTCAATCTGGATCCGATCGGGCGGCTCGTCAGCTACGGGTTCTGGATCGCGTGCCTGTTGCCGGCGCATGCGATCTTCCGCAGGCTCCTCGGATCCGCCGCACGGCTGTACTTTTGGCTCTTCGCGGCCTTGTTTCTGTCGACGCCGCTGTACCTGTTCTGGGGACGCGCCTTTCTGATCGACACCACGGCGCTGTTTCTCGCCCTGAGTTTCATCGCCTTTTCACTGCGCCTGTCGTCGGACGAGAGCCGCTGGCGCGATGCGGTACTCGCCGGGCTGTTTCTGACGCTCGCGTTGCTGCAAAAGTCCACGACCGCCCTGCCGCTCCTGATCCTGGGCTGCATCGACCTGCGGCGGCGGCTGCCCGAACTCGGCGCACGCGGCGGCCGCAGGTCACGGTTCGTCTGGCAGCGAGTCGTCGCCTATGTGCTGCCGCTCGTCATCGGCGCGGCCTGGGCGAAATTTGCCGATGCGGTCAAGGAGGCGAGCACGCTCGGTTCCGCGCTGACCTCCACGGCGCTGTTCGAGTGGAATTTCGGCACGCTGCCCGACCGATTCTCGCAGGCCCTCTGGATCGGCGTGATTTGGAACCGCGTCATCACGGAAAACGTCGCGGGCCACCTCGGGGTGTTCGTGATACTCGCAGCGCTCGCGTTCGCTCCGCGGCGCCGCGTTTTGATCCTCTGGGGCGTCGGCCTGTTCCTCCTCTACTTCATGGTGTTCGAGAATCTGCTGTTCGTGCACCATTATTACGCCGTCGCGAACGCGGTGTACCTCTGCTTCGCCCTCGCGGTGGGCTTCGGCGCCCTGATCGAAGCGCGGCCGCGCCACACGACCCTGCTCGTCGTGGCTTTGCTCGTCGTGATCGAGGTCAACCTGAGTTTCTTCCTCGGCGGTTATCTGTTCGAGGACGAATCCCGCGGCTTCGACGACGGCGATCCCGTGCTCCGCGCCGCCGCGTTCGTGCGCGAACACACGGCGGCGGCCGCGCCGCTGCTCGTCTATGGCGACGATTGGAACAGCGAGTTGCCCTACTACGCCGAACGGCGTGCGCTGCTCGTGCCCGTGTTCTTCCGCGGCTATCTCGATCCGCTGGATCGACCGGAACGCTATCTGGCACGCAAGCCGGGAGCGCTCATGGTTTGCCGGGGTGCGCGCTCCAATCCCGGGCTGAAGGCCGAACTCGCCGTGCACTATGGCGCATGGTCCAGGAACCCGCTCGGGATTTGCGACGTTTACCTCGAACCGCCCGGCGTCCGCCCGGAGAAATCATCTCCATGAATCACGACTTCGTGATCCCGGCTTACGGAACGCCGCTGCATCTCGGTCGCTGCATCGAGTCGATTCTCGCCCAGAAGGGGGAATCGTCCCGCATCCTCATCGGCACTTCGACGCCCTCCGATTACCTGAGCGACATCGCCGCCGCTTATCGCCTCGAGGTGGTTCCAAATCCCGAGCGCGCCGACATCGCGACCGATTGGAACTTCGTCATGGCGATGAGCGACGCGGAGTTCCTCACGATCGCGCATCAGGACGATATCTACGCGCCCGGTTACCTCGCCGCAATGCGCGGCGTGGCGCAGGACTTTCCGCAGATGACGCTGGCTTTCAGCGACTACGGCGAGCACACGGATCGCGGCCGGCGTCCGCTCAATCTGAACCTGCGCATCAAACGCCGTCTCTGCCGCCATGCCTTCGGCGCCGCCGCGGCGATCACGTCGACTTCGGCCAAACGCCGGCTGCTCCGCTACGGCAATCCGATCTGTTGTCCCAGCGTCATGTTCAATCGGCGCCGCGTTCCCGATTTCAGCTTCTCGCGGCGCTTTCGCACGAACCTCGATTGGGATGCGTGGCTGCGCCTGGCCGAAATGCCCGGGGCTTTCGTCTACTTGCGCGAATCGCTGGTCTCGAAACTGGTCCACCCCGGCAGCGAAACCTCGGTGACCATCGCGAATCGCACGCGGCCCCGCGAGGATCGGCTCATGTTCGAGCGCTTCTGGCCGAAACCCATCGCAGCCTTGATCGCCGCCGGCTATGCGCTCGGCTATCGGTCGAACCGCGTGTGAGGAGCGCTGTGCGCTTCAGGCGGGTCCCAGATTCATGCAAAGCACGCCGATCGTCACGAAGCCGATGCCGAGCCATTGCAGCGCCGACAGGGTCTCGCCATACAAGAGCCACGCGGCCCCGGCCATGAGCACGTAGAAGGTCGCGCCGACGCTCGCGGCCGCGACGCCGAGCTTGACGCGGGAAATCAGCACCATCCACAAGAAGTAGCCCAAGCCCTGGATCGCGACGGACGTGTAGATCCACGGGGACACGGCCGCCGACCGGATGAAGCGCGGCATGTCGGCGAGTGCCGCGGCGCCGCCGAGCGCAGCCAGCGCGCGCTTCAAGAACAACTGGCCGATCACGGAATTGACGGTGACGGCGAGGATCAACAATTTCGTGGACATGCGGGTGCTCGGCTGGCGGCGACGGGCCGGTTTTCCGGCCCATTATCGCCCTATAATCAAGGCTCGCGATCCGCGATTTTCTTCGGATGCTCCCGCGATGAACGAGACCGGCACGAGTGCCCCCGACTACGCGGAGCGCTTGGCGAAGCTGCAGCGGCGCGGGTGGAAGACCTGGCTGGACGTGCAGCGTCCGTACCGATGGAACCTGCGGCGGCTCGACCCGGGCAGGACGTTCGACATCGGCTGCGGCATCGGACGCTGTCTTCGCACTCTCCCGCGCGGCAGCGTCGGCGTCGATCACAACGAGCGCGCGATCGAGATCGTCCGCAGTTTGGGCCTCGTCGCGTACTCGCCGGCCGATTTTGCCATGTCGGCCGATTTCGCGCCCCAGGCCTTCGACACGCTCCTGCTGAGCCACGTGCTCGAGCACATGACCCCTCCCGAGGCCGTCGGTACCATCGCTCAATATCTCGGATTGCTCCGCGACGGCGGCCGCGTCATCGTGTTTTGCCCCCAGGAAAAAGGCTATGCGAGCGACCCGACTCACGTCACCTTCCTCGACGCGCCGGCATTGCGCCGGATCCTCGTGGAATCCTCCCTGCGCGTCGAATCGAGCTATTCGTTTCCGTTTCCGCGCGTGATCGGACGGTGGTTCCCCTACAACGAGTTCGTCATGATCGCGCGCAAGGGCGCGTGATCATTCGATCTCGACGAAGCCGAGAAGAAATCCGCCGAACACGATCTGTGTGCCGACCGCAAGAATCGCGACCGACGGAATCGTCGTGCGCATGACCTCGCTCGGCACGAGTGCGCCGAACGCGGCATGGCCCCACTGGAAGACCGCATAGATCGCGCCCGAGAGCCCCGCGATCACAAAGACGATGCCAAGACCGATCGCGCCCTCGCCGGCGATCGCATGCAGCATCGCATCCGAGAATCCGCGTGCGACGCGCAGCCTGAGCTTGCGCGCGAGCGCGAGCGCGAACAGCCCGAAATAGGTGATCTGCACGCCGACGATGGCGGCGATTGCAAAATACAGCAGCGCGTTGATATCGAGCGTGAACAGCGCGCCGATCGGCCGGGGCTTGATCGCGATCAGCGAAGCACCCAGGGCGCCGATCCCCGTCAACGCGAGGCCCGGATAGAGGAACAGCCATTGCGGACTGCGCAGCAGCATGAAACGCAGATGCCGCCACCCGTCGCGCCATGGCCGCAGGTGCGGCGGCCGGTCGCGGCCGTCCGGGCGGAGGACGGTCGGCACTTCGGCGATGCGAAGTTCGGCGATCGCCGCCTTCACGACCATTTCGCTCGCGAACTCCATGCCCGAGGCGCGCAGATCGAGGTCGAGGATCGCGCGGCGCTCGAATCCGCGGATGCCGCAGTGAAAATCGCCGACCGGCGACGCGAACAAGGTTCTGCCGATGAAGGACAGCACGGGATTGCCGAGGTAACGGTTCAGCACCGGCATGGCGCCCGGACGGATGCCGCCCTTGAAGCGGTTGCCGATCACGAGCTGGTTCCCCGCGCGCAGCGCCTCGACGAAGGCGCCGAGATCGCTCAAGTCGTAGGAGTCGTCGGCGTCCGCCATGATCACGAAACGACCGGCCGCGGCCGCGATACCCCCGCGCAGCGCCGCGCCGTAACCCTTGGCATCGATCGCGACGACGCGCGCACCGGCCTCAGCCGCAAGCGCCTGCGAGCCGTCGGTGGAGCCGTTGTCCGCGACCAGGATCTCGGCGGCGATACCGCTGCGGCGGACGAAGTCCCGTGCCTTGCGCACACAAGCGGCGACCGTCAAGGCCTCGTCGAGACAGGGCAGGAGGATCGTCAATTCGGGCTCGAGGCCGCCGTTTGCGCTCATGGCGGCAGGGACCAGAGGCTGCCGCGCAGGTCTTCGTGCACGAGGCGGGCACCCGGAAAGCGTGCGGTCACGAGGCGCGTGTCGGAGGGCGCGCCGAAGCTCATCAGGATGAGTTGACGCGAGTCGCCGGGCATGTTCTGGATCATATCCCAGGTATACATCCTCCAGTCGTAGGCCACGAATTCGACCCAGCGGCCCGTCGCGGGGATCGGAATGCGCTGGGCCAGATGCTGCCCGATCACGCTGCGCACCTGAGCAAAGGCTAATGCGGTCGCGAGCACGAGACTCGCAACGGCGAGGCCGCCGGCCTGCTCACGCCATCCGGCGGCGTCGTCCCGGTCGGGCCGCGGCGCGACGATGAATGCAGCAGCGAGCAGCGGCAGTGCCGCCCAGGCCGAATGCAGATACCGGTAGCCCCAGCCGTGGCCCTGGTCGAACGGCACGAACCAATAGGCGGCATAGGTGAGCAGCGCCGAGGCACCGAGCAGCAAGAGCCGCGGGTTCGCACGGCGTGCCGCCGCCCCCGTGAGGATCAGAAGGCCGGGAACGCTCCAGATCCAGATCTTCCAAGTGGCCTGGAGGCGTGCGACGACGATCACCATGTTCGGAACGGCAAACGCGTCGCCGAACTTGGCTTGGACGAGGGCCCAGAGTCCGGCGGCCGGTGCGATCGCCGGCCCCGCCTGCGCGATGCGCGGATGCACGGCGGCGAGCAGCATCGGCCAGGCGAGCCCGGCACCCAAGCCGACGGGCATATATCCCGCACCCACGGCGATGAGCGCCGGCCAGCGCCGCCGATCCCAGGCGAGCCACGCCAGCCAGGGGGCGGCGAACAGCACGTGGGGCACGGGGTTGTGCAGGTTGAGCGCGAGGCCGCCCGTGAGGCCCGCCAAGAAGGCACGCGAAACGCGGCCGTCCAGCACCCAGAGCAGAAACAGCAGGTTGAGTGCCAGGTGCGCGGTCATGGAATAGAACGAGATCGCGTTCACCGTGAATACCGGCGATGCGAGCGCAAACAGGATCGCCCAGCCCGCCGCCTCGCGCCCGCCGAGCAACTGCAGGGCGAGCCGATGGATCAGCAGCACCGACAGGCCGGCGAGCAGGGGATTGAGCAGCCAGGGCAGGCCCAAAGCCGTGAATGGGGCGAGCAACGCCGCGAAGCCCGGCCAGTACATCGAGGCTACCTCGCCGGTCGCGGGATTCACGGCCACGAAGTAATCGCGAAACCCGGGCGGGATCATGCGGTCGAGCAGGTCGAGCGGCACGAACCACGTGAGGCGGCCATGGGCGAAGGCATGGCTTTGTGCGAGGGGCACATATTCGTCCATCGCGAACGGCGTGGCTCGATAGACGATGCGCGCCGCGAATGCCAGCACGACGACGGTCGCCCCGGCGGCGCGATGCGGATGCCGTCCCAGGGCCGTCGCCAGACCCATGCCGGCGCGACGCACGGCCGGCACCGACCAGACGAGCGCCACGATCGCGATCTGCAGTGCCGCGAGCCAGCAATCGTAGAACAGGAACAAACGGTCGAAAATCTGATAGTGCGCCGGGTTGCCGTCGCCGAACCGGTTGATCAGCGTATCGAGGCACGCCGCCACGCACAGCGCTGCGGTTGCGCGCATGAATTGGGTCGATGGGCGCACCGGTCGCGGGGAACTCACGCCGTGCTCTAGCGACGCAGGTTCTCGTCGAAGAAGCGCAGGATCGTCGCGTAGGCATGGCGCCCGTCATGCTGGCGCGTGAGACCGTGCTTTGCGCCGGGGTACACCATGACGTCGAACGGCTTGCCCAAGTCCTGAAGCCGGCGCAGCAGCCTGGTGCTGTGCAGGAACAGGACGTTGTCGTCGGCCATGCCGTGGATCAGGAGCAGCCGGCCCTCGAGGTCCTTGGCATACGGCAACACGGAACTCGCTGCGTAGCCCGCGGCATTGTCGGCCGGTCGTCCGAGATAGCGTTCCGTGTAATGCGTGTCGTAGAGCGTCCAATCGGTCACGGGAGCGCCGGCGACGCCGGCGCGGAACACGTCGGGCGCTTTGAACATCAACATCAGGGTCATGTAACCCCCGTAGCTCCAGCCCCAGACGCCGATCCGCGTGGGGTCGACGAACGGCTGGGCGCCGAGCCAGCGCGCCGCCTGGACTTGATCCGCGACCTCGACTGCACCGAGCCGGCCATGGATCGGCGCCTGGAAGGCCGTGCCGCGAAACCCGCTGCCGCGGTTGTCGAGCTGCAGCACGACGTAACCGGCGCGCGTCAAGATCTGCGTGAAACCGCTGCCGGTCCAATTGTCGAGCACGCGCTGCACGCCGGGGCCGCCGTAGACGTCGAGGATCGCCGGGTAGCGGCGCGCGGAATCGAAGTCCTTGGGTTTGAACAGGCGGTAGTAGAGCGTTTGGCCGTCTGCGGCATCGAGCGTACCGAACTCCGGGACGGCGTTGTCCGCCAGATAGGGCGCATCCGGATGGGTCGCATCGAGGCGATTTTCGAGCAAATACGCGATCAAGCTGCCGTCCATGCGATGCAGGCTCACCTGCGGCGGCTGGCGCCGGCTCGTGAATTCATCGAGATACCAGTGCGCGCCGCGCGGCATCGTGATGCCGTGGACACCGGTCTCGGCCGAGATCCGCCGCACGGTCCCGGGATCCCGGGTGTCGAGCGACGTGACGTACAGATCCCGCGTGGTCGGGCCCAGGGCGTTCGCCGAGAAATAGACCAGGCGATGCGTTTCATCCACGGCCTTGATCGCGCGGCCGCGAAAATCGTCGACGCTCCAGCGACCGGCCGTGAGGGTGCGCAGCAGGCGTCCGTCGTCCGCGTACAAATACAGATGCGTGAACCCGCTGCGCGCCGAGGCCCAGAGAAACTCGCGCTTCTTCGAGAGAAACGTGAGCTCGTTATTGAGTTCGATCCAGCTATCGCTCGTTTCGCTCAACACCACCCGGCCTCGGCCCGTTTCGGCATCGGCGAACAGCAGATCGAGGCGCCGCTGGTCGCGGCTCTCGCGCTGCACGGCGAGCGTCTTGCCGTCGGGCAGCCAGGTCACGCGTGCGAGGTAGAAATCCTCTTCCGAACCCAGGTCGATCCAGGTCACGGCGCCGGTCTCGAGGTTCGCGACGCCGAGTCGCACCGCGGCGTTGGCGTCGCCCGCTGCGGGGTAGCGCTGCGCAAACGTCGCGACGTTGTCGGCGGCGATCTCGAAACGCTGCGTGAGCTTGATCGGGCTCTCGTCGACGCGCGCGAAGGCGACGTGTCGGTCGTCGGGCGCCCACCAATACCCGGTGCTCCGGTCCATCTCCTCCTGGGCGACGAATTCCGCCATGCCGTTCTTGATCGGTCCGCCGCCGTCGTGCGTTACCGCACGTTCGGCGCCGCGCGCGAGATCGTAGACAAAGAGATTCTGGTCGCGGTTGAAGCCGACGTAAGCGCCGCGCGGCGAGACCGACACGTCGGTCGCGAAACCCTTATCCTGGCTGATCGGAACGACGGCCTTGTCCGCAGCGCCGGGCGTCGCCCCGAGGTCGAGATAGAAGAGGTTGCCGTCGACGGGAAACAGCACGGCCGCGCCGGAGGGCGCAAAACTGTACTCCAGGATCCCCGACAAGGCCGCGGTGCGCTGCCGTTCGCGCCGTCCGCGCTCTTCGTCCGACAGCGGGCGCGCGTAGGGCGCGAGCCGTTTCGAATCGACCAGCAGACGCCGCGTCCCGTCGGCGACCCGGTACTCCCAGAGATCCAGCCGGTCCTTGTCGTCCGCGCTCCCCTGCAGATAGGTCACCCGCGCCCCGTCGGGCGATATTCTCAGGCCCGCGATCGTCGGGCCGCCGAGCGCCGGTGCGTCGAACAGCCGGTCGATCGTGAGTTCTGCTGCGTGCGGTGCGGTGGCGGAAGCGCATGCGAGCAGCGCCGGCGCGAAGTAGCGCGCCGGCAGACCGGGGTCTGTCATGAAATCCTCGTCATGGGTCGGGCGTCCGCTCGGGCTCGGCATCCTCATCGAGGGCCGCCGGTGCGTCGGATGCGATCGCATGCTTTTCGCTGAGCCAGGCACCCAAATCGATGAGGCGGCAGCGATCGCTGCAAAACGGACGATAGGGCGAAGCCGGTGACCATTCGACGGGGCGACGGCACGTGGGGCATTTCACGGTCGTGGGCATGGAGTCTGCGCGGCTGCTCGGGAGCCCCTAGGGGCAGCAGCTCAACAGGAAGGGCACGTCGACCTCGACATGCACCGGGCGGCGCGTGGCTTCGGTCCAATTCAAAAAGCGGATCGTGCAGCGGTGCTGATTGCCGCTGATCTCCGGAAACAGGTCGGTATCCGCGGGCAGCGTAATGCGCACCAATTGACAGGGGCTTTCCCGGTCGAACTGGAGCTGGTAGATGCCGCCGACGGCGGTCTCGGGTTTGCGCCGGGCATTCTGGCGCGTGAGCCATAGCAGCTCGGCGATGCTGTCGCACAAGGGGCGAATCAGCGCGAGCCATGACCCGAATTCGGCGGCGCGAACCTCGGGGGCGCGATTCAGCCAGTAGGAATAATCGGGCAGGTCGAAATCGCACGTGCCTCCCGGAATCGCGCTGCGGTGCTTGATCGCGCTCAAGAACTCCGAGTCGCGCAGCGGACCCATGAAATTCCCGCCGACGCCGGACAGTTCCTCGCGCAGCTGGACGAGGTTCGAGAGCACCGACTTCAGGCGGCTCGGGTCGACTCCGGTCTTCGACTGAAATTCCTTGAGCAGATGCATGTGGCGCTCGAGTTCCTTGAGCACGTCGCTGCGGGAGTCGCCGCGCGCCGTGATCGCGAGAATCTCCAAGAGGCTTGCCACCGCAGCGCGTGCGCTCCAGGGGTTCGGGATCTCACTGTGATAGGTCGCCTGGGTATAGAGGAATTCGAGGCGCAGGAAGCTGCGCATGCGCTCGTTCAAGGGTTGTTCATAGACAACCGGCGCCGGCTGGGGTGCGGGATCTAACCGCGAATCCGGGTTCAGGTTCATTGGTCGTATTCTGAGCCAGAGACCGGGCCAGGGTAAACCGTTCGGGACGTTTAATATCGATCCCGTGCACCAAGGTCCGCTGGCCTCGTTCAGCTTTGCTGGGCGAGGCGCAAATACTCGGCGTGCAAGCGGTCCACGCCGCGCTCGAGTTCGGTGATGCCCGCACCGTTCGCGAGGACGTCATCCGCCAGGGCGAGGCGTGCCGCGCGGCTCGCCTGGGCCTTCAGCATGGCGTGCGCCTGTTCCGGCGAGACATGATCGCGGGCCACGAGCCGCGCGAGCTGCAAATGCTCTTCGGTGTCGACGACCAAAATGCGATCGACACGATCGAGCGAACCGCCTTCGACGAGCAGGGGGATTGCGAGGATCACGTAGGGTCCGGATGCCGCGTTCGCGAGGCGTTCCATCTCGGCGCGTATGCGCGGATGCAGGATCGCTTCGAGCCGCTGCCGCGCGGTCGCGTCGGCGAACACGATGTCGCGCAGAGCGCGGCGGTCCAGGGCCCCGTCGGACCCAAGCACGCCCGTTCCGAATTGCGCGACCACGGCGGCGAGTCCCGTCTCGCCCGGCGCGACGACGGCGCGGGAGACGACGTCGGCATCGACGACCGGCACCCCGAGCGCCGCAAACCGGGCGGCCGCCGTGCTCTTACCGCTGGCGATGCCCCCCGTCAGACCGATTCGCAGGCGCGCAGCCACGCCGGCTCAGCGGTCGAGGCCCGCTAGCCGCAGGTAGGCATCCATCAGGCCGTTCCCGTAGAGCATCGCAAGCCAGCCCGCTGCCGCGAGATAGGGCCCGAAGGGCATCGGCGCCGCCCGGTCACGACCACGCAGCGCGATCATGGCGAGCCCCAGCACCGCGCCGCTCGCCGCGGACAGCAAGATCACGAGCGGCAGAATCTTCCAGCCGAGCCATGCGCCGAGTGCGGCATAGAGCTTGAAATCGCCATATCCCATGCCTTCCTTGCCGGTGACGAGGCGAAACACATGGAACACCAGCCAGAGTGACAGGTAGCCCGCGACCGCGCCGATGATCGCCTCGCGCGGCGCCACGGGCAGCGAAGCGCCGAGCGTGGGCCCGATGACCACCGCCGCAAGCAGGCCCGCCCACAGCAAGGGCAGGGTGATGCCGTCGGGCAGCAACTGGTGATCGATGTCGATGCCGGTGAGCGCGATCAACGCCCAGGTGAGCAGCAGCGCACAGGCGGCATTCGCGCCATAGCCGAAGTGCCAGGCGACGGCGGCCGAGAGCACGGCAGTCGCGAGTTCGACGACGGGGTAGCGGCGCGAGATCGGCGCGGCGCAGGCGGCGCAGCGACCTCGCAGCAGCAGCCAGCCGAAGACCGGCACATTGTGCCACGCCTTGATCGGCGTCCCGCATTGAGGGCAGGCCGACCGCGGCGTCCACAAGTTGAAGCTGCCGGTGCCAGCGGTAGCCACGGCCGCCGTGGCCGTGCCCGCGGCTGCCGTGCCCGCGGCTGCCGTGCCCGCGGCTGCCGTACCGGCAGCGGCCGTGCCGGCGGCCATCGCGGGTGCCTGGTCGCCCTGCAGGATATCGTTCGCCTGGGCGCGCCAGTCGCGCTCGAGCATGATGGGCAGGCGGTGGATGACGACGTTCAGGAAGCTGCCGACGACGAGACCGATCACGAAGACGGACACGGCGAACAGGGCCGGGACCTCCGTGTAGATCAGCGCAAGATCGTTGGGCAAGTTCAAGCGAACGATCCTGCGCCGCGGGGGCGCCCGATTAGACCACCGACCCCAGCTTGAAGATCGGCAGGTACATCGCGATGACCATGCCGCCGACGAGAACGCCGAGGATCGCCATGATCATCGGCTCCAGGAGGCTCGACATGCTATCGACGGCATTGTCGACCTCGGCCTCGTAGAATTCCGCGACTTTCGCCGACATGGCGTCGAGCGAGCCCGACTCCTCGCCGACGGCGATCATTTGCACGACCATGTTCGGAAACAAACCCGTGTTCTCCATGGCACGCTGCAAGCGTTGCCCGGTCGCAACTTCGTCCTTCATGCGCAAGGTCGCTTCCTCGTACACGACGTTGCCGGTGGCGCCCGCGACCGATTGCATGGCTTCGACGAGCGGTACGCCGGCCGAAAACATCGTCGAGAGCGTGCGTGCGAAGCGCGCGATCGCGGCTTTGACCATGATCGGACCGATGATCGGAAACCGCAGCATCAAGCGATCCATGTTGCGCTGCAGCGGCCGCGAGCGTTTCAAAAAGTAGAGAAAGCTCCAGATGCCGCCGATCACCATGAGCAGCATCCACCAGCCTTGGTGCTGGACGAAGCGCGAGAGATTCACGACCATCTGGGTGAACGCGGGCAGATCGGCGCCGAAGCCCTTGAACAGCGACTCGAACTGCGGGATCACGAAGATCAGCAGGATGATCGTGACGACGACCGCGACGACCAGCACCGCCGTCGGATAGAAGAGGGCCTTCTTGATCTTCTTCTTCAGCGCCTCGGTCTTTTCCTTGTAGCCCGCGATCTTGTCGAGCAGCGTCTCGAGCGCGCCCGCCTGCTCGCCGGCTTCGACCAGGTTCACGAACAAATCGTCGAAATACAGCGGATGGCGCGCGAGCGATTCCTTGAGCGTGCCGCCGGCTTCGACGTTCGACTTGATGTCGAGCACGAGCCGCTGCATCGCAGGCTTTTCGTGCCCGTTGCCGATGATCTCGAAGGATTGCACCATCGGAATGCCCGCGGACATCATCGTCGCGAGCTGGCGGCTGAAGATCGAGATGTCCTCGCCCGTGATCTTGCCGCCGCGGCCGAACAGTTTGCTCTGGGACTTGACGCGGGTTGCGGCAACGCCCTGGCGCCGCAAATCGGCGCGCAGCGCCGCCTCGTTGAGCGCGACGGACTTGCCGCGCACTTTGTTGCCGCGCTTGTCCTTGCCCTCCCAGAGAAATTGGGTTTCCTTCTTGCTCGCGCTCGCCGATACCGCCATAAAACGCCCTCGCCGTCAGTGACTCTAGTCGATCGTGACGTTGTTGATTTCCTCGAGACTCGTCAAACCGGCTTTGACTTTCTCGAGGCCGGACCGGCGCAGGTTCCAGATACCGTCCTTGATCGCCTGGTCGTTGATGTTGATGGCGCCGCCGCCTTCCATGATGATGCGGCCGATCGTCTCGGTGACGGGCATGACCTGATAGATCCCCATGCGGCCCTTGTAGCCGTCCGTGCACATATTGCAGCCGACCGCTTTGTAGACGCGTATGCCGCTGCCGATGTCGGCGTCGGTAAAGCCTTCCTTGCGCAGTGCCTCGATGGGCACGTCCACGGACTGCTTGCAATGGGTGCAGAGCTTGCGGGCGAGCCGCTGCGCGATGATCAGGCTCACCGAGGTCGCGATCGCATACGGCTTGACGCCCATGTCGACGAGGCGCGTGAGCGTCTGCGGCGCATCGTTCGTGTGCAGCGTCGAGAGCACGAGGTGCCCCGTCTGGGCCGCCTTGATCGCGATTTCGGCGGTCTCGAGGTCGCGAATTTCGCCGACCATGATGACGTCGGGATCCTGGCGCAGAAAGGCGCGCAGGGCCGAGGCGAAGGTCAGGCCGACTTTCGGATTGACGTTCACCTGGTTGACGCCCGGGAGGTTGATTTCGGCGGGATCCTCGGCCGTCGAGATATTGCAGTCCTCGGTATTGAGGATGTTGAGGCCCGTATAGAGCGACACGGTCTTGCCGCTGCCCGTCGGTCCCGTCACGAGGATCATGCCCTGCGGTTTCGCGAGATAGCGCAGGTAGGTCTCGCGCTGAATGGGTTCATACCCCAAGGCATCGATGCCCATCATTGCGCTCGAGGGATCGAGAATACGGGTGACGACCTTCTCGCCGAACAGGGTCGGGCAGGTGCTCACGCGAAAATCGATGGCGCGCGTCTTGGACAGGCGCATCTTGATGCGACCGTCCTGCGGAACGCGCCGTTCGGCGATGTCGAGCCGCGCCATGACTTTGAGGCGCGCGACGATCTTGACCGCCAACTGCACCGGCGGCAGCGCCACCTCCTTGAGCACGCCGTCGAGGCGCGTGCGGATCCGGAAGGTCTTCTCGTAGGGCTCGAAATGGATGTCTGATGCGCCCTTTTTGATCGCATCCAACAGAATCTTGTTGACGAAGCGCACGATGGGCGCGTCCTCGACGTCGTCGCGCGCGAGCGCCTCGGCGTTGGGGTCCTCGTCGCCGCCCGAGACCTCGAGATTCTCGAGGTCGAAATCGTCGTCGACCAAGCTCGGCATGACCGACTCGGCCTGTTCGATCGCCTTGTTGACGGCCGCCTGCAGCTTGTCGTCCTCGACGACCACGAACTCGATGCTCATCGAGGTCTGGAAGCGGATTTCATCGAGCGCATGCAGATTGGTGGGGTCTGCGACCGCGAGGAACAATCGCTTGCCGCGCTTCATGAGCGGGAGCACCCGATGTTTCGCGAGCAGCTTGTCGCTCACGACCCGGATCGCGTCCGAGTCGAGCGCGATGCAGTCCAAGTCGAGCAGCGGCACGCCGAATTCATTCGAGGCCGACATGGCGATGTCGCGCGCCGTTGCCAGGTTGCTCGCGACCAAATGAGTCACGAGGCTGACGTGCTTTTGGCGGGCGCGGACTATCGCATCCTGCATCGCAGCATCCTCGAGCAGGCCGTCTTGGACGAGACGCTGTGCAAGGCCGCCGAGGGCGGCCCTCAAGGTGCCTCCACTGGGCGCTAGGGCGTTATCATTCATGTGCTTGAGCGTTATTCCACGATGTTGTCAGGTTCTCGAATCCGTGCTGCCGCATTCGATGCCATTCTAATCCGGAGATTATGTTCTCACACAGTCCAATGCGCACTGCGTGATTTCGGTCCCAGTATCGGAGCGACGCTGCGCGGGACCGGGGTTTCGCAGCCCGAGGCGGCCGGTCGGCCGTCGCTACGGACCTTGTTTCTAGGAGTGACAGGACTGCGGTAGATAGCGCGCGCTGATCGAATTCGAGGCAGAAGCGCCGGTCGCCTTCGATGCGCCCGACGCAACGGTCGCAAGGCCGCAGACCCAGATCACGTCGCCGTTCGTATCCGTATACGGCGTCAGGCCGAGTGTCGAGCCGCTGACGAACGAGTTGACGCTGTTGCCGTTATAGGTGATTTGAATGACGCCGCCGGTGCCCACACTCACGGTCGAGTACTTGCCCACGGAAGCGCTCAGCGTGCCGCCGGCCAGCGCCGAGGTGCTGCCGGGCCAATTGCCGGTGTTGGCGAAGTACTCTCCAATCGCGGTTTTCCAGCCGTCGGCGAGCGTGAGGCCCTCCGTGATCTGGGCGCGGATCGTGTAGTTCTGGTAGGCAGGTATCGCGATCGCGGCCAGAATTCCAATGATGGCGACGACGATCATCAATTCGATGAGGGTGAAGCCCTTATGCATCTTCGCGGTCACGGTCAGCTCCCGATGGCCGAAAAAAAGGGTCGGCCATCAAGCGGTTATGATCGCAGTCCAGACGCTCCTTCGGGGTTGACCGCGGTCCCAGAATCGTCACTGCCATCGGCGGTGCTCGTCACAAAAAAAACCCCTCGCGAGGAGGGGTTTTCGAGTGACCGGGCGGCTGGTCGGCCGCCCGGCAACGGGGTCACGAATTACGAATGGCAGGACTGGGGCAGGTATTGCGCGCCGATCGAGTTCGAGGCCGAAGCGCCCGTCGCTTTCGAGGCGCCCGAGGCTTGGGCTGCGGCGCCGCAGACCCAGATGACGTCGTTGTTCGTATCCGTATACGGCGTGAGACCAAGGGTCGTGCCGCTGATGGTCGAGTTGACGCTGTTGCCGTTGTACGTGATTTGAATGACGCCGCCGGTGGTTACGCCCACGGTGGAGTACTTGCCCACGGACGCGCTCAGCGTGCCGCCGGCCAGCGCCGACGTGGCGGCGGGCCAACTGCCAGTGTTGGCGTAATATTCGCCGACCGCGGTCTTCCAGCCATCGGCGAGCGTCAAGCCTTCCGTGACCTGGGCGCGGATCGTGTAGTTCTGATACGCGGGAATCGCGATCGCGGCCAAGATGCCGATGATGGCCACCACGATCATCAATTCGATGAGGGTGAAGCCTTTTTGTACCTGTTTGATCATT
>Ga0302157_10002566_pt1 | contig 21028 bp, 19 predicted proteins | sample I_Bog_N3_3_FD_193502 | JGI IMG/M metagenome (GOLD analysis project Ga0302157, IMG submission 193502) | Peat permafrost microbial communities from Stordalen Mire near Abisko, Sweden - I_Bog_N3_3 | ecosystem: Environmental > Terrestrial > Soil > Wetlands > Peat | place: Sweden: Abisko, Stordalen... | reverse complement strand
CATGCTGGCGCGCAACCATCGGCGCCGCCTGCGTGTGCGCATATTCGATGAAGCCGGCATCCGGCGCCTGAAGATGGGATGCCTGCTGGCGGTGACCCGCGGCAGTGCCGAGCCGCCGCGCTTCATCGTGCTCGACTACCGCGGCGCCCGCCGCAGCCGCGCGCCCGTGGTGCTGGTCGGCAAGGGCGTGACTTTCGATACCGGCGGCATCTCGCTCAAGGACCCGCCGGCGATGGACGAGATGAAATACGACATGTGCGGCGCCGCAACGGTGCTGGCGGCGATCGATTTCGCCGCGCGTGCCGAGCTCAAGATCAATCTCATCGGCCTGATACCGACCTGCGAGAACATGCCTGACGGGCGCGCCGTCAAGCCGGGGGACATCGTTACCAGCGCCGCGGGCCTGACGGTGGAGATTCTCAACACCGACGCTGAAGGACGGCTGATCCTGTGCGACGCACTGAACTATGCGCGCCGCTACGAGCCGGAGGTGGTGGTCGACTTCGCCACCCTGACCGGCGCCTGCATCATCGCGCTCGGCCATCATCACAGCGGCGTGATGGCGAACGACGACGCGCTGGCGCGCGAGCTGGTCGAGGCCGGGGTACGCACCGACGATCGCGCCTGGCAGCTGCCGCTCACCGAGGAGTACGGCGAGCAGTTGCGCAGCAACTTCGCCGACATGGCGAACATCGCCGGCCGCGAAGGCGGCGCGATCACCGCTGCGGCGTTCCTCGGCAAGTTCACGCGCGGCCTGCACTGGGCGCATATGGATATCGCCGGCAGCGCCTGGAACAGCGGCGCCGCCAAGGGCGCTACCGGTCGACCGCTGTCGCTGGTGGCCGATTTCCTGACGCGGCGCGCCACCGGAACGCGGGCCTAGAAAGACGCAGCCCGGAGCGCGAGGCTGGACTAATGCCGGCGACCACGACGCCCAAGGTGGACTTCTACGTGCTGCCGGGCAGCGAGCCGCGTACCCGTCTGAAGTTCGCCTGCCGCATCGCCGAAAAGGCCTTCCTCGATGACCAGCGCGTGTTCGTATGGCTGGATGACGCCGCCGAATTGCAGAGTTTCGATGAGCTGCTGTGGACCTTTGCCGATCGCAGCTTCGTGCCGCATGAGATCTTCAACGATCCCGGGCAATGGCGGGACACGCCGGTATTGCTCAGCTGCGACGCTGAACCGCAGCTGAGCTTTGATCTACTTCTGAACCTTGGCAGCAAGGTGCCCGCGGCAGCCGTAAGCGCCAACCGCATCGCGGAAATCGTCGATGCCCAGGAGCAGCAGCGGCGCGCCGGACGTATCCGCTTCCGCCATTACCGCGACCTGGGACTGGCGCCGGAAACGCACAACATAGCGGCCGAAGAATCCCCTTGAACCGCCTGGTCGAAACGGTGGCGGCGATCGAGAGCGTCATCTTCGGCAAGGGCCAGCAGGTGCGGCTGTGCCTGACCTGCCTGATCGCGCGCGGTCACCTGCTGATTGAGGATGTGCCGGGCGTGGGCAAGACCACGCTGGCGCACTGCCTGGCGCGGGTGCTTGGCCTTGCCTGGACGCGGGTGCAATTCACCAGCGACATGCTGCCCGCCGACATCATCGGCGTGTCGATCTTCGATCGCGACACCAACAAGTTCCAGTTCCGGCGCGGCCCGGTATTCACGCAGCTGCTGCTGGCCGACGAGGTCAATCGCGCCAGTCCGAAGGCGCAGAGCGCCCTGCTGGAGGCGATGGAGGAGCGCCAGGTCAGCGTTGATGGCGTGACCTATCCACTGCCGGAGCCGTTCTTCGTGGTCGCCACGCAGAATCCACACGAGCAGGTCGGCACCTACGGCCTGCCGGAATCGCAACTGGATCGATTCCTGATGCGCGTGAGCCTGGGCTATCCGGATCGTGCCTCCGAACGGCGCGTGCTGATGCAGGGCGAGCGGCGCGAATTGCTGAACGACACGCCGGCCGTGCTCAGCGGCGCGGAAGTACTGGATCTGCAGCGCCAGGCGCGCGCCATGCCGGTGGCCGCAGCGCTGCTCGACTACGTGCAGGCGCTGGTGGCGCATACCCGCCGCGAGCTGGCACTTGGCCTGTCGCCGCGTGCCGCGCAGGGGCTGCTGCGCGCCGCACAGGCCTGGGCGCTGATCGCCGGGGAGAGTGCGGTGCTGCCCGAACACGTGCAGATCGTTTTCGCCGCGGTTGCGGCGCATCGACTGGAATCGCGCCAGGACGAAGCGTCAGCCCGCGGCTCGGAACTGGCCGATGCGCTCATCCGGGCCGTTGCGATTCCTGTCTGAGCCACGCGCCGCAGTGGCGGCGGCGATCGGCCGCTGGGCGCGCGCGCGCCAGGGCGATGACACCGCGCCACTGACGCTGCAGGGGCGGCGCATCTACATCCTGCCGACCCGCGCTGGGCTGGTGGCGGCGGTGTTGCTGTTCCTGATGCTGCTCGCCGGCATGAACTACAGCAACAGCCTGGCGCTGCTGCTGTGCTTCCTGCTGTGCGGCGTGACGCTGGTGTCGATGCACGAATGCCACGCCATGCTGTCGGGCGTCACGGTGCTGCGCGCCGAGGCCGGTAACAGCTATGCCGGTCGTGTAGGCGAGCTGCAGCTGTGGTTCGAAAATGCCCAGGCGCGCACGCGCAGCGGGCTGCAGCTACGCAGCGCCGGATGCCCACCGAGCTGTTTCGAGCTGCCGGCGGCTGCCAGCCAGCGGGTACGGCTGCAGTACCAGGGCGGCGTCCGCGGGCGCCAGCGCATCGAGCGGCTGGAACTGTCGAGCACTGCTCCCCTGGGCCTGTTTCGCGCCTGGACCTGGCTGCACCTGCCGCTGCAGGCCATCATTTATCCTGCACCTGCCGGCCGCCGCGCGCTGCCGGCGCACGGCGGCGATCCACGCCGCTCCGAACAGCGCCTGCATGGCGGCGGGGATGATGAATGGGCCGGGCTGCGCCCGCTGCAGGAGAGCGACTCACCGCGCAGCGTCGCCTGGAAGGTGTATGCGCGCGGCGGCCCGCTGCTGGCAGCGCAGTACGATGCACCCGCCGGAATGCAGCGACTGCTCGACTTCGAACTGCTGCAGGGGCTGCCGTTGGAGCCGCGCCTGTCGCAGCTGGCGCAATGGGTGCTCGATTGTGAGCGTCTCGGCGAGAGCTACCGGCTGCGGCTGCCGCAGCTGACGCTGGCGGCCGGTCACGGCGACGCGCAGCAGCGCCGCTGCCTGACAGCCCTGGCGCTGTACGGCACGTGAGCGCGCGGGCCATTGCGGTCGCGCCACCGCCCCGGCTGCCGGCGGTCACCGTGCTGCTGCTGCTCGGCGGCTTCCTGGGTGCGACGCTGCTCAATGCCCAGCACACCGCGCCCTGGTGCCTGCCACTGGCCCTGGTGGCAGTCGCGTGGCGCTTGCGCGGCCTGCGCGCGCCGCTGCGCCTGCCGACGCGTTACCTGCGCATCGGCGTGGCGCTACTGGTCACGGGTGCCGTGCTGGCGGGATTTCACACGCTCAACGGACTGGAGGCCGGCTCCAGCCTGCTGGTTGGGATGGCGGCCCTGAAGCTCACGGAAACCGAGCGGCCGCGCGACTGGCGGATCCTGACGGCTGCGGCACTGTTCCTGCTGCTCGCCGCCTGCCTGGACGGCCAGGCGCTGTGGCGCCTGCCGCTGTACGCGATTGAAGTGTGGCTGCTGTGCGCCGCGCTGTATGCGCTCGGCGCCGGCGCCGATCCACCGCCGATCGCCGCGCTGCTGCGCCATGCGGCGCGCAGCCTGGCGTTCGCGCTGCCGTTTGCGGTGCTGCTGTTCGTGTTCGTGCCGCGGGTATCGGGCTCGTTCTGGGCGCTGCCCCAGCGGCATGAAGCCTTCACCGGGTTGGGCGATGAAATGAGTCCGGGCAGCATCTCGCAGCTCACGGAATCGGGTGAGCCGGCGCTGCGGGTGCGCTTCGATGCCGATGTACCACCGGCAGCCGAGCGCTATTGGCGCGGTCCGGTGTTGCACCGCTTCGACGGCTACACCTGGCGCCGTCAGCCGTCGGGCGCCGGGCCCGCGCCGCGCCTGCAGTACCAGGGCGAGTCGTACAGCTACCAGGTGACGCTGGAGCCGAACCAGCACCATGTGCTGATCGCGCTGGAGATGCCGCAGGCGACGCCGCAGGACCTGCCGGACAGCTACGTCACGTCCGACTACCAGCTGATAGAACCGGCGCCGAGCGACCGCGCGCTCAGCTACCGGCTGCAGTCCTACCCACACTATCGCAGCGTCGACGCGTTATCCGCCGCGGCGCGACAGCTGGACCTGCAACTGCCGCCGGACAGAAACCCGCGCAGCGTCGCACTGGCGCACTCGCTGCGCGCCAGCGCCGGCAGCGACGCCGGGTTTGTCGCCGCCGTGCTCGATTACCTGCGCCACGGCGGCTTCAGCTACTCGCTCGAGCCGCCGCTGCTGGACCTCGATTCGGTCGATGACCTGCTGTTTCGAACGCGCGAGGGCTTCTGCGGCCATTATGCGTCGGCATTCACCATGCTGATGCGCGCCGGCGGAGTGCCGGCGCGGGTGGTGACCGGCTACCTGGGCGGCCGCTGGAATCGCTACGGCGGCTACCTTTTTATCACGCAATCCGACGCCCATGCCTGGGGCGAGGTGTGGCTCGAAGATCGCGGCTGGGTGCGTGTCGATCCAACCGCGGTGGTCGCTCCCGGACGACTGACCGAGGGACTCGACCAGCTGCTGCCTGGGGTCGGCGCGCATCGCAACTGGCTGATGTCGGCAGACTGGATCGCGAACGCACTGCAGGCGTGGCAGGGCATGAACGCCTGGTGGCAGGACAAGTTCATCGGCTTCAGCCTCGCACGGCAACTCGCCCTGCTCGAGCGGCTCGGATTCCGGCAGCAGGATCTGCGCGCGTTCGCGCTGCTGCTGGCGGGCGGCGCCGGCATCTGGCTGGTGTTGGTCGCGTGGGGCATGCGGCCGCGCGCGCGGGCTGCGGCCGGCGACGGCCTGAGTCGCAGCTGGCGACTGCTGGAACGCAAGTTGCGCCACGCGGACGCGCCGCGCGCCGCGCACGAGTGCGCCTCGGCGTATGCCGCGCGTGTCGGCGCCAGGCACCCTGAATACTCGTCCATGCTCGGCGCGCTGGCGCGCCGCTACGCGCGCCTGCGCTATGGGCCAACGCCCAGCGCCGCGGATCTGGCACAATTCCGGCGCGCGGTGCGGCGGCTGCGACCGCCGCCGCGCATGCGTCGCATCTAGACATCGCATCTAGACATCGCATCCAGCCGTCGCAGCTAGCGCGCCGGGTCGACGTCGCGCACCCGCGCCAGCAACAGCGCACCACCGATGAAAAACACACCGAGCACCAGGATCGACAGGCGCTGGTTGCCGGTGGCGATCGCCACCACGCCCATCGCCAGCGGACCGAGCACCGCGGCGAACTTCGCCAGCATATTGTAGAAGCCGAAGTACTCGCCGGCGCGCTGCGCCGGAATCAGGCGCGCAAAATACGAACGCGACAGCGCCTGCACGCCACCCTGCACCGTGCCGACCACCGCGGCCAGGATGTAGAACTCGCGCTCGGTCTGCATCACGTAGGCGTAGCAGGTGAGCGCCAGGAATACTGCCAGCCCCAGGTAGATGGCGCGCTTGGCGCCGATTCGATCCCCCAGCCGGCCAAACAGCAGCGCACAGGGGAACGATACGAATTGCACCAGCAGCAGCGCCTGGATCAGCGCGCCGGATGAAAAGCCGAGCTTGAGGCCGAAATCAGCCGCCATCTGCTGCAGCGTGCCGATGGCGTCGATGTACAGCCAGTAGGCCAGCAGGAAATTGAGCACCGGCCGGTTGCGCAGCACGCCGCGCACCGTCTCCCACAGCTCACGCCAGCCGGTGCTGCCCGCGGTCGGCGGCGCCTCGCGCACCAGCCGGAACAGCGGCAGCGAGAAGGCGATCCACCAGACGGCGACGTCGACAAAAGCGATGCGGATCGCCACGCTGGTGCTGGCGATATGGAACCATTGCGGATTCTTGACCATCAGCACGTTGAACAGGAACAGCAGTCCGCCGCCCAGGTAACCCAGCGCAAAGCCGAGCGAGGACACGCGGTTGGTTTCGCGCCCGTCCGCCACCTGCACGATCAGTGCGTCCTGGAACGACGAGCCGGCAAAGAATCCGATCGAGCCGAGCGCAAACACGATCAGCGCCCAGGACCAGTGACCAGCGCCAATCAGCGCCAGCGCCGCGGTCGCCAGCGCGCCAATCACGGTCCACATGCCGAGCCACAGTTTCTTCTCCCCGCGCCGGTCGGCCAGCGCGCCCAGCCAGGGGGCAATCAGCATGACGCTGAACGCGGCGCTGGAGTTCGCCAGCCCGAGGTAGAACGTCGAGGTCGTGCCCGGCAGTGCAGCGGCCCAGTACTGGTCGAAGAATATCGGGAACAGTCCCACCAGCACGGTGGTACTGAAGGCGTGGTTGGCCCAGGCGCTGAACGCCCAGGCCCATTGGGCGGCGCGTTTGCTGTTCAATGTCCTGTGCCCGCCGTCTTGTGGCCGCCGCTACTCCACCAGGTGTTCGCGCGTCGCATGAAATCCGATATCAGGCCAGCGCTCCTGCGTCAGCTGCAGGTTCACGCGCGATGGCGCCAGGTACACCAGCGCGCCGCCGTGGTCGAGGGCCAGGTGATCGTGCGCCTTGGTACGGAACTCCTCTAGCTTGCGCGCATCACTGGCGCTTACCCAGCGCGCCGTGTGCACCGCGACATTATCAAACACGCACTGCACGTTGTACTCATCCTGCAGCCGGAACGCCACCACCTCGAACTGCAACTGCCCGACGGCTCCCAGGATCAGGTCGGCATTGCGCAGCGGCCGGAACAGCTGTGTCGCACCCTCCTCGCACAGCTGGTCGAGTCCCTTGGCCAGCGCCTTCATGCGCAGCGGATCCTTCAGGATCGCGCGGCGGAAGATTTCCGGAGCGAAATTCGGTATGCCGGTGAAGTGCAGCGCTTCGCCTTCGCTGAAACTGTCGCCGATGTTGATGGTGCCGTGGTTGTGCAGGCCGACGATGTCGCCGGCGTAGGCCTCCTCCGCCTGGGTGCGGTCAGCGGCCATGAAGGTGAGCGCATCGGCAATACGCAGCTCCTTGTCCTGGCGCACGTGGCGGATGCGCATGCCGCGCTGGTAGCGCCCGGAGCACAGCCGCAGGAATGCGATCCGGTCGCGGTGCCCCGGGTCCATATTGGCCTGGATCTTGAACACGAAACCGCTGAGCTTCGGCTCGCTTGCCTCGACGGTGCGCTCGCGGCAGGCGCGCGCCAGCGGCGGCGGCGCGTTGCTCACGAAGGCTCGCAGCAACTCCTCGACGCCGAAATTGCTGATCGCCGAGCCGAACAGCACCGGCGTCTGGCGGGCGGCGCGATAGCTTTGCGGATCGAAGCTGGCGGTCGCACCGCGCACCAGCTCGATCTCGGCAGCCAGCGCCCGCGCATCGTCGCCGAACAGCTCGCGCGCCGCATCCGATCCCAGTCCCTCGATCACGCGATTGTCGCCGACGCGGCCGCGCTCGCCGGCCTGGTAGACATAGATCCGGTCCTCCAGCAGATGATAGATCCCCTTGAGCTCGCGCCCCATGCCGATCGGCCAGGTGATCGGGGCGGTCTGGATCTTCAGCACCCGCTCGATCTCGTCCAGCAGTTCGATCGGCGCGCGGCCGTCACGATCGAGCTTGTTGATGAACGTCATGATCGGCGTGTCGCGCAGCCGGCACACCTCCATCAGCTTGATGGTGCGCTCCTCCACGCCCTTGGCACAGTCGATCACCATCAACGCCGAATCCACCGCCGTCAGCGTGCGATAGGTGTCCTCGGAGAAGTCCTCATGTCCCGGGGTGTCGAGCAGGTTGATGATGTGGTCGCGGTACGGAAACTGCATCACCGAACTGGTCACCGAGATGCCGCGCTGCTGTTCGAGCCGCATCCAGTCTGAGGTCGCGTGGCGCGCCGCCTTGCGTCCCTTGACCGTGCCTGCCATCGCGATCGCGCCGCCGAACAGCAGCAGCTTCTCGGTCAGCGTGGTCTTGCCGGCATCGGGGTGCGAAATAATGGCAAATGTGCGCCGCCGCGCGATTTCCCGCTCGAGCGTAGTCATGAGGGTGGCCTGGCTGGAAGGCGCGCGATTCTAATCGATGCGGCGCCTGAGCACGATCGCATCTTCGCGGCCGTCGACGGCCTGGTAGTAGCCGCGTCGCAGGCCGATTTGCACGAAGCCGAGCGACTGATACAGGCGGATCGCGCCGCTATTGGACGGGCGCGCCTCCAGGAACGCCTCGCGCGCGCCGGCGCTGCCCGCGGCCAGCAGCATGTGCTCGAGCAGCCGCCGGCCAATGCCACGGCAGCGATAGTCATCGGCGACGCACAGGTTCAACAGGTGCGCCTCGCCGGCCGCGACGCTCAGGATGCCGTAGCCCACGGTCACGACGCCGATCGCGGCGACGCGGCAGGTATAGCGCACTCGCAGGCAGTCGCGGAAAATTCCCTCGGTCCATGGAAAAGCGTAGGAAGCGCGCTCGATGCGCAGCACCTGGGCGATATCCGCATCCAGCATGCTGCGGATATCCAGTTCCGGCACGCCGATCGCCTCTTGTCGTACCACCGCCATGGACGAGCTACTTACGCCCCCGAGCGCGCGCGGGCAAGCTCGGCGCGGATGAATTTGAGGTCCACCCAGCTTTTGCGCTTCTCGGTCGGGCTGCGCAGCAGGTAGGCCGGATGATAGGTGACGATCAGCGGTATGGCGCGCGCACCGAAGCGATGAACCTGGCCACGCAGCCGCGCCAGGGGGGTATCGGTGGCCAGCAGGTTTTGCGCGGCGACGCGGCCGACTGCGACCAGCAGCCGCGGCTGGATCATATCGACCTGCTGCGACAGGTATGGCAGGCAGCAGGCCACTTCGCCGGGCCTGGGCTCGCGGTTGCCTGGCGGCCGGCACTTGAGCACATTGGCGATGTAAAGCGTTTCCCGTGAATGACCGATCGCACGCAGCATTGAGTTCAGCAGTTGCCCGGCCCGGCCGACGAACGGCTCGCCCTGGCGGTCCTCATCGGCCCCGGGCGCCTCGCCAATGACCATCAGCTCGGCGCGACGATTGCCGACGCCGAACACCGTCTGGGTGCGCGTCTGGCTCAGTTCACAGCGCGTGCAGCCACTGACCTGCCTGGCAAGCGTTTCCCAGACCGCCTCATCGGGCGGCTCGGCAGGTGGGCGCGGCTCGGCAGCTGCGCGCGGTTCGGGAGCGGCGCGCGGTGCGACAGCTGCGGGTGGCTCGACTGCTGTGGCCGGCTCGGCTGCTGCTGGCGCCGCAAGCGCGCTCGCCGCACCGGTCCGCGGCTTCCAGACGTCTACCCCCAGCGCCTGCAGGTACTGCTCGCGTGTGCTCATGCCGCGCCATCCGGAGGCGTTGCGCGCTCCTGCCGCTGCAGGCGGCGAATACGCCGAAACACCCAGACCACCGGCGACCACAGCGCGTAGCCGCCGAAAATCGTCAGCAGCACGATCGCCGGCGCGGACGTAATGACAATGAATACCAGCGCCACCCCCACCAGCCAGATGAAGCGCACCGGCTTGGCCAGGTCGAAGCCCTTGAAGCTGGAATACGAGAAACGGCATACCATCAGCGCACCGGCGCTCGCCGTAATCATGAAGGCGAGGATCAGCCCGGGCAGGCCGGGCTCGCGCCACTCGCTCGACATCCACAGGAACGCGGCCACCACCGCGGCGGCGGACGGACTGGGCAGTCCTTCGAAATAGCGCTTGTCCTGTACGCGCGAATTGAACTTGGCAAGCCGCAGTGCCGCCATGACCGCGTAGAAAAACGCCGCCAGCCAGCCGAAGCGGTACCAGGCCTTGCCGTACTCGGCGATGCGCGCGACGCCCCATTGATAGGTCACGATCGCCGGTGCGACGCCGAAAGCGACCATGTCGGCGAGGCTGTCGTACTCCTTGCCGAAGGCAGTCTCGGTGCTGGTCAGGCGCGCCACCCGGCCGTCCAGGCCGTCGAAGATCATCGCGATGAACACCGCGACCCCGGCGCGTTCGAAGTTGCCGTCGATCGCGGCCACGATGGCGTAAAAGCCTGAGAACAGGCAACCGGTGGTCAGCAGATTGGGCAGCAGGTAGATGCCGCGCGACTGTCGGCGTACCGGCGGGCTGTCAGGATCCATCACGGCGGCATCATAGGGTGACTCCCCCGCGCTCACAACCGAGCACACCAACCGGCGCTAACCCTTCTGTTAACATTCGATTTTTACGCCACCGACCTGCTTGCCGCATGCGCCTGTCGCAATACCCGATCAATACCGCCAGGGAGACGCCGTCCGAGGCCGAACTCATCAGTCACCAGCTGATGCTGCGCGCCGGGATGATCCGCCGCGAGGCCGCCGGAATCTACAGCTGGTTGCCGCTCGGCCTGCGGGCGCTGCGCAAGGTCGAGGCGATCGTGCGCCAGGAAATGGACCGCGCCGGGGCACTCGAGTTGCTGATGCCTGCGATCCAGCCGGCCGAACTGTGGCAGGAGTCTGGACGCTGGAGCGAATACGGTCCGGAACTGCTGCGGCTGAAGGACCGGCACGGGCGCGATTTCGTCATCGGACCCACGCACGAGGAAGTCATCACCGATATCGCGCGCCGCGACATCAGGAGCTACAAGCAGCTGCCGGTCAACTTCTACCAGATCCAGCTCAAGTTCCGCGATGAAATTCGGCCGCGCTTTGGCGTGATGCGGGCGCGCGAATTCATCATGAAGGATGCCTATTCGTTCCATATTGACGAACCCTCGCTGGCACAAGGCTATGCCGCGATGCGCGAGGCCTATACGCGCATGTTCCAGCGCATGGGACTGAACTTTCGCACCGTGCAGGCAGACACTGGCGCCATCGGCGGCAGCGTGTCGGAGGAATTCCAGGTGCTGGCGGCATCGGGGGAGGATGCCATCGCGGTCTCCGACGCCGATGATTTCGCCGCCAATGTCGAGCTGGCCGAGGCGCTGGCGCCGCCCGAGCCAAGGCCGCCGCCGGGCGCGCCGCTCGAGCGCGTCCCCACCCCCGGCGCGCACACCATCGAGCAGCTCGCAGCTCTGCTGCATGTGCCTGCAGCGCGCTGCCTGAAGACCCTGGTCGTCAACGGCAGTGACGGCAAGCCCGTGGCGCTGCTGCTGCGCGGCGATCACGAGCTCAATGCGGTCAAGGCGCAGAAATTACCCGGTGTCGCCAGCCCACTGCGCATGGCCAGCGCCGCGGCGGTGCAGGCCGCGACCGGCAGCGCCCCCGGCTCCATCGGTCCGGTGGGTCTTGGCGACGTGCGTGTCTACGCCGATCGTGCGGCGCTGGCGATGGCCGATTTTGTCTGCGGAGCGAACCAGGACGACGTGCACTTCACCGGCGCCAACTGGGGCCGGGACCTGCCCGAAGCCACGGCCGCGGATCTGCGCAACGTGGTGGCGGGAGATCCCAGTCCCTCCGGCAACGGTCGCCTGCAGATCGTGCGCGGCATCGAAGTCGGGCATATCTTCCAGCTCGGACGCAAGTACAGCGCCTCGATGAACGCCAAGGTGCTGGATGAAGCCGGCGCCGAGGTGGCGATGCTGATGGGCTGTTATGGCATCGGCGTGACGCGCATCGTCGCGGCCGCGATCGAACAGAATCACGATGAGCGCGGAATCATCTGGCCAGATCCCATAGCCCCATTCATCGTGAGCCTGGTGCCCCTCAACTGGCAGAACTCGCCGCGCGTGCGCGCGGTCGCCGATGCGCTTTACCACGAGCTGCGCGCCGCCGGCATCGATGTTCTGTACGACGATCGCGATGTGCGGCCGGGCGTCAAGTTTGCAGACAGCGAGCTGCTGGGCATCCCGCATCGGGTGGTCGTCGGCGAGCGCGGACTTTCGGCCGGCACGCTCGAATACCGTCACCGCCGCGCCACCGCCAACGAAGACTTTCCGCAGCAGGACGCGCTGCAGTTCATCCGTTCGCGTCTGCAGCCCGGCCCACTGTCCGAAAGCGTCGGCCGATGAGCGCAACCCGATACGGCAGGCTCGTCGCCCAGGTGCTGGCGCTCATGGCGGCACTGCCGGGGGCACTGCCGGCGGTCGGCGCGGCTGCTGCGGTTCCGGCGGTTCCGGCGGTTCCGGCGGTGCCGGCACAAAGCGACCCGGAACTGCGCGCAGTGGTGCAGCAGGCGATCGGCGAGGCGCAGTGTTTCGCCGACCGTTATGACTCGGCGGTGTGGTACACGCTGATGGAGCCCAAGCTGCGGCGCTACGTCCGCGACGACAAGGAGCGGCTGGAGATCCTGCAGGCGGTGTACTGCGAGGCGCATCGCAGCGGCGCCAGCGCGCTGCCGCCCGGACTGATCATGGCGGTGCTCGACGTCGAGAGCGGCTTTGATCGCTGGGCGGTGTCCAGCGCCGGGGCTGTCGGGCTGATGCAGGTGATGCCATTCTGGCCCGAGCAGCTCGGCATGCGCCGCTACGAACTCACGCGCATCACACCGAACCTGCACATGGGCTGCGCGATCCTGCGCTACTACCTGGACAGCGAGCGGCGCGACGTTCGCCGTGCGCTCGAGCGCTACAACGGCAGCGTTGGCCGGCGCGACTATCCCGATCGCGTGATCGTGCGCTGGACCCGCTACTGGCACGGCGCCGATGACCTGGGACGCGAGCCGATCAAGCCGTCCTGAGTTCAAGCCGTCCTGAAGTCCGGCGGCAGATGCGCTGGGTGAATATCGATCGTCTCGACGATGACCTGGGTGACCTTGGCCGCAGACGGCCCCACCCACAGCCATTCGATGAACTCCGACACGCGCTGCTCCTCGCCGCAGGCGAGCACCTCGACCCGACCGTCCTCGAGATTCACGGCATGGCCCGCAATGCCGGCGGCGCGGGCGCGCTGCTGCGCACTGGCGCGGTAATAGACGCCCTGAACGCGGCCCGACACCAGGCAGCGACGCGCCACCGCGGGCGCTTTGGAGGCAGGATCGGCGCTCATGTCGCATGATTTCCTGTCACAGCGGCCGCCGTCAACCTCCAGGCCGGACGCGCCGCGTCGGGCGCGACGCGGCGCTCGCGGCATGGTTTGCGGCCGAGCACGAAGCCGCCCGGTTTACGGTTAGACTTCGGCCGATGGCCGAAGTACTGGTGGTGTATTACTCGCGCGAGGGCAGCACGGCCGAGCTGGCGCGGCAGGCGTGCCGGGGTATCGAATCGGTCACCGGGGCAAGCGCGACGCTGCGCACGGTGCCGCCAGTCAGCGCCAGCAGCGAAGCCGCACCCCAGCCGGTGCCTGCTCAGGGTCCCCCGTACGCCAGCCTGGACGACCTGCGCCGCGCCGATGCGCTGCTGCTGGGTAGCCCGACGCGCTTCGGCAACATGGCCGCGCCGGTGAAATATTTCATCGACTCGACCTCGAGCCTGTGGCTCGACGGCGCGCTGGCCGGCAAGCCGGCGGCGGTATTCACCGCCACCCAAACCATGCACGGTGGACAGGAGAGCACGCTGCTGTCGATGATGCTGCCGCTGTTGCATCACGGCATGCTGCTGGTCGGATTGCCCTATACCGAGCGGGCGCTGTCCACGACCCGTGCCGGGGGCTCACCCTACGGCGCCTCGCACGTGGCAGCGGTACAGCGCGAGCTCACGGACGATGAGCGGCTGCTGGCACAGGCGCTCGGCCGGCGCGTGGCGCAACTCGCGGTCACCCTGGCGGCTGCGGGTACATCCCGGCGAGCACCTGGCGGATAAATGGAACCGTGAGGCGCCGCTGCGCCTGCAACGCGGCGGAGTCTATCGCCTCCAGCAGCGCGTACAGTGTCGGCAGGTCGCGCGGGAAGCGCCTCTGCAGATACAGTGCGGTCTCCTGCGGCAGCTCCAATCCCCGCAGCTGTGCCCGCAGCCGCAGTGCCTCGCGCTGCTCGGCCTCATCCAGCGCTCGCAGCGGCAGCAGCGTGGCGGCGGCAAAGCGTGAACCCAGGTCAGGCAGGGCAAACCTGACCAGCAGCGGCGGCGGCACCGCGGCCGCCAGCAGCAGCGCGCCACGCTCCTCTACTTCGCGATAAAGCCGAAACACGCCCTGTTCCCAATCGCGCTGTCCGGCAATCGCCGCCACGTCATCCAGCGCCACGACCCGCGCGGCGTTCCAGCCCTCGAGCGCGTCAGGTCCCAATGGTGCGAGCTGCGCCAGCGGCAGGTAGGCGGTGTCGGCGCCCGCGGCGCGCGCCAGCGCGCAGCTGGCCTGCAGCAGATGCGTCTTGCCCACCGCAGGCGGGCCGGCCAGCCAATACACGCCCCCCGCTGCAGCGCCCGGTACGGCGCCCGGTGTCACGCCCGCGCCTGCCACAGGAACTGCGGCCGCGACCGCCAGCGCGCGCAGCTGTGCGACCAGTGCGACATTGGCGCCGGGCACGAAGCTGTCGAACACGGCGCGCTCGCGCAACCGCATCGCCAGTGGCAATTGTTTCACGCGCGCCTCAAGGCCAGCTACGCCTCGACGCGCGCGACCAGCAGCGCGCGACGCGTGAACTCGCGCACGTAGGAGAAGCCGCTGATCAGCACCGTCGCCAGCGTCAGCCACGCCAGCACAACGAGCACGCCGGCGGACGGCAGCCCGTAACCGGCATGCGCCACGATCGCCAGCACGTACAGCAGTTGCAGTAGCGTGTTGATCTTGCTGCTGACCTGCGGCTGGCCCTGTAGCGGACCCCACCCCAGGTGAATCGTCAGCGCCCCAAGCATGATCAGCACATCGCGCGCCACCGCGACACTGGTCAGCCAGCGCGGAATCAGTCCGTACCAGGTGGCCACGAGGAACACCCCGATCAGCAGCAGCTTGTCGGCCAGCGGATCGAGCAGCGCGCCGAGCGCGGAAATCCAGTGGAAGCGCTTCGCCAGGTAGCCGTCCAGACCGTCGCTCATCGCGGCAATGAAGAACAGCACCAGCGTCAGTGGATAGTTGGCGTGCGCGATCGAGACCAGGATCGGCCATACCAGTACCATGCGCAGCAGGCAGATCAGATTGGGCAGGTGACGCACGACCAGATACTATAACGTGCTGCCCAAGGTCGCTGCGCATGGCGCGGCAAAACTGCGAAGCGCCATCATGAGCAAGCCGCACAGCTATACATATCGTGACGCCGGCGTTGACATCGACGCGGGTGATGCGCTGGTCGAGCGCATCAAGCCGCTGGTCCGGCGCAGCGCGCGTCCCGAGGTGCTGGCGGGCATCGGCGGTTTTGGCGCCATGGTCGAGCTGCCGCTGGATCGCTACCGCCGGCCGGTGCTGGTGTCGGGCACCGACGGTGTCGGCACCAAGCTGCGCCTTGCGATCGACACCGGGCGGCACGAATCGGTCGGCATCGACCTGGTCGCCATGTGCGTCAACGACGTGGTCGTGCAGGGCGCGGAACCGCTGTTCTTTCTCGATTACTATGCCACCGGCCGCCTGGACGTCGAAGTCGCAGCCACCGTCATCAGCGGCATCGTCGAAGGCTGCGTGCAGGCCGGTGCGGCGCTGGTGGGCGGGGAGACCGCTGAGATGCCGGGCATGTACCATGGCGAGGATTACGATCTTGCCGGCTTTTGTGTCGGCGTGGTCGAGAAGGACGCGATCATCGATGGCAGCCGCGTTGCGGCCGGTGATGCGGTGATCGGGCTGCCCTCCTCCGGTCCGCATTCCAATGGCTTTTCGTTGATCCGCAAGCTACTGGCGGCATCCGGCGCCACCGCCGCCACGCAGCTGGACGGCCGTGCGCTGTTCGACCAGCTGATGGCGCCGACGCGCATCTACGTCAAGCCGCTGCTGCAGCTGATCGGTGCATTGCCGGTGCACGCGATGGCGCATATCACCGGTGGCGGACTCAGCGATAACATTCCGCGCGTACTGCACGATGGCCTGGAAGTGGTGCTGCGGCGTAGCTGCTGGCCGCAGCAGCCGGTCTTCGACTGGCTGGCACGCACCGGTTCCATCGCTGATGCCGAAATGTACCGCACCTTCAACTGCGGCATCGGCATGGTGGTGATCGTGGCAGCCGAGCGCGCCGCGGATGCGCTGCGGGTGTTGGCACTGGCCGGTGAACCTGCGCTCGTGATCGGCGAGGTGAGGCGCGGCGAGCGCGGCGTGGTCATCGACACATGAGACCGGCGCGCGGCGCGCGCACGGTCGTGACGGCGGTAGCGCTGCTTGCGGCGGTAGCGCTGCTTGCGGCGCTAGTCCTGCTCGCGGAGGTAGTAGTGGTCGCGGCGGCAGCGGCCGAACCGGCAGTGACGGACGTGGCCGCGCTACCGCCGGCCCGGTCCGCGGAGCTCGAGCCGTTCGATGCCTCCTATAGCTGGAGCTGGCACGGCGCCACGGTGGCCGTGTCCACGCTCAAGCTCGAGCATGGCGACGGCGACAGCTGGATCTACAGTTCCACCACCCGGCCAAGCGGGATCGGCTACCTGTATCCGATGCGACCGGTGCTGAGCAGCAGCCTCTCCATCACCGACCAGGGCGTACGTCCGCTGAGCTTCAAGGCCGAGGGCGGCGGCGCCGGACGCAACGCCGACGTCAGCTTTGACTGGAATGCAGGCCGCGCCAGCGGCATGTACGAGGGCACCGTGGTCGACCTGCCGCTGACTGCCGGCATCCAGGATGACCTGTCGGTGCAGATTGCGATGATGGTCGAGCTGATACATGGCAGGACGCCGGAACAGCTGTCGATCATCGACCGCAACTCTACTCGCGACTATCGCTATCGGCGCGAGGGCACCGAGACCATCAGCACGCGGCTTGGCCCGATATACACCGTCATCTATAGCAGCCAGCATCCGGGTTCGCCGCGCGTGACGCGATTCTGGTGCGCACCCTCACGCGGCTACCTGCCGATGCGGGTCGAGCAGAAGCGCATCAACAGCGTCGAGTGGACCATGGATATCCGCAGCCTGCAGCGCGACTGAAGCCGGCATCATGTCGTCGGCAGGGTCACGCCTGCGGCAGGGTCACGCCTGCTGCAGGGTCACGCCTTGGGCAGCGTCACGCCCTGCTGTCCCTGGTACTTGCCGCCGCGATCCGCGTACGACGTCTCGCACACCTCATCCGATTCGAAAAACAGCATCTGCGCGACGCCCTCGTTGGCATAGATCCTGGCGGGCAGCGGCGTGGTGTTGGAGAACTCGAGCGTGACGTGGCCCTGCCACTCCGGTTCCAGCGGCGTGACGTTGCATATGATGCCGCAGCGTGCGTAGGTGCTCTTCCCAAGACAGACCACCAGCACGTTGCGCGGGATGCGGAAATACTCCACGGTGCGGGCGAGCGCGAAGGAATTTGGCGGGATGATGCACACATCCGCTGCAACGTCGACGAAGCTTTTCTCGTCAAAGCGCTTCGGATCCACGATGGTCGAATTGATGTTGGTGAAGATCTTGAATTCCGGCGCGCAGCGAACGTCATAGCCGTAGCTGGAAGTACCGTAGGAGATCACGCGCCCGCCGGCACCCTCACGCACCTGGCCTGGTTCGAACGGCTCGATCAGTCCGTGTTCGCGCGCCATGCGGCGAATCCACCGGTCGGACTTTATGCTCATGCCACTGCGCCCGGCGCCGGTTGCACGTCAGGTGTCTTCGACGACTATCGTCGGGAACAGCGTGCTGCGGTCGCGCGCCCGGCGCGCCAGTGCCGCAGCCGCGCGCCTAGCGGCATCGATGTAGCCGCGCGCACGCGCGCCGTCGGGCTCGGCCGCCACGGTGGGGCAACCGCCGTCGGCCTGCTCCCGGATCCTGACATCGAGCGGCAGCTCGCCCAGCAGGGTGACACCGAATTCGGCAGCCATGCGCGCGCCGCCACCGGCGCCGAAGATATGCTCGACCTGGCCGCAGTTCGAACATACATGCAGGCTCATGTTCTCGATGATCCCGAGCACCGGCACCGACACCTTCTCGAACATCGCCACCGCCTTGCGCGCGTCCGCCAGGGCAATGTCCTGCGGCGTGGTGACGATGACGGCGCCGGCGACCGGCACACGCTGCGCCAGCGTCAGCTGGATGTCACCGGTACCGGGGGGCATATCGACCACCAGGTAATCGAGCTCGCCCCAGTCGGTGTCGCTCAGCAGCTGCGATAGCGCCTGCGTCACCATAGGGCCGCGCCACACGACAGCCTGGGCGGGATCCACCAGGAAGCCGATCGACATCGCTGCCAATCCATGGGCGTGCAATGGTTGGATACGCTTGCCATCGACCGAGCTGGGATGCTGTCCGGTCAGTCCCAGCATCAGCGGCTGGCTCGGCCCGTAGATGTCGGCATCGAGGATACCCACCCGCGCGCCACCGACTGCCCAGGCCAGGGCAAGATTGACCGCCACGGTAGATTTGCCAACTCCGCCCTTGCCGCTCGCCACTGCCACGATATTCTTCACGCCCGCGAGCGGCTTGAGGTTGCGTTGCACAGCGTGAGGCACGATACGACTGCTGAGCTCGAGCGTCAGCGCAACGTCCTGGCCAGCTGCCGCCAGGTGTCGCTGCAGCGCGGATTGCAGCTCATGGGTATAGCCCAGTGCGGGAAAGCCGAGTTCGATCGTCGCCAGCAGCCGGCCATCATGCAGCGCCACGGAGCGCACAGCCTGGGCCTGCTGCAGGGTCTGCTGCAGGTACGGATCGACGTAACTGTCAAGCGCCGCGCGTATTCCAGCCTCGGAAATTGCCATGGAGAGTGTTACCCCGGGACAGCCAAGAACGGCCGTCGGGCCGGGCAAACATGGCATAATCCCGGCTTGCTTGGAACCACTTGGCCATCTGAAAGTGTGGGCGAAGGGCTGCGCTAGCGGCAGCCCCTGCCAGCAACATTAACACGGCGGAATGAGTTTTTTCACTACCCTGCGTGCTGACCGGCTGATCGAGCAGATCAAGTCTTCCACCAATCTCATGGGGCCGGAAACGCAGAAGGCCATCGGCAAGCTCAAGGAGGCCGGTCCCGGCGTCATCGATGCCGTGATCGCGGCGCTGCCGGAAGCGGACAAGCACGCCACGGTAGCATTTGTCGATGTGCTGGCGACGCTGGCCAACGCCAAGAGTTTTCCAAAATTCGTCGAGGCCATGGTGCAGGGCAGTCCGCGCGCCATCGCCGGAGTGGCCTGGGCACTGACCAGCAGCCGCGGCTATCCCCCCAACCTGCTGCTCGAGGCGCTGTCTACGCCCGGCATCGCCAAGTCGGCGCTGCTCGACGTCATCAACGGCCAGCGAACTCGTTTCTCGATTCGCGAGCTGCTGACGGCGGCCTACACGCAGGAACCGAACGAGAAGGCGGCGCTGTTTCGCATCGTCGCCGAGGCGGCCGACGAATCCTCGCTGCCGGAGCTGATCGGCCGCCTGCAGGGCAAGGACCCGATCGCGCGCCTGCATATCATCAGCGTACTGGGGCGGTTCAACAAGCCCGAGGTGCAGCGCGCGCTGCAGGGGCAACTCGCCGACAACAACAAGATGATCCGCTCCGCCGCGCTGGCGGCGCTGGCAAAGATGGACGGGCCGATCGAAGTGGCGAAGGTGACGGCGCTGCTGCGCGACCCGGAGCTCGAGGTGCAGAACCGCGCGGTCGAACTGCTGCAGCGTGCACGCGATCCGGAGACCATTCGCCACCTGGTTCCGATCCTCAAGGACGAGAACGAACAGACGCGTCGCGCGGCGGTGGAGGTGCTGAACGAGGTCGGCGACGGGCGCTCGGTAAAATACCTGCTGGAAGCGATCAAGGATGACGACTGGTGGGTACGCAGCCGCGCCGGCGACGCGCTCGGGAAGATCGGCGGCCCGAAGGTCATCGACGCGGTGCTGGAACTGGTGCGCGACAAGGACGATGACCTGCGGCGCGCGGCGATCGAGATCCTGAACCAGACCAAGGACGAGCGCGCCATCAATCACCTGATCGAAGCCACCAAGGACGCCGACTGGTGGGTCAGTGAGCGCGCGGTCGATGCGCTGGCGGAAATCGGCAGCAAGCGCGCGGTGCCGCGGCTGTACGAGATGCTGCGCACCGCCCCCGCCAAGGCGCTGCCGGTCGTGGTACGGGCGGTGGGCAAGCTCGGCGATGACAAGGCGCTCGAGCTGCTGACGCCGCTGCTCGCGCGCAACGAGAAGGATATCCGCATCGAGGCCATCCAGGCACTGGCGCGGCTGGTGGATGAGCCGCGGGCCGAGCAGATCCGGGTGCAGCTGCAGGGCCAGGTGGGCAACGCCGATGCCACCGTGGCGCGCGCCGCGGTACGCGCGATGACCGAACTGGAAGTGCGCTTTGCGGCCGGCGTCGCGGCGACCACCGCCGTGTCCCCCGCGGCCACGACCCACCCCGGCCGCACCGCGCGCACGCCCCGGCCGGCGGAGCCGGCCCGCACGCTGCTGATCCCCGAGCGCGATGTCGCCAAGGTGGTGCAGCAGGTAGCGAACTCCAGTGCGCCGAAACTCGACATCAATACGCTCACGCCCGGTGACATCATCGAAGGGCGCTACAAGTACATCGAGCGCATCGGCCGCGGCGCCTTCGGCACCGTGCTGCTGATGGAAGACACGGTGGTCGATGAGCGCCTGATCCTCAAGTTCCTGAACCCGAATGTGGCGCAGGACGAGGAGATCATGAAGCGTTTCGTGCATGAGCTGCGCTACTCGCGCAAGATCACGCACCGCAACGTCATCCGCATCTACGATTTCCTCTATATCCAGGGGCTGTACGCCATCTCGATGGAGTTCTTCCCCTCGCACACGCTCGGGGCCGAGATCGTCAACGAGAAGCCGCTGGAACTCAAACGTGCGCTGCAGTTCGGCATCGATATCGCCACCGGCATGACGGTCGCGCACCAGGTCGGCATCGTGCACCGCGACCTCAAGCCGGCGAACGTTCTGATCAACGATGAAGGGCTGCTCAAGATCGTGGACTTTGGCGTCGCCGCGGCGCAGCGCGAAGGCGATACCCAGCTGACCAAGACCGGTTATGTGATCGGCTCGCCCAAGTACATGGCGCCCGAGCAGATCCTGGGCAGCAAG
>Ga0302157_10002561_pt1 | contig 21045 bp, 18 predicted proteins | sample I_Bog_N3_3_FD_193502 | JGI IMG/M metagenome (GOLD analysis project Ga0302157, IMG submission 193502) | Peat permafrost microbial communities from Stordalen Mire near Abisko, Sweden - I_Bog_N3_3 | ecosystem: Environmental > Terrestrial > Soil > Wetlands > Peat | place: Sweden: Abisko, Stordalen... | reverse complement strand
CGCGGCATCGGCCTCGCCGGTGCGGATGCGAACCGCATGGTCGAGGTTGATGACGAAGATCTTGCCGTCGCCGATCTGTCCGGTTTTCGCCGCTGACGTGATGGCTTCGATGGTCTTGTCGACCTGGTCCGAGGCGACAGCGACCTCGATCTTGATCTTGGGCAGGAAACTCACCGCGTATTCAGCGCCGCGATAGATTTCCGTGTGGCCCTTCTGCCGTCCATATCCCTTGACTTCCGTCACCGTCAGACCGTGAACGCCAATGCCGGTCAGGGCATCACGGACTTCTTCGAGTTTGAATGGCTTGATGATCGCCATAACAATTTTCATGGGTCGTATCCCCGCTTGGGCCCGGTCGAGCGGTGACCGGGCGTTCTCGACTGAGGTTCACCACGCGGAGAAGGTCACTACGCGGGCACAGCCACGACGCTTAGAATCAAATGCCGTGCCAGATCGGCCGCGTTGCCTAACGGACTATGAACGCGGACCTTTTCGCCCGATGTGGGAAAAGCTCGCACCTGTGCTATTCGGTCGCGCCCAATTCTTGATCATATGCGCCAAAAATATAGGCGTGCCCGGCTCCCGACATATTCGTGCACATCGAGAGGGCAGCAAAATGGTAGTCTGATGGGGAGCCTACTGCAGCGCCTCGCCATGCTGGGAAATATCGAGGCCTTCCATCTCCTGCCGCAATGAGACCCGCACAGGGACGAAGACGCCGACCAGCTTGAGCAGCGCGTAGGTAATGCCCGCGGACCAGGCCAGGGTGACCCCGACCCCGTAGAGCTGGATCAGCAGCAGATGGGGATTGCCCTCGATCAGGCCGGAGGTCCCGCCGATCGAGGCGGTCGCGAACACCCCGGCCAGCAGAATTCCGGTCATGCCGCCGACGCCGTGAACGCCGAACACGTCGAGCGAATCGTCGTATTCGAAGCGGCGCTTCAACCAGGTGCAGGCCCAGAAACACACCAGGCCGGCGACCACGCCGATGACGATGCCATGCCAGGGTGCGACAAATCCGGAAGCAGGCGTGATGGTGCCGAGGCCGGCCACCGCCCCCGAAATCATGCCGAGCACCGAGGGCTTGCGCTGGATCGCCCATTCCACCGCGCCCCAGGTCAGCGCGCCGGCGCAGGCCGCGAGATGGGTCGCGGTGATCGCCATCACCGCGCGCGAATTCGCCGCCAGCGCCGAGCCGCCATTGAAGCCGAACCAGCCGACCCACAACAGGCCGGTGCCCATCACGGCGAGCGACAGATCGAACGGCGACAGGTTTTCGGTGCCGTAGCCGTGGCGCCGGCCCAACACCATGGCCGCCACCAGGCCGCCGGCTCCGGCCGACAGATGCACGACGAGACCGCCGGCGAAATCCAGTACGCCCGCGGCGCCGAGGAAGCCGCCGCCCCACACCCAGTGCGCCAGCGGAACGTAGACCAGGACGAACCAGCCGATGGAGAACAGCAGATAGGCCGAGAACCGCATCCGGTCGGCGACCGAGCCCGCCACCAGCGCCACGGTGATGATCGCAAACGTCATCTGGTAAAGCATGAACAGGCTTTCCGGGATCGTCTTTGCCGCCGGATTGACGCTGACCATGGTCATGCCGGTGAGAAACCAGCGGTCGAGCGTGCCGATCCAGGGGCCGTCACCGACGAAGGCCAGCGAATAGCCGAACGCCACCCAGAGGATCGAGATCAAGGCTACGGCCGCCAGGCTCTGCGCCATCGTCGCCAGCACGTTTTTCTTGCGCACCATGCCCGAGTAGAACAGCGCCAGTCCCGGCAGCGTCATCATCAGTACCAGCGCGGTGGCGACGATCATCCAGGCGGTATCGGCGGCGCTGATCTCGGACGTTCCGGCGAAGGCCGGTGTCGCCAACACTGAGATTGTCGCAAGGCTGAACGGCGCAGCAAGCGTTGCTGCACGAAACGATAGTGCCCCCATGGAATTTCCCCAGCCCGATTATTTTATGGATCGCGTTCCGGCGCCGTTGCCGGATGCGATTGACTCTCAAGAACGCTAGAGCGCGTCGCTGTCGGTTTCGCCGGTGCGAATCCGCAGCGCGTGATCGATCGGCGTCACGAAGATCTTGCCGTCGCCGATCTGGCCGGTGCGCGCGCTCGAGGCGATGACTTCGACCGCCTTGTCGGCGATATCGGCCGAGACCGCGATTTCGATTCTCAGCTTCGGCAGGAAATTCACGACATATTCGGCGCCGCGGTAGATTTCGGTATGGCCCTTCTGGCGGCCGTAGCCCTTGACCTCGGTGACCGTCATGCCGTGGACGCCGATGGCCGTCAGCGCCTGGCGGACCTCGTCAAGCTTGAAGGGTTTGATAATGGCAACAACGAGCTTCATGTCAGGCCTTCGTTTCTCTCTAATCCCGGTCGGTCGCTCCCGAACGGTGCCACCGCGACACTGGCATCTTTCTAAGCAAATGGCACAAAAAGTTCGCAGCCCCAACCGAAAAACGGTTGCGGAAGCGCCGCCTCGCTCGGTAGCCTGCTTGCATCCGGGCTGGATACCCCACCAAAATCCGATTTCATCGCCAGCGGTCCCGCCGCCCGCCGCCTGCAGCAACGCCGTGAGGGACCCAAATGGTCGAGCGCTCCTGGTTTTTCGCCTCCCGGGGCCAGCAGCAGGGGCCTTACCCGGAAGCCCGGCTGCGCCAGTTCATCGCCTCGGGAGAGGTCACCGCGGAGACACTGGTCTGGACCGAGGGCATGGCGGGCTGGCAGCCGGCCGGGGATTTTCCGGAGCTCGCTCCGGGCGCCTCAGGTTCGCTGGCGGCGCCAGGATCCGGCGGCCAGCCGGCCGACGACGGTGATGGGAGCGGCCCGCTTTCGATCAATTTCGGACTTTGGGAATTCGTCTGGCGGAGCCTTGTCCTGCTCTTCGGCCTAGTGCTCGTCATCCCCGCCCCGTGGGCGGTTCTGATGTATTGCAGGTGGATCGTTTTCTGCGTGCGTATTCCGCAGCGGCCAAATCTTGCCTTCACTGGCCGCGTGGTGGACCTGATGTGGTTCTACGCGTTTGTGATCCTCGTTATCGGTGCGGCCTGGAGCGGTTCCGCCTGGCTCAATCTGCCGCTCTTCATCGCCCAGTATGTGCTGCTGTGGCTGCTGGTCAAATGGTTCATCGCCAATCTCAGCTCGAACGGACAGCCGCTCGGGCTCAGCTTCGATGGCTCATTCTGGGGCTTCCTTGGATGGAGCCTGCTGGCCGGCATTGCCGCCATCACCATCATCGGCTGGGCCTGGGTTTACGTGGCGCAATTTCGCTGGATGTGCCGCCATGTCGAGGGCACGCGGCGCGACGTCGTTTTCGATGGAACCGGACTGGAGCTTCTTGGGCGCACGCTTGCGATTTTTCTCGGCTTCGCCGGAGCTACGGTCATAGTCGCTGTTTTCGCCAGCCTTTTTCCGGGGGCGATGAAGGACATTGTCGGATTCGCGCTCTTTCTTCTTCTCGCGATTGGAGGTCTGCCGTGGGCTTACCGCTGGCAGTTTCGCTGGCTGGTGTCGCAGATCGCGTTGGTCGAGAAGCAACCGCAGGCCAGCGTCTGAGCACGCCTCACTTGCGCTGGCGCAGCGAGCCTTCCTGCGCCACGGACGCCACCAGCGTGCCGTCCTGCTTGAAGATGGCGCCGCGGGTGAGACCGCGGCCGCCCTGCGCGCTCGGCGAATCCTGCGCGTAGAGCAGCCATTCGTCGGCGCGGAAAGGCCGGTGGAACCACATTGCGTGATCGAGGCTCGCCGGCATCATCCGCTTGTCGAACAGCGTCCTGCCGTAGCGCGCCATCGCCGCATCCAGCAGCGAGAAATCCGACGCATAGGCCAGCGCGCACATGTGCAGCGCCGGATCGTCGGATAGTTTCGAAGCGGTGCGGATCCAGACATGGATACGGCCGTCCTCGATTTTCTGGCCGAAGTAGCGGCCCAGTTCCACCGGGCGCAGCTCGATCGGACGGTCGGATTCGTAATAGCGGCGGATGAATTCCGGCATCTCGCGGAACATCGGCTGTTTCGCCACCTCCTCGGCGGTGAGCTTTTCCGGCGGCGGCACGTCCGGCATCTTGTCCTGATGGTCGAACGCGCCCTCCTCCTCGACGTGAAACGACACCATGATCGAGAAGATGGCGTTGCCGTGCTGGATCGCGGTGACCCTTCGGGTCGAATAGCTCTTGCCGTCGCGTAGGCGTTCGACCTCGTAGATGATGGGGATCTGGGGGTCGCCGGGCAGGATGAAGTAGCAGTGCAGCGAATGCGGCAGGCGGCCCTCGACGGTGCGGCATGCCGCCACCATCGCCTGTCCGATCACCTGCCCGCCGAACACCCGCTGCCAGCTTGTCTTCGGGCTGTTGCCGCGGAACATGTTCACCTCGATCGGCTCGAGGTCGAGAATGGAAATCAGGTCGATCAGTCCCTTGGACATTGGCGTGCTTTCGGTTTCCTTTGTCATTCCGGGGCGCGCGCAAGCGCGAACCCGGAATCTCGCCGCGATAATCTCCAGATTCCGGGTTCGAGGCTTCGCCTCGCCCCGGAATGACGATGAGAGGTCAATACCCTTGTTTCGCGGCCCTGTTTCGCCCAGCTATAGTCATGTAGCAAGTATAGTCTATGACCTCTGTGAGTAAGGAAACGGCATGTCGGCACAGCGAAGCATTGTCATCGGCGGCGGCGCGTTTGCGGGGCTGGCGCTGGCGCTGGCGCTGCGGCAGGGCCTGGGCGCCGATATTCCGGTGATCGTCGCCGATCCGGCGCTGGCGCTGCGGCCGAGCCGCGATCCGCGCGCGACCGCCATCGTCGCCGCCTGCCGGCGGCTGCTCGATGGCATCGGGGTTTGGGACCAGATCGCCGCCGGGGCGCAGCCGATCCTGGACATGGTCATCACCGATTCCAAGCTGCAGGACGCGACCCGCCCGGTGTTCCTGACCTTTGCCGGCCATGTCGAGCCCGGCGAACCGTTCGCCCACATGGTCGAAAACCGGCACCTGATCGACGCGCTGCTGGCGCGTGCCGAGGCCGAGGGCATCGATCTGCGCGCCAGCGCGGTGGCGGATTTCACCTCGCGCCCCGACGGCGTCGATGTGACGCTGGCGGACGGCAGCACGATCGAGGCGAGCCTTTTGGTGGCGGCCGACGGGGCGCGCTCGAAACTGCGCGAGCGGGCCGGTATCGCCACCCATGGCTGGGACTATGATCAGTCCGGCATCGTCGTCACCGTCGGCCACGAGCGCGACCATCATGGCCGTGCCGAAGAGCATTTCCTGCCCGCGGGACCGTTCGCGATCCTGCCCCTGACCGGCAAACGATCGTCGCTGGTCTGGACCGAGAAGCGCCGCGAAGCCACGCGCATCGTCGGCTTGAGCGAAGACGAATTTCACGCCGAACTCGAGCAGCGCTTCGGCCTGCATCTCGGTGAGATCAGGGCGCTCGACCAGCCGCGCGCGTTTCCCCTCGGCTATTTCGTGGCGCGCTCCTTCATCGGCGAGCGGCTGGCACTGGTCGGCGACGCGGCGCATGTGATTCACCCGATCGCGGGACAAGGGCTCAATATGGGCCTGAAGGATGTCGCGGCACTTGCCGAAGTGGTGGTCGACGCCGCGCGGCTCGGCATGGACCTCGGCCAGGCCGACGTGCTCGATCGCTATCAGCGCTGGCGGCGGTTCGATACCGTGGCGATGGGGCTTGCCACCAACTCGCTGAACTTCCTGTTCTCGAACGAATCGACGCTGCTGCGCACGGTGCGCGATATCGGGCTTGGGCTGGTCGATCGCGCGCCGCCGCTGAAGAGCCTGTTCATCCGCCAGGCGGCGGGACTGGCGGGCGAGGTGCCGCGGCTGTTGAAGGGCGAGGCGCTGTAGGGCGCCCCCCTGAAAATCAGCGTGCGTCGTTTGCGGCAATAAAGGCCGCGACCGCCTCGATCATGTCCGGGTCGATCGCGCGCTCGGCCTGATTGTAGGCGGCGAGGTCGTCGGCCTCATCCGACACGTCGACTAGAACGTGGTTCATGTCGGGAAGCCAGAGTGTCTTTGCCGCCGGCGACGCGGCGCCGAGAGCCAGGAAATCCAGCCGCGCCACCTGCCGGTCGCGGCCGCCCCCGACGATCATCGTCGGCTGTTCGATCAGTTTCAGAGGAACGATCGGATCTTCCGAGAATGCCGAGGCGATGCCGGGTTGCATCGATGGCGGAATCTCCAGTCCCGGCGGCGGCTGATCGACGATCTGCCCGGACATGATGGTATCGATGGCCTGCGCGATCGGCTTGAACACATCGGCCGCCAGCTTCTTTTCGAGCTGCGCCTTGAGCAGGTCGCCCTGGCGCCTGGCGGCGGTCGCCAGCAGGACGAGGCGGTCGACCGGCACGCGCCGCGCCGTCAGGATCGCGACCAGGCCGCCTTCGCTGTGCCCGACCAGAACGATCCTGGAGAACTTGCCGCTGCTGCGCAGATAACCCACCAGCGCCGCGGCATCGTCGACATAATCCTTGAAGCGAAAATCCTCCGGCCGCCCGAATTCCGGTTTCCAGCCGCCCGCCCCGCGCTTGTCGTAGCGCAGCGTCGCGATCTTGTGCGCCGCCAGCTGCTCGGACAGTTTCTTCAGCGTGGCCGGCTTGATCTGCGGTCCGTTGCCGTCATGGTCGGTCGATCCCGAGCCCGCGATCAACAGCGCGACGGGCGGCCGTTCGACGTCGGCCGGGGTCGCCAGCACCGCGTCGATGGCGCCGACGCGAATCTTGCTCTCTTCGGCGGATGCGCCCGCGGTCGCGATGCCCAGGATTGCCAGCGCGATGATGATCCGACAGGACATGCGCTACTCGATCTTCCTAGCCTCTTCCGGCAGCATGATCGGGATGCCGTCGCGGATCGGATAGGCCAGCTTGGCCGAACGCGAGATCAGCTCCTGCCGCGCCGAGTCGTATTCGAGCGGCCCTTTGGTCAGCGGACAGACCAGGATTTCCAGCAATTTGGGGTCGACGGTGCCTTCGAGGCGTTCGGGCGGGGAACTCATGCTTTCATCTCCGGCTTGGTATTCGCTCTCCTGGAGCCTTTTCCGTTTCGATTGGATCGAAACGGGGCTCCAGCTTCCTGGTTGGACGCGTCTTCTTTATGCGAACCGGTCTCCACTTCGCTGGAAAACGCTTTAGCATACTCGATCGGCCGGGTGGACTGTCCTATCGGGCGGCGAACCGGACCAGTTCGTCGAGCACCGCCTGCTGGCGCGCGCGGGGCAACGGCTTGTCCGACATCGCAAAGCCGAGAAACGCCCAGTAGAGAATCTGCGCGCGGGCCCGCGCCGTCCCGGGTGGGTGTCCGGAGGCCCTGAGCAGGCTCTCGACGTAGCTCAGCCGGCGGCGATCGATGGACTGTACCGCGCTGCGCGCCAAAGGGTCGGCCGCAGCCCAGCTGCGAACCGCGTTCTCCAGCGCCAGCCTCTCGCCGAACACCCGGCGCAGCAACAGCGGCAGCGGGTCGGCGTGGCCCGCGGCGGCCTCGACGCCGGCAATGATCGCTTCGGCGGCGACCTCGCGCCAGTGCTTGAGGATCGCGGCGTGGAATGCGCGGACATCGGCGAAATGCCAGTAGAAGCTGCCGCGCGACACCCCCATCGCCTTGGCCAGCGGCTCGGCCTTCAACGCCGTAAAGCCGCTCCCGGCAAGCGTCTTGAGGCCCTGATCGAGCCAGTCTTTCGCGGAGAGTTGATCGGTCATGTCCGTACCTGCGACAACGTACCATACACAACTGTATTGACGGCCGCCAGTACGGCGGCCTAGACCACCATACACTGATGTATGGAGGTTGGTTGCGATGCGCGATCTCTTGCTGCAATGTTCGGGATTGGCCGCGATCGCGGTGGCCCTGATCCACGGCGTGCTCGGCGAAACCAGGGTGCTGGCGCGCGCCACCATCGAGCCGGCGCGCCTGCGCACCCTGATCCGGCTGGTGTGGCAGGCCGGCACGGTGGCCTGGATCGGCGGCGGCGTGCTGTTGCTCGCCGCGCCCTCGATGGCCTCCGAGCCGGCACGGCACTGGATCGTCGCGACGCTCGCCTGCGTGTTCGCGTTCGCCGCCTTGGCCAATGCCTGGGCGACGCGGGGGCGGCATTTCGGCTGGATGGCGCTCAGCGCCGTGGTCGTGCTGGCGGTCGCCGGGTACTAGTCGGGTCGCCCTTGATCCACCGCAACAGTCTAGAATGGCTCTAGATTAGAATGAGTCTCTTTGCCGCTCCGGCAGCAAGCGGCTAGCTGTGGGCATCGATCCCAAGACACGGAAGCGACAGAGATGCGCCGGGCGGTACCATCAGGACGACTTCACACGACGGCGCTGTGTGCGATCGCCTGTCTGTTTGCGTGCGGGAATGGCACGGCGCGCGCCGAGGATGCCAACTCTTGGCGCGAGCTCGAAACCAAGTACATTTTCGGATTTACCACCGGCTCCGGCATCGGCCTTGAAGGCGAGAAGGAATTCACCGTCGAGAGCCTCGGCCGGTTCGGCAAGCGCGATGGCAGCTATGCCGCGACCGAGACCAAATACGAATTCGAATTTACCCCGTCCCAGTTCATCCAGATCGAGTTCGGCGCGCTCGGATCCACCCACAATATCAGCGGCGTAACCGGTCTCGACGACCGCAACCAGGCCGCCTTGGCCGGCGCCTTCGCCGAATTCCGCTATCTCGCGATCGAGCGCACCTCCAACAATCCGCTTTCGGTAACCCTGGCGGTCGAGCCGACGGTGCGGCGGATCGACGAAACCAGCGGCGAGCGCGTGCGCAACTTCGAATTCGAAACCACCGTCAACGCCGACCTCGAACTGATGCGAAACCGCCTCTATGCCGGCTTCAACCTGCTCTACGAGCCCGAAGTCACGCAGACGGTGATCGGCGACACCCAGCGCGAGGCCGCTTTCGGCGGCTCGGCGGCGTTATCGCTGCGGGTCGTCTCCAATGTCCTGATCGGCGGCGAGGTTTGGTATCTCAGGCATTACGACGCCGCCAACCTGACCTCCTTCACCGGCGATGCCGTGATGCTGGGACCGACGCTGTACGTTCAGTTCACGCCGAAGATCTTCATGGTCGCGGCCTGGAACACCCAGGTCTGGGGTCGCGAGATCGGCAACCCGGTCTCGCTCAATCTGGCCGAGTTCCAGCGCAACCGCGCCAAGTTGAAATTCGCCTGGGAATTCTGATCTTTCCCGACGCCGAACGAGGATAAGGAGGACTCGCCTATGCTGAAAAGACCGACCCTGGCCGCGCTTGCCGCCATCGCGATATTTCAGGTGTCGCCGTCGCAGGCGCAGCAGGCGACCGAGATTCGGCTGACCTACTCGCAAGGCCAGTTTCAGCCGAGCCAGGTCAGCGCGCCGGCCGACAAGCCGATCGCGTTCCGGATCAAGAATCTCGATACCAAGGCCATGGAGTTCGAGAGCTCGTCGCTGCGGGTCGAGAAGGTGGTGGCTGCGGGCACCGAGGGCATTGTCAACGTGCGCGCGCTGAAGCCCGGCCGCTACGAATTCTACGACGACTTCAACGACAAGGCGCGCGGCGCCCTCACCGTGCAATAGGCGGACGGCCGTGCTCGCCGCCCTCATCATCGTGTTTCGCGAAGTGTTCGAGGCCGGGCTGATCATCGGCATCGTGCTCGCGGTGACCGGCTCGGTTCCGCATCGCAACCGCTGGATCGGCGGCGGAGTTCTGGCGGGCGCGCTGGCGGCCTGTCTCGTCGCCGCCTTCACCGGGGCGTTGTCGCAGCTGTTCGCGGGCATGGGCCAGGAGTTGTTCAACGCGGTTATCCTCGGCATCGCCGTGACGATGCTGACGTGGCACAATGTCTGGATGGCGCATCATGGCCGGGAAATGGCCGGAGAAATGCGCGCGGTCGGACAGGCGGTCGCGGAAGGATCGAAATCGCTGCTGGCGCTGGCGGTCGTGGTCGGCGTCGCCGTGCTCCGCGAGGGCAGCGAAGTCGCGCTGTTCCTGTATGGCGTCGCCGCCTCCGATGGTGGTTCGGGCCTGAGCTTTGCGATCGGCGGATTCATCGGCCTCGTGCTCGGCGCCGGAGTTTGCCTGCTGACCTATTTCGGCCTGATGCGGATCCCGCCACGGGCGTTGTTCGCCACCACCACGACCCTCATCACCCTGCTCGCGGCCGGCATGGCGGCGCAGGCGGTGGCTTTCCTCGAGCGCGCCAACTGGCTCAATTCGCTCGACACCGTGGTCTGGGACTCCGGCTGGCTGGTTTCGGAGACGAGCCTTGCCGGCCGCACCCTGCACACCCTGATCGGCTATACCGATCAGCCCACCGAGATGCAGCTGCTGGTCTACGCCGCCGTGGTGCTGGCGACGTTCATGCTGATGCGGCTGACCGGACCGCAGCCCGCCAACCGCGCCGTCGCGACCGGCTGACCTTCCAGCGATCACGAAGCCCTAGTTGGCGACGGTCTCGGCCATGACGCCGAGGCCCTGCCGCTCGGCCGCCGCAGCGGATCGCGGATTGAACCGGCGCACCCGGTTGCGCAGCGGCTCGACGAATTTCCGGTTCAGCCATGCAAGGCCTACGCTCGCCACCGGCACCATCGGCGTGACCGCCAGCAGCAGCGTCCAGCCGCGCCAGTAACCGTCGAACAGCACGGCCGCCAGCACGAAGCCGGTCAGCCACTGCGTCAGGAAGGCGAAATAGGACCATTCGCCGAGCGTGCGATCGATGCGTTCGACGACCGGGCCAAACCGCCCGGCCGATAGTCCCGAGAGGCCGGAGACCACCACCGCAAAGCAGATCGTATCGAAGAGGTAGCCGAGCCCGAAAATGTGCGAGGCGGGCAGCAGCGTGCCGCCGGCGAGCATGTTGGCGATCCAGGCGACAAAGGCGCAGCCCGCGGCCAGCGGCGGGGCGGTCCAGCCAAAATCCCGCCGCAGGAAATACAGAACCGCGCCGACCGCGAACGGAAGCACCGCCGACGGCGCGGTAAAATATTCGAGACCCCAGCCGATGGCGTCGTAGAGGCAGGCGAGCTGGAATGTCAGCCCCGCGGCCAGCGAAATCAGCGCCCAGCCCAGCCGGCGGGATATCACCAGGAACAGCAACAGATACATATCGATCTCGATCGCGACCGACCAGTACGGCGGAAGGAAGCGGAACGTCCCATAGGTGGATTGCAGCGGCAGGACGGTGAGGTTGATCAGGAGATCGGTCGCGTCGGGCAGCGTACGCCAGAATTTCAGGTAATGGGCGGCCTGCGCGGGTGCGATCGCGATCGCGATCAGCGTCAGGGCGCAAACGAGATAGTACGGCGGCAGCAGCCGCAGGGCGCGGTTGGTCCAGAAGCGGAGCCCGTCGAAGGCATAGACCTCGTTCAGCGCCGCCGTCATCATCAGGCCGGAGATCACGAAAAATCCGCGCACCGCGTAGAAGCCGAAATGCGCGACATAGTCGGTGCCGACCAGATGGCTCAGGATCACCAGATAGGCGAGCAGGAAGCGCAGCGAACCGAACATGCCCTGACCTCGTTCAGCCGACCAGCCTCGGCAGCGCGATCACGACCAGCGCCATCAGCCCGAATGCCGAGCTCATGACCGCGGCCGAACGGCGGCGCGCCGTCGGGTCCTCGCGCAGCAGCCGGAACAGGCTGCGCGGATCGCGCGGAAACAGGAACGGGACCTGTTTTCGGTAGGCCGCGTATTCCGGGAAAGCGCCGGCCAGAACCCCTTCCTCCCAGCGGGCACGCGCGATCTGCAGGACCACGATCAGCCCGAGCAACAAGACACCGGGCAGGGAGCGTACCTGTAACAGGATGCCGACCACGCCCAGCAGCTCGAACAGATAAAGCGGATGCCGCACGATGCCGTAGGGGCCGGACGTAACCAGACGTCTCGCCTCCGGCATCACGCTGAAGGAGCGGCCCAGGAAGCTCAGCGTCAGCGCGCCGAGGATGCTGGCGGATACCCCGGCCGCCACCGCGAGCAGGTTGCACCAGAGATTGGGTGGCGCGCGGTCGAGCAGGACGCAAAACGGCGGAATGACGACCGTCACCAGCGCGGCCAGCCGCGGCAACAGCGCGGCCGATTTTGCGATCGGGCGGTGCCGGAACAGCGGCAGCACGGCCAGCAGCGCTACGAACATCCACTGCGAGACGCGCGCCAGCGTGGCGATGATCGTGCCGGCATCGGGCTGCGCCCATGCCGCGGGTTCCTGCGCGACATCAGCGGAAAAACCGATGACGTCATGCACCAGCGCATACAGCGAATAAAGCACGATCGGCAGCCGCATCGCCCAATCGTAGAGACGGCTTTGCTCGATTCTCGAAAACAGATGGCCCGACATGGGATGCAAGCCTCGACGGTACGAAGACGCGCGACGATTCACGGGTGCTTCGGTATCGCCGTCATAGGCCGGCGGTCTTAAGAGGCGGTTGCGGCGTTGTGTAAAATGGCAGGCAAGCTTAAGCGTCGGTAGCCGCAGTTTGCGATTGCGTTTAATTCGCAGAACGATAGGCGCTTGCCGAGCGGACCGCGTTACGGCCGTCGGCTGCCATGCTCCCTGATCCAGCCGTCGATCGAGGGCAGCGCGCGGTTCTTGAGATCGGATGAAAGCGCGATCGTTTCCAGCGCGCGCGCCGTCATCACCCGGCCGCCGGAAGTCGCCTGCGCCGGGGCAAACTGCGCGAGTTCGGCGGCGTGGGCGTCGTCGCTGAAATTGGTCATGAAGTTGGCGACGAAGGCATCGCCGAACGCAGGCCCGAGCCGCGCGGCCAACGCATCGACATTCGCCTTCACGAAATCCCAGGCCAGGTCGGGCTGCTCGCCGGACCATGCGACCGTGTTGATGATGCCGCCGATGATGGTATCGGGCAATTCGTTGGTCACGGTCAGCGCCAGCGTGGCGCGGGCAAGCGCCGGGCCGCGGGCGCTGGCGGCCGCGAAATAATAGCGCAGGCGTTCGTTGGTCACCGTGCTCCTGCGTGCCAGCGCCAGCAGCGTGTCGTAGCCGGCGCGATCGGCATGGATGCCGACGAGCTGGGTGACGACGTCGCGCAGCGCGTTCGGCAGCGTTTGCGGGTCATGCAGGAAACCCGTGAACCGCCGCCGGGCTTCGGCGAGAATGTCGGCGTCGCCGAATTCGCCGAGCGCCCGGATCACGCTGGAGCGCAGCAAGGTGTCGTCATCGTCGCCGGAGCCGCTGCCGTTCCAGCCGAGCCGGTCGAACAGCGGCCTTAGTTTTTCGCGCGCATAGGCTTGCAGTGCGGGGCGCTCGGGGCGATCCAGCGCCAGCCGGTCGAGCCGGGTCAGGCTGCCGATCACCTGATCCCAGACGGCGCGATGGTCATCGACCGCGATCGTTTCGATCAGCGCGAGATAGGACGATGGTTCGGCGCGGCCGGCCTGCACCAGCGCCCAGTCGTCGGCGATGAAATTGAGCCGGTCTTCCACCGTCATCCGCGGCAGCGATTTCTGCAGCGCCGCCCGGCTGACGGGGCCGTATTCGACCCGGTAATAACCGACGTCGCCGAGATTGACCTTGATCGGTTCGCCGCAGGATCCGGCCGCGATCTCGGCGCCGCCATCGAGCAGCAGTTCTTCCGTCGGCCGCGTCGGGGTGAGCGGCCCGACCGCGACCGGAATCTGCCAGCGCCGGGGCGGCAGCGCCGCCGCTCCCGCGGGCGCGATCACGAATCGCTCCTGCCGCAGCGTTAGAAGCTGATCGTCGCCGCTGCAACGGGTCTCGGCCGTGATCAGCGGCACGCCGTCCTGTTCGGTGAAGGAGGCGGCGATCCCGGTCACCGGTTTGCCGGCGGCGCTCTCCAGCGCCTGCCACAGGTCGGCCGTGGTGGTGTTGCCATAGGCGTGCGCGGCCATGTAGCGGCGGATGCCGTCGCGAAATGCGGCCTCGCCGAGATAGTTTTCCAGCATCCGGATCAGCGCCTGGCCCTTGTTGTAGGTGATGCCGTCGAACGCGGTCATGGCCTCGCTCTGGTCGGCCACTTTCTGCTGGACCGGATGCGAGGTACGCCGCGCGTCGAGCGCCATCGCGTACTGCTTCTGGCCATAGCCGTTGAGCCAGGTCTTCCACTGCGGATAGAATTGTTCCGCCGCCTTTTCCTGCATCCAGCTGGCAAAGCCCTCGTTGAGCCAGAGATTGTCCCACCAGCCCATGGTGACGAGATCGCCGAACCATTGATGCGCCATTTCGTGCGCCAGCACGCTGAAGATGCCGCGCCGTGCCGCATCCGAATTGGTGGCCGGGTCGAACAACAGCCTGCTCTCGAAAAAGGTGATGCCGCCCCAGTTCTCCATGGCGCCGCCGAACCCGCCCGGCACCGCGATCAAATCGAGCTTGGGCAGCGGATATTTGACGCCGAAATAATCATTGTACCAGGCCAGCAGCCCGACTGCGTTTTCCAGCGCGAAGCGGCCCTGCGCGCTCTTGCCCGCGGTGGTGACGACGCCGACCGTGACGCCATCCGCCTCCGCCGTGATGCGCTCGAGTTCGCCCGCGGTGAGCACGAACAAATAGCTCGACATTTTCGGCGTCGGCGCGAAGGCGACCCGCTTGAGGTCCGGCGCGACCGGCTCCTCGCGCGTCACCGGCATGTTGCCGACCGCGAGGAAACGGCGCGGCACCGTTACCTCGAGCGCGTACGTCGCCTTGAAGGCGGGCTCGTCCCAGCATGGAAAGATCCGGCGCGCGTCGGCGGGCTCGAGCTTGCTGGAGATCAGGCGTTTCACGCCGCCCTCGGTCGGGTAATCGACGCTGAAAAGGCCGCTGCCGAACTTGTTGATCCGGGCGGTAAAGTCGATCCGCAGCCGGTGCGCGCCGGCGCCGAGCGGCTGGGGGAAGCTGAGCGTCGCCGTCTCCGCGGCGGCATCCAGCGCGACCTCCCCGCGCTGGGCGCCATCGTCGATCGTGACGGAGCCGAACGTGGTGTCGACCGCATTGAGGACGATCCGCGCGGTCGGCTCGCGCACCTCGATATCGACGACCTCGACCCCCGGCAGGCTGAGGTTTTCGAGATCCGGTTTGAGCTCGATGGCGTAATTCAGGGGAACCACCGTCTTCGGCAGCTTGCCCGGCGCGGTATCGAAGGCATAGGCCGCTTCGGCCGCGGCTCCGCCGGATGTCGAACAGATCAGCACGCCGGTCAGGGCGAGCGCCACGGCGAGATTGAGCAGGGCGGGCGCCCTCCCCGCGGAATCCTTGGTCAAGGCCATGGCACGCTCTCACTATTGCAGCGGGGGGTCCCCGCTGGTGCGCTTCTTGGCGAGATCCATCTCGGTGACAGCGATCAGGATCTCCGCGCGGGTCTTGAGGTCCGGCGCTTCCAGCATCGCCTGTTTTTCCGCCGGGCCGTAAGGCGACATCATCGCCAGCGCATTGACCAGGGCCTCGTTGGGCGCGCTCTCGACGCCGTCCCAGTCGACCTTGAGATCGTTGGCCTTGAGAAAATCCGTCAGCACCGCCAACAGCGCCTCGCGGTCGACCGCCTCCTCGCCCTTGCGGGCGGTGAAATCGTCGAGGAAGGCAAAGTAGTCGACCCTGCATTGCCGGTACGGTGTCAGCACCGTCAGCTCCTCGACGATCCTGAAGCGCGCGATGCCCGTGAGTTCGAGGATATAGCGGCCGTCGCCGGCCTCGGCGAGCTGGGTGATGCGCCCGACGCAGCCGACGCGAAACAGCACGGGTTTGGCTTCGTCCGGCGAGTGGGACGAATCCGGCTGGATCATTCCGATCAGCCGATGGCCGTCGCGCAGCGCGTCATCCACCATCGCCAGATAGCGCGGCTCGAAGATGTTCAGCGGCATCTGGCCGCGCGGCAGCAGCAGCGCGCCGGGCAGCGGAAACACCGGGATCACCTCGGGCAGGTCGCCGGGCCCGCGATATTCGGCATTGATCGGCATGAGCGGTCCCGTTGCTAGCGCACGTTGATCTGGCGCGTATTTCGACCGCAGAACCGGTGCCCGGTGATGCGGAATGCGCGCATGCTATGAGAACAGAATCGTCGACAGCCGCTTGCGTCCGTCAACGGTGGCCTCGTCGGTTGGACCCCACGCCTCGAAGAACTGCACCAGCTGCTTGCGCGCGCCGTCCTCGTTCCATTTGCGGTCGCGCTTGACGATTTCGAGCAGCTGCTGGGTCGCCTCGGTGCGCTTGCCGGCGGCGTTGAGCGCGGTCGCAAGATCGAATCGCGCCTGATGGTCGAGCGGGTTGGCGGCGACCTTCTGTTCCAGCTCGGTGACCGGGCCCAGCGTCTTGGCCTGCTCGGCGAGATCGATCGAGGCCTGCACCGCCTTGACGGCGACGTCGTTGCGCTTGGATTCCGGCACCATGGCCAGCGTCTGCTTGGCCTGTTCGATGGCGCCGGTCGCCACGTAGCATTTGGCCAGCCCCGCCAGTGCCGCGATGTTGGTGGCGTCGGCCGCCAGTACCTCGGCATAAATCTGCGCCGCCGCGGCAGGGTCGCCCTCGGTCAGGACGGCCTCGGCCTCTTGCAGGATTTCCGCGACATTGGGCTCGCCCGGCATACCCGCGGTCAGCTTGTTGATGAAGGCGGTGACCTGGCTCTCCGGCACCGCGCCCATGAAACCGTCGGCGGGCTGGCCGCCCACGAAGGCGATCACGGCCGGGATCGACTGAATCCCCATCTGGCCCGGGATCGCCGGATGGTCGTCGATGTTCATCTTGACCATCTTGACCTTGCCCTTGGCGGCGCGGACGGCCTTTTCGAGGATCGGCGTCAGCTGGCGGCATGGACCGCACCAGGGCGCCCAGAAATCGATCAGCACCGGCTGGCGCTTCGATTCCTCGATCACGTCCTTGACGAACGTCTGGGTGGTCGTCTCCTTGATCAGATCGGGCGCCGCTCCGCTGCCCTGCTCTACTATCGTCACGGGATTCCTCGCCTGATGCTTCCGGGTGGGCTGTTTAGCACTTTCCAGCCCTAATTGGCGCTTGGAAGCCCGATTTGCAATCGGTGGAACGCGTCTGCCCGCTCGATGACCCCGAATGGTGCGCGTTTTCCGCGATCCCGGGCCATTTCAGGCCGATTCGCGCCCTGATTCGCCGGTCAGGGGCCAGTTAACCGGCCGATGCGGCTGCCGCGCTGGCCTGTTGCATTCGGGGGCCGCATTTGGCATAGCTCTGCCCGTTGCCGGCGAGTGATCGTCAGCAAACGGATGCGGGTGTAGCTCAGTGGTAGAGCACGACCTTGCCAAGGTCGGGGTCGAGGGTTCGAATCCCTTCGCCCGCTCCAGTTTTTTCGAGATGGCAAAGTTTGACGAAAGCCCGCTGCATTGCAGCGGGCTTTTCGTTTTTGGGCGCCAGGGGCGGGGGCTGGCGGCCATTGCGACCGCCGCCTTCATGGCAGCCGGGCAATTTCGCGTTCCGGATCGAGATGTATCGGCGCCCAGCCGAGCTCGTGCCGCGCCTTCGCGCCGCTCAAGAGCTGGTCGAGCCCGTAGCCCCTCGTCCATTCGCCGAGTTCGGCCGCGGTCGCGTCGGCGGAGATGATTTGCGGCGCCTGACGTGGCGTGCCGAAACGCGCGGCGAAGGCGCGCGCGATGCGGCCGACGGCAAGCCCGTCGATGGCCGCGCCGATATAGCTCGATCGCACGGGAGCACGCTCGAGCGCCATGGCATAGAGGGTGGCCAGGTCATCGCTGTGCACCAGCGGCCAGCGTACCGCCTCGCCCGCCACCACACGAATCGCATCGCGTTCGACGGCCTCCCGCGCAAAGCGAAGAAAGACGCCGCCTGTCGGCGTGTAGACCATCGCCGGGTGGATAACGATGCCGTCAATTTCGCGGGCGTTGAGAATTCGCTCTAGGTGCGGAACCATCCAGGCAAAGGCCGGGAGCGGACGAAACGACGCCGCCTCGGTCGCGACATCGCCGCGGGTCGCGCCGAACAGCCAGCAGCCGCCGGTGTAGATGAAGCGCGGCCGTTTCGGCTGCGCCGTGAGCGCCGCCAGCAATGCATCGAGCAGGCGCGCATCGGTTTCGCCCATTCCGGGATTGAAATCGCAGGCGGCATGAACGACGGCGTCGAGATCCGGAAGCCGCAACGTCCAGCGCGCGGGTGCTGCGATATCGCCGGCGATCGGCATGGCGCCCCATTCGCGGAGCTTCGCCGCGGCGGTCTCGGACCGTGCCAGGGCCCAAACATCGTGCCGACGTTCGACGAGTTCTCGCACCACAGCCGAGCCGATCGAGCCAGTCCCGCCCAGAACGAAAATACGCATGGTCCCGCTCCCTGGATACCGCGCCCGCAATTCTCGATCCGTATCCCGCCACCATCATCCCGGATGCGCCATTCGCGCGGGGATTCTCGTCCGATCTCCGTATTTCTACGCGAGCGGGATTAACGCCCTGCAATGGAGCGGACTTTAATAAAGATCGAGAGAGTTTCGCATCGTTCCAGGGGATCCTGCCGCACGTGAGAATTTCAGGAATTCGTTGAGGGCGATGTTCATCCCCTGTTTTCGCAAGGCCGCATTTTCAGACTAGCGGCGCCTGTCGATGGCGCAAATTGCCGAAGTACTTGGAGTTGCCGATGTTCCGTTTTCGCAAACCGCAGGCGCTGGCTCTCTATCTGGCGGCCGTCATTGCGGCACTGGCCATTCCGCTGTTCGCCATGACCGCCGTCGCAACCTATTTTTACGTGCAGGCCGAAAAAGGCCGGCTGGAACAGTTCGCGGCCAACAAGCTCGACCACATCGTCGATTCGCTGGAGCAGGATTTCAACGCCAAAATTCTCCTGCTCGAGGAGATGACGACGACGCCCTCGCTCCGAAAGGCAAACTTCGAGCAATTCGACATGCGCGCCCGCGAGCTTCTGCCGAAAGAGGCCGCCTACCTCGTTCTCAGGGGGGCTAATGGCAGGCAACTCGTCAATACGTTTTATCCCGCCGGCGCGCAGCTGCCGACTGACTCGAACAGCGAAGCTGACGACATCGTGTTCCAGACGCGGCAGCCTCATGTCTCAAGCCTGATTGCGGCGGAGGGGGGAGATCTGGCCGTCACCATTTCCGTGCCTGTGATCGAAGCCAATGTCGTTACCTCGGTGCTCTCGGTGGTGTATCGCCCAGCCTACTTCGCGAATCTGATGTCGCAGTCGGGACTGGCGGCGCCATATTTTGCCTCGATCGCCGATCGCACTGGCCGGATCGTCGCGCGCACGGTGCGTTCGGAGGAATTCGTCGGCAAGCAGCTTCCCGGCTTTGGCACCTCACGAGGCGCGAGTGGAAGCTACGCCGGAAGGAACCCGCAGGGTGTTGCCGTGCTCGGCTTCTACAAACGCCTGCAGGGCTCGGGCTGGTTCATCAGCATCGGCATCGAGAAAGCGGCGATGGAAGCCCCGCTGAGCCGGTCGCTCGCGATCATGTCTTTGATCTTCCTTGCACTCGCGATTTCGGGCGCGGCGCTGGTCTGGCGGATTGCGCGTGTCATCACCGGGGCATTCAAGACCCTCCTCGAAGCCATCGCGGTGCGCATGTCGGGCCGGGAGATCGATGTCGCTCCCACGACGCCGATCCTGGAAGCCAATGTCGTCGGCACGGCGATCGCCGCCGCCTCGCGGAAAATCTCGGAACAGACCGGGGACTTGTTGCGATCCAAGCAGGAGCTGGAACGCCGCGTCGAGCAGCGCACGCGCGAGCTGGCCGACCAAGCCGCTCTGATGCAGGCCACCCTCGAAAACATGGACCAGGGCTTGTTCATGGTCGATGCGAGCGGCAGCATTGCGATCCACAATGATCGTGCCGACGAGCTGCTGAGCCTGCCGGCCGCACTGCTCGACGGCAAGCCGCATTACCGCGAACTGGTGGCCTTTCAGCAAGGCATCGGCGAATTCTCCAACGCCGATCAGGTGGCCAGGGAATGGAAGTCGGACGATCCGCTGGCCAATCGATCCCAGCGCTACGTGAGGGAGCGCCGCGACGGCAGGGTTCTCGATGTCCGGTCGGTTCCGATTTCGACCGGTGGCATGGTCTGCACCTTCTCCGATATCACCGAGCAGCACCGGGCGGCGCAGCGCATCAGCCACATCGCGCATCATGACGCCCTCACCGGGCTCGGCAACCGGCTGTTGTTTCGCGAGCGGCTGGAACAGGCGTTTCGTTCCGCGAAGGATCACGGCAGCTGCTTCGCGGTGCTGCTGATCGATCTCGATCGTTTCAAGCTCGTCAACGACGCCCTCGGCCACAGCGCCGGCGACACCCTGATCAAGATCGTCGCGGCACGCCTGGCCGGATTGATCGGCGAGGGTGATACGGTGTCGCGCCTCGGTGGCGACGAGTTTGCCCTGATCCGGAGCGTCGACCGCAACCACGCCGAGGACGCCACGGAGCTCGCGAGCAAATTCCTGGCGTCATTGCAGTCCCGTATCCAGCTCGGCGGCCGCGAGACCCTGACCACCGCCAGCATCGGAATCGTGATTGCGCCGGGCGACGGCATCGATGCCGAAAACATTCTCAAGCACGCGGATCTGGCGCTCGCCAAGGCCAAATCGGATGGACGCAACCGCTTCACTTTCTTCGAATCCGGGATGGAACGCGAAGCCGAGGAACGTCATGCGCTCGAACTCGAGATGCGGCAGGCGCTGGAGCGGGGCGAATTCGCGGTCCATTACCAGCCGGTGATCAATTCAACCGATCAGAGGATCTGCGGCTTCGAGGCGCTGGTGCGCTGGCATCACCCGGAGCGCGGCATGGTCTCGCCTATGACCTTCATTCCGCTGGCCGAGGAAACCGGCATCGTCGTGCCGCTCGGCGAATGGGTGCTGCGACAGGCGTGTATGGACGCCGCCTCATGGCCGTCGAATATCAAGATCGCCGTCAATCTGTCGCCGGTTCAGCTGCTCAGCGAAGGCCTGGTGGCGACGATCGAAAGCGCGCTCGCGATGTCGGGGCTTGCCGCCGACCGGCTCGAACTCGAGGTCACTGAAACCGTTCTCTTGCAGAAGGACGACAGGTCGCTCGGTACCCTGCACGGCATTCAGAATCTCGGCGTCGCGGTGGTGCTCGACGATTTCGGCACCGGCTATTCGTCGCTCAGCTAT
>Ga0302157_10002559_pt1 | contig 21054 bp, 16 predicted proteins | sample I_Bog_N3_3_FD_193502 | JGI IMG/M metagenome (GOLD analysis project Ga0302157, IMG submission 193502) | Peat permafrost microbial communities from Stordalen Mire near Abisko, Sweden - I_Bog_N3_3 | ecosystem: Environmental > Terrestrial > Soil > Wetlands > Peat | place: Sweden: Abisko, Stordalen... | reverse complement strand
GATCACGAGCATCACGATGGCCGCGACGATGCTCACGACGGCAATGGTGTGGATGGACGTGCCGAACATCACGAAGAGCACCTGGCCCGGCTCGAAGACCTGACCCGGGAAGATGTTCACGCCGTAACCGAACTCCTTGCCGGCGAGGGTTTGGAGGAAAAACGACATGCCGATGGCACTGATCAAGAAGGCGAGTTTCGGCGCGTGTCGCTGTCGCAGTGGTCGATACGCCACCCGCTCCACTCCCGTCGCGACGAGTGCACTCACCAGGCCGCCGATCAGTACGCCCGCGAGGATGAGACCAACCGAGCCCCAGCCGGTCCCGACGCGATCGCCGAGGATGCCACGAGTGAGAAAGACGCCGGCGAAACCGCCGCACATGAAGACCTCGCCGTGGGCGAAGTTAATCAACCCCAACACGCCGTAGACGAGCGTGTAGCCCACCGCGATCATGGCGTAGACGGCACCGTTCTGCAGACCAACCGCGAGGTACGTCCAAAACGCCGTGTGAATCTGATCAAATCCGCTGAGCCAGAAGTGCTCGAATCCCATAGTGCCGCGTGTCCTTAGGGCTTAAAAAGTCACTGGGGCCGGGGTAGCACCCCGGCCCCAGTGACGTCCATCAATGGGTCAAACTATCAGCCCTCGTTGACGAGGAACGTAATTGTCCCGTTCTCCACTTCTGAGATGGCCGACGTACCAGTGTCGTTGCGCAAGTCACCGTCACCCGCGAAGGCGATGGTGCCGGTGATGCCCTTGAAGTCCACCTTGTGCAGGTTCGCGACAACTTCCTTACGAAGCATCGTCGAAACGGACTTCGGCGCGCTCGTCTTCGACAGTGCGGCGATGATGGCGTTCGTCGCGTCGTAGGCCTGAGCGGCGTACTCGGCAACAGAGGCCTTGATCTTGGTCAGCTTGAAGTACTCAGAGGCAAGCTTGCCCGAGAGGAAGTTGACCTTGCCCGCGGCACCTTCAGAGAGGTAGACACCGTTGGCCGCGGAAGCGGGCGACGTCGACGTGATGAGGGCGGGGCTGTTGGATCCGTCACCGGACATGATGACGTGCGCACTCGCGGTGTAGCCCGCGCTCGACAGGGCGCTCAGCAAGAGGCCGAAGTCGGGCGAGTAGCCACCGTAGAAGATCGCGCCCGGGTCGGCGGTAGCAATACCCGTCGCCGCTGGTGCGTACTCCGTCGTCGTGCCACCGCCACCGGTGTTCACGTTCGGGATGCTCGCGGTCGTGACCGTCGCGCCGTCGGCCGTCGCGTCAGCCGCAACTACCTTGGCGAGTCCGGCACCGTAGAACGAAGCGTCCCCGATGACGAGCAGGTTCTTGACTCCCTTGACCTTCACCAGGTAGTCGGCGTCAGCCTTGCCCTGGACCGAGTCGTCCGCAATGGTGCGCATGAAGTTGCTGTCGGTACCCGATGCGAGGGCGACGGCAGTTGCCGACGCGCTCACTTCAGCGACGTGCGCCTTCGAGTAGTACGGAGCAGCGGCTTCGGAGGCACCGGAGAATGCAGGTCCAACGACGGCGACCAAGTTCTTCGTGCCGACGGCCTTCTGAGCCGCGGCGGGTGACAAGGATGAGGAACCCTGGTCGTCGAACTTCTCGGGCTTCAAGATGAACTTGTACTTGCCACTCGCGTTCGCCGCGTTGATCGCCAGCTGCACGCCACCGTAGATGTACTGACCGTAGTTGGCGTCAGATCCCGAGAACGGGCCCTCCACGCCAATGGTGTAGGTCGCTTTTGCTGAGGCGGCCGAACTCGTCGATGCCAAACCGGCCAACGGGACTCCCGCGACCAGCAGCGCACCCACAGAGGTGGCCACTACCGCTTTATTTAAACGAAGCTTCATGCAACGTCCTTCCTGGATTGTTGTGTTCTTGTACTGCTCACCATCGGTTCACGCACCCGTTACTCAACCGTAAGTTAAGAAACAGTGAAGAAAACTTTCGGAGATTCATAAGCCAACTTGGCTTCGCTGAACGATACCAGTCAACAAATCCACATGAGGGGGCGCCCCCTGAACAGTTCATACCCAGGAAACACCGAAGATTTTTACGAACAGGTGTTTGAGTCGTCGGCTCTCGTGGTGTAGCCTACGAACAACTGTTCGTTCCCTGGAGGTCCACGATGGCTGAAGTCTTGACCCCGATGCGTCGGGAAATTTTGGAGTTCATCGTCTCGTGCCAACGCGAGCGAGGCTTCCCCCCGACGATCCGCGAGATCGGCGAGCACGTCGGGCTCTCTTCCTCGGCGACCGTCGCGAACCACATCACCGTCCTTAAAGACGCTGGCTACATCGAGAAGAACGCGCAACAGCCCCGCACCCTGACGGTGCGCCTCGACGTGGCCAACCCCGCCCCCGAACAGCACATCCGACACATCCCCTACGTCGGCGACGTGGCGGCGGGCACCGGGGTGCTGGCGAGCGAGAGTACCCACGAGATGATGTCCATCCCCGAGCAGTTCGCTGGTCGAGGTGACAGCTTCGTGGTGCAGGTGCGCGGTGAGTCGATGATCGACTCCGGAATTCTGCCGGGCGACTTCATCGTGGTCGAGAAGGGCCGTACCGCGAACTCGGGTGAGATCGTGGTCGCGGGGATTCCCGGGGACGAGGCGACCGTGAAGCGCTTCTTCGCCCAGGGCTCTCGGATCATCTTGAAGCCCGAGAACGCGTTCATGGAGCCGATGGACTTCGACTCACACGACGTCGTGATCTACGGCAAGGTCATCTCGGTCCTACGCCACTACTAAAGCGGGCTCAGGCGAGCCAGGCTCCGAGTACTCGCTCGAACTCCTCGATCTCTGACGCGGTGACGAACTCGTCACTGCGATGAGCCAACAAGGGGTCGCCCGCGCCGAAGTTCGTCGCCGGAATCTTGAGTTCGAAGAACGTCGCCACGTCGGTGAAGCCCATCTTCCCTCGCGCCGGGGCGCCGCTCAGCGCGACCAGCGCACGGAGTCGCTCGTTGTCGAGGGCCGGTGGTGCACTCGGCGCCCAGTCGAGAACCTCGAAGCGGTCCTCCTCTTCTAGTAGCCCGCCTAAATACTCACGTAGCCACGTCGCCGCGGCGTCCTTCGTGCGATCTGGCGCCACGCGGTGATTCAACGTCAACGACGCGCAGTCCGGTACCACGTTGGCCGCGAGCCCGCCCTCGACGAAGACTGCTTGGAGTTGTTCGGTGAAATCGACCCCGTCGATAGTGACGGTGCGCGGCTCGTAGTGTGCCACGCGGTCAATCACTTCGCCCAGCCGATGTATCGCGTTTCGCCCGGTGAAGGGACGCGCCGTGTGGGCGCGCCGGCCCGCGAGCGTGACGCGTGCGCGCAGGGTGCCTTGGCACCCCGCTTCGACGACGCCGCCAGTCGGTTCGCACAACACCGCCACGTCGCCCACGAGTAGATCCGGACGGAGCTCGGCGATCTCTAAGAGGCCCGATTCGCTTCGCGTGATCTCCTCGCGAGCGTAGAAGACCCAGGTCACTTCCCTGGGGCGGGGCGTCTGGTCTAGGGCTAACTCGATCATCACCGCGAGGGATCCCTTCATGTCACAGGCGCCCACGCCGCGCACCTCGTCACCCGTGAGGACGGCCGCCGCGGCGTCGCCGGGCACCGTGTCGAGGTGGCCGGCGATGATCACTCGCGACGCGTGGTGACCCCTCGTGCGCGCGACGACGTTGTCCCCGACGCGTTCCACCTCGAGCGCACTCGAGGTTCGAAGCCGTGTCTCGACGTAGGTCGCGATCTCGGACTCCTCGCGGCTGAGTGAGGAGATGGCGACGAGGGCGAAGGCGTCCTCGAGTCGACTCACGTCGCCACGCCGTGGTCGCGCAGTACGTCATTCAGCGCAGCCTTGTTGTGGCGTTCACCCTCACTCATGCGCTTGATGATCAGCACGCACGGCAAGAAGAACTCGCCGCCGGGAAACTCGCGACGACGACTCGCCGAGACGGCGACGCAGTAGTCGGGCACGTAGCCTCGCGACACTTCTTCGCCGGTCTCGGCGTCGATGACGGGAATAGAGGGATTCAAGATCGTCCCGGCACCCAGTACCGAACCACGTCCAACGCGCGCACCTTCGACGATCATGCAGCGACTCCCGATGAACGCGTCGTCCTCGATGACGACCGGCACCGCGTTCGCCGGCTCGAGGACGCCGCCGATGCCGACACCGCCCGCCAAGTGCACGTTGGCGCCGATCTGGGCGCAACTCCCCACCGTCGCCCAGGTGTCGACCATCGTGCCCGGTCCCACCCACGCGCCGATATTCACGAAACTGGGCATCAAGATGACGCCGGGGCTGAGGAAACTCCCTCGACGCGCTATGGCACCGGGCACGACCCGCACGCCGCGGCGCTCGTAGTCGTGCTTGAGCTCGAGTTTGTCGTGGTACTCGAAGGGGCCCGCGTCGATCGTGTCCATGCCGTGGAGTCGAAACAGCAAAGAGATCGACTGCTTCACCCACTCGTGTACGACGATCGAACCGTCGGAGGCGATCTCCGCCACGCGCAACTGCCCGTCGTCGAGTTTGGTGATCACCAGCTCGACGTCGCGTCGCGCTTCAACGTTGTCGGGCTTCATCTCGGAGATCTGGTCGAACCACCCCGCGATGCGGGTCTCGAGGTCACTCATTGTTCAATCGTACCGGGGGTGCTTCAGGCGAGGAGGCGTGACGCGACCAACTCGATGCGCTCGTCGCTCTGGACCACGGCGATGCGCACGAAGTCACGGCCGCTCACTCCGTAGAGCTCGCCGGGACTCGCGACGAGTCCCGAGCGACGGGCGAGCAACTCGGCGAGCGCCCATCCGTCGAGCCCCTCCTTCGAGCACCAGAGGTAGAAGGAACCCTCGGGCATCGGCGCGTCAATCCCGAGGTGGGTCAACGCCGCGCGCAGTCGCTCGAGGCGACCGCGGTAGCGCTGGCGCTGGAGCTCGACGTGGTCGTCGTCACCGTAGGCGAGAGCGACGGCGTCCTGCACCGGACCGGGCACCATGAAGCCGGCGTGTTGACGCACACTGCGCAGATACGACACGACGCCGGGGTCCCCGGTGTAAAAACCGGCCCGCATCCCGGCCAGGTTCGAACGCTTGGAGATCGAGTGCAGCGCCAGCACGCCTTCGGTCCCGTACTCGAGGATCGTGCGCGGTCGAGACGACCACGTGAACTCGGCGTAACACTCATCACTCGCCACCAGCACCTCATTACGACGACCCCAGGCGGCCACGCGTTCGAGGTCATCGAGCGAACCGGTCGGGTTGGACGGCGAGTTCGACCACAGCACCAGGGCGCGTCCGATGTCGTCCTCCTCAATCGCCTCGAGGTCGAGTTGGCCCTTGGCCATCGGCACCGCCACCGCGCGCAGCCCGGCCAAGGTCGCGCCCATGGCGTAGGTGGGGTAACTCACCTCGGGGTAGAGCACGGTGTCACGCTCGGGCCAGCGCAGGTGCAAGAAGCCCGCGAGCGACCCCACGAACTCCTTGGTGCCCACGCACGCCGCGACGTGATCGGCGGAGGCCTCGACCTCGAAGCGCCGTCGTAGCCATCCCGCGGCGGCGTCACGATAGGCCGGTGTCCCCGCCGACGGTGGGTAGCCGCGCGCGCCCACCGCGCGGGCGAGCTCCTCGACGACGAACTCAGGCGGCGGGTCGATCGGTGTGCCAATGGAGCAGTCGATGGGACCGCCCTCGAAGACCTCGGCGATGCGCTTGAGGCCGTCTAAGCGTTCGTAGGGGTAGGCCGGTGGTTCGAAACTCACGCCGGCACGCGCCACTGTCGAAATCGAGCCGCCCCGACCGCGTCGAGGACGACGTGGATCAAGACGCCCTCTTCGTTGACCGAGGTGTCGATCACGTCACCTTCTCGGTGCGCCGCCGCTAACAGGTCGCCACGGTCAAGGGGCAGTTGAAGCGTCAAGATTCGGTCGCGCGAGCGAAGTCGCTCACCGATCACCGCCACCATCTCGTCCACGTTCTCGCCCGTCTTCGCCGACACCCACACGCTGCCCTCAAAGAGCTTCGCGAGATCCTTCGCCCGCGATCCGGGCACGTCGGCTTTGTTAAAGACCAGCAACTCGGGTACCTCATCGGCCCCGATCTCGATCAACACATCGCGCACCGCGGCGATCTGTTCTTCCGCGTGGTCGCTCGATCCATCGACGACGTGTACCAAGAGATCGGCCAACTGCACCGACTTGAGCGTGCTCATGAAGGCCTCGACGAGTTCGTGCGGCAAATTCGAGATGAAGCCCACCGTGTCGGTGAACAGCACCGTCTCACCACCGGGGAGCTGCTTCTGTCGGGTCCGGGGATCGAGCGTGACGAAGAGTCGGTCTTCGACGTCAACGCCCGCGTCGGTGACGGCGTTCAGCATCGAGGACTTGCCCGCGTTCGTGTAGCCCACGAGCGTCACCTCACGGTGTCGCCCGCGGTCTCGTCCCTGACGCTGGACCTGTCGGGTGCGGTCGATCTCTTTGAGTTCTCGACGGATGTGGTGGATGCGTTGGACCAAGCGACGTCGATCCACCTCGAGTTGCGTCTCGCCCGGGCCCCGCGTGCCGATGCCGCCGGCCTGTTGCGAGAGCGAGCCACCGGCGCGGCGAAGCCGAGGAAGTCGATACTGGAGCAGCGCCAGTTCGACCTGGGCCTTACCTTCGGGGGTACGGGCGTTCTGGGCGAAGATGTCCAAGATCACCGCGGTGCGGTCGATCGCGGTGCGACCGAGGAGCTTCTCTAAGTTGCGCTGCTGGGCCGGCGAGAGATTGGATTCGAAAACGACCGTGTCCGCGTCCTTCGCCAGACAGACCTCGCGCAACTCGTCCACTTTGCCCGAGCCAAGAAACGTCGCCGGGTCGGGGCTGTCGCGGCGTTGGATGACGCGGGCGACGACGTCGGCACCCGCCGTGTCGACGAGCAACGCCAACTCGTCGAGTTGCTGGTCGAGTTCCTCGGCGTGTACCCCGGGGAACAACACGCCCACCAGCACGATCTTCTCTCGAAACGTGCGGTCAATCAGTGTGTTCGGTACGTAGGTCAAACTTCGAGCCACTCCACGTCCGCGACGAACTGCACGGGGCCACTGAGCGTCACGCGCTCCGCGTCAAACGTGACCACGAGGGCGCCACCCGGGTTCTCCACGGTCACCTCGTCGCCGACGTGACCGTCGCGACGCGCCAGCGCCGCGACCGCGACCGAACCGGTCCCACAGGCCTGCGTCCATCCGACCCCGCGCTCGATGACTCGGATTCCAAGTCGGTCCGCCCCGAGCACGCTCACGAACTCGACGTTCGCGCCGCCGGCCTGTGCGGCCAACTTCGCCGCGAGCTCTTCGCGCTGGGCGTCGCTCCAGGTGACCTCGTCGCTCACCACGACGTGCGGGTTCCCGACGTTGACCACACCCAGGGTTCCCTCCAGCGCGTCGCTGAAGGTCACCTCGCCCATCGACACGCTGCCGTGTCCGGCCGCACCTTCCATCTTGAGCGACACCGTCCTCAGCCCCGCGAACGTCGCGACGTCGAGCGACGAGAACGTCGCATTCGTGGAGCGTCGAACGGCCGCGGCGAGACAGCGAATCCCGTTCCCGGTCATCTCGGCGGTCGATCCATCTGAGTTGAAGAGCACCATGGTGACCGGCGAGGTCAGCGTCGCGACGAGCAGACCGTCGGCGCCCACGCCCGTCGTGCGGTGGCACACCGCGCGCGCTCGCGACCGGGTCCACCACTCCCCTTCGCCCGGATCACAGACGTCGACGAGGAAGTCATTCCCCGCACCGTGCCACTTTTGAAGTCGACGAACTGTCACCATCTCAGTCTCTCACGAAGCCCTCGTCGTCATTCAGCACGTCGAGGATGCGCTCTTTCGCCGCGGCGGGGTCCTCAAACCACTCGACGCGCGGGTCACGGCGGAACCACGAACGTTGACGTCGAGCCAACCGACGACTCTGGGTGATCGCTTCTTCTACGCAGGCCTCCAGTGGCGCGCCCTCTTCCACGTGTCGCAAGAGCTCCTTGTAGCCGACCGCCTGGCGCGCGGTGCGCCCGATGCCCCCCGCCGAGTTCGCGAGACCCACGACCTCTTCGAGCAGTCCCGCCTCCATCCAGGAGTGAAAGCGCCGCTCGATTCGCTCATCGAGCACCGACATCTCCACCTCGAGCCCCACCTGGGTGACGGCCGTCGAGCCGTAGGTGAGGAGACCCTCGCCGAAGGAGGAGAACGGTCGCTGGGCACCGAGGGTCACCTCGAGCGCGCGCACGACGCGGCGTTGGTTGCTCGCCTCGATGCGGCTCGCCGCCAGCGGATCGAGTTCGCTGAGCTCGCTGTACAGCGACGCCAAGTCGGCCTCCGCGCGCACTTCGAGCTCGCGACGGACCTCGGGGTAGCGACCGGGGATCTCCAGGTCGTCGACGACCGCGCGAAAGTAGAGCCCCGTGCCCCCGACGTAGAGCACCTGGTGTCCCCTCGCCCACACGGTCGCGGCCGCGTCTCGCGCGACGCGTTGGAACTCGGCGACCGTGAACTCCTCCTCGGGCCCGACCAGGTCGAGCAGATGATAGGACACCTCGGCGCGTTCGCTCGCGGTGGGCTTGGCGGTCGCTAAGTCCATGCCGCGATAGACGCCCATGGCGTCGACGCTGAGGATCTCGATCGCGCCGTCACTTCCGAGGGCCACGGCGTGGGCGAGGGCCGACTTGCCCGACGCCGTCGGTCCGACGACCGCGACGGCGGGACCGCGGGTCATCGAGTGGCGAGGAGCGGCACGCGAATCTTGTGGCGGGGGGCGCGCAGGACCTCGCGCAGCTCACCGAGCAGGTAGTACGGCGCGCCGTAGGTCACCTCCGCCGTGACGAGCGACCCGGCGCGCACCGGGTGGTCGGTCACGGGAAAGTGGATGAGCTTGCCCTGTCGAGTGCGACCGGACAACATGGCCTCGTTGCGGCGCGAGGGACCCTCGACGAGGACCTCCTCGAGACGACCGACGCGGGCCGCGTGACGACGCAACGCCGAACGGTCGGTGACCTCCTTCAAGCGCTCGAAGCGTGCCTTGATGACGTCGCTGCCGACGAAGTCCTCGGTCATCGTGGCCGCGCGGGTTCCTTCGCGCGGCGAGAAGATGAAGGTGTAGGCGAGGTCGAACTCGCACGCCGCCACCACGGCCAGGGTCTCGTCGAACTCGGCGTCACTCTCGCCGGGAAAGCCCACGATCAGGTCGGTCGTGACCGCGAGGTCGGGGATCGCCGCGCGGGCCGCTTCGAGCTTCTCGACGTAGCGCTCGACCCGGTACCCGCGACGCATCGCCTGCAACACGCGATTTGAACCGGACTGCAGCGGCAGGTGCAGTTGGTTACAGACATTCGGCGTCTCGGCCATCGCCGCGATCGTCTCGGGACGGAGGTCCTTCGGGTGCGGACTCGTGAAGCGGACCCGTTCGAGACCCGACACGTCGCCGAGGGCGCGCAGCAGTTGGTCGAAGAGTGGACCGCGCCCGGTGATGTCGCGGCCGTAGGAGTTGACGTTCTGTCCGAGGACCGTGATCTCGGTGACGCCCGCGTCCGCGAGCATCGTCGCCTCGGCGATGAGGTCCTCTAAGGGACGGCTGATCTCGCCGCCGCGCACGCTCGGCACGATGCAGTAGGCGCACGTGTTGTCACAGCCCGTCTGGATGGTCATCCACGCGGCGAAGGGCAACTCGCGTACGGCGTAGAGCGCGGGCGCCATGTCGCGACTGGTGATCGGATCTGGCGCGTCAAGAACTTCGACCAGGGGTCCTTCGAGCAGACTTCGACGCAGCAGGGACGGGGCGGCCGCCAGGTTGTGGGTGCCAAAGACCACGTCGACCCAGTTGGCGCGCTCCATGATGGTCCCACGGTCCTTTTGCGCCATGCACCCGCCGACCGCGATGCGCAGTTCGGGTCGCTGCTCCTTTAGAGCCTTGAGCTGTCCGAGCGCGCTGTAGAGCTTGAGGTCGGCGTTCTCGCGGATCGTGCAGGTGTTAAAGACGATGACGTCGGCCTCTTCCTCGCGAGCGGCGGGCACGAGCCCGTCCGCGACCAGGAGCCCCGCGAGGCGTTCGGAGTCGTGTTCGTTCATCTGGCAACCAAAGGTGCGAATGGTGAACGACTGGGGCTCTGACACCGTTCAAGCCTACTGAGCGAGTTCGCTCTCGCTCACCCCGACGCCGTAGGTGACCCCGATGCCCGCGGCGATCACGCAGGCGAGGCCCACCAGGTCCCAACCGTGGACCCGTTGGCTCAACAACAGCCAGCCGATGAAGAACGCCACCGCCGGGTCACTCGCCATCAACACGCCCGCGACGGCCGGCTTCAGGCGTCGCAGCCCTTCGAGTTCGGCACCGAAACCGAGCACGATCGCCATCAATGCGACGATGGCCAGTCGACCCAAGGTGCCCGGGTGGCTCACCACGGTCGCGCTCGTTGCGAGCGACCAGGGCAGCGTCAAGACCGCCGCGACCGACATCGACACCGCGAGGCCCTCGAAACCCGGCGTCGTCGCACCCACGCGGTGCGCCGCGAAGACGTAGAGCGCCCAGCCCAGCCCCGCGCCGGCGGCGAACAGGACGCCCGTCACCTCAAGACCGCTCCCCGGCCGAGTGAGCGCGAGCACCCCGAGGCCGGCCAGCGCCACCAGAGCCAAGTGGCGCGGTGTCCGGCGACCGAGCGCCGCCACGCAGAACGGTCCAAGGAACTCAATGGCGACCGCACTGCCCAGCGGAATGCGCGCGATGGCGTGATAGAAACACTGATTCATAAAAGCCGTCGACGCGCCGAGGGCTACGGCCCCGAGCCACTGACGACGGTTCCAGTGGCGCACCGCCGGTCGTGCCACGACCAACAAGACAATGGCCCCGAGAAGAAACCGCCACGCACTGGTCGCCGAGGGACCGATGACGGGGAAGACCCGCGTGACGACCGCCGCGGACCACTGGATCAACACCGCCCCGAGCACCATGAAGCCGGCCCCGCCGAGGCTTCGACTGAGCGGCTCGTTCCCGCCTGGGCTCAACGCGTGACCAGCCCGACGCGGTCCGCGTCGAGCACCAACACTTCACCGGCGATGGCGTGGCTGTGCAAGAACTCCTTCGCCGCCGTCGCCACCGCGTCCGCCGTCGAATCGGTGACGAGACCGAGCATCGTCGGTCCGGCCCCCGACCAACTCGAGGCGGCGGCACCACTCTCGCGCAGCCGAGCGAGCAGTCCCTCGGCGTACTCGAGGAGCCCGTTGCGATGCGGCTGATGGAGTGCGTCGTTCATTGACGAGGCCACAAACTCGTGGTGATTACCCAGCCCCGCGATCAGTAGTCCCATGGCGTTCAGGTTCGCCACCGCGTCCGCGAAGGGCACCTCGCTCGGTAACACGCGCCGTGCGTCGGCGGTGGAGAGTTCGGTCTCGGGCACCACCACGACGAAGCGCCACGCGTCGTCGAGCGGCAACGATCGCGCCACCACGCCATCGCGCGGGGAGAACTGGGCGACCACGAGACCACCCAAGGTCGACGCTGCGGCGTTCTCGCCGTGGCCGTCGAGGGCCGCGGCGATCGCCAGGGGCTCGCGCGCGCCGGCCGCCGCGGCGGCCGCGACCGCCAGGGCCGCCGACGAGCCGAGTCCGCGCGCGAGGGGGATCGTGGAGGTCACGCGCATGGCGAAGTTGGTGTGGCCGAGCACGCCCGCGGCGACGCGCACCCCGAGGTGTCGCTCGTCGTCGAATCGTCCCCCACCGCACCCCTCGCTCACGATGCTCAACTCGTCGGCAAGCTCTAGGGTCACTTCCACGTAGAGCGAGAGCGCGACGGCGAGGGTGTCAAAGCCCGGTCCGAGGTTGGCCGAACTCGCCGGGGCACGCGCAAACATCACGTCAGCGTAGGCGCTCGAGCAACGTCGGCGGGGAGAGCGCACCGAGTGCGCGCAGCCGGAACGTCGCTCGAACCGCCCCGCGCACGTAGAGCGTGCCGACGATCTCGTCACGACGAATGGGTGAGGTAAAGGTGCGCACGTGCAGACGCACGCGGAGTCGACCGCGCGCCGGCCACCACCACAGTTCGTGTGAACTCGTGACGCCGAAGGCGACGTGGCGAGGGCCCCAGGAGATCTCCCCGAGCGACCGGTCCCGGGGAATCGTGTAGTGCAACCGGTTCGCCACCGCGGAGTTCGCCAACGCCAAGGCCGCCTCACCGGCCGGCCCCAAGAGGTCGCCGCCTTCTTGTCCGAGCACCACGGCGTAGAGCACGTGCGTCGTCGAGCCTTCGAGAAATTTCATGGCCATCACGTCGCACCCACCCGCTTGCAGCGTCCGCCCCGACTTGACCCCGATGACGTTGTCGATGCCCACGTCGGGGGTGAAGGACGACTCGACGCCCGCGTAGGGCAACGTGACGCTCGTTTGGATCACGATCGATCGCACTAACGGTGAGCGCATCAGCAACGCCGCGAGTCGCGCCTGATCGGTGGCCGTGGAGACCGACAGCGGCGAGTAGCCGGTGACGTCGGCGTAGGAGGTCCCCGTGAGCCCGAGCGCCGTCGCCTCTTCGTTCATCTCGGCGACGAACGCGACGTTGGAGCCCGCCACCATATTGGCGAGCATCACGGCGTAGTTGCCCGCCGAGTGGACGAGCAGGCCGTCTAAGAGGTCGAACTCGCAGAGCTGCTCGCCCTCGGTGACGGGCACGCTCGATTCGTCGATGCCCGACATCTCCTCGTAGGTCGCGACGTCGGCTTCGGTGACGACGTGACACGGGCCGCTCTGACCTATGCCGAGGGGTAGGTGCCGTAACGTCACGTAGGCGGTCATCATCTTGGTCAGGCTCGCCACCGGCACGACCGCGACGTCGTGACCGTCGAGCACCCCGAGGGAGGGGATGTCGAGGGCGGCCGAGCCGACCTTCGGCCACTCGAGCGGTTGAGTCGACGTGACGTCGATGGTGGTGAAGGTCACGTGGGTCAGCGAACGCGGATGGAGCAAGGGGACCTGGATGCCCACGATGAGCGCCGCGGCGACGATCGCGCCCAGGAGAATCGCGACGAAGCGGGTGAAGAGACCGCGCAGGGTCGGCCGACGTGTGCGAGAGCGCGATCGTGACACTGGCTACAACGAAGACTGTTGTTCGTACTCTTCGCGAGAGACCAGGACCTTGCGCGACTTCGAACCGTCGCCGGGTGCGACGACGTGCTCTTCTTCAAGTTGATCCATGATTCGTCCCGCTCGCGCGAATCCGACACGCAGTTTTCGCTGCAGCATCGAGGTGGATCCGGTTTGCGTGGAGATCACGAGGTCGCGAGCCTTGCGCAAGATCTCGTCGTCGTCGTCGCCCGATCCTCCACCGGAGGAACTGCTGCGCGAGGGTGTATCCAGCGCGACCACCGTCTCGGTGCGACCACCCTGCGCTCGCCAGGCGTCGACCACGCGACGCACCTCTTCTTCAGAGACCCACGGCGACTGCAGTCGGCGCGCGATGTTGCTCGATGCCGTCACGAGCAACATGTCACCTTTACCGATGAGCCGTTCGGCGCCCGCTTGGTCCAAGATCACGCGACTGTCGGCCAACGACGACACGGCGAAGGCCATGCGGCTCGGAACGTTGGCTTTGATGACGCCGGTGATGACGTCGACGCTCGGTCGCTGCGTGGCGAGGACGAGGTGGATACCGACGGCCCGCGCCATCTGGGCGATGCGCACCACGGACTCTTCCACGTCGCGCGCCGCGACCATCATCAAGTCGTTCAACTCATCGACGACGATGACGATGTAGGGCAGCTCCTCGGGCCCAGGAGCACCTTCTAGGTCCGAGGGCAGACCGGTCGCGCGCTCGAAGGCCTCGGCCACGAGTTCGCGCGAGGTCGCCTCGGGCACGAGCTCGCCGCGCGCGATCATCAACTGATAGCTGGTGATGTCGCGGGCGCCGCTCTCGGCCAGGAGGTCGTAGCGCCGCTCCATCTCGCGCACGGCCCAATTGAGCGCCCCGGCGGCCTTCTTCGGGTCGACCACCACGGGGGCGAGCAGGTGGGGCAGATCGTTGTACTGGCCCATCTCGACGCGTTTGGGGTCGATGAGCAAGAGGCGTAGCTGCTCGGGCGTGTCGCGCATGATCAGCGCGGTGATCAGTGAGTTGATGGCGGAGCTCTTGCCCGCGCCGGTCGCCCCCGAGATCAGTACGTGGGGCATCTCGCCGAGGTTGACGACGACGGTGCGACCCGCGATGTCACGACCGATCGGCACGTCGAGCGGGTGAGTGGCCGCGATGGACTCATCGGACGCGAGCAGGTCCCCGAGCGCCACGAGGGAGCGTTGGCGATTGGGCACCTCGACGCCGATCGCCGAGCGGCCCGGGATCGGCGCGAGGATTCGTACGTCCGGAGAGGCCATGGCGTAGGCGATGTCTTTGTTGAGCGAGGTCACGCGGGCGACCTTCACGCCGGGGCCGAGCTCTAATTCGAAGCGGGTGACCGTCGGTCCCACGGTGTAGCCGATCAGCGTCGTCTCGACACCGTGGGCGGCCAACGCGTCGACGAGCTCCTCGCCCGCAGCGTCAGTGAGGGCGCGATCGAGTCGCTGGTCGCGCGTGCGCTGCAGCAGCGAGATCGACGGGAGTTCCCAGGCGCTCGGGAGCGCCACGTAGGGAATCGGTACGCGGACCTCCTCGTCCTCCTCGTAGCCGAGCTCGTCGTCCTCTTCCTCGTACTCCTCGTCCACTTCCTCTTCCTCTTCCTCCTCCTCTTCTTCCTCTTCTTCTTCTTCGTACGCCTCATCGTCGAAGGCCTCGACGTCCTCGTCGACGATTCGTCGCGACCGAGCGGGCATCGGGATGATGGTGGCCGTCTCTTCCTCGCTCTCGTCACGACGAGGTCGCGCGACCCACCACCGTGAGAGCACTCGGCCGACGGCGCGGAAGAAGGCACCACTTCCGACGAGTAACGCGCGAAGTCCGATGCTGGTGGTCACCATGGCGGCGACGAGCAACAGCGCGAGGAGCACCACGAGCGCGCCCGCGACGCCGAGAGCCTTCGCCAACTCACCACCGGAACCCACACCGAGCCACCCGCCCGCGTGCGCGAGGACGTGGGTGGTCGCGTGCACGCCCGGCCGGCCTCCGGCGAGGTCGGCGACGCCGCTGATGGCGACGAGACCGAGTGCCACACCCCACCCCACTCGGGCTCGATCAAATTCGATCTTCCCCCAGACGAGCGCGACGCCCAGGCCCAGCAAAATGACGGCTAGCGCGAAACGACCGACGCCGAGGAGATCGGAGAGCCCTTTGGAGATTGCGTGTCCGACGGGGCCAAGGGCCCCCGCTTCAGCAAGCACCACGAAGAGCCCCACGACGACCAGCGCCACGATCCACAGGTCTCGTTGGTGACGTTGGAAGACGTTCGGCTCCTCGGAACCGGCCCCCGAGCCCTTCGAGCGCGCGGCCGTCTTCTTGACGGGCTTTTTTTGGTGTCGCGCAGTTGCCACAACCACCTAACTTACTAACGAACCTCTCAAAATCAGGGCCAATCGAGACCGAGACAACGCGCGAACTCGAGCTTCTTCGGGGCTTTCTTCCTTTTACCGCCCGGAAACAGACCCGGCCGTAGAATTCTCTGCGTGGTGGCGCAACGTGGGAAGACACCGAACCACCCGTCGTGCCACCGACCGTCTGCGGCGCTCACGACGCGAGACGCTTCGACCGCGGTGAGTCCTTGAGCGCGGCGCCGCGACGCCTCTCCCTGCGTTCGCCCCGTCTTCGACTCTCGATTCGCGCGGCGTTCTGTCTCTCCGTGCCGCTACTGGTCGGCGTCGTGATCAACCAGCGCCTCTACGCCATCGTCTTCGCCATCGGCGCGCTGTGGGCGATCAGCCAAGACGGCTTGGACGAGTGGGAGGTGCGCGGACCTCGGCTCTTGGGCGTGGCCGTGGCCGCCGGGGTGGGCGTCGCCCTCGGTGCGACCGTCGTCAACCGGGCGGGCTCGGAGTGGTCCCTGCTCCTCCTTTTCGCCGTGGTCGCTCTCGTCGCGGGATTCATCGAGGCGTCGGACCGTGCGACCCAGGGCGCCTACCTCCTCATCGGCACCATCATGGGCGCCGGACTGGAGTTCACCGGCAAGGTGTGGCAGTCGACGCTGTGCGTGACGTGCGGTGCCCTCTGGGTGTACGCGGTCGCGGCGCTCACCGATCGTCGCGGTCGCCTCTCCAACCAACGGGTCTTCTTGGCGAACGCGTACGACCAGTTGGCGACGCTCGTCGGTGCGCTCGGCACCGCGGAGTTCTACCGTCTGAGGGCCACGGCCATCGTCACCCTCGACGGCGCCCAGGACGTGGTGGGCACTCGACCCTTGCGACGCGACAACGAGGAGGAAGTCGCCCTGCGAGAGTGCCTCGTCGTCGCCCTGCGCACTGGTGAAGTCGTGTCGTTCTTAGAGGGCAAGGGACTTCTGGTCGACCCGTCAGTGGCGACGGCGTTACGCAACGTCGCCGACACGCTGCGCGCTCGAAGCGGCGTCGCGGCGGTGGCGTTGTTGGCCGACCTCCCGGTCCTCTTCCAACACGTCGACGGCGTCGACGGGCGCGTGACCGAGGCGATGACCCTCAGCGAGGCGACGAAACAACGCGCCCTCGCGCCGCGCATCGGCGTGCGACGCTCGTCGCATCGGCGCGTACCCATCCTCGAGCGATGCCGCTTCGCGATGATCCTTACCGTGGCGGTCGTCTCGGGGACGCTCGTCGCCGACGCGCTGGACGGTCCCCACGGTTTCTGGCTGCCGCTCAGCGTCGCATTCATCCTGCGCCCCGACCTCGGTCCGGTCATCACGCGCGCCCTCGCGCGCACCGCCGGCACCGTCGTGGGCGTGGGTATCGCGGCCTTCGTCTCGTGGACCGGGAACTCACTGCCCTCGTTGATCGTGCTGAGTTGTCTCATGGCCGCGGTGACCCCGTGGGCGGCGCGACGAAGTCACGTACTCGCGGTGATGGCCTTCACGCCGATCGTCTTCGTCTTTCTCGGTCTCCTCGGGAGCGAGAAGTACCTCTTCGTGCCGCGCATCATCGACACCGCCTTGGCCGCGGCCATCGTCTTGACGCTCGACCTGGTGCTCTGGTCCACCGCGCCGTCACTGCGACCGGCCCAGCAGTTGCGGCGAGCGCGTGACGCCGCTAGGACCTACGAGCACGAGGCGCCCAGTGACGACCCCATGCGACGAAACACGCTGCGCCGCAACGCGTTGCGCGCGGTCGCTCACGCCCGCGGCGCCCTCGACCAGGCGACCGCCGAGCCGAGACTGCTGCGCCGGGTCGACGCGACGAGCGTGACCCAGCTCGACGAGATCGAAGCGGCCATCGACGCCCATACGGTGTCGCTCTTTGAGCGCGGTTGATGCGTCGAGCGTTGGTTCTGATGCGCTCCTCGTAGGCTGAAGCCGTGACCCACGAACCCGACGCTTCATCGCTCCAACTCGCCGAACGCCTGCACGCGACCGCGGCCATCTGTGAGGTCGTCACGACGACGTCGCTCTCCACCTCGGTGCACGAGGTCGTCCTTCGGGGCCCGGCGACGACCCTCGCGGGCGCACCGGGAAGTGACGTCATGTTGCGCTTCGAGGACGAAGCCGGTCGCTTCGTTCGTCGCCGCTATAGCGTGCGCGACGTCGACGCGGCGAATGACACCCTCACGCTCTGGCTGACGGTCGACCACGTAGGTCCGGGCAGCACGTGGGTGACGACGGCCGCTCCCGGCAGTGAGATCGACGTGATCGGACCTCGCGGCAAGATCTTCTTAGACCCCGTCGCCGACTGGCACCTCTTCATCGGCGACGCCAGCGGCTTCGCCTCCTTCTACCGCCTGGCCCAGAGCATCGAGGTGCCCGGCCGGGCGATCTTCATCGTCGAGATCGACGCCGCCGACGACGCGCTGTCGGCGACGTTCGACGAGGGCCTTGGCGTGACCGGCATCTTCGTCGACCGAAAGGGTCGAGCCCTCAGTGACCCCGCGGGGCTACTCAGCGGACTGGCCGCCTTCGCGCTGCCCCCGGACCTCGGCCACGCCTACGTCTTCGGTGAGTTCCACGTCGCACGCGTCCTTCAGAGCGCCCTGCTCGACCGGGGACTCGCGCCCGAACAGATCAGCCACAAGGCCTTCTGGCGAGAGGGGCTTTCAAACGCCGACCACGGCGAGCCGGTCAAAGAGGATTAGAGGACGACGACCGCCGGCAAGATGACGGGCTGGCGCCGGTAGCGTTGGCCGAGCAGGCGCCCGGCGGCGCGTTGGACGACCTTCGACAGAGAGTCCGGGTCGAGGTTGCCCTCGGCGAGCGCTTCTTGTAACGCGGTGCGTACGGCCGTCTTCAAGTTCACGAGCAGCTCCGCGTCGCTCGCGCCCTCGAACCAACCCCTCGCCGACACGGCCACCGCTTGAGCGATGGTGGCGGTTCTCTTGTCGACCCCGGCCGAGATCAAGATGACGCCGTACTCGGCGAGCATGCGGCGCTCTTCTAAGGGACGCTCGTCCAGGTCACTCGAGCTGCCGTCGATGTAGTGAAAGCCGGCCGGTACTTTGCCGGCGCGACGGATCCCCTTCTCGGCCACTTCGATCTGGTCGCCGTCCTCACAGATCAACACGTGCTTGGGGCTGAGCCCCATCGACACGGCCAGTTCGGCGTGGTGCACCATGTGCCGATACTCACCGTGGACCGGCACGAAGTTCTGAGGACGAAGGAGTTGTTGGAACGTCCGTAGTTCGCCCTGGCGCGCGTGACCCGAGGCGTGGACGTGTTCTTGGCCCGAGTCGATCACTTCGGTCGCCTCGCGGTGCAGGTCGTCGATCACCCGTCCGACCGACCACTCGTTGCCGGGGATCGGGTGGGAACTCAGTATCACCGTGTCGTCGGCTCCGACCTTGAAGTTGCGCGCGTCCCCGCGGGAGAGTTTCGAGAGCACCGCGAGCGGCTCGCCCTGGCTCCCGGTGCAGATCACGCACACCTCGCCCGGTGGGAAGCGGCTGATGTTCTCGACGTCGATCAGATCGGCGCTGTCCACCCGCAAGAGATGCAACTTTCGGGCCAGTTTCACGTTCACTTCCATCGAGCGACCCATGAAGGCGATCTTGCGCTTGGTCTCGTGGGCGACGTCGGCGATCTGTTGGATGCGGTGGATGTGACTCGCGAAACACGCGACCACCATGCGGCGCTCGGGCCGCTCTAGGAACAGCCGTCGCAGCGCCGCGCCGACGCTGGATTCCGAGGGGGTGAAGCCCGGCTCCTCGGCGTTGGTCGAGTCCGCCAACAGCAACGCGACGCCTTCGTCACCGAGGGCGGCCAACCGGTTGATGTCGGTGCGCCGTCCGTCTATAGGTGTGAGGTCGAGTTTGAAGTCACCCGAGTGCACCACGATCCCCACCTTGGTGTGGAAGGCCAGAGCGTAGGCCGAGGGCACCGAGTGCGTGACCGGGATGAACTCCACCTCGAAGGGACCGATGCGGCGACGTTCACCGTCGGTGACCTCAATGAAGGTGAGGTCCTTGGCGACCTTGGCTTCGGTGAGGCGGTGTCGCGCGAAGCCGAGCGTCAGCGCCGAGCCGTAGATCGGGACGTTGACGTCCTTGACGAGGTAGCGCAACGATCCGGTGTGGTCCTCGTGTCCGTGGGTGAGCACGATCGCGTCCACGCGGTCCTTGCGCTCAATCAACCAGCGAAAGTCCGGCAGGATCAGATCGACGCCGTACATCGTGGGTTCGGGGAACATGAGTCCGGCGTCGACGACCACGATGCGCCCGTCTTGTTCAATCGCCAGGCAGTTGCGGCCGATCTCGCCCAGCCCACCTAAGAAGGTGACGCGAATCGACTCAGGCACGGGCGGTCTTTAACGACGCCACGATCTCGGCCGCCGCGGCGTCGAGTTCGGGGTCGGAGGGCCCGTGAGGTAGTCGACACTCCCCCACGTTGAGACCCAGCGCGCGCAGCGCGGCCTTGGCCGGCATGGGGTTGGGGTACGCCTCGGTGCTCTCGAAGGCGAAACTGGTGGCCGCCACTTCGTTGAGTCGTTGGGCCTCGCGCCACTCCCCCGCGACGGCGGCGTGCACCATTGCGGCCACTTCGGGTCCGGCCCAGTGCGCCGCGACCGAAACCAATCCAACGGCGCCCACCCCCATGAAGGGTAAGACCATCGCGTCGTCGCCGCTGTAGAGATCGAGTTCGTCACCCAGGACGGACTTGGTGTGCCCGGCCGCGACGAGGTCCCCCGACGCGTCCTTGACGGCGACGACGTTTGGGTGGGTGCGCACCAAGTCGACCAACGTCGCCGAAGAGATCTTGCGACCGGTGCGGGCGGGGATGTCGTAGAGCATGACCGCCAAGGGCGTACTCTCGGCGATCGCGCCGAGGTGCGCGGCGATGCCGGCCTGGTTAGGGCGCGCGTACGCCGGGGTCGTCGCGAGGACTCCCGCGGCGCCGGTGCCTTTTACCTGGGCCGTCAGCGCAACGGACTGTTGGGTGTTGGCGAAGGTCGAGCCCGCGAGCACCGGCACGGTGACCGCTTCGGCCACGCAGGCGAAGAGGCTGAGTTTTTCGTCGTCACTGAGTGAGGAACCTTCGCCGGTGGAGCCGCCGACGACCAGTCCTTCGCTGCCTTCGTCGACGAGGAAACGCGCGAGCTGCGCGGCGACGTCGAAGTCGATCGATCCGTCGCGGGAAAACGGCGTGACCATCGCCGTCAGGACGCGTCCAAAACGGGGCTCACTCATGATTCGAAGTTACCAGCACGACTTCGCGGCGAGTCGCTCCCGCGACGATCAACCTACGCAATGAGCGAGGCGATGCCGTCGAGGAGCCCGGGCGTTGCGGCAATCGCGCTCGCGGCCAACGCCACGCCGTGGACGAAACTCTGTCGATCGAACGAGTCGTGGCGGATCGTGAGACCCTCGCCCGCCGAGCCGAAGAGGATCTCCTGGTGCGCGACCAGACCGGGCAGGCGCACCGAGTGGATCTTGATGCCCTCGGCGGCGTTCGCCCCCCGGGCCCCGTCGATGGTGTGGCGCATCGTGGGGTCCTCGAGCGCCGCCAGCCCTCCGTGAC
>Ga0302157_10002557_pt1 | contig 21060 bp, 19 predicted proteins | sample I_Bog_N3_3_FD_193502 | JGI IMG/M metagenome (GOLD analysis project Ga0302157, IMG submission 193502) | Peat permafrost microbial communities from Stordalen Mire near Abisko, Sweden - I_Bog_N3_3 | ecosystem: Environmental > Terrestrial > Soil > Wetlands > Peat | place: Sweden: Abisko, Stordalen... | reverse complement strand
TTTCGATCTCCGCCGCGCCGCTGGCGCGCGAGGAGATCGAAACGATCGCGGGCGGATCGATCACGAACGCCGATGAACTGAGCTTCGACCGCTCCGCCGCCGCCTTGCGCGCGCGCCGGCGGCGGCGTCTGGGCGCGCTCATCCTCGCCGAACAGACGCTTGCCGCGCCCAAGGACGAAGCGAGCGCGCTGGCGCTCGCGCGCGGCGTGCTGAGCCTCGGTGTGGCGCGCCTGCCCTGGTCGAAGGGTCTCCAGCAATGGCGGGATCGGGTGCTGTTTCTGCGCCGCGCCGACGAAGGCGCATGGCCGGATCTCTCCGACGAGACGCTGGCGGCCTCGCCCGATTGGCTCGCGCCTTATCTCGTCGGCAAGACTTCGCTCGCCGACATCGGCGCCGATGATCTCGCTCAGGCTCTGCACGCGCAAATCGATTACGTCCGGGCCCGGCGCCTGGAGAACGAAGCCCCGACCCATTTCGCCGCCCCGACCGGGACCGCGGCGGCCGTGGATTATGAAGCCGAAGGCGGACCCAGCATTTCGCTGCGAGTGCAGGAACTGTTCGGGCTCTCCACGCATCCCGCGCTCGCCGGCGGCCGCGTGCCGCTGACTCTGCATCTCCTGTCCCCGGCCTATCGGCCGATTCAGATCACCCGCGATCTGCCGGGGTTCTGGAAGGGCTCCTGGGCGGCCGTGCGCGCGGATTTGCGAGGCCGCTATCCCCGCCATTCCTGGCCCGAAAATCCCGCCGAGGCCGCGCCGACGACTCGCGCCAAGCCGAGGGGGACGTGATGACGGCCCGCGGGCCTCGGGTCAAAACACAAAAAATTTGTCTTACAATTATTTGTTAATTCGTTTTTATTTATTGTGCGTCATCGAAGTGGCGAATAAAATAGCCATTGTTTAGGCGGCAAGGGTTTCGCAATTCATTTCCGCGCGTGTGTGTGGGGGGGGGCGGGCTGGTCGCGGGTATGGGACCATGAGGCCACATGATGCTCGATAAGGAAACCTATTCGGCGTCGAGCCACGCGCGGGCTCACGCGGACCGCGCGGATCCGCTGCTGGCGCGCGCCGCCGGCTTCCGCGAAGCCCCTGGATTTCCCGAGGCGGTGCGCGTCTTCGCGGAATCGATGGCGAATTTCCGTCTCCACGGCCCGAAGTTGATCAACAAGCTGCTCGGACAGGACGTTCGTTTCCGGATCGTCTGCTTCACGCTTTATCTCCACTACGAAGACGCGGAGGGCGAGGTCGACGCCGGCGCGACCTATTCCCGCGTGCTCGATCTGATCTCGCGAACGGTTGGAGGCGGACATCGGGTCGTCGAGACGACCTTGGATCTGATGTCGGTCATGGGGCTCGTGGTCGCCGAGCGCGGAACGGTCGATCGCAGGCTGAAACTCTATCGGCCGACCGATCCGCTGATGCGCTTGCTCAGAATCTGGCTGGAGGGATGCTTCGTTCCCCTCGACTTGGTTGATCCGGAAGGCGGGCGAATGGCGCGATTGCGCCAAGGCGACGAGATCGTGAGGCAATTCATGCTGGGGGTCGGCCGGGGGCTGCGCGCGAGAGAGATTCTTACGCGGCGCATGCCGCGATTTTCGTGTTTCTTCGACCGCGACGGCGGCTGGCCCTTTCTGGCGATCATCATGGCGGAGGCGCTCGCGGGTCGTCCGCTGCCGAGCCGCTCCGAGATCGCCTCGCGATTCGGCGTTTCGAAATCGCAAATCGCCGTGGTCGCAACCGAGGCCGCGCGGCTCGGCTTCCTGCAAGCCGACGAGCGCGGCGTCTGGGTGACGCCCGACCTGATGTCCGAATTCGAGCGCTGGGTCTCGATCAACCTCGCGTTCTTCGCGGCGGCGACGGAGCCCGCGATCTAGCGCTTCTCGCCGTCCTCGGGCGCGAGGCCATAGGGCGCGACCAGCGCCCAGACGTGTCCGGGGATCATCGACTTCATGCGTTTGGGCTCGGCGCGCCTGAGATGCAGCACCGTCTCGATCGCCTTCATCTCCAGCCGCGCGCGCGCGAATTCCAGACCGCGCGGACCGACCTTCGGCATCAGCCAGCCCATGATGCGGCGCATGAAACCGGGCATCCGCCGCAGCGGCAGACCGCCCGCCGCGCGCGCTGTGTTGAGCATGAAGCCCTTCACCGGACCCTGCCGCTTGCCGGCGCTGCGCACGGGCGCGGTCTTCAATTCGTCGCCGAGCAGCGCCACCAACTCCTCGCCGCGAGCATTGCGCACGATGAGCCATTGCTCGCCCTCGCCCGCCATGTAGCCGACAGTCACGTCGGCGAGGGCGTTGGTGTAATCCACGCAGGTGCGGCAGGTGAGCGGGAAGAAATCGCCAGGCAAGTCGGCGAGCGGCAGACGCAGGAACGGGATCTCCTGCTTGCGGCCGTCGGAGAAACGCAGCTCGACGTGATAGTCGGCGCGAAACTCGAGATAGGTGATCGTCTCGGGCTGCTTCGACAACAGGCCGAGAAATGTGTGGAAGTTCTCCGTCGTCGTGTTGTCCGAGCAGGGCGTGCCGATCACGTAGAGCCGCTCGAAGCCGAGTTCGCGCTCCAGCGCGCGCAACGCGTAGACTTGGCAAGGAATGCCGATCATCGCGATTCGCCTGAAGCCGCGCGCGCGGGCGGGCTCCAACAGCGCGAGCAGTGGCGCGTAACCCATGCGCATGCCGCGCGCGCCCGCCATGTCTTCGGCCTTGGTGATCAGCACCGGCATCGGCCGCCAGCGATCGGCCGGATCGGGCGCGACCGCGAGCACGGCGTCGACCGCGCCGGTCTCCAGCAGGCGCTCGCCGATGCGGCTGGCGATGCCGGTCCATTGCGCGCCGGGCCGCGGCGGCGCGAGCGAGGCGCGCGTCATGCGGCGATACGGACCGAAGAAGGTCTCCTCGGCCCGCGCCGCGTCGCGCGCGCGGCCGTGAACTTGCGTCTCCAGCCTGGGATAGTCGGGCGCGATGAACTGGCAAGCGCGGCCGCATCGCTTCGGGTCCTCGCTGCGCGAAATCCCGCAATCGGTGCAGAGCCCGCGCGGCGCGGCGGCGGGAAGGTCTGGCGCGTCGAACGGCGATGTCATGGCCGCCACAGAACAGGAGCGCGCGCGCGAGCGCAACCCGCAAGATGACGCGCCCTCACGCGCGCGGATGCGCCGCCCGGTAGGCCTCAATCAGCCGCGCGCCGTCCACCGCCGTGTAGATCTGCGTCGTCGACAGCGAGGCGTGGCCGAGCAGTTCCTGAATGGTGCGCAGATCGCCGCCGCGGGCGAGCAAATGCGTCGCGAAGGAATGGCGCAGCGCGTGCGGCGTCGCGCTGTCGGGCAGGCCGAGCGCGCCGCGCATCCGCTCCATCGCGTATTGCACGATGCGCGGCGACAGCGGGCCGCCCTTGGCGCCGACGAACAGCGGCCCATCGGCTTTAAGCACGTAGGGGCAGCCCGCGAGATAGTCGGCGACCGCCGCGCGCACGACGGGGATCACCGGCGCGACACGCGTCTTGCCGCCCTTGCCGATGATCCGGACCTGATCGACATCGCCGACCGGCGCCGCGTCGCGACGGATCGACAGCGCCTCGCTGATGCGAAGTCCCGCGCCGTAGCAGAGCGCCAGCACGGCGGCGTCGCGCGCGAGAATCCAGGGATCGCGCGCCTCGCCGTCGCGGATCGCCGTCGTGGAGACCGCGCGCGCGTCGGCGACGGCCAGCGGGCGGGGCAATCGCCGCCCGGCGCGCGGCGAGCGCAGCGCGCTGAAGGCCGAGGCGCGCCCGGCGCCGACGCGTTCGAGATAGCGCGCGAGCGAACGCAGCGCCGACAGCGCGCGCTGCAATGAGCGCGGGTCGATTTCGTCCGCGCGCCGCCGCGCGAGGAAGCTCCGGAGATCGGCGGGCAGCAGGCCGGTGAAACCGGCGACGCCTGCCGGCTCACCGAAGCGCTCGGCGAGAAACAGCAGGAACTGTCGTACGTCGCGCCCGTAGGCCTCCAGCGTCTTGGCCGCGAGCCGGCGTTCGTCGCGCAAGCCGGCGAGCCAAGCGGTCACGCGGACCGCGAGGTCAGGCGCCGCGGAGAGGGCGAGTTGAGACGTCGAGGTCAATTCGGCTTGGGGGTCGGCTTCGGCGTCGGGGTGGGCTTGGGCTTCTTCGGCTTGTGCTTCTTGGCGTGCGGCTTCTTCACATCCGTGATGGCGCCGGTCGTGTCGTTGTCGATCTGCACGGGCTCGGTCGCGACGGTCGGGCTCGGCGCGACGACGGGCGCCGGGTCCGCCTTGACGGGCGCGGGAGCCGCCGGCGCCGGGCTGGGCTTGACCGGCGGGGCGGGCGCCACGAGCGCGGCGATCTCTTGCCCGGCGTGAGAAGGCGCCGGACCGAAATGGCCGCGCAGGCCGAAAACGGAAAGCGCGACGAAGGCCAGACCCAGGCCCGCCATGCGCTTGGCGTCCAAATCTCCGAAGAAGTCGCGGATCGGCGACATCGCTCGCGGCGCCGCCGCTTGCGCTAGCGAGGGGACGCGGCGGATCGGCTCGAAAAGCTCGGCAAGAGTGACTCGCGACACGACGCAACTCCCAATGCTACAAATATAATGAATAAGGTGATACCTCCTTTGCGTTAACGGTTGTTTACCTAATGTGGTTAACAATAAACGCTCCATGTCAGGATGCCTTTAATGCCTTCGGCGATGAAGAAATGCGATCCCGTTGTTATGATTCATGGCGCCTGGGCGGGGTCGTGGGTGTGGGATCGGCTGACGCCGCTGTTGCAAGACGCCGGCCTGACATGTTGGGCGATCGATCTGCCCGGGAACGGCTCCGACGGCGTCGATCCCGTGACCGTGCGCTTCGACGACTATCTGGAAAGCCTGGAACGCGTCGCCGGGCCGGGGCCGGTCAGCCTGATCGCCCATTCCGGCGGCGGCAATGTCGCCTCGGCCTTCGCCGAACGCTGGCCCGAGCGCGTGGCGCGCATCGTCTATGTCGCCGGCATCATGTTGCCCGACGGCCTCAGCTTCGTAGACATCGTCCAGCGGGCGGTGAAGACCGATCCGACGGCGGTCGGCGTCAACCCGGCGACGATCTATTCGCGGGACGGCCGCATATCCGAAGTGCCGCCCGAGGCCGCGCGCGCTTATTTCTTCCATGATTGCTCGGCCGAGGACGCCCTCGCCGCCGGGCTGCGTTTGACGCCACAGGGCGAGGGCGGCCGGGAGGTGACGATGCGCGTGACGCCCGAACGCTTCGGCCGAATCCCGCGTCTCTATGTCGAGGCGCTGCACGACAAGTCCGTCACGCCGTCGGTGCAGCGTCTGGTGCGCGAACTCACGCCCGGCGCCGAGGTGGTCTCGCTGCCCACCGGCCACGCCCCGCAATACTCCGCGCCGGACTTGCTCGCGCGGGCGATCCTGCCCTTTTTGACGAGGGGGCGTAGTTGATGTCGCGTCCCCTGCCGTCATTGCGAGAAGCGAAGCGACGAAGCCATCCAGAAGCCATACCACGCCGCTTCTGGATTGCCTCACTTCGTTCGCAATGACGGTTGGTCCTGCTATTCCGCCGGCTTCTCGAACATCTTTCTCAACTGATATTTGAGGATTTTGCCGGTCGCGTTGCGCGGCAGCGCGGGGATCGTCTCCAACCGGCGCGGCAGCTTGAATCTCGCGAGCGACTCGCCCGCGAACTCGCGCAGCGCCTCGATGGTGAGCGACTGCCCGGCTTTCAGCGCCACGATAGCGACGATGCTCTCGCCCCATTTCGGATCAGGCTCGCCGATCACCGCGACCTCGGCGATGGCGGGATGGCGCATCAGCGCGCTCTCGACCTCGGCGGGATAGACGTTCTCGCCGCCGCTGATGATCATGTCCTTGATGCGGTCGCTGATGGTGAGGAATCCTTCCTCGTCGAAAAAAGCGGCGTCGCCGGTGTGGAACCAACCGTCCGCGTCGATCGCCAGCTTCGTCGCCAACGGAAGGCCCCAATAGCCGGGCGTGACGTTGGGCCCGCGCACCAGCACCTCGCCTTGCTTGCGCGGTTCGGTGATCTCGACGCCCTGCGCGTCGGCGAGCCTTACCTCGGTGAACATCGGCGCCTTGCCTGACGAGCCAACCTTTTCGAACCCGAATTCCGGCGCCAGGATCGTCACCATCGGCGCGGTTTCGGTCAGGCCGTAGCCCTGTTGCATGCGGACGCCGCGCGCCTCGTAGGTCTTGAGGATCGGCAGCGGGCAGGGCGCGCCGCCGACGATGAGGCCGCGCACCGAACTCAGGTCGGTCGTCGCGAAATCGGGATGCTGCGCCATGAACAGGAACATCGCCGGTACGCCGAACATCGTCGTCACGCGATGCTCGGCGATGGCGGCGAGCGCGCGGCCGGGATCGAAGGCGCGTTGCAGGATGACCTGCCCACCCTTTTGCAACGTCACCAGCGTCGTGACGTTGAGGCCGCCGATATGAAAGATCGGCGCCGCCGTCAGCGTAATGTCGTCCTGCAGCATGTCGGTCATGAGCAGACTGTTGATGTTGTTCCACCAGAAATTGCCATGCGTGAGCATCGCGCCTTTCGGGCGGCCGGTGGTGCCCGAGGTGTACATGATCATCGCGACGTCATCGTCGTCGTTGGCGATTTCCGGCGAGGGCGGCGCTTCGCCGACGACCCAGTTCGCCTCGTCCTCGGCGGAAAGGAACGCCTTCACCGATTTCAATTGAGGGCGCACCGGCGTGATCACCGGCGTCAGATGCGCATCGACGATCAACGCGGCGGCGCCGCAATCCTCGATCATGAACGCGAGTTCGGGGCCGGTGAGGCGGAAGTTGAGCGGCACGAAGATCGCGCCGAGCCGCGCGGCCGCGAACATCGAAAAGAAGAACATCGGTTGGTTGAGGCCGAGGAACGCGACGCGGTCGCCCTTGCCGATTCCCAGCGCTCGCAGGCGCGCCGCGCACGCCTCTATCTCGTCCTGCATTTCGCCGAAGGTCCAGGTTCTGCCTTCGAAGTGCAATGCCTTGCGCTCGGGCGTGCGCAGCGCGCGCTGCGCGAACCAATGGCTCAATCCGATTTGCGGCTTCATGCGGACCTCACTGGCAAGGCGCTCGTGGGACCGCCGGCTTGCGCCTGCTTGGCGCGCGCGAAAGCGGGGCGGGCGGCGAGACGATCGAAATAAAGGCTCAACGCTTCAGGAACCTCGGCGCCGAGGCCGATCGCGCGGCTGAGCATGACGGCGTAGGCGATCGAGATATCCGCCATCGTGAAGCGCCCGGCGCAGACGTACTCCGCGTCCGCCATCAATGTGACCAGCGCTTTCATGCGCGCGAGCGTCCAGCGAGAATAGTCAGTCACGGCCTGCGGCAGCCGCCGCTCCGCCGGCTCCAGCGCGCCGTAGCGCAGCACGATCGTCTGAGGAAACGTCAGCGTCGCCTCGCCGAAATGCAGCGCGTTGAGATAGGCGCCGTAAGCGGGCTCGTCGCGCGCGACTCTGAGCGGCGGCGCGCCGTAGCGGTCGCCGAGATATTGGCAGATCGCGGCGGATTCCGTCATCCGCGTCTCGCCGTCGATCAACAACGGGATCGTGCCCAACGGATTGATGTCGAGATATTCACGCTTCAGGAACCGCGGCGGGAACGGCAGCAGCTCCAGTTGATAAGGAACGCCGACCTCCTCCAGCGCCCAGAGGGCGCGGAACGAGCGGGCGTCGGCGCAATGGTAGAGCTTGATCATGATTAGAGCCCCATCTGGCGGCTGGCGAGGTCCTTCATGATTTCCTCGGTGCCGCCGCCGATCGCGTTGACCTTCACTTCCCGGTAGATGCGCTCGACCTTGGCGCCGCGCATGTAGCCGGCGCCGCCAAAGATCTGCACGCCCTCGGACGCGCAGTAGGCGAGCGTCGTCGTCGCCTGGTTCTTCAGCATGCAGATCTCGGCGATCGGGTCTTCGCCCTGTTCGAGCCGCCATGTCAGCAATTCCAGCATCGATTGCGTCGCCTCGATGCGCATCGCCATGTCGACCAGTTTGTGACGAATGACCTGATGCTGACTGATCGGTTTGCCGAAAGTCTTGCGCTCACGCGCGTAAGCGGTCGCCTCGTCGAGACAGACCCGCGCGAAGGCCGCGCAGCTCCCCGCCATGCCGAGCCGCTCGTCGTTGAAGTTGAGCATGATGGTGCGGAAGCCCGAGTTTTCCTCGCCGATGAGATTGGCGACGGGCACGCGGCAGTTCTCGAAATACAGCGTCGCCGTGTCGGAGGCCCACCAACCCATCTTCTTCAGCGACGTGCGTTGCAGTCCGGGCGTGTCGCCCTCGATCAGCAACAGGCTGACCCCACCCATGCCCGGGCCGCCGGTGCGCACCGCGACGGTGATGTAGTCCGCGCGCATGCCGGAGGTGATGAAAGTCTTCGAGCCATCGACGATGTAGTGGTCGCCCTCGCGCCGCGCGCGTGTTTGCAGGTTCGCGACGTCCGAGCCGCCGCCGGGCTCCGTGATCGCCAGCGCGGAGATCTTCTGGCCAGACAGCACGCTCGGCAGCACGCGCGCCTTCAACTCGTCCGAGCCGCGACGCATGATCGGCGGGCAGCCGATGGTGTGGCTGAAGAGGCTGGCGGAAACGCCGCCCGAACCCGCGCGCGCGAATTCCTGCGTCGCAAGCAGCTTCGTGAAGCGATCACACGCGACCCCGCCGTATTCCTCGGGATAGCCGAGGCCGAGCAGGCCGATATCGGCGGCCTTGGCGTAGAGCTCGCGCGGAAAGCCGCCCGCTTCGTCCCAGGCGTCGACATGCGGTTCGACCTCGCGCTCGACGAAGCGCCGGATCGTCGCGCGAAACGCCTCGTGGTCGGCGTTGTAGAACAGGCTGCGGCGCTCAACCATGCGAGAGCCCCATGCCAATACGCGCTTCGTCGGAGGTGGCGATCTCGCGGCCCGCGGCGCGGGCGCTGGCGACGAGCGCGTCGATCAACTCGCCATTGCCGCGCGCGCGGCTGCCGTCTGGCAGATAGATCGTGTCCTCGAGGCCCGTGCGCAGATCGCCGCCGAGTTCCGCAGCGCGCCGATGCAACGGCCAGATTTCCGCCCGGCCGATCGCGGTGACGCTCCAGCGCGCGCCCTCCGCGATCAGCTTCAGCAGGATCGGCAACAGATCGGGATCGGTCGGCATGCCGGACTCGACGCCCATGACGAAATTGTATTTGGGGGCGCGCGCGAAACCGCCGAGCCGCGCGATCGCCGCCGCGGTGCGCACGATGCCGGTGTCGAAACATTCGAACTCGGGCGAGGAGCCCGACTGCTTCATCGCGGCGAGGAAAGCGTTGATCTTCTCCACGGGGTTGTCGAACAGCATCGGCGGCCAGGCCCAGCCGCCGTCTGATTTGGTCTTGAGATAATTGAGCGAGCCGGCGTTGAGCGCGGCGACCTCGGGCCGTACCGCTTGCAGGCAAGCGACCGGACCGGGAATGTCGGGGCCGACCGTTCCCGTTGTCTGATTGATCACCACGCCCGGGCAGGCGTCGCGGATCGCGGCGACGACGGCTTTCGCGACCTCGGGTTGCCATGACGGCAGGTGCCCCTGACCCGGCTCGAGTTGACGGAAATGCACGTGGATGACGCTGGCGCCGGCGTCGATTGCGGCCTTCGATTCGCGCGCCATTTGCTCCGGCGTCACCGGCGCGGGGTAAACGCGCGGATCGGTGAGGACGCCCGTGATCGCGCAGGTGACGATCGCCTTGTTCATGAGACGTCTCCCAAAGGCTGGATTTCAAACAGCAGGCCGCGCAACGGGATCTGAACGCCAGCGGCCGACGGCGCGGCGGCGATGATTCCGTCGATCGGCGCGAGGATGACATATTGCATCTTCATCGCTTCGACCGTCGCCAACGCCTGCCCGCGCTTCACCCTATCGCCCGTATGCGCATCGACGCCTACGAGCACGCCGCTGACGGGCGAGCGCACGCCGCCATCCGCAGAATCGTCGTCGAGCCGCGGCGGCGCGTAGGTGCGGTCGATGAAGTCGTAGCCGACCCCGTCCATATCGAGTTTCAGATGATCGCCCCAGCGCGCGTAGTTCGCGTGGCCGCCGCGACCCTCGTGGACGAAACGGATCTGGTTGTCGGCGCGGCTCGACAAGGTGAGGCTCACGGTCTCGCCGTCGATCGCGGCGGTCCAATCAGCGCCCGAGCGTTGGATCGAAAGTGCGACATTGGCGCCGCCGGTCTCCAGTAGCAGCGGCGTTCGCCGCCAAGCGGGAGACGGCGCGCCGGGGCCGTCGTTCTCGTCATAGAGCAGCGCGGCGAGAGCGAGCGCGAGCGCCGGCGGCGCCCCGGCGGCGCGCGCGGGCATCGCCGCGATGAAGCCGGTGGTGGCGGCGCCCTCGATGAAAGCGGGTTGCTGCAAGGCCTCGATCAGGAAATCGCGGTTGGAGACGACGCCCGCGAGCAATGTGTCCTTCAAGGCGGCGATCAACCGCCGCCGCGCCTGCTCGCGATCGTCGCCATGCGCGATGATCTTGGCGAGCAGCGAATCGTAATAGGGCGAAACCATTCCACCTTCGCGCAGGCCATGATCGACGCGCACGCCCTCGCCGGCGCCGGGACGCCACGCGACGATATCGCCCGTGCCCGGCGTGAAGTTGGCGCGCGCGTCCTCGGCGCAAAGCCGAGTCTCGATCGCGTGGCCGGTCCATCTGACGTCGGCCTGATGGAACGGCAGGGGTTTGCCCTGAGCGACCTGGAATTGCAGCCGTACGAGATCGAGGCCGGTCACCGCCTCGGTCACGGGATGCTCGACCTGGATGCGCGTGTTCATTTCGAGGAAATAGAACGAACCCGAGGCGTCGAGCAGGAACTCGACCGTGCCGGCGCCGACATAGCCGACCGCCGCCGCCGCGCGCACGGCGGCTTCGCCCATGCGCCCGCGCAACTCCGGCGAGACCGCGGGGGAGGGCGATTCCTCGATGACTTTCTGATGTCGGCGCTGGATCGAGCAATCTCGTTCGCCCAGATGCACGATCGCGCCGTGTTCGTCACCGAAAACCTGCACCTCGACATGGCGCGCGTCGATCAGCGCGCGCTCCAGCAACAACCTTCCGTCGCCGAACGCGCTTTGCGCTTCCGCGCTCGCGGCGCGCAGGGCGGCCTCCATCTCGGACGCGGCGCGAACGATGCGCATGCCGCGTCCGCCGCCGCCCGCGCTCGCCTTGATCATGACGGGATAGCCGACGCGGCCGGCTTCGGCGAGGAAACGCGCCGCGCTCTGGTCCTCGCCGTGGTAGCCGGGCGCGGTCGGCACGCCGGCCTCGACCATGCGCAGCTTCGCCGCGCTCTTGTCGCCCATCGCGCGCATGGTCGAGGGCGGCGGGCCGATCAAGATCAGCCCCGCGTCGAGGACGCTTTGCGCGAATTCGGCGTTTTCGGAGAGAAAGCCGTAGCCGGGATGAATCGCCTCGGCGCCCGACGCCTTCGCGGCGGCGATGATGTTGGCCCCGAGCAAATAGGACCGCGAGGGCGCCGCCGGGCCGATACGCATCGCGACGTCGGCAAGGCGCACATGCGGCGCGTCGGCGTCGGCGTCGCTATAAACCGCGACGACCCGGCAGCCTTCGGCGCGCGCCGCGCGGATCACGCGGCATGCGATCTCGCCGCGATTGGCGATCAGGACAGTTGAAAACCGCGAACCCATCACTTCGACCCCGCCCAGTTCGGCGCGCGTTTCTCGACGAAGGCGGCGATTCCCGCGCGGCCCTCGGACCCACGAAGACAGGCCGCGAAGCTGCGCGCGGCGTCCTCGATATAGGTGGGCGTCGCGCCGTCGCCGCAAGCCTGGATCAGACGCTTGGTGACCGCGTTGGCGCCCGGCGCGCAGCGGCCGATCTGTTTGATCAGCGTAGCCAGCGTCGCGTCACGCGCTTCATCCGTCTCGCAATAGTAGTCCGCGAGGCCGATCGCCGCCGCCTCGCGTCCGTCGATGCGCGCGCCGGTGAGCGCGAGCCGCCGCGTATGCCGCTCGCCGAGCCGCGCGACCAGATAGGGCGCGATCTGCGCGGGGGGCAGGCCGAGGCTCGTCTCCGCCAGCGCGAAGCGCGCGCGCGAGGTCGCGATGACGATGTCGGCGCAACACGCCATGCCCATGCCGCCGCCGACCGCCGCGCCGTCAACCAGCGCGATCAACGTGACGGGATGCGCGTTGAGCCGCGCGAAGAAGCGCCCGCCCGCACGGTTCTGCTCCTGCAAGGGATCGACGTCGCCGGCGGCGGGCGTATGCGCCAAGGCCTCGGACAGCGACTTGAGATCCGCGCCGGCGCTGAACACGCCGTTCGCGCCGGTGAGGACGACGCTGGAGAGGCCGCGCGAATCGTCGAGCGCCTTGTCGAGCTGAGCGACCATCTCGGGGGAGAGCGCGTTTTGCCGGCGCGCATCGTCGAGAATGATCGTCAGATGTGGGCCGTTTGTCTCGATGCGGATGAGGGGAGCGGACATCAGAACCTCGCGACGCCGAAGCTGTTGGGACGGGTCTTGCGCTCCTCGGCCTCGTGGCAGGTTTCCAGCGCGAAGGAGAGCACGGCGCGGCTGTCGCGCGGATCGATCAGGCCGTCGTCCCAGAGCCGCGCGGTGCCGAACAGAGCTGTCGATTGTTTGTCGTAGCCGGCGACGATGCGCGCCGCCTGCGCCTTCATTTTCTCGGCGTCGAACGGCAGGCCGCGACCGGCGGCGGATTCCTCGGCGACGATCGTCATCACCTTCGCCGCTTGCTCGCCGCCCATCACCGCAATGCGCGCGTTCGGCCAGGAGAACAGGAAGCGCGGCCCGAACGCGCGCCCGCACATGCCGTAGTGCCCGGCGCCGAAGGAGCCGCCGATCTGCAGCGTGATCTTCGGAACGTCGGCGTTGGTGACCGCCTGGATCATCTTCGAACCGTGTTTGACGATGCCCGAAGTCTCCGCCTCGACGCCGACGAGATAGCCGGTGGTGTTCTGCAAAAACACGATCGGCAGGCCGGCCTGACAGCAGAGCTGAATGAAGTGGCCCGCCTTGGCCGAGCCCGCCGCGTCGATCGGGCCGTTGTTGCCGATGAAGCCGACGGGCCGTCCCTCGACGGCGGCATGACCGCAGACCGTCGCGCCGCCGTAGGAGGGCTTGAAGTCGAGGAAATCGGAGGCGTCGACCAACCGCGCGATCACCTCGCGCACGTCATAGGGCTTGCGATAATCGATCGGCACGACGCCGAGCAGTTCTTCCGAGTCGTACAGCGGCTTCGGCGCGGCGGGGCGCACCGAGGATTTGCCCCAACCCAGCTTGGCGAGAATTTCGCGCCCCAGACGCAAGGCGTCGGCGTCGCTCTCGGCGAGATATTCGCCCAGACCCGTGACGGAGGTGTGCAGTTCGGCGCCGCCGAGCGCCTCGTCGACCGCGATCTCGCCGGTCGCGGCTTTCAGCAGCGGCGGCCCGGCGAGAAACACTTTCGAGCGGCCGCGCACCATCACGACATAGTCGGCGAGGCCCGTCGCGTATGCGCCGCCCGCGGTCGATGAGCCGTGCACGATGGAGATGACGGGAATGCCCGCAGCGGAGAGCCGCGCCATATTGGCGAAGGTGGCGCCGCCGCGCACGAACATTTCGGCTTGCAGCAGCAGGTTGGCGCCCGCGCTTTCCACCAACTGCACATAGGGCAGCTTGTTCTGCAGCGCGATCTCTTGCGCGCGGATCGCTTTCTCCACGCCCATGGGATGCGCGGCGCCGCCCTTGATGCCGGAATCGTTGGCCGAGATCATGCAGCGCGCGCCCGAAATCATGCCGATGCCGGTGATCGAGCCGCCGCCGTAGACGTTGTCCTTGCCGTCGTCCTCATGCATGCCGAGGCCGCACAGCGAGGAGATTTGCAGGAACGGCGCGTCGCGATCGAGCAGCAGGTTGATGCGCTCGCGTGGCGGCAATTGGCCGCGCTGGCGGAACTTCGCGTCGGAGCGGTGCGAGGCCTCGCGCACCTTCTCCTCCAGCGCGCGGAATTCGGCGATCAATCGCAGATGCGCGTCGCGGTTGGCGCGATAAGCTTCGCTGTCGACGATGACGTTCGATCTCAACGCCGGCATGCGAACCCATCCTCCTCGTGACGCGCTTCTTTGAACGAGCGCTCCCAACCGAGAAGTGGACACGAAACGCATTCTGAGTCAAACTCATTTTGTGGGAGGAGGCTTGCGTCAATTGGCTGCGGGCGGAAAACAAGTGGCGGCAGCGCGCGGCAAGCCCCGCGCCTTGGTGCACAACCGCGACCGTGAGGCCGAGATCTTGCAAGCCGCGCGCGCGGTGTTCGAGCAGCGCGGATTCGACGCCGCCTCGGTCGCCGAAATCGCGCGCCGCTCCAGCGTCGCCGAGGGCACGATCTACCTCTATTGCGCCAACAAGCGCGACCTGCTGCAAAAAGTCGTCGCGCGCTGGTACGAGCAGTTGATCGCCGACGCGACGCCGGGCCTCGCCGAGCGAAGCGGCGCGCGAGAGAAGCTGCGCTTCTTCGCCGAGCGGCATCTCAACGCCCTGTTCGAGAACGCTGTCTTCGGGCGCTTGCTCGTCAGCGAATTGCGCAGCTCCGCCGATTATCCGGGATCGGCGCTCTACAAACTGAACGCCCGCTATGCGCGACGCCTCGTCGACATTTTGCGCGAAGGCGTCGCGGCGGGCGAGGTTCAGCCGGAAGCGCGGCTCGACGTCGCGCGCGACCTGTTCTTCGGCGCGCTGGAGCACATGGCGCTGAGCGGCGCCAGCGAGGCGTCGAAACGCGCGGGCGCGCTGGAGGCGTTCATGGGGCTGTTCTGGCGAGGGATCGCGAGGTGAAGCGGCCGCGTCGCCGGCCTCTCCCTCTCCCCTCGTGGGGGAGGGTCGGGGCGGGGGTGTTCTGCGAGGCGGAAACCGTTGATATTTCTCGGCTCACGATCATTTTCGCGGCCCACCCCCCTCCCTAACCCTCCCCCACAAGGGGGGAGGGAATAATCTCGAACCCCACCGGCAACCTTCCCAACTCCTTGCGCGCGATCTCCACCGCCGACGCCGGCACCGTCGCCGTCAGCAGCAACCCGCGGGCTTCGTGCGACGCCTTCAGTTCGAACGCGACGCCCGGCAGCGCCGCGGTAAGCAATTCCCGCGCGGCCTGTTCCGCCGCGATCTCGCGCAACCGCGGCTTGAAGATCTTGCCGACCGGCGTCACCGGCATTTCGTCGATCACCACGATCGATCGTGGCCGCGCGGGCGGCTCGGCAACGCCGTCGCGGACGAAATCGGCGAGCGCGGATTGATCGATCGACTTGCCGGGCGTCGGCGAGACGAACAGGATCGGCGTCTCGCCCGCATACGAATCCGGCCGCCCGACCGCCGCGGCGAGCCCGACGCCGGGGAAGTTCAGCGCGACGTCCTCTATGCCAGCGGGGTCGATGTTGTGGCCGCCGCGGATGATCATGTCCTTGGCGCGGCCAGTGACATAGACCTCGCCGTCCTCGCCGATATGGCCGAGATCGCCGCTGCGCAGCCAGCCCTCGTAGAAGCTCGCGCCGACCTGGGCGGGGTCGTGATAGCCTTTGAACATCTGCGGGCCTCGCCCCAGAATCTCGCCCGTCGGCGAAGGACCCTCATATAGGCGGCCGCCCGAGAGCACCGCGACCTCGGCGCCCGCGACGGGGACCCCGACCGAGCCGAAGCGCTGGCCGAGCGCGAGCGGCCCCTGCGTGATCGCGCCGGCGAATTCGGTCATGCCATAGACCTGACGCACGACGTCGCCCGGCCAGACGGTCAGAAACCGCCGCTCGATCTCGGGCGGGCAGACCGACGCGCCGGTGCCGAAGAAGCGGAGCGACGAAATGTCAGCGCCGTCGAGCGGGATCGCGGCGACCGCGCCGAGGCCGGTCGGCACCAGCGCGCCATGGGTGACGCGCTGCGCATCTACTATGCGCCAGAAGTTGGCGACCACGTCCGGGTTGCGAAACGCCGTCGCCGTGGGAAGGATCATCGTCGCGCCGCAGCCGAGCGCCGGCAGGCTGGAGCAGAACGCGCCGCCGACATGGAAGATCGGCAACGCGATCAGGATGCGGTCGCCGGCCTCGAGGTCGACCGCGAGCATCGAGCCGATCGCGGAGGAGACGACATTGCGGTTGCTCAAGGGCACCACCTTGGGCGCGCCGGTCGTGCCGCCCGTCGGCAACAGCGCGACGATGCGGTTCGGGTCGGCGACATCGGCGTCGTCGCGCGCGTCGGTGGGGACAAGAACCTCGTCGTCGAAGGCGACGCGGCCGTCCAACGGCAACACGACGATGCGCTCGAGGCTCGGCGCCAATACCCGCAGCCCTTCGGTCTTCTCGTAAAGGCCGCCCGGCGTCCCCGGCGGCGGCGTGAACAGGATCTTCGCCTTCACCGCGTTCACCTGCGCCGCGATCGCCTCGCGCGTGAACAGCAGGTTGAGCGGCTGGACGGTGGCGGACGACATCGCCGCCCAATAGAGCACGGCGGTCGCGGTGCAGTTGGGCGCGAGCAGCGAAACGACGTCACCCGGGCCGATTCCCTGTCGCCGCAGCCATTGCGTCGCCGCGCTGAGCAGGCCCTGGAACTCGCCGGCCTTGGTGACGACGGGCGCCGGGTCGCGCGCGGTACGGAGATAGACGAGCGCCTCGGCATGCGGATCGCGCGAGAGCCCACGCCGGATGAAGCCGCCGACATCGGGACAGGCCGCGAGGATGTCTCGCGCCCGCGCGTCCAACGCGGCGCGCTCCGCGGCGGTATAGGCGAAAGCCATCGATATCCTCCCCATCGCGCGGCTCCTCTATGCGGTCCGCTTCGGGAGAAGGGTCGGATGGATGCGCGGCGGCGTCAAGCGGCGGATTGTGGACGCGGCCATTGGCGGCGTTGTCTCGGCTTGGAATAAACTTACCGAGAACGGCGCTTACGCGCCGACCGCGCTCGACGAGCTCGGCTACATCGCGTCTTGCGCCTTGACGACCGCCACCGTGGGTAATACTCTCAGCAAATAGTTTTACGAGACGCAGAACATGGCGACGACTGTCACCGTCAAAGGTCAGGTCACTCTGCCGAAGTCGGTTCGAGACGCCGCCGGCATTCGGCCGGGCGACAGGGTATCGGTCCGGTTGCGCGCCGAAGGCGGCGTGATCGTGGAACGCGAGTTCGCGCCCGCCATCGACGACGCCTATCGCGCGCAACTGGAAGACATCGCGGCGCGCAAGCCCATGCGGAGCGGACCCTTCGGCGGCGTGGCGTCGGACGAGATCATGCGTCTGTTGCGAGGCGACGATTGACGCTCGTCGACACCAACATCCTTATCGACATTCTGAGCGGCGATCCCTTGTGGTCCGCGCATTCGGTGACTTGGCTTTCGCGATGCGCCGCCCGGGGGCCGCTCGCCATCAACGATATCGTCTACGCGGAACTGGCGGCGGGCTTCACAAGCCAAACCGAGCTGGATAGGGAAATCGCGTCGATGCTGTTGGTCGTCGCGCCGATCACCAAAGCCGCGCTTTTCCTCGCGGGGCAGGCGTTCCGCCGATATCGCGCGGGCGGCGGCGCGCGTCCGAATGTTCTCGCCGATTTCTTCGTCGGCGCGCAAGCCAGCGTCGAGGGCTGGCCGATTCTGACGCGGGACGCGAAGCGGTATCGGACGTATTTTCCCGACGTCGTGGTGCTCGGCGGGGCGAGTGAGTAGACGTGGACGTCAGGCGTGCGGCAACAACAGTAATCGTCGCGACAGGTTTGCAAACGAAGCCGCCAAGGCCTATTTTCGTAACTACGCCATGGAGGCGACGATGCCACGCTATTCGATCGCCGAAGCCCAAGAACGTCTAGCCGCCATTGTCGATCAGGCGCTTGCGGGGGAGCACGTCATGATTATCCTCGACGGCGTCAGCGCCGTCGAGTTGCGGCCCGCCCCTGGTAGGGAAGCTACGGGCGTCGATCTGCTAGACATAATCGCGGAACGATCGCGAGGGCTCCCGCCCCTAGGAGAAAGCCCGGCGGTCATCGTTCGCGAAATGCGCGACGAAATTCCGTGAACATTTATATCGACGCGTCCGTGCTCGTCTCCGCGGTCCTCAACGAACCTCTTTCGCCTCAGGTGCGTCGTTGGTGGCGTGGGCTCGGAAGCCCTGCGATGATTAGCGAACTCGCCGCGCTCGAGTTCGCCGCCGTTATCTCGCGCGCGGTGAGGACCGGCGTTTTTCGACGACCGATGCGGCGAGCGAAATCCTCAGCCTCGATTCATTGCCTGCCGGATGTGTTCGGCGCGGTCACGAACGTGACGATTTCGCGCTGGCCGAGCAAATCGTCCGTGATTTCGCGAGCAAGCTCGCGGCGCCGGACGCCTTGCATCTGGCGACCGCGATCCACGCGGGCGCGGCTCTGGCGACTTTCGACGTGCGTTTAGCCGACGCGGCGCGGGCGCGAGGCGTTGCGTTGGCCGACGTGAACTGAGCCCTACCTCGAGAACTTCTTATACTTCATCCGATGCGGGATCAGGCTGTCGACGCCCAACCGCCGCTTCTTGTCTTCTTCGTAATCGCCGAAGTTGCCCTCGAACCATTCGACATGGCCGTCGCCTTCGTAGGCGAGCATGTGGGTGGCGATGCGGTCGAGGAAGAAGCGATCATGCGAGATGATGACGGCGCAGCCGGCGAAATCCAGCAACGCCTCTTCCAGCGCGCGCAGCGTTTCGACGTCGAGATCGTTGGTGGGTTCGTCGAGCAGCAGCACATTGGCGCCGGTCTTGAGCATCTTGGCCAGATGCACGCGGTTGCGCTCGCCGCCCGAGAGCATGCCGACCTTCTTCTGCTGGTCGGGGCCCTTGAAGTTGAACGAGCCGCAATAGGCGCGCGAATTGACCTCGCGCTTGCCCAGCGCGAGCAGATCGTAGCCGCCGGAGATTTCCTCCCAGACCGTCTTCTTGGCGTCGAGCGAGTCGCGCGACTGGTCGACATAGCCGAGCTGCACGGATTCGCCGATCTTGATGCTCCCGGAGTCGGGCTTTTCCTGGCCGGTGATCATGCGGAACAGCGTCGTCTTGCCCGCGCCGTTCGGGCCGATCACGCCGACGATGCCGCCGGGCGGCAGGCGGAACGAGAGCTTGTCGATCAGCAGCGTTTCGCCATAGCCTTTCGAGATATTCTCGAAGTCGATGACGTTCTGGCCGAGGCGCTCGGAAACCGGAATGACGATCTGCGCGGTGGTCGGCGCCTTGTCGTTCTGTTTCTGCACCAGCTCCTCGTATTTGGCGATACGCGCCTTCGACTTGGATTGGCGGGCCTTCGGCGAGGCCGCGATCCACTCGCTTTCCTCGTTGATCGCGCGCTGGCGCGCCGCGTCCTCTCGATTTTCCTGCAACATGCGCTTCTGCTTCTGCCGCAGCCACGCGGAATAGTTGCCTTCGTAGGGGATGCCCTTGCCGCGATCGAGCTCCAGGATCCAGCTCGTCACGTTGTCGAGGAAATAACGATCGTGGGTGACGATCAGGATCGCGCCGGGGTAGCTGCGCAAATGCCCTTCGAGCCAGTTGACCGTCTCGGCGTCGAGATGGTTGGTGGGTTCGTCGAGCAGCAGCAGTTCGGGCTTTTCCAGCAACAGCTTGCATAGCGCGACGCGGCGGCGCTCCCCGCCCGAGAGGGTGGTGACGTCGGCGTCGTCGGGCGGGCAGCCGAGCGCGTCCATCGCCTGCTCGACCTGACTGTCGAGATCCCAGAGGCCCTGCGACTCGATCTCGTCCTGTAGCCGCGTCATCTCGTCGGCGGTCTCGTCGGAATAGTTCATGGCGAGTTCGTTGTACCGATCGAGGATCGCCTGCTTGGCGGCGACGCCGAGCATCGCGTTGGCGCGCACGTCGAGCGCCGGGTCGAGATAGGGCTCCTGGCTGAGATAGCCGACGCGCGCGCCCTCGGCGACGAAGCCCTCGCCGACGAATTCCGTATCGATGCCGGCCATGATCTTCAGCAGTGTCGATTTACCCGAGCCGTTGACGCCGAGCACGCCGATCTTGGCGTCGGGGTAGAAGGAGAGATTGATGTTCTCCAGCACCTTCTTGCCGCCTGGCCAGGTCTTGCTCAGGCCCTGCATGTGATAAATGAATTGGCGCGGAGCCATGGGGACGGTTCCTTGAAAAAAAGGATTTGGGATTGGCGGCGGTGGTAGCAGGGGCGGGCGGGGCGCACAAGCCAAAGCCGGCGCTCGCGACCCTCAAGCGGCCCGGATATCGACGCCCTCGGCTTGGATAAGGCCGATGTCCGCGGGATCGTGTTCGCCGATCGGCTTGGGCTTGCTGAAGAAATAGCCCTGCATCGTGGTCACCCCGATCGCGCGCAGCGCGTCGGCCTGCGCCTTCGTTTCCACCCCTTCGGCGGTCGTCTCGACGCCGATCCCGGTCGCCAGGGCGACGATCGCTCCCACGATCGTGATCGATTGCGGATTGACGCAGACGTCATCGACGAACGACTTGTCGATCTTGAGTTTGTCGAGCGGAAACGCCTTGAGATAGGCGAGCGAGGCGTAGCCGGTGCCGAAATCGTCGAGCGCGAAGGTGACGCCGAGCGCGCGCAGCCGCAGCAGATGGCTTCGGATCGTATCGTTGTTGCGCAGCAACACGGTTTCCGTGATCTCGAGTTGCAATTTGTGTGGACAGAGTTCCGCGCGGGCGAGAGCGGCGGTCACGACTTCGACGAAGTCGGGCCGCTCGACCTGAAGCGAGGACACGTTCACGGCCACGACGATGTCGGACCGCCAACGCGCGGCGTCGGCGCAGGCGCGATCGAGCACTCTGTTTCCGAGCGCGTTGATCATGCCGATTTCCTCGGCGAGGGGGATGAAGACGACGGGCGGAATCATGCCGCGGGTGGGATGGCGCCACCGCGCGAGCGCCTCCATGCAGACGATGCGGCCATCGCTCGCATCCACGATCGGTTGATAGTGAACGTCGAGCCGATCCTGCGCGATCGCCTCGCCCAAGTCCCGCGCGAGGACGGCGCGCAGGGCGTGGTCGCGCTCCATCTCGTCATGGAAGAGCCGCGCTCGGTTTCGGCCTTCGTTCTTGCCCGCGTAGAGCGCGAGATCGACGTGCCGCATTACG
>Ga0302157_10002556_pt1 | contig 21060 bp, 18 predicted proteins | sample I_Bog_N3_3_FD_193502 | JGI IMG/M metagenome (GOLD analysis project Ga0302157, IMG submission 193502) | Peat permafrost microbial communities from Stordalen Mire near Abisko, Sweden - I_Bog_N3_3 | ecosystem: Environmental > Terrestrial > Soil > Wetlands > Peat | place: Sweden: Abisko, Stordalen... | reverse complement strand
GCATGACGATGCCAATTCTGTCCGGCTCACGCCTATCCTTGAAGACGCCGCTCGCGTCCTGGGGCAAAAGTCGCGGCAGTGCTGCGAGTTTCTTGTCCGACAGGATACGCTGTCACCAGCCACAGTTCCCAAGGCCTAACAGCCGAGCGCGTCCTCGTGAACTCCGACACCGGCGTCCACCCGGACCTGCTCAACTCGCGATTCGGCTACGTGTCCATCTCACGCGCCAGCCACGAGGCAACCGTAACCACCCGACGAGTATGAGCACGGCGCGCCTCCAAACCGTGAACTGTTCCAGCAGTCGGAGATCCCATGGCAATAGTGCCACACCTCGTGGCACTATTGCGGAATCCGGCGCTCACTAATGCTGGATGTCAGTTGCTCGTTGAAACAGCGTCCGCAATGCGGCCACGGATTTCGCTAAGCCTTGTGCTTCGAGAGATGCATGGAATTCTTCAATCGACTTCGGTGGGTTCTTGAGGCTTTGGCGATGCGTTTCGGCGGCATCCATGACAACATCGGGAGCTAGGTCGATCAACTGCAGAATGAATTCGTCCGGATGCAGCGCCTCAATTTCGAGCTGCTGAAGAACTTCGCTCGGAAAGTCCTTCAAATTCATCGTGACGATCACCTGGGCCTGGCCGCGGATCGCCGCTGCAAGTACGTGGCGGTCGTTTTCGTCCGGCAGACTCAAGGTGGGAATCAAATCCTCATAGCCCTCTACGAGCGCGTCGAGCGCCGCTTTGTCCATCAGCTGCCGAGTGCGTTCCAGCTTTTCCCGCGTAAGGTCCGGCCTATTCTTCAGCAGATTTGAAATCCATTCCTCGTGAACAGCGGCGGACCACTTGGCACGAAAGAGACCGGTGAGCGCCAAGTGCATCAGAAAATTCCGAAGCTCCGCAGGGTACAGAACATTCGCATCGTAGAACGCAATGAGCGCAGCCATGCTCAGATACCCAACTCCTGATCGTAGGCCGCGAGTTCAGCAAGGGCCGCCTTACGCTCCGTATCGATCTGCCGTTTATAACCCAGCGCGCTCTTCAAGGGAACACGGCGATGTGTTCCAACCTTGTGGAATTCGATCTTGCCCTCATCGAGCAGGCGGATCAAAGTCGGCCGCGAGACATTCAACAGATCGGCGGCCTCCTGGGTCGTTACTTCCGCATGGACGGGGATCAGCTTGACTGCATTGCCCCGGCTCATCTCATCCAAAATCTGGACCAGCAGGTGCGCAGCCTGGGCAGGGATTTTGATCGATGGCTCTTTGAGAGGATTGATTGCCCGCAGATCGAACGGCGAGGTTGCACTCAGGCGCGGAGCCAGAATCTTCTTGGTCTCCCTGGCAAGCTTGACGTCGTCCTCCGAGGGAATAAAGGAGATGAGATTGGCAGTGGCAGACATGACAATAGACCTCAACTGCGATTATATGCAATCGAAGCAAACGAACACAAGCGCAATAATCGAAAGATTGCGCAGCTTTGGAGTTTCGCTCAAAATGAAGCCTGAGTGGCACCCGGACTGTGGCATCCGCATTTCGAATCCTGGCGTCCGATTGGCGTCCAATAAGGGTTCCCATGGCGTCCTTTGAGGCACTTTGGTAGCCATCCGTGTCCTCTAGTTTCAACAACTTACGAATCCGTGAATCCCTTTCACGGCGATAACACGGGTTCAAATCCCGTCGGGGACGCCAATTAAATCAACAACTTAAATCGAAACATAGCCGCAAAAATCAATTCATCGGGCAATTTCGCGGCAAGCGCAGTTGTGTGAGTCGAAGAGTAGGCGAATGGACCCGGCATTGACCGGCGATGCTGCCAGCGTCGGCAGACAGCATCGTTAACGTGAGGCGCCCGCGCTTAATACACTTTCTTAGCTCCCGGCATAGACGGCGCGACAGGACTGGTTGCTGTGCCAGTTCGATCATCTCCCGCGCAGCGCTTGGTCACGATACTTGCTCCATGATTGCGGGGGCTTCTCCAACCAGATCGAGGATTGCTTCCTGCTGCCACGGAACTCAACTTCTGCGCAGCCAAACATGCCCTTGCTGAGTTGCGAACTGAGCACTCCGATGGGTATGTCAATCTTCGGATCAACGGGTGAGTTCGGCGATCTGAACATGATAGGGACCCAGGAGGTCACCCGTGGAGTGTCCAACGGCGGCGAGCGCAAGGCGGTAATTGACCTGGGTCTGCAACAGGGTAAGTTCGGCCTGCGCGAGCTTGGTCTGGGCGTCGAGCACAAAGAAGTTTGTTTCCGCGCCAAGCTCAAACTTGCGCTGCTCCGAGGCGAGAGATTTCTGCGCCAATTCAAAAGACGTTGTTCCTGCCGCCAATGCCTGTCTCGCTTCGTCAAGCTGATGGACGGCGTTGCGGACTTCACGCGTGATCTGTTCCTGGATCTGGCCTCCTGCATAGAGGTCGTGGGTGCGCGACACAAGAGCGGTTCCCAGGGTTGCCTGCCCGCCGCGATTCCTGACAGGAAGCGTGAGCGAGAGGGTTCCACCGTAACCCGGATAGCCAAAGCCGAACAACTGGCTCATGGAAGAGCCAAATCCGCCGGGCGCAACAAGCTTGCCGGTCTGGAGGTTGTATTGATTGCCGCCCAGACCGCTGCTTTGATAGAAGCCCTGGAGAGAGAGGTTGGGCTCGAGCTGATTGTGCGCGAGGCGGATGCTGGTTTCATCGTTGTCGAGAGAATCCTTGACGGCATCGAGCTCCGGACGCTGGTGGAGTGCGAGAGCAAGCGCGGATACAGTGTCGATGTCTGTGAGCTGCCCATCGGGTTGCGGCTGTTCAGTCAACTCCAATTCCATGTTGTGAAATTGCGGATCGCGATCGGCGCCGATGGTGAGGCGCAAATCTTCTTCTGCCTGGGTGAGCGCATAGCCGGCCTGGATCACTCCAACTTTGCGCGCGGCAACTTCCGATTGGGAGCGATAGATATCAAGCGGCGGCAACGCGCCTAGCTCAAGCGAACGTTTGTCTCGGTCATAACTGGCCTCTGCCAGCTTGAGAGACTTCTCGCCCACATCGAGAGCCCCGCGGGCCTGAACCGCGGACCAATATTGACTGACCACCAGCAGGATAGCGTCATTGACCTCGGCCTCAAATGTGGATCGGGACTGTGCAAGCGAGCGCCGGGCAATCTTGACCAGCGCCGTGTTGGCAAATCGGCCCCCGCCGCGCAGCAAGGGCTGTGTAATGGTGAAACCCAGCGACGAATTGTAATACGGATTGAAGTAGTTATAGGAGCTATTGGTAGAGAACCTGTTGCTGGATACACTGGCGAGAATGCTTGTCCCGGGCGCGAATGTCTGCGTGTAACTCACCTGCCCCGTCTGACTCAGTGAGTTCAGAGTGATATTACCGGTGACTCCCACACCTTGTAACTGGCTGTAGGTTGGATAGGAATATCGATTGATGTTGAGACTGCTCTGGATGGTAGGATCGAAAGGCTGAAACTGGCCCAGCAGTGCGAATTTCTGCGATTCGACCTGTGTCTCTTCAATCTGCACATTGCTGTTGTTTTCCAGCGTCAGCAGAATCGCATCCCTGAGGCTGAGGCTGAGCTTGCCGTTCTGAACGTAGTCCCGCAGATGCTGCGGGGGCGGAAGCTTGTCGGCGCGGACGCGCGCGGTAAGCATGCCGCGATAACTCTCCGCGGACTGCGATAAAGCGGGGACAGAACAAAACAAGGCAAAGAGCAAAGCGAAAGCAAAATGAACGGATCTCATCCCAGGACTCCATCTAGTTGCGGAAATGTGGGGCGACAGAAAATGCGGTGGTGCGTATCGAGTTTTTTCCGGAACGCGAAGCACGAACTACTCATAGCGAATAGCCTCCACAGGATCGAGCCGGGCAGCCTTGGTGGCCGGATAGATTCCAAACACCAGCCCAACGGAGATGGAAACAAGAAACGCCAGTGCAATGGAGCTGAAGGTTACGATGGTCGACCAACCGGCGAGCCAGGCGATGAGCCGGGATATGACGAAGCCGAAGACCACGCCGATGGTTCCGCCTGCGAACGAGATCATGGTGGCTTCGACTACAAATTGGCGCACGATGTCTGACTGTCGCGCTCCAACTGCACGGCGCAGGCCAATTTCCCGTGTGCGTTCCAAGATGCTGGCGAGCATGATGTTCATGATGCCGATGCCGCCAACAAGCAGAGAGATGGAGGCGATGGCAACCATGACGGTATTGAAGAGGTGCTCGGTACGCTTCTGCTCGGCAAGCAATTCAGCCGGCACCACGATGCTGAAGTCATCGGCGCCATGATGCGATGAATCAAGAATGGCGCGGGCCACTTGCGCGGACTGGGAGATGTTGGCGCTGTCGCCAAAGTTGAGATAGATCCCGTCAATCTCATCCCGTACATCGCTGTAACTGTCTTCAAGGCGGAGAAAGGCCGACTGCAACGGAATGTAGACGTTGTTGTTCACATCCGCGGAAGGTGTGCCCGCGCTGTCGCCCTGGGCGCTCAGTTGCGGACTGACCACGCCGATCACGCGAAACCATTGCTCGTTAACCTTGATGTACTGCCCAAGCGGATCGGAGGAGCCGAACAAGCTCCACTTGGCCGCCGCGCCCAGCACACAGACGGGCGCGCCGTGATCCGCATCGCCCTGATCGAAGAATCTCCCACTCAGCAGATGGAGCCCGGCAATCTGCTGGTAAGTGGCGTTGACTCCCATGACGTTGGGCATGTCCTGCTGCGGTTTCGGAATCATCTTTGACGGCGTGAGTTGTTTGCGCGGAGTGGAGGCGACAACGCCTTCAAGATCGTTCTGGATCACTCGATAATCCTGAAGCGTAAGGCCAGGAGAGAGCTTGCGAACCTTTTGATGCGCTTGCCATTCCACGGTTTCTTTGGCTTCAACGATCATGTTATGGACACCCATCTGCTCAATGAGTGCCATCACTTTCTGGCGTGCGCCGGCGCCGATTGAAAGCATGGCGACCACCGCCGCCACGCCGAAGATCATGCCGAGCATGGTGAGAAGCGAGCGCATGCCGTGCACGAGCAGGTTCTGCATTCCCAACTGCGCGTCCCTGGCCCACTGCTGATAGACAAGCAGAAAGCGCTCCGGCACCACCAGGCGATTCGTAGTCATTAAGGCGTCCCTCCTGCGCTGCCGGGCGCGGAACCGGAGCCATTTGCTTTACGCGGCGCGGTTGGGTCAATCAATGCGACCTTGCTGCCTTCTTCCAATCCATCAATGGCTGCGCGGCTTTCATTCTCGCTTTCGATCTTTACCTCGCGCTGCTCGTATCCGCTGTCTTTCTTGACATACACGATCCGCTTGCCGTCCTTTAGAAACAGCGCTTGCCGCGGGAGATAGAGCACGTTCTTCCTGGAGCCACCGAGAAAGACTATGTTCGCCGTGAACCCGGAGCGCAGCAGCGGATCCGAATCCGCGAGTTGAATGGATACTTCAAAGTTACCGTTTGTATTGCCGGAGAAAAACTGCCTCACCGACATTCCGCCTACGCTTTTGACGGTTCCATGAAACGTGCGGCCTGGCAGTGCATCGAAGACAACCTCAACCTTCTGGCCCACCTGAACATTCGCGCGATCCTGCTCGGCGATCTTCGCGGTCAGGTCCAACCCCTGGGGATCAACGACCTGCACAATCGAGCTGCCCGGCTGCACCTGATCGCCCTCATGGTAGTCGGGCAAAGACATTCCAGTGAAAAAGAAACCGCCCGATGCATTCATGTTTTTCTGGATCGAGACCAATCCATCCATGGGCGCGGTGACGTGCATTTTATCCAGGTTCTGCTGCGCCTGGTCCATGCCCAGCTTGGCCTTGTTGTATTTCTCTTTTGCCAGATAAGTGGCGGCCTGACCGGAGGCCTTGTGCGACTCGATATCTTTCTCCTGCTCCGCCAGCACCCGCTTCGCCTGTTGCAGTGCGAGGTCATTCTTGTCGGCGTCGATCTTGCTCACGAGTTCGTTTTTCTGAACATCAAGTTCCGCCCTGCGCACACCGTAGCGGTCCTTCAGAAGGACGACCTTGTCGACCGCGCCAAGCACCGCAGCATCCGCCTGTGCTTTGGTGATCTCCTGTTCGGCCTGGAGCAGCTCTGAGCGATTCTGCTCCAGTTTGTAAAGCTGCTCACTCGGATCGAACTCGAAGACGATGTCGCCCTTTTTTACAGATTGGCCGGTGCGAAGGAGGCGCGTAATCTGGAGCGAATCTCCACCGACGGCTGGTGCGGTGAGCATGATCGAGTGGCTCGCGCGGAGTTCACCGGTGGCGTGCGCCTTGAGGTCGATCTCTCCTCGCTTGACCTCGGCAAGTGGGATTTCATCGCCATGGGCAGGGAGTCTTACGCGGCTGAAAGCCAAAACCGCTCCGATGCCGGCGACCAGCAGAATCACAGCGATTGCCCAGATGAGGATGCGATGTTTCTTGACGCGCGCCATCTTACTCCTTCCCCGTTGGATCCTGGAGCGCCACCAGGTCATCCTGCTTCAAGCCGGAGGAGACCAGGATGCGGTCGCGGCTTCTGCGTTCAATTTGAATCACACGCTCCTGAAACGCGGAGCCATTCCAGACATAGGCCACGGTACGCCCGGATTTGAGAAAGGACGCCTGTGCGGGGATGGTGATTGCATCTGGAACCCGTCCGACAATCACGGTGATCTGCACCGTCATCCCGGGCTTGAGGCGGGGGTCTGCCTGGTCGATGCCAATCTCCAGATCGAAGTTGCGAGGGATGGGCCAGCCCGAAGAAAAGTCGGAGGTGGCGATGGTGCCGATGCGCTCCACCCTGCCCGAGAACTGGCGATCGGCAATCGCATCCAGTTGCAGCGTGACCGGCTGCGCCACTGCCAGTCGCCCGCGTTCTGTTTCGTCGACACGCGCCGCAACGCGCATCGAGGCGGCGTCAGGGAGTTCCGCAATCGGCGTACCCGGCCATGCGCGTTCACCGGCTTTGAACGTGCTTTCCCCGCCGTTGTGCCAGATGGAGAGCAGACTGATGGTTCCGTCTGACGGCGCTCTCAACGTCATGGCCGTGAGCGCGGTCTCTGCGCGCTGCGCGTCGAAGTCCGCCTTGCGGCTTGCGTGCTTCTTGCCCTCAATCGTCGCCTGATCGATGGCTGTGTCGGACTTCAGCTTTTCTTCCGCTTCGTGCAGCCCCTGTTGCGCATCGGCGACCTTCAGATTGGCTTCAGCTCCTTCGATTCTGGAGACCACTTCACTCTTGCTGGCGTCGAGTCTGGCCAAATCGACATCGTATTTTGCTTTCATTGCCGCGGTGGTGTCGACCTCTTCATTGAGCCGGCCCTCGGCGCGGACCTGCTCAATCTCAGCCTGCGAAGACTTCAGCGTCGACTGATCCCGCGCCAGATCCTGCTCTGTCTTCGACGGATCGAACTCGACCACTGTATCGCCCTTCTTCACCTGGGTTCCGTCTGTTGCGATCTTGAGAATCTGGAGATCGCCGGCATTAGACGGCGCAGTGATGGTGACTGATTTCATGGCTTTCAATTGTCCGCGAAACTGGAGAGCGTCAAGGAACTCGCCACGCTTGACCTGAAAGGTTGGGACGGATGGGGCCTTGCGGGAATAATGGACGACTGCAAAGACGGCTGCACTGGCAGCGACGACAACGACAGCCACTACGAGCGTCTTTTTCCCGATCCGCAGTTCTCTTAACTTTTGCATCACTTCACCCCGCTTGCTGCGCTGTCGACGCTTTGCGGGTCCACATCCACCGCAGCGGAAAGATCGGGCATGAGGCGGGAGTCCTGGCCCTTGATCGAGAACGTAGCAGAGAATTTGCGCAGCTTCGGAGAGAAATCACCCGGAGTGCCCATCGGATCAATCGACTCCAACTGTCCCGGCAATGCGAAGTCGGTATAGGCATCCAGATGCACCAGCGCCTTCTCGCCTATCTTCAAGCTGAGCAAATCCTCCTGGTTGACGGGAACACGGACCTCCATGACCGCGGGATCGACGACCTGCATGAAAGGCACGCCCGGCCGCACCTGGTCGCCTTCCTGCACCTCACCCATGTTTCCTTCTTTCCAGATGGTATTCAGCACAACGATGCCGTCGATGGGAGAATGAATCTGCATCAGGGCAGAGTTGGCCTGGGCGTGGATCATGGTCTCGCGGGTGCGATCGCGCTGGATCTCGAGAATGCGAATGGAGGCCTGCGCCGCCTTGCGCTTGAGGTCAAAGGTCTCCTTCAATTGCTTCAGCGTGGCCTGGGCTTCATCCAGATCCTCCTGCGCCTTCTCCGCGTCAATGCGAGAGAGCAGCTCAACCTTCTCCATTTCCAGCCTGGCCTTGGCGAGACTGTCTTCCGCCTGCTTGATCTCGGTCTCGTCCTTGGCGCGCGCGGCGGCTTCCCTGGCCTGCTCTTCGACCACCTTTTCGTTTTCGTCGTCGGTCTGGGCCTGCTTATCGATGAAGTCGCGCAACTGCGCCTGACGGTCGAACTCGACCAGCAAATCTCCCTGCTTGACGCGAGTTCCACTAGGCACAAGCCGGGTAATTGTGAGTGTGCCTACCTGCTGGCCGGCGATGAGCGGAGCCTGAATCGAGCGGCCAACTACTGCGGCAGTCATACCTTTGAGGCGGAGGGTTTGAGGCGCGGCTGGCCCGTAAGCAGCCTGAGAATGGGCGCTTTCGCGATCGCCTCTCCGCGTGCGCAGAAATAGTAGACAGAGCACCACGGCAACCATCAATGAAGCCAACAAGACGACAACCAGCGCAGGGGTCAGCCGGCGTGGCCGGGAAGCGGCTGCCGGGTCTGTGGACGCTGCTGTTTCAACACCTTCAGGCAAACTGTCCGGGCTGCTCATCCGGGCCCCGCTTCAGCAGACGGCGATTTCATGCAAGGCTACTCCAGTTCAATCATTATCCCGCAGAGACGCGCCCCATCTCCTACCCCATCAAGAATAGCGGGCTCATGGTTGCTCAGCTAATGAACAAGACGCGGATTACTTTTCTTTGGACGCATATTAGACGAATTCGTGGGTCATTCCGCTCATGGAATCTTCGTCGCGCGAGGATGTCACAACCCCGCGTGATATCGCATCACGGAATTCATTGGGCTGATCTTGTTCTGGGCGGCGTCATTTCGAGAGCCCAGATAGCAGTGGGGCGCATGTACATGCCGGCGCGGAAATTCCCCGTGATATCCCACGCTTCAGGCGTTCGGAACCAGTAGCCCTTGCTCTCGTAGATCACGTGATAGAGGCCCCAAGCGGTCTTCCACGCTTCGTCTTTCAGGCCTTCGCTCATCAACAGCCCGGCATAGCCCTCGCTGGTTCCCACCCACACTTCTTTTGCTTCGGCGTTGCTGAGGATGGCGCCGTCCGCAGCCATCCCGTTGGCCGCTCCCATCTCGCCGCCACCGAACTTCATGACGTTGACGTCGAAGATTTTTTTCATCGCCGAGACCTGCATCGAGTGCGGCACAATATCCCCGAGGCCGGTGAGGTTTGCGTACCACTGTCCAGCCAACTGGTCGGTCTGAATGTCGTCTTTCGATTCGCTGCCAGTATCATAACGAAAATACTCGCCATTCCAAAGCTGCGCGATGTAAGTCTTCTGTCCCTTCAGAAAAAGCGCATGGTACTCCGCAGCCGTTTTCATGTCGCCGAGCGTACGTGCCGTCTCCTCCGCGGCGCGCAAAGCGGCCAGCCACAAGCCGCCTGAATAAGCGCTGACCCCGCTGGTCACCCAGTCATCATAGGTCTGATCGGGGTATCCACCATTCTCGGGGATCCCACCGCCGTGATCGAACTGGCGCAAATACTCGATTGCTGCTTTTTCCGCCGGCCATGTGCGGCGGAGAAAAGCGGCGTCCGTTCGCCCAGTTAAAACATAGTCGCGATAGACCATGAGAACGAACTTGGAATTGAGGTCCTTCCAATCGTTGGTGTCCTGCCAGCCGGGTTCATTCACGGCAATGAAGGGGTCGCCCTCCGGAACGCCGAGGTCGTGCGGCACTGCGCCAACCTTCTTTCGCTTATGGGTGACGGGCTCACCGGTCTGCTCCGACTTCCAGACCCAAAGCCCCTGCTCGGGCCATTCTTTGTTAACGGTATCGGCAAATTCCAGCAGCACCTGCTTATCGATGTCCGGCCAAAACTTCAGCAGCGGAAGCGACGCATAGAAGCGCACGTCGAGGGTTCCGTAATAGGCGTAGTCGAAGCATTCAAGCAGAGCAAACGACGGAGTGGACTTTAGGTCTGCGCCAACCTGGCGTCCCCAGAACGTTCCCCCATCGGTGAGCGCGTAGAGCTCGTTGAAGAGCATGCCCCGATACCAGAGCGGCTTGCTGTCGTCGTTGATGAAGGGCGCCTGCCAGTTGTCGATCTCATCGCTCCATTCGGCAGCGTGGAGCAGTCCGTCGCGGGCAATCTTCCAAGCGTTTTGTCCGGAGGCCCCGTAGAAATCGTTGTAGCGCCTGTTCCACTTCCTTCCTTCTCCAAACTGGACCAGAGGGAAGTCCCATGCGATGACGATGGGGATGACCTTCTTCTCTCCCGGCCGCAGCGTGAATCGCACGGCAATGGCGCCGGCAAGTTTCTCCTTGTCGCTCACCCATGTTTTGCCATCGTTGGCGAGCCTGCCGTCCTTCGAGAACGGCGTCCAAACGGCGTTACCATCGCCGCTGGCCATGAACGTGGTTTGATAGCTGACTTCCACTCCGGGAGAATCGAGTGCGGCGATGGCGAACTGGCCGTCCCACTCATTGGGTGCACTGCCGGCGCGGTTCCGGTCGAAGACAATCCCCTTCATGGTTGCGTTGCCGTCGAGCTTCTGGCTCACGGATTCATTGTGATTGCCCTGGTTGGGCGACCCCGCAAAGTCGCGAGTGAACGTTCGAAACCACCCCGACATGTTGGTCCAGGAAAGCAGCACTGAGACCGTAACCGTCTTGCTGGTTGGATTCTCGGCGTGTACACGATAGACCGCAATGGGGTAGCTGGATTCGCGGTAGTTGTTGGGAATCACCGGCGAAAGCTGCTCAACCACCACGTGCGCGGGAAACTTGTCCCAGCGGTAGTCGAACCAGGCCTTGGGGAAGAGAGCGTCGTATTCGCCGGCGCCGACCGGATAATCCCATTTCCAGCTCGACAGCTCGCCCCCTTTGGGATGGCCATTCATCAATACTTGCGCGGTGCCCTGCGCATCGCCTTCAGACTGCTGGAACATGGCGAATTGATTGGCATACACTGGCTCGAATTGATGGACACCGGCCTTGATATGCCAGCGCGCAAAATCGCCGCGATAGCTGCGGGAGAACGTCCCAGCCCCAAAGCCGCCCACGGGAACGCCCTGCCAGTAGCCGTCGTCGATATCTCCAGGCACACGCGTCACGCCTGGATTTTCGAGGGGAAGCCCCAGAGGGCGCTTCCACGCGGCATTTGGAATGCCATCGCCGCCGAATGCGTTCGGAGCCGTTGAAACAGAGAATGCAAACAACACGACGGCGACCAATAATCGATTCAAGATGCCCCCCATGATTCTCACAGCGGTTCAAAGACCGGGATTGTCAACGGCTTCCGCATATGAATTGCGCGTGGTCCATTCGCTACCCGGCAGCTATTGCATTTAGCGATTCTTTGCGTGCGGTACCCGAATTTTGGGCTTCCAGTGAATATTCTTGCCAATTCACTCCCATGAGGGTACATACTAATGAATAATTAGGAACGATACCACGTTTGGTTCGAATGGACGAAACGGTGGCGCAAACAAATGGCCGGCCGCGCCCTTGTGCCACGGGAGAGCTGAGAGGTTGAGACACATGCTGAAAGTCTTCATTTTGTTTCTTGTTTCGGTGGCTGCCATCCCGGCTGAGACGCATCCCATTCTGCCCATTGGGTCCGCGGCTCCCGACTTTGTGTTGCAGGGAACCGACGGCAAAACTCATCGCCTGAGCGATTACGCTGCCAGCCCGATTCTCGTCGTCGTTTTCACCTGCAACCATTGCCCCATTGCGCAGATGTACGAGAAGCGCATCGAACGCCTGGCTGCGGATTACAAGAGCCGCGGAGTGGCGCTGGTGGCCATTCAGCCCAATGACCCGAAGGCACTGCGCATCGACGAGTTGGATTCATCCGATGTGAGCGACACCCTGGCCGAGATGAAGATTCGCGTGCGCTACAAACACCTGACCTATACGTACCTCTACGATGGGGATACACAAAAGGTGGCGCGCGCCTATGGGCCGCAGGCAACGCCGCATGTATTCATCTTCGACCAATTGCGGCGGCTGCGCTACGAGGGCCGCATTGACGACAATTATCGGATTGAACTGGTCAAAACCCACGATGCCCGCAACGCGATTGACGATCTGCTGGCGCATCGCGAGGTTCGCCTTGCGCACACCGGCGCGATGGGCTGTTCCACGAAGTGGAGCGAAAAGTCGGCTGATCGGATTGTGGCTTTGCAGAAGATTGAAGAACAGCCAGTTACGGTGACGCAGGTTTCAAAGGCCGATCTCGCGAAGCTGCGCACCAATCCCTCCCATCAGATGATGCTGGTTGATTTCTGGGCAACCTGGTGCGGCTCGTGCATTGCTGAGTTTGCCGATCTTCAAGACACTTTGCGCATGTATAGCGATCGCGACCTGTCGCTGGTCACTGTCTCTGTGAACATGCCGGATGAGCAAGCCAGTGTGCTGCGCTTCCTGCAGAAGAAACATGCCACAAGCCGCAATCTTCTCTTCTCATCGACGGACACGGCGGAGATGCAGAAGGCATTCGATCCCACATGGGACTCCGCGGTGCCCTATACCGTGCTTCTTTCCCCTGATGGGAAAGTGCTGTACAAGCAGTTGGGATCAGTGGATGTGCTTGAACTGCGCCGCATCATTCTGGCAAATGTCGCCTCGGAATACTCCGGGTTCAGCGATTACTGGAAAGGCAAGTGACCTGCGCGAGAGGCGCGCGTTGCGACTCGTCGCGTCAGCTCGATGGGAGAGCTTCTTTCCGGCTCGCTGTCTGGAGCGCCAGAAAGATCGCACCGATCAATTGTGCGTCCTTCCCCAACCCGCTTCGGACCAGCACAGGCTGGACCTGCTCACGCCGCTCGTGAAGCACTGCGCGCGTGGCGTCGCCAAGTGCGGGATGAACGCCCACGCTTCCGCCAAGAACAAACAACGGCGAATTCAGAATGAGCGAGATGTTGTAGATGGCATAGCCGAGCGTGCGCGCTACGAGTTGCAGAACTTCCTGCGCGAGTGGATTGGACAAGAGCGCATGATCGAAGATCTGGGTTGGAGTCGCTTCCCTGGGAAGAGATGTGAGATCACTGCTCCAGCGGCTCTTCCACAGCGATTTGATTCCCTCACCGCCAACCATGGCTTCAAGGCCTCCCGGCTCGCCGCGCTTTGCCGGCGCTTCGTTCGTGCCGGGGACGAGCATGTATCCGATCTCTCCGGCAGTCCAGATGCTGCCGCGATGCAGCTCGCCATTGAGCACGAGGCCGGCGCCGAGTCCAGTGCCAAGCGCGAGGAAAACAAAATCGCCCGCACCCTGTGCGACGCCGGCTCGCTGCTCGCCGATCGCAGCCATGTTCACATCGTTGTCCACTGCGGCAGGTACTCCGAACTCAGCTTCGAGCATCTGGCGCAAGGGAATGTCGCGCCACCCCATCAGATACGACGTCGCAATCACGATTCCCCTGTCGACATCTGTAACGCCGGGTGCGCCGGCCGCAATGGCACTGAGCGATTCGGGCTTCAAGGACCCCTCGCTTAGAAGCGCGTCCACTCCCTGTCGGATGCGGCCCACAACCGCTTCGGCGTCCCGTGTGTCCGCCGTCGAAGCCGACCACCTCGCAAGGATCGTGCCTTCGCCGTCGGCAAGAGCGAGACGTAAACTTGTCCCTCCGATGTCTGCGCCAACCACGTAGTGTGGGGTGGACTGCCGGGGGTTTGTCAGGGAAGAAACGGACCCTGTCGACTTTTCATGTGCCATTGCCTGAGATGCCTCGATGATTGATTTCATGCGTTCCCGCGAGCGGCGACGCTATGGTTGATTGATCGGTGACTGGGGCTCGGCGCTGATGCTTTCCAGATCGCACCCCTTGGTTTCGGGCATCACAAAGCGCACAAAGAAGAGCGTGATGATGCAAAAGGCGCCATAGATACAGAAGGTGGCTGTATTGCCTGCAGCGTGAATCAGCGAAAGAAACGTGAGCGAAACAATGAAGTTGGAGGCCCCGGACCCGAGAGTGGCGGCGGCAACCCCGCGCGCTCGCAAACGCAGAGGGAAGACCTCGGCAACAATGATCCACGCAATCGGGCCCATGCTGAACGCGAAGCAGGTGATGTAAAGCATCAAGCACCCGGTTGCGACGATGCCGAGAGAAGATCCCAGCGCCGCCTGGTTATGAAAGGAAGCTGCGAGCAGGAACAGCGAGAGAGTCATGCCGCCGACGCCCCAATACAAGAGCGGCTTGCGCCCCACACGGTCGACAAGAACAAGGGCGATGATTGTGGCGAGCACATTGACCAGGGCAACGAGAAGGGTTGCGAAGATGGCGCTCCTGTCAGAGCCGATGCCTGCCAGTGCGAAGATTTGCGGACCATAGTAGATGATCGTGTTGATGCCGGTTACCTGTTGCAGCACAGTGAATCCGACGGCAATCGCGAGTGCTCTGCGCACGGTTGGCGTCCAGAGTGCGCCCCATCGCTTTTCCATTGAGACAAGAAGGCTGGCGCGAATATCTGCCAGCAGCAACGCAGCGCCCGCGTTGTCTGTGTACGAATGCAAAATCGCTTCCGCTTCGCTCAATCTTCCGTGCGCGACAAGCCAGCGCGGGCTCTCAGGGACCGTGATCACCAGCAGGAGGAAGAAGATGGCGGGTACCGCGCCCAGACCGAACATCGACCGCCACGCGTGCCCGTCTGCCAGCCAATAGCCAACCAAATCGGCTAGTGCAATTCCGACGGTGAGAGCGAACTGATAAAAGCCAATCAGCATTCCCCGGGATTGCGGCGGTGCAAGTTCGGAGACATACACAGGCGCGGTGACCGAGGTGAATCCGATCGCGATTCCAAGCAGCGTTCTGGAAACGATCAACGTTAAGACATTTGGCGCAAGCAGCGCGAGAATCGAACCGATGATGAACAGCACGCCGCCCCAAACAAGGATGGTCCGTCGTCCGTAACGGTCGGCGGATGTTCCACCCACAACCGCCCCAAGCATGGACCCAATGAGGACGACACTGACGACGACCTCTTCCATTTGTGTGGAAAGTGAGAAGGTGGAGCGAACGAAGATCAGTGCCGCCGCGATGATCCCCATGTCGAATCCGTAGAGAATGCCGCCCAGGCCCGCAATCAGCGACACCTTGCCGAGGAAGAAACTGTCGACGCTGGGCCGCACAGTCGAGATCGAGCCGGTCATGTGTCCCCCCAATTGAGTGAAGGCGCTGCTCTGAAAGATTCTGCTACAATTAAACCACTTTTTAAGCAACCATTACAAATTAACGCAGGACGGACGAGAAGGCGCGAGGAAATCAGATGGACTCAACCAGCAATCGCACCCGCAATTGGATCTCAGGTGTCGAGCCGGCCAAAGAGCTGCTTTCAGCCACCGGTGCGCAGATTCTGGAGATTGAGTGCCGTGAGCAGCCGCGTAAGCTCGATGAACTGATTCGCGCATACGCTTCCGACCCGGCGATTCAGTCTGCATTGGGCACACTGCGCGCAGCAGCGGCCCAAAGTGGCCCTGTCTTGTTCCTCGGCATGGGAGCATCGTTCTGCTCCGCGATAAGCGGATCTGTGGCGCTGCAAACGAACGGCAGGTTATCGTTCACGGTGGATGCCGGCGAATGGCTGCATTACGGGGGCTCAGTTTGGGATGATGCCGCACTCTCGATTCTGATGACCGCCTCCGGGGAAAGCGCAGAGCTGGTGGAACTGCTCAAGCGCGGAGCGAGGGGGCCGCTGGCGCTGATCTCAAACAATTCTGCGAGCACTTGCTGGAAGCTCGCAGAGAACAAGCTGCCCATCCTGGCAGGGCCAGAATATGGCAACGCGACAAAAACTTATACTAATTCCACAGCCGCCGCAATCATCGCTGCCTTCGAGATGCTGGGCGTCCCATGGCAGGAGGAAGCTGAAGCTGCGGCGGAGATATTCTCCACAAACCTTGACCGCATCTTTGGCATGCGCGGCAGCCTTGAAGAATTCTGCCGCGGCGCGGCCAACACGGAGATGATCGGCAGGGGCGCGGCCTATGGCGGCGCAATCATGAGCGCGCTTTGCATTCGCGAAATGACCGGCCAGCGCGCCGCAGCTCATACCGGCGCCGGCTTTCGCCACGGACCGAACCTCGATGTCGACGCGTCGCATGTGGCCATCATCTTTGCGCTGGGCCGCGCGGCTGACCTGGGAGTCAAGCTTGCCCAGGAGTGCAACCGGCGCGGCGGCAGGGTGGTTCTCATTTCCGCCGAGGACCGCGAACCGGCCGGCCTGATGTTCCCCGTGCGCGTGGATGCGGTAGCCGAGCCGTGGGAGGGAATCACCTCGCTGCTGGTGCCGCAGGCACTCACGCTGGCGATGGTGGAAAGGACTGGCTGCCGCCTGCCTCCGCGTTTTGAATACGGAGCGATGGAGCAATAGCTATCGGTTCGCGAAGAGAAACACTTTGCTTCAGTGCTTTGATCCAAGCCACACGAGCGCATCCTCGAACATCTGATTCTGATGCGCCTCGGAAAAGATTCTGTCGCCGTGCCCCATATTCACGTAGATCATTCTGTACCTGGTATTGGTCCAGGCCACTGGAATATCGCCGCCGGTTAGCGTGTCTTTGAAACCAAGCGGAAAGTTGGACGGATCAAGCGTAAGAAGTACCTTCACATCCTTATTGGCGCGCGGGTTTGGCTGCCAACTGTACCACTCGTTTGCCGGTGAAAGATAATTGGCGGGAAGATGTCGGGTGATCGGGCTCGTTGAATCGTCAACGTGAAGAGTCGCCGGCAAGGGCGGCCAACTGTTTCCGTAGAACACTGCGCCGCCAAGGAACTGGACGAACCACGGCCAATGCGTACTGCTGTCGTTATACGCGGCAAAATGAAATCCGAACCAGCCGCCGCCATGTTCCATGTACTGTTCAAACGCCGCGCGCTGCGGGCCGGTGTGCGCCGAATCGTTGAACCACAAGACGATCTGGACCGACTTGAGGCGCTCGGCGTTGAGATCGTCCCAGTTTGTGGTGGACTCGAATTGAAACCCGTCCTTTTTTGCGGCCTCAGTGAAGAACTTGACGGCCTCCATGGCGAAGTCGACATGGTCGCGTTCGACATTGGTGGAGTAAAACGCGAGCACGTGAAGCGGAGCCTTTTCCGCGTACGAGCGCACAGGCATGGCGGTTAGCGCAAAGATTGCAAATCCGAGGAACAGACGTTCGATCATGGTCGGGCTGCCCAGAGAATGGAGTTGTGAAAGAGCGTTGTGAAGGCACTGTCCTGAAAGAGTTCGCCATGGTGGCCCATGAAAATGTACACATTGCGGGCCTTGACGTGCTCATTGGTCCAGACGACAGGGTGGTCGCCCATCTTGATGTCGCTTGCGGGGGAATAGCTGTTCTCATCGACGCTTGCCAGCACCCGCACGTTGGGCCGCGGCGATTTGTCGTAGGTGTACCACTCCTCATTTTCAGTGGTGAAGTGGCTGGGGAGATTCTTCATCACCGGATGCTCCGGCGCTTCAACATGGACGGTTCCGTTGACGAATGTGGGAATGTATTTTGTGAATCGAATGCCTCCCATGAAATTGGAGAACCACGGCCACATGGGGTATCCGTCAAACTCGCCGAGCAGCGTGGCATGGTGAAAGCCGATCCATCCACCGCGCCCTTCCTCGATATATCGTTGGAAAGCATCCATCGCAGTGGGCGTCCATGCGTACGGGGGAAAATTCAGCTGGATGAAAAGTTTGTATTGGGATAGAAACGCGTCGTCGATTTTGCTGGTGTCTTCGATGTAGTCGACCGTGAATCCGTCGGCGGCTGCCTCGTGCGCCAGCCACGCTTTGGCCGCGTCGACAAAGGGCTTATGAATACCGCCCTTCTCGGCGATCGCGACGACTTTGAACCGCGGCTGCTGGGCTGACGCTCCGGAAATGCAACCAAGCACAATCATGGCCATCGTCAGAAGAAGTACGAGACCAGCGGCGGTACCGCGCTTACCGAACATCGTCCCTCCTGTGTTTCGAGAGATTTTGCGGTGGATCTTATCCATCGGAGATTCAGGCTGCAATGGGCCGGGCATTCGCAGTTGCCCCCTTGCGCAAGCGGACGCCAGTGAGGATACTTAGTAATCAAGGTGAAGTATCTCATGAATCCCTGCTTCCGAACAGTAACTTTGCGCAATTCCTTGCGCGCCGATCTTGCGTTTGGCTTTCTGGCCGGCGCAATCGCCCTGATGGCGCAGCCGGCGGCGGTGAAGGGTCCGCTTGCCGCACCGAGCAGCGGGCTGATCAACCCCCGCGCTGTCGTCTTCAGTCCGGCCACCGGGAAGGTTTATGCGGTGGACACGAGCCACGGCGCGGTTGACATCTACACTGACGCCGGCAAGCAGGTGCATCGCGTGCAGGTTGGGTCGGAGCCTGTGTCCATTGCTGTGAACATTTCAACCGGCACAGTTTACGTGGCCAACGCCGGAGACGGCACCGTGAGCGTTCTCGGTGGCGTGTCCGATGCGGTTGTCGCAACGGTGCCGATTGGCAGCCACCCTTACTCCGTCGCGGCCGATACCGCCACCGGCAAAGTGTTTGTGACGCACACATTCGGCGACCAGGTCAGCATTCTCGATGGCGCAACCAATACAGCCACGGACGTGAAGACCGGCTCGGCTGACCTGATTGCGATCAACTCTCGAACCGGGACTGTTTACCTGCTCGGATACGGTGGCGCGGTCACGGTACTGCATGAGGCAAGCCTGAAATTCAGCGCACGGGCCGTGGGAAGGCATGCCTGGGGCCTGACGCTCGATGAGAGCAGCGGAACGGTCTACGTGACGCGCATCGAGAACGCCGATCTGGCTGCCCTAAGAAGCGATATACCGGAACCCATGATTCTCCACGCGGGCGCGATTCCCTGCGCAATTGCCGTGAATTCCAAGGCACACGTGCTCTACGTGGCCAACTATGGAGAGAACAGCGTTGCCGTCGTCGATGCGACAACCGGCGCAGTAACGGCAACAGTTCCCGTTGGCGATCGTCCGAAAGCGATTGCCTTCGACCCGGTTCTCGACCGCGTCTACGTGGCGAACACCATCGGCGACAGCGTCACCATAATCGACACCAGCAACAATACAGTTCTTGCTACGCTGCCCGCGGGAAAGAGCCCCTATGCCATGGCGGTGGTTCCCGGTTCCAGCAGGCTCTATGTTGCCAACGAGTCTGATCGAGAAGCTTCTACAGTTGTCGATCTCAGCGGCATTCAAAGGCGTATCCAATAGGAGCAATTCGAGGGTGAGAGGTCAAACCGCGGCGAGCTCTCGAACCTGCGAGTCTCGATGCTCGCCCATCGAATGACCACTGAGCGCTCTCAATGATTCTGCCGGTCAATGCGCTTGACGATCTTGAACATGCTGTCGAGGAGATCCTGCTTCTTGCCGTCATAGTCGCCTGATAACTCCCACATGAAGACGCCGCCAAGGTTTCGTACCTCGAGCGCGTAGACAACCTTTCTTGCGGTGGAATCGGGATCATCGTAAGTGATGAAGCCGGGCGCGGGGTCGCCGTGAACCAGATAGGGCGCCATGGCGATGGGGTCAAACGACTGCACCCAACCGTCCTTACCGATCTTCGGCTTGATGTAGGCCGCGTAATCACGGCTTGCTGTCGATTTCTCGCAGTTGCATGGACCATGCAATTCTCCAATTGGAAATTGATATCCATAAAACGCGGTGCCCAGGTTGATTTTCTCAGGCGGCACTCCCAGTTTATTCAGATAGAGGTTCACGGTGTCGTCAATGCTGCCGTCGTGGCCTGGATCGTCGCCGTTGGAAAAGAGCGGAGAATTGTGGCCGGCGTGGTTGGTCCACGGGCCATGAAAGTCATAGGTCATCACGTTGTAGAAATCGAGAATCGGCGTCAGGTGCGCGAAGTCGAATTCGCCCCAATGACCGGGCTCGGACGGAGTGGCCATCGACAACAAGTAGCGGGGCGAGGGAAGCGCGTCGCGCAGAGCCTGCATGAGAAGAACATTGTTGGCTACATCGGTTGGACCCTCGGGCACCTCCCAATCGATGTCAACGCCGTCGTATGAGTATTTGAGGACGAACTGTTTGAGATTCTGCGCAAAACGTGCGCGCGTTTCGCCGGTTGCAGCGGTTTTGCGAAACGGGGCAGCCTCCCCTTGCACGCAGACCAGCACGCGCACTCCGGCCGCATGCGCTCGCGGGATCAGTACGGGCTCGATTGCATGAGGCGAAATCTGAAACGTGCCATCGCCGGCGGTATCAATGACCAACGCAGCATGGATCAGGTGGGTCAACTTCTTGTAGGGGATCTGCTTCGCCGTGTATGCGGGAGTCCTGGTCTGGTCCTGATAGAGGTAATAGGCAACCAGGCGCTTGCGGCTGGCGGAGGATGCGGAGTGTGCCTGTCCGCAGAGCGGGAACGCCGGCGTGAGCAGCACGGGCGCGAGCATCGCAATGGCGAATTTCATTGAAGACTGCACGAGTAGTCTCTGCATCATCGGAGGCCCCACTGTTTCTCACTCTTCATAACAAACTCACAAACTCGGGCTCGGCTGAAACTGCGCGTCCACGTGCCAAGTGCTGGGTGACAGGACGACAAACAACATTGATCAATAGTCCACCATTCAATCACATTCGCAGAGATTCAGCAAAGAAGACTCGCACCCGCCGGCAAGGACGACTCGGCGGCGTGTTCACCCAGAGCCTCACACTGTAACAGGCTATAGACCCCAAGCTGTCCGTGGATTGAGGGCTTCTTGCTGTAGGAGGCGTTAGGCAACGCTGCGGAGAAAGCCGCAATCCCCGGTTGCGCGGGCAAGATGATCGCGATGAGGCTTCCGTCTGGTCGGGTCCGGGGGCCCGCGGCC
>Ga0302157_10002552_pt1 | contig 21076 bp, 18 predicted proteins | sample I_Bog_N3_3_FD_193502 | JGI IMG/M metagenome (GOLD analysis project Ga0302157, IMG submission 193502) | Peat permafrost microbial communities from Stordalen Mire near Abisko, Sweden - I_Bog_N3_3 | ecosystem: Environmental > Terrestrial > Soil > Wetlands > Peat | place: Sweden: Abisko, Stordalen... | reverse complement strand
TCGACGAGGTCGGCTACCTGTCCTACTCCAACCGCCATGCCGACCTGATGTTCGAACTGATCTCGCGACGATACCGCTCCAAGAGCACGCTGGTTACCACCAACCGCTCCTTCTCGGAATGGAAAGAGGTCTTCCCCAATGCCGCCTGCGTCGTGTCGCTGATCGACCGCTTGACCCACTACGCCGAGATCATCGCCATCGACGGCGAATCCTACCGCGTCAAGGAAGCACGCGAACGCAACGAACAGCGCACCCGCCAGCGGCGGGGACGCAAGCCATGAACCCAACTCTGCCGCCATCGCCACCCGCCGGCTCACCCCGTTGGGCAACCACCGTCGTCATCCCCGAAACCTGGACGCCCGAGCAGGCCCTCGCCGTCTTCGAACTGCTCGACGACCTGCGCGAGACGGTGACGGCCCTCTACCTCGACCAGATCCAGGCTCACCTCCGCCAGGAACAGGGCGCCGACAACACCGCCACCGATGGTGACGCAAACGCCCCCATCGGCGACGATCTCACGTTCTGAACCGCCCGGCCGCCGCCGTCGGCCACCGGCGTCCGCTACCTGCGTCGGCGCACCAGCACGCTTCCCTCGCCGCCGCCGGCCACGGTTCAACCCAAGGTCGGCGGCGCTTGCGCATACCCTACCACGTCCGGCTGTTGCCACAACCCCAGCGGCCCGATCGCCGGTGTCACAAGGCCAGATTGCCCAGCCCCGCGCAGGTCAGGACTCAAACCGCTGCGCCCAGATGATCGTCTCGCCTGTCCCCGCCCCCCGGATGCCCAACCCAGCGCCACCACCCCGGATGCCTCCGGCTGGCGCCGCCAGCGCATATACGACTGCCAGCCGAAACGAAACCGCGCCGTCTTTCCGCGGATTTTCGCCACCGGCAACACCGATTGGGCGTCGATGATTGCCAACGTCGGGCTCGCCTCCCGGCCCGCCTTTTCGCGGTCCATCATCACCAGGCGATGGTTGATCTGCTCCTGTGGCCCCCGTCGGACAGCAGGCGCCAGTAATCGTGGCAGATGCTCGACGGCGGCAGGTCCTTGGGCATGGCGCACGACATAGCGAATGCCGTTCATGACCTCGCGCAACTGATGCGCCCCTGGCGAACCGGCAGAAGCGGTTGTAGAACCGCCCACTCCTCGTTCGTCAGGTCACTCGGATATCTTTGACCAGCCGGTCGTAGCGACCGCGATTCTCGGCAGTCCATACCATCGGCACGCCTGTCAGCTGTCCTATACAAACCACCCGATTCTACAATCGGTTCAGTTCGACTTGGAGCCCCTTTCCCAACGGACTCTGAACACGGGAGGCCGACAAGGCCGGCAATTCAGTTTCCGGTCGAAGGATGGCAGTGGCGAGCCCCCGGCCGAGGGGCGCAACACAACAAGCGCCGACGCCCGGCGATCGACGGCCGCACCACCCACCATGCCGGTTACCAGGTGAGCCAGCGCATTCGCAAGCGGATCGAAGAGGTGTCCGGCTGGATGAAGACGGTGGGCTGGCAGCGCAAGACGCGCTACCGCGCGGGCGGAGTCCGTCCAGAACCTGCCCGGCGCCGCAATCTTCGCCCGGCAGGACGGCGGAAAACCCAAAATCCGCCGCCTGAGCAACCTCCCTGGCCATCGAAAGCCAGGAAACAGGCCGATCCCTCGCAGTTTTTCCGCGGCCTGTTAAGCCGCCGCCTCGGTTTCCACCCGCCGCTCGAACCGCTTGCGCTCATGCGGATCCAGGTAGCGCTTGCGCAGGCGGATGGCCGAGGGTGTCACCTCCACCAGCTCGTCGTCCTCGATATAGGCGATCGCCTGTTCCAGCGACATGCGCCGGGGCGGAATGAGCAGCAGCGCCTCATCCTTGCCGGCGGCGCGGATGTTGGTGAGCTTCTTTTCCTTGACCGGGTTCACGTCCAGGTCGTTGTCGCGGGAGTGCTCGCCGAGGATCATGCCCACATAGACCTTGTCGCCCGGATTGACGAACAGGGTGCCGCGTTCCTGCAGGTAGAACAGGGCGTATTGGATGGCCTCGCCGTTTTCGGTGCTGATCAGGCTGCCGTTGCGGCGGCCCTCGATCGGGCCTTTCCAGGGGCCGTAGCCGGCGAACAGCCGGTTCATGACGCCGGTGCCGCGGGTGTCGGTGAGGAATTCACCATGGTAGCCGATCAGGCCGCGGCTGGGCATCCGGAAGGTCAGCCGCACCTTGTGGCCGCCGGAGGGGCGCATGTCCTGCAACTCGCCTTTCCGCAGGCTCATCTTCTCGACGACGATGCCGGTGTAGGGTTCGTCCACGTCGGCCAGCACGTCTTCCATCGGCTCCTCGCGCTCGCCGGTCTCCTCGTTGGTGCGGGTCAGCACGCGCGGGCGGCCGATGGTCAGTTCGAAGCCTTCCCGGCGCATCTGCTCGATCAGCACGCCAAGCTGCAATTCGCCGCGGCCGGCCACCTCGAAGGCCTCGCTCTCGCTGCTTTCGGTGATCCTGATGGCCACGTTGCCTTCGGATTCGCGCAGCAGCCGGTCGCGGATCTGGCGCGAGGTGACTTTCTTGCCTTCGCGTCCGCCCAGCGGGCCGTCGTTGATGCGGAAGGTCATGGCCAGGGTCGGCGGGTCCACCGGGATGGCGAACAACGGCCCGGGGAGGTCGGGGGCGCCGATGGTGTCCGGCACGGTGGCGTCGGTCAGGCCGGCCACGGCGATGATGTCGCCGGCCACCGCCTCCTCCACCGTCACCCGGTCCAGCCCGCGGAACGACATCAGCCGGGTCAGCCGGCCGGTTTCGACCACGCTGCCGTCGGGTCGCAGCACCCGCACCGGCATGTTCAGCCTGGCCCGGCCCTGTTCGACGCGGCCGGTCAGCACCCGGCCCAGATAGTTGTCGTAGTCGAGGATGGAGGCGGTCATGCCGAACGGGGCGTCACGATCCAGCACCGGCGGGTGCACGTGGCGCAGCACCAGGTCGAACAGCGGCGCCAGGCTGGTTCGCTCGTCCTCCAGCTTTTCCACCGCCCAGCCCTGCCGGCCGGACGCATACAGCATGGGGAAATCGAGCTGCTCGTCGGTGGCGCCGAGGGCGGCGAACAGATCGAAGATTTCCTCGTGCACCTCGTCCGGGCGGGCGTCCTGGCGGTCGATTTTGTTCACCACCACGATCGGCTTCAGCCCGCGGGCGAGCGCCTTGCCGACCACGAACTTGGTTTGCGGCAGCACCCCCTCGGCGGCGTCCACCAGCACGAGGGCGCCGTCCACCATGCCCAGGATGCGCTCCACCTCGCCGCCGAAATCGGCGTGGCCTGGGGTATCGACGATGTTGATGCGGGTGTCGTGCCACACCACGCTGGTGCATTTGGCCAGGATGGTGATGCCACGCTCGCGTTCCAGGTCATTGCGGTCCATCGCGCGTTCGGCGACCACCTGATGGTCGCGGAAGGTGCCGGACTGGCGCAGGAGCTGGTCCACCAGGGTGGTCTTGCCGTGGTCGACATGGGCGATGATCGCGATGTTGCGGATGTCCATGGGACGCCTTCGGGGCCTGGGTGGTGGTAACGTGGCAAAAGGCCGCCCCGGAGGTATCCCCGGGAGCGGCCAGTCATGCTATGACGCACATATAGGCTATGCGCCCGGCAATTTCGACTCCTCTGATCGGGCATGCGGGTCGCGTGAGCCGCATGCCCGGGGCGTCACGGCCTCAGTTGCCGCGATTGTTGTCGGGGCCGGCGTCGCTGCCGTTGTCGTCGTGTGATTGGGTGCCGATCGGGGCGGGCTGGGTCGACTCCGTGCCCATGCTGGCCGGGGGTGACATGGCCGGCATGGGGTGCGTGTCGGTTGCGCCGGGCGAAAGCGCCTGCGCCACCAACTGGCGCGCCCCCGTCAGGTCGCCGCCGCCGAGCGCGCGGCGCGCCCCGGCGATGTCGGCGATGCGCGGGCTGTTGTCCGGCCGGTCAGCCGCGGCCGGGTCGGTCGCGCGGTCGAGCAGGCGTGATTCGGCGCGCTCCAGCGCCTCCTCGGCGATGCCGGTCTGGTGCTTCTTCAGCGCCGCCTCGGCGGCGTTTAGAAACTGCTCGGGGCTTGCATTTTCTCCTATCGCCGGCACCGGCAGGCGCGGCGCAATGACGGAGGTGGTGTCGGCCGGGACTATGTTGCTGGCGGTGGCTGAAAACGGCTCGGATTGGCCATGCCAGCCCCCGCCCGACGGTCCCAGTGCCTCGGTGTGCCGGGCGGCGGCGCGCGGCGTCGTGGTGGTGCCTTGCGGGGCCGGCGCCATGGCCGGGGCGGCGGTTTCCGTGGCCGGCGGACCACTGGGAGCCGGCGCCATTGGCGGTGCCTGGGCGTAGGCGCCGCCCGCGGCCAGGCCCAGTACGGCCGCCGACGTGAGAAGTTTCCTGTACATTTGAGCATTCCCCCTTGTTCATGTGCGCCGCGGCGGCCGCGCGTCGGTCAAGCCGCCCGGCTGCCACGCCCAGATGGGCGGCGTGTCCTGGCAGTCCAGGGCAACGCAAGGGCAGTCGACGGCATGTGATGGCGCCGGCTGCGGGCGGTCGCGCCGGGTCCAGGCCGTCAGTGCCGCCGCGTGCCGGGGGGGATCAGTCGCCCAGTGCCGCCAGTTCCCCGCCAAGGTCGCGCAGCGGGCGGGCGCCAAGGTGGGAAATCACCTCGGCGGCGGCGATGCTGCCGAGCCGCCCGCAGGCGGCAAGCGACCGGCCGGCGGTGTAGGCGGCCAGAAAGCCGGCGGCGTAGGCGTCGCCGGCGCCGGTCGTGTCCACCACCGGGGTGGCCACCGCCGCCACCGCCACCTCCTCCGGGCCGCGGAGAATGAGGCTGCCCGCCTCGCTGCGGGTCAGTGCCGCCAGCGCCACGTCCTGGCGCGCCTGCGCCGCCGCCACGTCGAAATTGTCGCGTTCATACAGCGCACAGATCTCGGCCTCGTTGGCGAACAGGATGTCGACATGGCCGGCCACCAATTCGCGGAAGGCGGCGCGGTGGCGGTCGACGCAGAACGCATCCGACAATGACAGCGCCACCTCGCGCCCGGCCGCGTGCGCCGCCGCCGCCGCTCGCCGGAAGGCCGCCTGTGCCGCCGGCGGGTCGAACAGATAGCCTTCCAGGTAGGTCACCAGGGCGTTGGCGACCAGCCGCTCGTCCACTTCGTCCGGGCCGAAGGCCACGCAGGCGCCAAGATAGGTGTTCATGGTGCGCTGACCGTCCTGGGTCACCGCGATCAGGCAGCGTGCCGTGGGGGCGCCGCCGGTGAGCGGCGGGGTGGGGAAATGCACCCCCGCGGCGCCGATGTCGTGGCGGAACACCCCGCCGAGCTGGTCGTCGGCCACGCGGCCCAGGAAGGCCACCCGGGCGCCGAGCGCGGCGGCCACCGCGCAGCTGTTGGCCACCGAACCACCGCTGCTCTCCTGGCCCGCCGGCAGGTCGTCGTACAGGCGTTCGGCGGTGGTGGCGTCGATCAGCGCCATCGCCCCCTTGCGCATGTCATGGCGGCTCAGGAACGCCTCATGCACCGGCGCCACCACATCGACGATCGCGTTGCCGATGCCCAGTATGTCGAAGGCGGGGCGGTCGGAGGCGGGCCGGTCGGAGGCGGAATTGTCGAGGTGGGGCTTGGCGGCCGGGGGGGTCATGTGCTGCATCTCCTGCGATGCCCGCCCGCCTAACATTCAGCCCGTGCCCCAGCAACCCCGACTGGGCAGCCCTGACCGGGCAGCCCGCTTCCAGGAGCCGCCGATGCCGATGCTGTCACCGCTGATCCGCGCGCTGGCCCAACTCGACGACCCGTTATTCGTGGGGGTGGTGCTGCGCAGCGTGGCCTGGTCGCTGGGCGGTTTCCTGTCGCTGGCGGCGCTGCTGTCCTGGGGCCTGCACGCGGCGGCGCAGACCTGGGTGCACAACCAGTCCGCCGCCGGCTGGCTGGGCTGGCTCGGCTATGTCGCCGGCCCGGTCGGGGCGGCGCTGCTGGCGCTGGTGCTGTTCCTGCCGGTGGCGGCGGTCATCGCCACGCTGTTCATCGACCGGGTGGCCGATGCGGTGGAGCGGCGCTGGTACCCCGGCACGCCGCCGGTGGCGCCGGCGCCGCTGCTGGACCAGTTGTGGGACGGGCTGGACCTCGGCGTGAAGGTGCTGGCCATGCAGCTGCTCGCTTTGCTGCTGTCGCTGCTGATGCCCGGTGTCGGCGTGGCGCTGGGCTGGCTGGTCGCCGCCTGGGCGATCGGGCGCGGCCTGTTCGTGGCCGTGGCGATGCGGCGCATGGGCCGGCGTGACGCGCTGCTGCTCTGCCGGCATCGCCTGCCTTCGGTGCTGGCGCAGGGCGGCTGGATGGCGGCGCTGGGCCTGATGCCGCTGCTGAACCTGCTGGCGCCGGTGCTGGGCACGGCGGCGCTGGTGCATGTGCTGCACGCGCCCGAGCCGCCCAGGCGTCCACCGCACTGACCCGGCCGGTTCGCTGACCCGACCGGGTCGTTGCCCCACCCATTTTATCGGGCCCGGCGGGTTGTTCGCGCGCCGGGCGGATGTTAGGCCACCGCCACGTGTTGCCATCCAAGGAAACGGAGTCCCCGTGTTCAAGCGCCGCAAGTCCGAAGATTCACCGGCCAGCGAGCCGAACCTGAACGCCCCGTCAGGCGGCCAGGGCGAGGCCCTGCTGTCCGGATTCGCCGGTCGCGGCGACATCGCGGGCGCTGCGTCCCGTTCTGCCGATTCCGGTCTGGGCGTGCCCCCGTTCCGTCCTGCCCCTCCGAAGGATTCTCTCCACATGAGCCGTCCGCCGTTCGCCGCCACCCCTGCCCCCGGCCCCGCCGGCGCGCCGCCCGCGACCGGCGCCGCCTCCGGGCCGCGCCCGGGGATGGCGTCGCCGCGTCCGCCGGTTCGCGAGCCGGCCGAGCGCCGCACGCTGGTGGTGGGCCGCGGCATTTCCGTCCAGGGCACGGTGCAGGAGGCCGAGCGCCTGGTGGTCGAAGGCACCGTCGAGGCCACCCTGATCCACGCCACCGAGCTGTCGGTATCGCAGGGTGGCACGTTCAAGGGCGAGGTCGAGGTGGAGGACGCCGAGGTGGCCGGCACCATCGACGGCACGCTGACGGCGCGCGGCAATTTGATCGTGCGGGCCACCGGCCGCCTGCTCGGCATCGCCCGCTGCCGCCGCCTTCAGGTCGAGGATGGCGGCCAGATCAGCGGCCGGATCGAGATGATCACCGAGCCGGCGCGCACCGCCGTGCCGGCCGAGCAGGACTGAGAGTTTGTCAATGAATGCCCGCTACGCTTGAATCTGGCCAGAAAAGCTCAACGATATCAGCGGGCGTTCATTTGCAAGTTCGATTGCTTCACAAACCCTGATCGCGCCGCTCATCCCAGCACGGCCTCGATCTCGGCCAGCAGGCCCCGCAGTTCCTGCGCGGCGGTGGAGCGCGGCTCGCTTTCGGTGATGCCGAGCCCCTGCGCGAAGGCGCCGGCGAAGCCGGTGCGGTTGCCCAGCACGGTGGCCAGCACCGGATAGCCGTGGCGGGCGATTTCCGCCTCCATGCCGGCGCGCAGCTTGCCGCTGGCGGGCGCGCGGTTCAGCACCAGCCGCACCTTGCGCCGCTCGTCGGCGGCGAGTTTCAGCGTGCCCTCGGCGGCCCACAGGTCGGGCGGACTCGGCTGCACCGGCACCAGCACCAGATCGGCCCCGCGCACCGCCACCCGCGCGTCGGTGTCGATCTGCGGCGGGCTGTCCACGATCAGCACATCGTAACGGCTGCGCATGCGGTCCAACTCGTTGCCCAGCCGCCAGCCCGACAGTTCGCTGAAGCCGATCTGCACCGGCGCGGGGTGGCGCCCGCCGCGCAGCACATGCCAGCGCGCCAGGCTGCGCTGCGGATCGATGTCCACCAGCGCCACCCGTTTCACCTCGGCCAGCGCCGCCGCCAGGTTGGCGGCCAGCGTCGTCTTGCCGGCGCCACCCTTCTGCTGGGCGACCGTGATGACCACCGCCATGCCATGTGACTCCGCTGCACCGGGGCAACATACGCTGCGGCAAGTGTCAGGTCATGCGGCGCAGCGTGTCGTCCTTCAGGATGAAATGGTGCGCGAGCGCCGCGGCGACGTGCAGACCGATCAGGGTGAGCACGATGATCTGCATGGCGTCGCCGTGCAGCGCGCGGGCGGCGTGGTAGAGAAAGGGGTTGTCGCCGAACGGCGAGGGGATGGCGGCGCCGAAGAAATCGGTGACGCGGTTGCGCGCGGCCATGCGCACGAAGCCGGCGACCGGCACCAGCAGCGTCACCACCAGCAGCACCCGGTGCATGGCGAGTCGGAGCAACCCGGCGAAAGGCGATTCCGCGACCTCGGGGGAAGGCGTGCGGATGAGCAGCCGCAGCACGGTAAGCCCGAACACCAGCAGGCCGCACGAGGTGTGCGCACTGGTCCAGAAGGCGCGCTCGGGCGTGTTGGGCTCGGTCAGTCCGCGGCACCAGATGGTGATGAACATCGCCGCCATCAGCAGCGCGACGCTCCAGTGAAAGAACCTGCCGGTCAGGGCGTACCGGGTGGGCGGCGCGGTCATGGCAGTGATGCTGGCCATCTTTTCGGTTTTCCTGGACGATCGGGGAACAATCGGTTACGATTGCAGCGGTTTGTCGTCAACCCATCCCGTTCACCCGATACGGCATCCATCGTCATGCCCCTCCCGTCCGCCGGCCCGATCCGGCAAGCCGCGCCCAGGCTGGAACTGCTGACGCCGGCTGAAACGGCGGCGGCCGACCGCGCGGCGGCGTCGCTGGGGTGGCCGGTGGCGGCGCTGATGGAAAATGCCGGGCGCGCCGTGGCGCGGGCGATACGGGCGTGCCTGCGGCCCTGCCACACGCTGGTGCTGTGCGGTCCGGGCAACAACGGCGGCGATGGCTATGTGGCCGCGCGTCATCTGGCTGCCGCCGGCTGGCCGGTATCGGTGGCAGCCCTGGCGCCGCCGCGGGGCGACGCCATCGCGGCGGCTTCACGCTGGGGTGGCCCGGTGGCGCCGTTCACCGCCGATTCGGTGGCCCGGGCCGGCCTCGTGGTCGATGCGGTGTTCGGCGCCGGGCTGGCGCGCGACCTCGACCCCGGCGTCGCCGATGTGCTGCGGACCGCGCGCCGGCTGGTGGCGGTGGACGTACCCAGCGGGCTGGACGGCGCCACCGGCGCGGTATGCGGTTTTGCCCCGCGGGCGTGGCTGACCGTGACATTCTTCCGCCGCAAGCCGGGCCATCTGCTGCTGCCCGGCCGCATTTTGTGCGGCGAGACCGTGCTGGCCGATATCGGCATGCCGGATGCGGCGCTGCCCGACGGAATATCAACCTTCCACAACCATCCGGCGCTGTGGGCGCTGCCGGTGCCGGACGTGGCCGACCACAAATACAGCCGCGGCCACGTGACCGTGCTGGGCGGCGCCGCCATGACCGGGGCGGCGCGGCTGGCTGCCGCTTCGTCGCGGCGGGCCGGCGCCGGCATGGTCACCATCGCCGCCGCGACCGCCGGCGCGGCGGCGATCTACCGCGCCGGGGCGCCGGGCGTGATCGTGGATGAACGGGGGATTGCGGTGCTGCTGCTGGATGCGCGCCGGACCGTCTGGGTGTGCGGCCCCGGCCTGGGGGTTGCCGCCGCGGCGGCCACGCTGCCGCCGCTGCTGGCGGCCGGGCGGCGGGTGGTGGTGGACGCCGACGCGCTGACCGCCTGCGCCGCCGCGCCGGAACGCCTGCGCGGGGCGGCGGTGCTGACCCCGCATGCCGGCGAGTTCGCCCGGGTGTTCGGGCCGGCCGGCACCGACCGGCTGGCGGCGGTGCGGTCGGCCGCGGCGGAAACCGGGGCGGTGGTGCTGCTGAAGGGGGCCGACACCATCATCGCCTCCCCCGACGGGCGGGCGGCGATCAACGACTCGGCGCCGCCCTGGCTTGCCACCGCCGGTGCCGGCGACGTGCTGGCCGGGCTGATCGCCGGGTTGCTGGCGCAGGGGATGCCCGCCTGGGAGGCCGCCTGCGCCGCCGCCTGGCTGCACGGCACCGCCGCCACCCGTGCCGGCGAGGGCCTGATCGCCGAGGACCTGCCTGCGCGGCTGCCGGAGGCGGCAAGCGAGGCGATGCGCATCCGAAGCCTCTGACCTGTCGCGGTGGCGGGTGAGCCCTGAGAATCGAGGACGCCTGCGAACCGCCGAGAAGGGCGGCGCGTGACCACACGAGGGGGAACGGCGATGTCGAGTGATCCTCAGTGCGTCGTTGCGGTGGCCGGGTGCCGCCGCGGAACATGCGCCTGTTGGTTCGCCGTCGCCGGGCCTGACGGGGACTGCGGCCCGCACGGGCTTCCGGTGACATGCAACAGCGGGGCCGACTGCACTGATTGGGAGCCGCCCGCACGGAAAGAAAAGGAGGATAACGATGCCGAGTGAAGCTGAAATCGAAGCCGCAGCGCGGGCACTGTGCATTGCCATTGAATTTGATCCAGACGAATCGCGGACATTCGGCGTCCCGCACTGGACAACATTTATCGACCACGCCTGCGCTGCCCTCACCGCCGCCGAGGCGGCGCGCGGGGACGCGGCAGGATACATCGACCAACCCCCACGCGCTGTTGACCTGGCCTCAATCGAGGCGGCGGCGCGTGCCTGCAAGCGCCTCGGCGACAGTTTCGCAGAACGCAAGATGGCGCTGGCGGCCGGCGCCGCCCGCCGGTGTGAACAGGACATGCTGGAACTCCTGCTCCGCGTCGTCCCACCCAAGGAAACCCCCGATGCCTGACCTTGCCCCCATTGCTCGCGCGCAGCCGTGGGAACTCGCCAAACAGTCAGCGGGCGCTCATTGACAAGGTCGGTTGCTTGGCAGGCTTTGCGGGGGAGCGCGGGCGATGTGGCGGCGGGTGCTGGCGCTGATACTCAAGGAACTCTCCTCCCTGTGGAAGGACCCCAAGACGCGCGCCGTGCTGCTGGTGCCGCCGTTGGTGCAGGTGTTCATTTTTTCCTACGCGGCGACGTTCGATGTGCATGACGTGCCGCTCGCCGTCTGGAACGAGGACAACGGCGCCATATCGGCCGAACTGGTGCGGCGCTTCGCCGGCTCGCCCGCCTTCCATGTGGCGGCGGTGCCGGATCATCCCGCCGCCGCCGCTTCCCTGCTGGACGCCAGGGATGTGGTCGCGGTGCTGCACGTGCCGCAGGATTTTTCCGCCCGCGTGCTGGCCGGCCGGGCGGCGAGCGTGCAATTGCTGCTCGATGCGCGCCGGTCGAACACGGCGTTGATGGTGAACGCCTATGCGTCGGCGATCGTGCAGGGCTTCGCGCTCGAATATCAATCCGTGCACGTGCCGCCGCTGGCGCTGGAGGTGCGCGACTGGTTCAACCCGACGCTCGATCCGCTTTGGTTCATCCTGCCCGGGCTGGTGGCGGTGCTGTCGCTGCTGATGGCGATGCTGGTCTCGGCGCTGTCGCTGGCGCGCGAACGCGAGCTGGGCACCTTCGAGCAACTGCTGGTCACGCCGCTGCGCCCGCTGGAGATCATGACCGGCAAGGCGGTGCCGGCGGTGCTGGTGGGCATGCTGGAAGCGCATGTCGTCATTGCCGCGGCGCTGCTGTGGTTCGGGCTGCCCTTCGTCGGCAACCTGCTGCTGCTGGAGGCCGCGCTGCTGGTGTACATGCTGGCCGGGGTGGGGGTGGGGTTGGCCATTTCCTCGTTCGCCCGCACCCAGCAGCAGGCCATTCTGGGCGTGTTCGTCTATGCCTCGCCGGCGATCGTGCTGTCCGGCTTCGCCGCCCCGGTGGAGAACATGCCGGCGGCGGTGGAGTGGCTGAGCCGGATGGACCCGGTGCGCTGGATGCTGGTGGTGGCGCGCGGGGTGTTCCTGCAGGATATTCCGGCGGCGGTGGCCGTGCAGGCGATCTGGCCGATGGCGGCGATCGCGGTACTGCTGCTGGCGGGCGCGACCATCAGCGTGCGGCGGGCGCTGGGATGAAGGAAGGCCAGGGCGCGCGTGGCCCTGGCCCTGGTTTTCACCCCGTCACGTGCGGCGCCAGCGCCGCCTGCAATGCCTGCTCCTTGGCGTGGTCGAACGAGGTACTCACCACGGTGCCGCCCACGCCCTGCAACTCGGCCAGAACCTTGTCCGTTGTCATCTTGCGGATGAGCAGGAACAGTCCGGCCTGACCAGGCTGCAACGCCTGCGCCGCCTCCTTCATCTTGTCGTCATTGATGCCCACATCGGTCAGCGCCCCGCCCACCGCGCCGGAGGCGGCGCCGATGGCCGCGCCGGCGATCGGCGCCAGGAACAGAAAACCGATCAGCAACCCCCAGAACGCCCCGTTCGCCGCCCCGGCGGCGGTGGTGTTCAGCAACTGGTTCAGCTTCACCCGGCCTTTGTCGTCCTTGGTGGCGATCACCGCGTCGCCGATCTCGATCAGGTAATCCTGCTGCAACGCGAGGATCTTGGCACGGACTTCCTCGGCCTTCTCCTCGGATGGGAAGGCAATGAAAACCAGGTCGCTCATGTCGGATAACTCCTTGTGGCAGGCGTTATGGCAGGGGGGCCGTCCTGTGGCAGGCCGCGGCCCGGCCGGCTATTCAGATTCGGCATCGCCCGGCCCGGACCCGCGGATACGGGGGCTTTCCGCCCCCGCCCCGGCCGGTCACACTCCGCCGATGGAACTCTGGATTCCCGTGACCGTCCTTGCCGCGTTGTTACAGACCTGGCGGACGGCGATGCAGCAGAAGCTGCGCGACAAGCTGTCGGTGAATGCGGCCGGTTTCGTACGTTACTTGTACGCCCTGCCGACCGGCGCGCTGCTGGTGGCGGCATTCCACCTTCCCGCCGGCGCTGCCCTGCCCACGCCCAATGCGCTTTTCCTGCTGATGTGCGCGCTGGGCGGGCTGCTGCAGATTTTCGGCACCAACCTGCTGATCATGGCGTTCGGCTTCCGCAGCTTCGCCGTCGGCACCGCCTACGCCAAGACCGAGGCGGTGCAGGGCGCCATCCTCGCCTTTTTCCTGCTGCACGAGGCGCTGACGCCGCTTGCCGTGTTCGGCATCGGCGTGGGGGTGATGGGGGTGCTGGTGCTGTCCCTGGCCGGGCGCGGGTTGCGCGCCCATGAAATGCTGCGCGCCACGTTTCAGCCGGCGGCGCTGTGCGGCCTGGGGGCCGGGGCGGCGTTCGCGCTGACCGGCATCTGCATCAAGGAGGCCAACCGCGCGCTCGGCGCCGGGGGGGCGGTGGACGCCATCGTGCGCCAGGCCGTGGTCGTTCTGCTGGTGACCAACCTGCTGCAAACCCTGATGCAGGGCAGCTACCTGGCGCTGCGCGAACCCGACCAGTTGCGCGCCGCCTTCCGCTCCTGGCGCAGTTCGGCCTGGGTGGGCACGCTCTCGGCCTGCGGCTCGGCCTGCTGGTTCACCGGCTTTGCCCTGGCGCCGGTGGCGCTGGTGCGCTCGCTCGGGCAGGTCGAAATGGTGTTCACGTTATTGTTTTCCCGGTTCTACCTGAAGGAGACGCTGCGCCGCGCCGACGTGATCGGGCTGGCGCTGGTGGTTGCGGGGGTGGTGCTGATTCTGCGCGGGCGGTAGCGCGTGACCGTCCGGCGCACCATATGGGCGTCGGTGAACAACGAAAGGAAACTATCCGATGAGCGACATTGTCGGCAGTGATCCCTGGCTCGACCGCCGGGCGGCCCTGGCGCGCAACTGGTGGGCGCTGGTCATCCGCGGGGCCATCGCGGTGGCCTTCGGACTGGCGGCGCTGACGCTTCCCTCGGTGGTGGCCGCCACCCTGGTGCTGGTGTTCGGTGCCTACGCGCTGGTGGACGGCATTTTCGCCATCATCGCCTCGCTGCGCGCCGCGGCCGCCCACGAGCGCTGGGGGCTGCTGTTGCTGGAGGGGGTGATCGGCATCGCGGCCGGCGCCGGCGCGTGGGCGTTTCCGGGGCTGGCCATCGTGCTGTTCATTACTTTGCTGGCGGTCTGGGGCGTGGTCACCGGCTTGTTGTTGCTGTTTGCCGCCTTCCAGTTGGATACCGGGCACGGCAACTGGCTGATGGGGATCGGCGGGCTGGTCTCGATCGTTTGGGGCGTGCTGCTGTGGAGTTGGCCGATCGCCGGCGCGGTGGTGCTGACGATATGGTTTGGCGCCTATGCGTTGATCTTCGGCATCGCCTTGATCGCGCTCGGCCTGCGGCTGCGCGCGCGGCATCGGGCTGCCTGACGGCAGGGCCGGGGGGCGGGCGGATCGTCAGCGGGAGATCAGATCCGCCAGGGAAAGACGCGCCGAACGGCAGGCGGTGTGGTCGGATCGGGGCTCGCCGATCCGGCCGACGAACAGAAGCTGTTCGGCGTCCGTCCCGAGCGCCGCCCGGAACGACAGCGCCAGTTTTTCGGCCTTGCGCCGCAATGCCGGGTCCTGGGCGAAGGTCACCGGGATGTCGTTGCGCTGGGACAGGGCGAGCGCTGCCAGGCTCGGCTGCATGGCAAGTCCGAGCCGGGTGGCGGCGAGCCAGAAACGTTGAATGTCGCCGCCGGCCTGTAGCAGCCACGGTATGCGTCCGCTGTCCCCGGCGGGCGGCGCGGCCGGCCGGATCGTGAAGAACGCGGCGCTGAGCAGACCGGGAAGGTAGTCCATTTCCAGCGCCGCCAGCGTGGTGGCGCCGATGTGGTTGAGCAGGCGCGTGCGTTTCCAGCGGCGCAGCGCCCAGCGCATGACGCGCAACGTCAACCGGTCAAGCCCGACCGCGCCTGCCGGTATGCCAGTGCTGCTCAGCTTGTGTTCCCAGTCGATGATGCGCTGGTGAACGGGGAAAGCCGCCGCGGCGCGCAGCCGGATGTCGGTCGCCACACCACCCAGACGGACAAATTTCCACCGTTCGGCCGGCGTTTCGTGCCATGTCACCGCCAGCCGCTCGCCCAGCGCCGAGCCGAGCGCCGCCTTTTCGGCCTCGGTCAGCGGGCGCAACCGGTAGGGAAAGCGATCGACCGAGCGCAAGGTCAGATACGATCCAAGCGGATCGGCCGGCAAATCCGCTTGTGGGGTGAATTGCACCTCGATCCGGTGGCCGCCATCCTCGCCCAGATAGGTCCAGGCGGTTCGGCGCTTCCAGAGCGTGGCGGCCACGCGCAGGGTTTCCAGCAGGGCGCCGCCGGCAATGAATGTCGGCTCGCCGGCGCGGTATTCATAGAAGGCCGATCGGTCGTGGCCTGGCAGCCGCACGATCACCCGTTCGGCGTCCATGATGTCGAAGCGCCATGGCTGGATGTTGTCGCTGCTGGGCGCCCAGCGCGCCAGATTCAGGATTTCCTCGACCGGGCTGCGGGCGGCCGCCGCCGGCGGTGGCTGTGCCTTGGAGTGTCGTGCCATGTCGGCGTAAACGCGCCGCGCGATCGCCAGCTTCACCCGCTGCCAGGGGCCGGCGACGCCGAAAGGCAGGCGGCTGATGGCCAGCCGTCCGCGGTAGGCGTCGAAATGATAATGGTACGGGGCCGGCCGGGGATCGCCGCGCCGCAGCAGCAGTTTCACTGCGGTGGCGGCGACCACGCCGGCGCAAAGTTCGCACCCCGCGGCGGTTGAAGGGCCACGCTTGCCGGCCAGGTCGGTGCGCGCGGGATCGACCAGGTAGGGCCGGTGCAACCCGCGCGGCACCAATCCGACCAGGAAGCGAAGATACTGCTCGGCTTCCGGCTGGCCTTCCAGGCGGAAATACTGCTCGAAGGTCATGCCGCCGGGCAGGAACACCAGATACCCGGTTCCCATGCCGATCGGCCCGGCGGTCATGGCCGGAATACCCCGTTCGGCGCAACGGGCGAATACAAGCCGGCGGATGTCGATGGCGAAGAAGTCGAAGCCATCGACGAACAGGTCCACGCCGTCGAGGAAGGCATCGACGTTGTCAGGGCTTACGCCGGTGGGGAATTCGGCAATTCGCAACTCCGGGTTGATACCCAGGGCCAGTTTGGCCATGACCTCGACCTTCGGGAGCCCGACGCTGCCCATCGTTGCCCCGGCCTGGCGATTGAAGTTCGCCAGGTCGAAGCGGTCGAAATCGGCGATGTGGAATGCCCCGATGCCAAGCCGCGTCAGGGTCAGCAGATGAACCCCGCCGACGCCGCCCATGCCGGCGATCGCCACACGCTTGCCGCGCAACGCCAGTTGCTCGGCTTCGGTGAGCCAGCCAAGGTTGCGCGAAAACGCGACGTCATAGATAAATGGCGACGGGGCTGGCATGGCGGATGGGCCTCGGCGGGTATTTTTGCACGCACGATGCGGCCACATGTCGACCACACTGGCCGGTGCCGCAAGCCAAACCTAGCCCGAACTGTTTAATATCGTGTTGCGGTGCGGGCAAGGGTGGGCCGGCCGTTCGTGGCCTGGTCGGCAAAACAAAAGCGGCGCGCCGAAGCGCGCCGCTTGCTCTCGGTCGATGGAAAACCGGCCGTCAGATGTCGGTCTTGCGGGAACCCCGGATCAGACCGAGGCCGAGCAGGCCGGTGCCCAGCAGTGCCAGGGACATCGGCTCCGGCACGAGGAAGGTGACGTTGCCGCCGCCGAAAGTGCCGGCGGCCTGGCCGATCGTGACCGTCTCGGCATACCCGGCCAAGGCCTTGCTGCCGGTGTAGAACTTGGCCACCGACGTCGTGTTGGTGAACACGGCATCCGTCACCAGAGAGGTCGCATCCGTCGGGTTCACAAAGAAAATCGCGGCTTCCGCGTTCGTGGCGGGGATGAACGGAAGAATCACCGACGCCGTGGGAACCGCCTGGTAGATCGACACCGAAGAGGATTTCGGAGCACCGCTGTAGCCGGCCAGGGTGTAGTCGTTGGCCGTATTGGTCAGGCTGACCTGGTTGGTTGCCGAAAACTTGATCTTGTCGTCCAGTTTGTGGTCGGCCAGCAGCGAGTAGGTCACGCTGCTGATCGTGCCGACCAGCGGGACAGTTGCCCCGATCGGATTGGAGACGCTGTAATTGGTGATCTTGCCCGTCAGGTTGATCTCATAATAAAGGCCCGAAACCGACACCGACCCCAGTGTCGTGACTTGCAGGATGGAGGTTTCGATGAAAGTGCCATCCGCCTTGATGTTGATGGTGGCGTAGTCCTTGATGCTGATGTCGGACGCCGTGACCGAGCTGGGGTTGATCACAGGCGGGCTGACGCTCAGGTCAACCGCGTTCAACCCGACCCCGACCGGATTCCAGGTGAAGGGGAGCACGCCAGCCGAAGCCGACGCATGGAAGGCTGCGGTCAACGCCAGGGTTACCGACGCCACTTTGACGCAATTCCAGGAGACACGACTCATGACACCCACCTCGGGACCCTTGTTGTTGACATGGCGCTGTTCACCGAACCGAAACATCCAAACGCACTCCTTACCAATCGTAATCTACACGGGTTACACCGATAGGCACAAGCATGCTCGAGCCGCCTCGGCGTAGCCTTCGCCCCGTGCCTGCAAGCGGCCCGGTGGCTGTCGGCGCGCCACCGCGCACGATATCCCCATGGCAGCTGCGGCACGGAGCGCCTGCTCAAGTGTAAACGTTAGCGAAAATCATGCCACAGAAAATACTGATTGGAATCAATGTACCGATCGAGGCTCATCGGGCAGACTGTAAAGAATTCCGACAGATTCGCCGTTTGCTCCCCTCGATTCCGATTTTGCCGGCCCGTCACAGGCCTGAAATGCCAATTTTGCCAGCGTTTTCAGGGCACCGACCTGTCCGGCCCCAGGCAAGGCGCGTCTCGTCCGGCCGACGGCTGTAAAGAATCCTGACAGATTCCGTGCCTGCCCCTGATCGCCCGCATTCCATTGGGCGGGGCCGAGGCCGGAAATGCCAATTTTGTCAGCAATTCCCCGGCTGTGATCCATCCGGCCGCGGCAAGGCAGACAACGTCCGGTCGGCGAATGTAAAGAATCCCGACAGATTCCGGACCCCCGCCCGGCCGCCGCCCGCCCGCCGATGGTAAAGAGTACTGACGGGTCCGGCGCTCACCCCCATCGGACATCGCCCGATCCCGAGTTTGCTCGCGCCAGCCCGCGCGGGTTGCATAACAGACCCGCTCGCTTTCTGGGGCTTTGGACCGTATGAGCGGAGCGCCCGCACAGCAGGCACCGCACCGCCCGCATAGTTGCAGATGTGGATTTTCGGCTGGGGAACCGGCGCGCCGCCTGTGTCCTGATCCCCGGCCGTCGGTCAGCGTCCGTCGGTCACCCCTGGCGAAACCGCCACGCGAGAGGAGTGATGGCCTGGAACGCACCATCAGGCGCTTCCTGCCGACCGTGACGCGGGGCGGCTGGCGTTGCTTGCGCCGGTTGCTGGGAATGCGGGCGATGACTGTCGCCGAAGCCGGGTTTGTCTCGCCGGGCTGAAAGGTCGTTGTCGCTTCAACCCGCGCCCGGAATTGCGGTATTCAACGGCGGCATCCGTGACCGGTGGAATCAGGCCGCCGACCCATCGCCGAGGTGGCGCTCCCGCCCCGAAACGACCTGGGTCAACGACCTGTAAGCCTCGGACACCGCCGTGAAGTGGACCTCGCCGCCTCCACCTGAAATGGTAACCTGGTCAGTTGTTTGCCAGTTACCGGTCGCTTCGCAGGGTCGTTTTCCAGCTGCGCGTGCGCGGATCGATCGTTCCGCCCGATCAGCACATGGGTGCAGGGAACCAGCGTGCCTACGCGACAAGCCGCTCGCGCAGGGGCTCGTGACAAAGCGTTCCGCCCAAAGTGATGTAGTTCCAGACATCCGGTTGTTCAGAGCGAATTCGGTCGAGAACCGTGCCGATATGGCCGAATGCGGGCTGCCGCATGCCATGATACTCAACCAGAGGGCCAAGAGGTACGAAGTGAATCGCATTCATCTGAAGCAGCCGAAGCAGGATCGGCTCCATGACCGCACACCAGTGTGTCAGGCCCATCTCGGCGCTCAAGCGAACAATGCCCTGCATAAGGCCAAGCCGGACCTTGTTGCTGGCATGGCAGCCGAGCCGCCGCTCCTTCGATACGGCGAAGCGGGATATCTCGCCGGTGCTGTGATCGGGCAGCTTGTTCAACAGGCTTGGCGGGCAGACACCTGTCATCGGGAAACGATCCCGGCCGTTGGCATTCGATGGGGGAACAATACGCACCGTTCCAATGGCCTGACCACTCTCGCGGTGGATGAGCAGGACGTGCCCTGATTGCCTGTCGAAGCGGTCGGTTTCTTCGCCATCGTCTCCTGGAAGGAAATCCCTCTCCAGGCAATACACCTGATACCGAAGTCGAAAGCACTCTCTTAGCAGTTCAGGCGTGTCCGCTATAACAACACTGCACTCATCTTCCGCTCCGGCAACCTGCCTGCGAAGCGCCAAACTTTTCATAGCCGAGGGTCTCCGTGCATTTGATAACAGTCGTTACATTTGCGCCGGTTGCGCTGACTTGGCTGGCCCTGTTAGCCATCCCGTGAACCTATATCGCATCACATTAGTTCACGAAACCGTTAACGCGGGTTGAATGCCTGGCGCGGCCCCACCAAGCGAAAGCCAACCATCCGGGCGGACCGCCGCCCACGCGCGATCAAGGTCTGGGCAGAAAGCGGATAACATCGCGACAAAGGCCTCGCCGGCGTCGAGAAAACCGATCCGATCACCGAAGCTCCTCCGCCCGATTTCCAGAGTTGGAATTTACCGGCTTCATTTTGGAGCCCTATCATAACCGACTGTTAAGCGCCAAAAACTTTTTTTGAAAACACAGTTGCATCCGAGAAAAATCCGTCGGCGCGCCGCCTTCCAGGCACCGCGGCGCAGCATAAGAATCCGGTGAATCAATCATGAACACGAGGCCACGGCGCCCATTTCATGAGCGCTGGTCCTTTTCCGACAAAAAAATAATACAATTGTACTCGTTCCGAGGCGACAACTTGGGGCAACGTCTCTTGCCCGCGTGAATGCCGGCTCCGGCAACGAATCAGGTTCCAGGGGCGCGCGCGGCCGTCTCCCGGCATTGTGCCCGGGCGGGACCGGTGCCGCGGCGTTAGGCCAGCATCGCCGCGATCGCCACCGGGTCCACCGCCTCGATGCGGTCCGGCGTCCATTTCGGCTGCCGATCCTTGTCCACCACCATGGCGCGTACGCCCTCGGCGAAGTCGGGATGGCGGGTCACCTGGCGGGTCAGCGCCAGTTCGGCCGCCAGCGCGTCGCGCAGCGACAGCCCGGCTCCCCGGCGCACCGCCGCGAACGACCACATCACCGACGAAGGCGACATCGTCCGCAGCGTCGCCAACGTCTCACGCGCCCAGTCGGTGGCTTCGTTCTCCAGCCGCGAAATCACCTCCGGCACACTGTCGGCGCCAAAGCAGCGGTCGATGGCCGCGCGCTGCGGCGCCAGCGAGAAGGGCGGCAGGCTGCGCGCGTGCACCGCCACCGCCGTCACGCCGTCGCCAGCGAGGTCGGCGCGCAGGGCCGGCAGATCGGCGTGCGGCACGAAATGGGTGGCAATGCCGGCATGCACCGCGTCCGCGCCCTGCACCCGCGCGCCGGTCAGGGCCAGATACAGGCCGAGCGCGCCGGGCAGGCGCGGCAGCATGAAAGTGGCGCCAACGTCGGGGAACATCGCGATCGCGGTTTCCGGCATGGCGAACAGCCCGGCCTCGGAGGTCACCCGGATCTGGCCGTGCACGGAAACGCCGATGCCCCCACCCATGCAAATCCCGTCAACCAGCGCGACATAGGGCTTGGGGTATTCGTCGATGGTGGCGTTGAGCGCGTATTCCTCGCGGAAGAACGTCTCCACCGCGTCGGTCTCGCCGGCCAGCGCGTGGCTGCGCACGGCGCGGATGTCGCCGCCGGCGCAGAAAGCGCGTCCGCCGGCGCCCTCGATCACCACCGAATGCACCGACGGGTCGTCGCGCCAGAGGTCGAGCGCGGCCTGCATGGCGCGGATCATGGTCAGGTCAAGCGCATTCAGCGCCTTGGCCCGGTTCAGAAGGATATGGCCGATCCGGCCGTCCCGGCTGGCAACCACGCTGGTTTCGGTCATGCGGACAATACTCGCTGAGCTTGGCAGGACGCTTATGTAGATGTGTCAGGCGACCACAACATCTAGCTCATTGGGTCCGGCTGCTGCGCCGGGGCAT
>Ga0302157_10002547_pt1 | contig 21094 bp, 17 predicted proteins | sample I_Bog_N3_3_FD_193502 | JGI IMG/M metagenome (GOLD analysis project Ga0302157, IMG submission 193502) | Peat permafrost microbial communities from Stordalen Mire near Abisko, Sweden - I_Bog_N3_3 | ecosystem: Environmental > Terrestrial > Soil > Wetlands > Peat | place: Sweden: Abisko, Stordalen... | reverse complement strand
ACTGGCCATCGGCCTCAGTTCCGGGCATTCCCACCGCAGCGCTGCCGCCCCGGCGGTGTCCGCTGATCAACACCTGGCCGATCAGCTGATGCTGACCTCCGCCGACCTACCCGACGGCTGGACGGTGGCCGGAAATCCGGGCGTGACCTCCTCGCACGACGCTGCCACCGAGCAGCAGATCGACCAGACCTTCACGCAGTGCATGGGTCTCGATGAGGATCAGGCCGCCGCCTTACTGGGCGGTCAGGCGTCCGACCAGACTGCCCAGACGTCCTCCCCGGTGTTCCTCGGGCCCGCCGGTGGCGCCGGGTCGACGTCGGGGCTGGAGCTCCAGACGGCAGCCGCCATCGTCCGGACCCACGGCGATGAGCTCCGGGACTTCGCCCTGTTCGAGCGTCCCAACTATCCCCAGTGCCTTGGAGCCATGACCGGTTCGGAGATGCAGCTCAGTGTCAACGACGCCACCCACGGCACCGCCGAGCCCACCACCCCAACCGCCACGGTGGTCGCCCTGACTGCCCCGGCCGGCGAGCAGGTCTTTGGTATCACCATCTCGTTCGAGGTCACCGAGGACACCTCGACCCTTCCGGTGGTGGTGGACCAGCTGGTGGTCGGTTCCGACCGAGCGGAGGGCCAGCTGGTGGCCTTCGGCCTGGGTGGACCATTTCCGGGTGACGTTCTGTCGTCGAGTATCGCCACCTTCGAGCACCGAATGTCCACCCAAGGTGGCGGTTCGACCGCCTGACCGAACCCCGGAGCTCCTATCAGGCACCGGCCCGGCTGGACAACCTACGATTGCGCCGTGGGACCAGGTGCGCGACGATCCAGGGTTTCGCCGGTCTGTCGCTTCCGATGCATGGACGCTGCGCAGCGGCACCGGCGCCTGGGTGCCGGTGCACGGCAGTAGGGCAGTACCGGTTCAGAAGTCGCAGTACAGAGGGGGCCGGCAGTGGCCCCGCGGACGAAGGAGTCGTAGATGACGGTCGGAGCGATGGACCTGCCTCCCGAGGGGATGCTGCTGGGTGGCGTGGCGCTGGCCGGAGATCCGGCTCGGGGTACTGCCAACACGGACGGCCTCAGCCTCCTGTTCACTGCAGCCGGCATCACGGTGCAGGGTCAGCAAGCGGAGTCTGAGCGGCTGCTCCCGTGGACGGGCCTTGATGCCGCCACCTGCCGCGACCAGATGCCGCTTCCGGGTGGTCGGACTGCCACCGTGATGGTGCTCACCTCCGGCGGTCAGACCATTCGATTCCTGTTGCCGCCGGAGACGGTCTCCCCCGGACAGGCCGCCTACCTCGACCAGGCCCTACCGGCATGGCTCGCCCGCTACCGGGGCAATGTGGTGCCGACGACCACGCCAGCCGCCGATCTCCCGAGCACGCCGGCGGCGGCAGCGGCTACCGGTGTTGCCGCCGGTGCGGTGGCCGGTGCCGCCCGCCCGCCCGCTCCCGCGGCACCCACCACGCCGGAGCCGACGGCACAGCCCGTTGTCCCCGCTCCCGATCCCGTGGTGGCCGCAGCTGCGGCCCCGCCCCCGACCCCCCCCGCACCCCCGGCTCCCACTACGACCGAGGTCGCTCCGGCTCCGGCTCCGCCAGTGATCGCCCCATCCCCCCCGGCTGCCGAGGTGGCGCCGGCTCCTCCGGCCGCCGCCACGCCGGTGGTTGCTCCCGTGGCGCCGATCGTCCCGGGTCCCCCGACCGCCCCGACCCCACCGGTCGGCGACGTGGAGGCACCTCCCGTGGTCCCGGCACCCGGAGCTCCGGCTGTGGAGCCCACCATCGACCCGGTCACCGGCGCGGCGATCTGGGCCGATCCATTGGCGGCACCACCCGAGTCCGGGAAGCCGGCCAAAAAGTCGCGGAAGGAGCGCAAGGCGGAGGCCGCCGCCGCGGCTGCCGCAACTGCCGCGGCTGCTGCGGTTGCCGTGGCTGCCGCCCCCGAGGCTCCGATTCCGCCGGCCTCCCCCGAAGGATTCGCTCCTGCCCCCCAAGAGGCACCGCCGGTGGCTGCAGCACCCGCACCGGCCGACCAGCCCGACCTGCTCGGCTTCGGTCAGCCGGCTCCGGCCGGCGCCGAGCCGCTGTCGCCGTTGCCGACACAAGGCGCTGAAGGCGCACAAGGCGCCGAGGTAGCCAAGAAGGAGACCAACAAGCGGACGCTGGGACTGCTGATCGCCCTGTTGGTGGTGATCCTGGCCGCTGGTGGTCTCTACCTGGCCAACCGGAACAGCAACAGCACCACCACGTCGACCACCACCGCCACCACCGCCACCACCGGGACAACGTCCCCCAACGTTCAGGACAAGGCACTAGCCGCCAGCATCAACCTCCGGTTGGCCGATCTGCCGGCTGGGTGGACGGTGGCATCGGGCTCGTCAGCCGCCAACCAGGCCCCCTCTGAAGCGTCGGTGGCGACGTTCGCCTCCTGCCTGGGACTGCCGACGGCCACCGTCGACCAGCTGTTCGGCGAGGCGACCCAGTCGGATGTCAGCGCCACCGCCGCCTCGCCGGTCTTCGCCGCACCGGCGGATCCGACCATCTTGATGCAGTCCCACACCAACGTGGTCCAGACCGCCGCCGACGTCACCGCCGATGCGGCACCCTACGCCCGCCCGAACTTTGTGACGTGCTACCAGTCGTTCCAGAGCTCCAATGCGCCGGCCGGAGCCGCCGGGGCCACCGCTCAGGTGACCCAGGTGTCGCTGGCCGCGCCAGCCGGAGTTTCCGCCTACGGCTATCTGACGACCTTCACCATTCCGGGGCAGGGCACCAAGGTTGTGGGCGACGCCTTCATCTTCGGCGGCCGGATTGAGGCGACATTGTCGCCGTCCACCTCCGGGGAGCCGGTGCCGTCGGCCGCCTTCAGTTCGGCTTACAGCGCCATGGTGGCGAGGGTGGCGGCTCACTCGGCCAGCTGATGGCGCGATGGCTCCGGAGGTCGAGGGTACCGGCGCCTCAGGAGGGTGTCGGGGCCAGGCGGGCGATGGCGGCGAGCAGGCGGTAGGCAGCCTCAGCGGGGCCGACATCCTCCGGACGGAGCAGGTTGGACATGATCCGGAGGATCCAGGACATCAGCGACTCGGAGTGCATCCCCGTACCGACGCAGAGCTTCATCAGTTCGGGGTTGGCGATCACCCGGATGAACGCCCGCGCCACCCGGTAGTAGAGGTTGTAGGCCTCCTCCAGCCGGGTCTCGTAGCGCTCCAGCCCGGCGAATCCGTCGCCGCTCAGGGCTTCGCCCAAGGAGGCAGCCGCCAGCCGCCCGGTCTCGTAGCCGTAGGAGATGCCTTCGCCGTTGAACGGGTTGATGGACCCGGAGGCATCACCGACCACCAGGGTGGTAGGACCAATTCGGGGGCCGACGGTGAGGCCCATCGGCAGCTTGCCTCCGGTCGGGGGACCCAGGCAGGTCTCGGGGGAGAGTTCCCACTCCTTGGGCGCCCAGGCGACGAAGTGGTCCATCAGGGTGGATGTGTTCACCCCCTTCCACCGGCGGTCGGTGGACAGCAGCCCGACACCCACGTTCACCCGACCGTCGCCCAATGGGAAGATCCACCCGTAGCCGGGCACCACGCTGCCCTCGGCGTCCCGGATGTCGAGGTGCGACTCGATGAAGGGGGCGTCGTGGCCGGGTGAGGAGTAGTAGCCACGCAGGGCCATCCCCATCGGCTGGCTCCGGTCCCGGGCGGTACCGAGGGCCCGACCGAACCTCGAGTTGGCGCCGTCGGCCACCACCACGTAGCGGGCCCGGACCTCCCGGGTCCGGCCGTTGGCCTTCTCCTTCACGACAGCTCCCACGCACGAAGGGAGGAGCCCGTCGCCGCCCGGTGCTTCACCGGCGATGATCGGCGAGACCGCCTCGGTGCCCTGCCATACAGTGGCGCCCGCTTTGGCTGCCCGCTCGTTGACCAGGGCGTCAAGGTCATGTCGGGTGATCACGTAGCCGTAGGAGGGGAAACTCGAAGTCTCGGGCCACGGAAGGTCGAGTACCCGGCCGAAGGCGTGGGCCCGGAGGCCGTCGTAGCGGTGGGCGCCCGCCAAAGAGCCCTCCAGCCCCATGTCGGCTATCTGCCGGACCGCCCGCGGGGTGAGCCCGTCCCCGCAGGTCTTCTCCCGGGGGAACACCTTCCGCTCCACCAGAGCGACGTCCCAGCCGGCGTCGGCCAGCCAGTAGGCACACGACGAACCTGACGGGCCGCCGCCGACCACCAGGACGTCGTGGACATGCCCATCGGCGGTCGTTGGGACCGGCTCGGAGGTGGGGTCGGGGGAGGGGGAGGTCACCCTCTCGATGGTACGCCCCGGACCACCATGACAGCACACCGGTCCCCGGCATCCGGACGGCGTGCCGGACCGCGGTCGGCGACCGTCGGTTCGATGTGCCCGCGGGAACCGCATCGTGGTAAAACGACGGCCAGTGGACGACTACCTCCCGATCCTTGTCCTCCTGATCCTGGGCTTTCTCTTCGCCGCCGTATCGTTCGTGGCGTCGGCCCTTCTCGCGCCGAAGAAGCGGCCGACGGCCGCCAAAACGGCACCCTACGAGTGCGGCATCGTGCCCACCATCGAGCCGCCGGTCCGCTTTCCGGTCCGCTTCTACCTGATCGCCATGATCTTCATCATCTTCGACATCGAGATCGTCTTCCTCTACCCGTGGGCGGTCATCTTCCGCCAGCTGAACTCGTTCGGCCTGGTGGAAGTGCTGGTGTTCGCGGCGGTGGTCTTCGCCTCCTTCCTCTTCCTCATCAGCAATGGCGCCTTGACCTGGGGCCCGGCCAAGCGGCTGGAGCGGGCCATGCCGTCACGCACCTCGAGTTCCACCATCGCCCGCATCGCCGCCGGTCCGGGGGGACCCGGCGGTCGCGCCGACCCCGACGGGTCCGGACGGCGGGTCGGCAATCCCATCCCTCCATCCACTGGCGATCCGGTCGTGCCGACCGGACCTGGCCAGGCCGCATAGGAGACCCGCATGGGGCTCGAAGATCTGCAGCACAATTTCCTCACCGGCCGTCTTGAGGACCTGGTCAAGTGGGCGCGGACCTACTCGATGTGGCCGGCCACCTTCGGGTTGGCGTGCTGTGCCATCGAGATGATGTCGGTTGGGGCGGCCGATTTCGACCTGGCCCGGTTCGGCATGGAGGTCTTCCGGGCCTCCCCCCGTCAGGCCGATCTGATGATCGTGGCCGGTCGGGTGTCGCAGAAGATGGCACCGGTGCTCCGTCAGGTCTACGACCAGATGATGGAGCCCAAGTGGGTCCTGTCGATGGGAGTCTGCGCCAGCAGCGGCGGCATGTTCAACAACTACGCCATCGTCCAGGGCGTCGACCAGATCGTCCCCGTCGATGTCTACGCCCCCGGGTGTCCCCCCACTCCGGAAACCTTGATGCACGCCATCCTCACCCTCCACGAGAAGGTCCGGACCGACGACATCACCCAGCGGCCCGGCCGGACCCGGGTGGTTCCCGAGCTGGGCCGCACCCGCAGCCTGGCCAACGACCAGGGTGGCGACACCGACGACAGCCGGACCGACGCCGACGAAGAGACGTCGGGGTGGACCCCCGACCGTCCCGACGCCGTCCACCTGGGCACCCCCAAGCGAAATCCGGTCATCGCCCGCAGCGTCGGTGAGCCGCTGTGACGTCGGCCGTCGAGCCGATCACGGCACCGGTGGGGGGAAGCATCTCGGGCGGCGGACGGTCACGGACCCCGGGCCGGTCGGTGCAGGAGATCGTGTTCCCCACCCGGGAGCAGTACTTCGAGGTGGTCCGCACCTACCGCGACGACGGGTTTGAGATGTGCGCCGACCTCTGCGGAGTCGACTATCTGACCCATCTCGGTCGGACCCTTCCCGACGGCGTGCCCCACGACCGGTTCGAGGTGGTAGTCAACCTCCTCTCCCTCAGTGCCGCCCGTCGGGTTCGGGTGCGGGTGCCGATCCCCGAGTCGGATCCCACGGTGGCCTCGATCTTCGACCTCTACCCCGGCACCGAGGCCATGGAGCGGGAGGCGTTCGATCTGCTCGGCATCGTCTTTCTGGGTCATCCCGACCTCACCCGCATTCTGCTGCCCGAGGACTGGGAGGGGCACCCGCTCCGGAAGGACTACGGCGTGGGACGGGTACCGGTGCAGTTCAAGGACGCCCCCGGTCCCCGATGAGCGAATCCGACGCCACGCCTCCGGCAGGGGAGGCCGATGACACCGACGCCCCGGAGCCGGCGGACCGGTCGGCCGCCCACGTCGACACCCTGCTGGCTCCGCCGCTGTCGGGCGACGATTTCCTGAGCGCCAACCCCGACGGCGAGGTGGCCGGCCTGGTGGCAGAGACTTCCGAGGGTCGTCAGGAGATGTTCCGACGGGGGACCACCGATCCGGGCCAGCTCCGGCGGGAGGTGGGGGCCGTGCTGCGCCTGCCGGAGGGCGTGGTGGTGGACCCCTCCAACATCGACGTCGAGCAGTCCGACGACGACACCATGATCATCAATATGGGACCCCAGCACCCCTCCACCCACGGAGTGCTGCGCCTGATGTTCGAGCTCGACGGTGAGACGGTCCTGCGCACCAAGCCGGTCATCGGCTACCTCCACACCGGAATGGAGAAGACCGCCGAGGAGCTCACCTACGTCCAAGGGTCCACCAACGTCACCCGCATGGACTACCTCTCGCCGCTCCACAACGAGCTGGTGCTGTCCTTGGCTGTCGAAGAGCTGCTGGGGATTGAGCTCCCGCCCCGGGCCGAATGGATCCGGATGCTGCTGACCGAGCTCAACCGGGTCTCGTCGCACCTGATGTGGATGGCCACCAACGGCATGGACCTCGGCTCCACCTCGATGATGATCTACGGGTTCCGCGAGCGCGAGATGGTGCTGGCCTTCTTCGAGAAGACCACCGGGCTCCGCATGAACCACAACTTCATCCGGCCCGGGGGCACCGCCGCCGACCTCCCCGACGGATGGGAGGACGACGTCACGGTGATCTGCGACACCGTCCTGCCCCGCACCGACGAGTACGACGAGCTGCTGACCGGCCAGCCGCTGTTCCGCCAGCGCACCGAGTCCATCGGCCGGCTGTCGGCGGAGGAGGCGTTGGCCCTCAGCCTCACCGGCCCCATCCTGCGGTCCACCGGCGTGCCGTGGGACCTCCGACGGTCGATGCCCTACCTCCGCTACGACGAGGTGGACTTCGACGTCATCGTGGGGACGTACGGCGACAACTTCGACCGGTACTCGGTCCGACTCAACGAGATCCGCGAGTCGATCCGGATCATCCGCCAGGTGGTGGAGAAGATGCCGGCCGGAGACTATCGGGTGCAGGACAAGAAGGTCACCCCGCCGCCTCGGGCTCGTATCGACGAGTCGATGGAAGCGTTGATCCACCATTTCAAGGTGTTCACCGAGGGATTCAAGGTGCCCGAAGGTGAGGTGTACACCGCCATCGAGTCCCCCCGCGGTGAGCTCGGCTGCTACCTGGTCTCCGACGGTGGGTCCAAGCCGTACCGGATGCACATCCGGGGACCCAGCTTCGTCAATCTCCAGGGGATGCCACTGATGATGCGCGGCGGTCTGCTGGCCGACGCCGTTGCCGTGTGCTCGTCGATCGACCCGGTGATGGGGGAGGTAGACCGATGACCGACGCCGAACGCCCCGTCCCGGTGGCCGCGCCCCGGTCGACCACCCCCACGACGGCTGTCCCCAGTCACCTGTCCGCCGCCACCGTGGAGCGGGCCCGGGCCCTCATCGCCCTCTACCCCGAGCCCCGGTCGGCGCTCATCCCCCTCTGTCACCTGGCGCAGGAGCAGGACGGCTGGCTGCGTCCCGAAGCCATGGTCGACATCGCCGACCTGTTAGGGGTGACGCCAGCTGAGGTGTACGGAACCGCCACCTTCTACGACATGCTGCATACCGAGCCGGTGGGCACCTATCTGGTGTCGGTCTGCACCAATATCGCCTGCCTGCTGCATGGAGCGGCCGAACTTCTGGAACACGCCGAGGACTCCCTGGGAGTGAATGCCGGGGCTACCACCGCCGACGGCACCATCACCCTCGAGGAGGCCGAGTGCCTGGCCGACTGCGACCGGGCGCCCTGCGTGCAGGTCAATCACCGCTACGTGGGGGCCCAGACCGCCGAGTCGTTCGACCAGTTGGTGGCCGACCTCCGGTCCGGCGCCCGATCGACCGACATCCCTACCCACGGGACGCTGATCCGGGTCCGGCGGACCACGGGGCTCGAAGCTGACCCCGCCACCGTCGCCACCGAGCGGGCGACCATGGCCGAGGCCCAGCAGCAGCGGGCCGCCGAGGCATCCGCCACGGCCGGCGGGGGGTCCTGATGGCCGTCACCGAGGCGCCCAAGATCATCACCAGCCGTATCGGCCACGAGGACTCCCACACCTTGGAGCGCTACCTGGCCACCGGTGGCTACGAAGGCCTCCGCAAGGCCCTGGCCATGACGCCGGAGGCGGTGGCGCACGAGGTGGACACCGCCAGCCTGCTGGGGCGGGGCGGGGCGGGCTTCCCGGCCGGCCGCAAGTGGGCCATGCTCCGCAAGAGCCCGGTCACCTACCTGGTGGTCAACGGCGACGAAAGCGAGCCGGCTACCTTCAAGGACCACCTGCTGGTGGAGCGCGACCCCCACCAGTTGGTCGAGGGCGTGCTGATCGCCGCCTACGCCCTGCAGGTCTCCCGGGTGTTCATCTTCTTGCGGGGGGAGTTCGCACTCGGCCTCGAGCGGGTGCAGGCCGCCCTCAACGACGCCTACGCCCACGGGGCGGTGGGGGCCGACATCTTCGGTTCCGGGTTCTCGGTGGACGTGGTGGTCCACCCGGGCGCCGGTGCCTACATCTGTGGTGAGGAGACCGCCCTGCTCGAGTCGTTGGAGGGCAAACGGGGCTTCCCCCGCATCAAGCCGCCGTTCTTTCCGGCCGCCATCGGCCTCTATGGCGCCCCGACGGTGGTCAACAACGTGGAGACGATGTCCAACCTCCCCTGGATCGTCCTGAACGGCGGGGCGGCCTTCGCCGCCCTCGGCGAGGGACGCTCCACCGGCACCCGGCTGTTCGCGTTGGCCGGACACGTCAACAAGCCCGGCGTGTACGAGATCGAGATGGTCAAGACCACCTTCGCCGACCTCATCCACGCCCCGGTGCTGGGCGGCGGCATCCCCCATGGGCGGGAGCTGAAGGCCTTCATCCCCGGCGGGGTGTCGGCCCCATGGTTCGGCCCCGACCAGATCGACCTCCCCCTCGGACAAGACGAGGTGGCCCAGGCCGGCTCCATGCTGGGCTCGGGCTCGGTGGTGGTGATGGACGACCACACCTGTGCGGTGCGGGCGTCGTGGCGGATCACCAAGTTCTTCTCCCGCGAGTCGTGCGGGCAGTGCACGCCGTGTCGGGAGGGCTCAGGATGGCTCGAGCGGATTATGGAGCGGATCGAGACCGGCCAGGGCCGCGAGGAGGACCTCGACCTCCTCTTGGACGCCTGCGACAACATCGCCCCCGGTCTGACCTGGCCGCCCCAGCAGACCACCATCTGCGTGCTGGGATCCTCCATCCCGTCGTCCATCGGATCGGCCATCCAGATGTTCCGTGACGAGTTCCTGGTCCACATCAAAGAGGGCGGGTGTCCGTATGACTGACCGGGCCACCACCACCGGGCCGGCCGACGTCGAGGAGGCCACGGTCACCTTCACCCTCGACGGACGCCAGGTCACCGCTCCCAAGGGTCAGATGCTGATCGCCGCCGCCGAGCGGGCCGGGGTGTTCATCCCGCGCTTCTGCTACCACCCCCGGATGAAGTCGGTGGGGGTGTGCCGGATGTGCCTGGTGGAGGTGAGCGGCCCCCGTGGCGCCACCCTCCAGCCCAGCTGCTTCATCGAGGTCACCGAGGGATCCGAGGTCATCACCGACTCCGACAAGGTGAAGAAGGCCCAGGACGGTGTCCTCGAGTTCCTGCTGGTCAACCACCCACTCGACTGCCCGGTGTGCGACAAGGGCGGGGAGTGTCCTCTTCAGGACCAGACCTTGGCCCACGGCCCGGGGGAGACCCGGTTCGTGGAGGAGAAGCGCCACTTCGAGAAGCCCATTCCCATCTCCGAGCTGGTGCTGCTCGACCGCGAACGGTGCATCCAGTGCAGTCGCTGCACCCGGTTCGCCGATGAGGTGGCCGGTGACACCCAGATCGACTTCATCGGCCGGGGCGAGCATCTGGAGGTCAACACCTTCCCCTCCCTCCCGTTCTCCTCCTACTTCTCGGGCAACACCATCCAGATCTGCCCGGTGGGCGCCCTCACCGCCGCTCCCTACCGCTTCACCGCCCGGCCGTGGGACCTCGATCAGGTGGAGTCCACCTGCACGACCTGTTCAGTCGGTTGCCGGGTGGCCGTGCAGTCGTCGTCCAACCGCCTGACCCGGCTGCTGGGTATCGACGCCGATCCGGTCAACCACGGGTGGCTGTGCGACAAGGGCCGCTTCGCCTTCGAGTCGGTGAACAGCGAGGACCGGCTGGTGGAGCCCATGGTCCGCAAGGACGGCTCGCTGGTGGCGGTCTCGTGGCACGAGGCGCTGGCCGCTGCCGCCACCGGTTTGCGCGCCGCCACCGCCGCCTCCGGCCCGTCCGGGGTGGGGGTCATCGGCGGGGCCCGGCTGACCAACGAGGGCGCCTACACCTGGGCCAAGCTGGCCAAGGGGGTGCTCGGCACCGACTCGGTGGACGCCCAGCTGGGCGACGGACTGCCTGCTGACGTGGTCCTCGGTCTCCCTCGCGCCACCATCGACGACGCCGCCGGCGCCGACACGGTCGTGGTGCTGTCGGGCGACCTCCGCGAAGAGGTGCCGGTCCTGTTCCTCCGGCTGCGGGCGGGACTGGTCGACGGCAACCTCTCGCTGGTGGAGCTCTCGACGAACGCCACGTCGCTCACCCCCTATGCCGCCGCCTCCCTCCGGTACCTCCCCGGTACCGCCACCTCGCTGGTCCGTTCGCTCACCGATGCGTCTGCCCCGGTGCCGGAGACGGTCGACGCCGACGCCCTGGACACCGCCCGCCAGGTGCTGGGGGCCGGCAAGGTCGTGGTGGTGGTGGGACGCCCCAACCTGGCCGAGGACGCCCGGCTGGTGGCCGAGGCGGTCCAGACCCTGGCCGCCGCCCTGCCCGACGCCACCTTCTTGCCCGCCCTCCGGCGGGGCAATGTGGCCGGAGCCCTCGATATGGGACTGGCCCCCGGGCTCCTGCCCGGTCGGGTGGGTCTCGACGCCGGCCGAGCCTGGTTCAGCGGCGCCTGGGGCTCGGTACCCGCCACCACCGGTCTGGACACCACCGCCATCCTGCGTTCGTCGGCCGGCGACGGTGGAGACGGGGCACGTATTCGGGCGCTGGTGCTGCTGGGTGCTGAGCCGCTCAGCGATCATCCCGATGGCGAGTTGGCCCGACGGGGGGTCGATGGTGCGGAGTTCGTCGTGTCGGTGGCCAGCGCTCCCGGGGCCGGCACCGATCTGGCCGATGTGGTGCTCCCGGTCGCCGAGGCCCACGAGCGTCCCGGGACCACCACCAACCTGGAGGGACGGGTCAGCCGGCTGGGACAGAAGCTGGTACCCCCCGGCCAGGCCTGGGCTGACTGGATGATCGCTGCCGAGCTGGCCGTCCACCTCGATGCCGACCTCGGCCTCGACTCGGTGGGCGACGTCTGGGACGAGATCGAGCGACTGGCCCCCGCCTACCGCGGCATCACCCGCTCGGTGCTGGACGCCCCTGGCGCCGGCGACGGGGTGGTGGCACCGCTGGTGGCCACCCCGGTATCGCTCGGCCGTGGGACCGGATCATCGCCCCTCGACCCCATCGCCTTCCCCGGGGTGGAGTCGGTGGAGCGCCAAGGCGCCCCCCCGCGAGCTGGACTGGCCGAGTCCCCCACCGCTGGACTGGACGTGGACCGTGACGACACCGCCACCGGTGACGGCGGCCGCCCTTCGATGTTGGCCGGGCCGGTGGAGCTCGACGTGCCTCACGTGACTCCCACCGACAGCTACTCGGTGCGCTTGGTCACCGGCCGCCGGCTGTACGACCTGGGGGCCGCGGTCCGAGCCACGCCGGCGCTGGCCGAACTGGTGGAGGAGTCCGCCCTCCGGGTCCATCCGCAGGACCTCGACGCCTTGGGAGTGCCTGCCGGCGGTGACGTCCGGGTTCGCACCGCCACCACATCGTTGGTGGTGCCGGCCGTCCCCGACGCATCACTGCCCCGCCGGGTGGTGGCCGCCGACTTCAATGTGCCCCTGGCCGACGGTTCGGTGTCCGATCTGCTGTCGGCCGACGCTCCGGTGACCGAGCTCCGTCTGGAGACGCCGTGATCCTCCTCTCCGTCCTCCATCCGCTCCTCGGCACCACCGACGACCCGCTCTACAGCGGGGGGGTGGGCTGGGTGGTGTTCCTCATCGTCCTCATCAAGGTGCTGGTGGTGTTCGGCGCCCTGATGGTGGCCGTGATGCTGATGATCTGGTTCGAGCGCAAGGTGATCTCCGACATGCAGAGCCGGATCGGCCCCAACCGGGCCGGCCCCTTCGGCATCGCCCAGACCATGGCCGATGGCATCAAGCTGTTCTTCAAGGAGGATCTGCTGCCCGATCAGGCGGACCGGTTCGTGTTCAAGCTGGCGCCGTATCTGACCATCATCCCGGCGTTCCTGGCCTTCGCCATCGTGCCCATCGGGGGCGAGGTGACCATCGCCGGCCACACCTTCGAACTGCAGTTGGCCGACCCGCCGGTGGGCATCCTCTTCTTGTTGGCCATGTCGTCCATCGGGGTGTACGGGATCATGCTGGCCGGGTGGTCGTCGGGGTCGAAGTACCCGCTGCTGGGCTCCGTCCGGGCCTCGGCGCAGATGATCTCCTACGAGGCGGCGTTGGGGATGACGGTGGTGATGGTGGTGCTGATCACCGGGTCGCTCTCCACCCGGACCATCGTCGTCGACCAGGCCCTCCATCTGTGGCAGTGGAACGTCATCCGCCTGGGGGTGGTGCCGTTCTTCATCTTCTTCATCGCCGTCATCGCCGAAACCAACCGCCCTCCATTCGACTTGGTGGAGGCCGACTCGGAGTTGGTGGGCGGCTTCGTGACCGAGTACTCGTCCATCCGCTTCGCCCTCTTCTTTCTGGCCGAGTTCATGAACACCATCACCATGTCGGCCATCACGGTGACCCTCTTCTTCGGCGGGCCCGACGGACCGATCCCCCATATCCCCCACCTCTACTGGCTGTGGCCCATCCTGTGGTTCCTCGGGAAGACCATCGTCTTCCTGTTCATCTTCGTCTGGCTGCGGGCGGCGCTTCCCCGCCTCCGCTACGACCAGCTGATGGACCTGGGTTGGAAGAAGCTCATCCCACTGTCGCTGGGCTGGTTGCTGCTGGTGGCCGGCTTCGTGATCGACGCTTGGTGGGGCTTGGCCATGGCTGGGACCGTGGTGGTGGCCAGCGTCCTCATCACCCGGGCCTTCTCCGTCGGCGGCGAGCGGGAGGAGCAGCGGGCCATCGTTCCTCAGGTCGGGCTCCGGCTGTGGAGCCGCCCACCGGAACCCCCCGAACCGTCACCGGCAGCGGCGACCACCACCACCGAGGGGGATGCCGACTGATGGCCAATCCGGAACCGTCGAAGCAGCGTCAGAACTTTCTGGGCGGATTCAAGCTGACCCTCGAGCACTTGGGTCGGCCACCGGTCACCCGCCAGTACCCCGAGGAGAAGCGTCCCAAGCAGCCCCGCCAACACGGACGCCACGTTCTCAACCGGTACGAGGACGGCATGGAGAAGTGCATCGGTTGCGAGCTGTGCGCCGGGGTGTGCCCGGCTGACTGCATCTACGTCCGCGGCCTCGACAACCCACCTGACCACCCGGTATCGCCAGGCGAGCGATACGGCTACGTCTACGAGATCAACTTCCTGCGGTGCATCCACTGCGACATGTGCGTGGAGGCCTGCCCCACCGAGGCCATCACCGAGACCAAGTTGATGGAGTTCTCCTTCACCAACCGGAATGACGCCATCTACACCAAGGACGAGCTGCTGGTTGATGACGACGGCAACCCCCAGCACCTCCCCTGGGAGGACTGGCGGGAAGCCGACCAGCTCCACACCTCTGGGTGGATGCGGGCCACGTCGCCGTCGGGGGCAGCTGCCTTCGAAGGTGAGGTGCAGTGGTCGGGAGAGCTGGGCTTCGGAGTCCGCACTCCCGAGGGTGGCCAGAGCGGTCACCGCGACGATGCCGCCACCGGCTCGCTGCCCCTCCGTGAGACGCTCGAGCGCCATCTCCGACCGATCGACCAGCCGGCCGACAAGCGAGGCCCAGTGGGAGCCATCGGCCGGATGCGTGAGAAGGCCGAGCGATTTGCCCCCGGCTTCGGAAAGAAGCACAAAGCGCAGGCCGATGCCGACTACCTGGAGTCGGTCGTCGCCGGCAACAGCCAAGGGAACGACCCGACGGTGGCACCGGTTGACCCCCCTGACGGAGGTGACGACTGATGCTGGTCGTTGCCGGTGGGCTCTTCAGCGCCGTCTCCACCACCCATGTGTCTGCGGTCTCCGTCGGCACCTTCGTGGTGGCCGCCGCCATCGTGCTGGCTGGTGGGATCGGCGTGGTGGTGGCCCGGAACCCGGTGCACTCGGCGTTGATGCTGGTGATGACCCTGTTCGGTATCGCCGTGCTCTTCGTGCTGCAGCGCGCCGACTTTCTGGCGGCCGTCCAGGTGATCGTCTACGCCGGCGCCATCGTGGTCCTGTTCCTCTTCGTCATCATGTTTTTGGGGGTGGACCGTCAGGAGAACATCACGGCCGAGCCCCTCCGAGGGCAACGCCCCCTGGCCATCGCCCTGGTAGCCATGGCCTTCGCCGGACTGGCCCTGCTCGGCGAGGTTTCCCATTGGACCACCGGTGCTCCGTCGGTGGCCGGCACGACCGACGTCAATACCTCCAATGTGGCCCAGATCGGCAAGTCGGTCTACACCACCTACCTGTTTCCCTTCGAGGTCACCTCCGCCCTGCTGGTGATCGCCGTGGTGGGGGCGGTGGTTCTCGCCCGTCGCCCCCCGGCGGCGTCCGACGCCGAGTCGATCGGGGCGACCGAGGATGTCACCGGCGACGACCCCAGCGTCACCGAGCAACCGGTGGAAGAGGCCTTCGCCGCCGCCGCTCCCGTCGACGTCACCGACCCGACCACCAGCGAGGAGGGGTCGTGAACACCGCCATCAGCGGAGGCATCGGCGGGGCGTGGTACCTGTCGTTGGCTGCCGTGCTCTTCGCCATTGGCGCCTTCGGGCTGCTGATCCGGCGGAACGTGCTGGTCATGTTCATGTGCATCGAGCTGATGCTGAACGCCGCCAACCTCACCTTCGTGACGTTCGCCAACATGCTGCACGACATCGGCGGCCAGGTCCTGGTGTTCTTCGTCCTGGTGGTCGCCGCCGCCGAGGTGGTGGTGGGCCTGGGGATCGTGGTCGCCATCTTCCGACGACGGGCCAACGCCACCGCCGACGACCTCCATCTGATGAAGGGCTGACCGGACCGTGCTCCAGGTGACGTACCTCATTATTCTGCTGCCCCTGGTCGGGTTCGCCATCCAAGTGGTGGCTGGGCGGCGGATCGGTGATCCGGTGGCCGGCTGGATTGCCACCGGCTTCGTGGCGGCCGCCTTCGCGGTGACGGTCGGCGTCTTCTTCGATCTGCTGACCCTGGGGGGTGCCGATCGGCACTACGTCCAGAACCTCTGGACGTGGATCCCCGTCGGTGGACTGCAGGTGCACGCCAGTCTCTACGTTGACCCCCTGTCGGTGACCATGCTGCTGTTCGTCACCGGCATCTCCACCCTCATCCACCTCTACTCCATCGGGTACATGAAGGGTGATCGGGAGTTCGCCAAGTTCTTCCTGTATCTCAACCTGTTCGTGGCCTCCATGGTGATTCTGGTGTTGGGATCCAACATGTTGGTGACGTTCGTGGGCTGGGAGGGTGTCGGCACCTGCTCCTACTTCTTGATCGCCTTCTGGTTCACTCGCGAAGAGGCGGCCAGCGCCGGCAAGAAGGCGTTCATCTACAACCGGATCGGCGACGTTGGCTTCCTGGCCGCCATCTTCTTGACCTTCGAGTCGACCGGCACCCTTGAGTACCAGCAGGTGTTCGCCGACATCCCGCATATGAGTGGCGGCACCATCACCGCCATCTGCCTGCTGCTCTTGGTGGCGGTGATGGGGAAGTCCGCTCAGATCCCCCTCTTCCCCTGGTTGGCCGACGCCATGGAGGGCCCCACCCCGGTGTCCGCCCTCATCCATGCCGCCACCATGGTCACCGCCGGGGTCTACCTGCTGTGCCGGGTCAACCCTTTGTTGCACGCCTCTCCGGACGCCGCCTTCACGGTGGCCTGCATCGGGGCCGCCACCGCCTTTGTGGCCGCCACCATCGCCTGTGCCCAGCAGGACATCAAGAAGGTGCTGGCGTACTCGACGGTCTCGCAACTCGGCTACATGTTCCTGGCCATCGGGTGTGGGGCCTACGAGGCCGCCATCTTCTTGATGGTGGTGCACGCCTTCTTCAAGGCGCTGCTGTTCCTCGGGTCCGGATCGGTGATCCACGGCCTCCACGACGAACAGGATCTCAAGCGGATGGGGAACCTCCGGATCTACATGCCGCTCACCTTCTTCACCTTCGCAGTGGGGTGGCTGGCCATCGCCGGCATTCCGCCGCTGTCGGGCTTCTGGGCCAAGGGCGATGTACTCGACAACGCCTGGGCCGCCCATCCGGCGCTCTGGGTGGTCGGTGTCGTCACCGCCTTCCTGACCGCGTACTACATGAGCCGGCTGACCGGCCTGGCCTTCTTCGGCAAGGATCGCTGGAACAAGGCGCCCATCGATCCGGAAAGCACCGCCGCCCGCCACGCTGAGCATCCCAACGCCGACGGGTCACTTCCGGAGCCGCACGAGTCGAAGCCGATCATGACCATCCCGCTGATCATTCTGGCGGTGCTGGCTGCCTTTGCCGGGGTGTTGGCCACCAGCAATCCGCATCTCTCCCTCGACAACTGGGTGGCTCCGGTATTCACCGGCACCCTCTACAACGACCACGAGGTGTCGAGGACCATCTGGAAGCTCTCCACCCTGGACGCCATCATCGCCATCATCGGCGTGACGGTGGGCCTGCGGCTGTGGATCCGGCGGGCCGAGCGGCCGACGCTGGAGTCATCGTTTCTGCAGCACTCGTGGTACCTCAATGAGCTCTATGACCTGCTGATCGGCCGGCCCGGGGCCCGGTTGGCCCAGTTCTCGTCGACGGTGATCGACGCCCGGATCATCGATGGGGCGGTCAACGGTGTGGCCGGCCTCACCCGCCGGTCGGGTTCGGTGGTGCGCCGGGTGCAGACCGGCTACGTCCGGAACTACGCCCTGTGGATCGTGGTCGGCGTGGTCGCCGTCTTTGCCTTCATGCTGACCCGGTTGTGGTGGGGCTGATGACGACCCAACCCTTCCCGTTCCTCACCGTCCTGATCCTGATTCCGGCGGTCGGCGCCCTGGTGGTGGCGCTGCTGCCTCGCCAGCGGGTGGCCAGCTGGCTCCACCAGGCTGTGGGCATCGCCGTCATGGTGGCGACGCTGGCGTTGGCCGTCACCATCGCCATTCGCTTCTCCGCCGGCGACGGCAGCTACCAGATGGTCTCCAACCACGTCTGGTCGTCGACGCTGGGCATCCACTGGTCACTGGGGGTCGACGGGATCTCCCTGTTTCTGCTGGTGCTCTCGGCACTGCTCTTCCCCTTGACCCTGTTGGGGGCGGGTGCCAAACGGGATCCCAAATCGTTTGTGGCCTGGGTCCTGCTGTTGGAGGCGGCCTGCCTGGGCAGCTTCGTCTCCCTCGACCTGGTGCTGTTCTTCCTCTTCTTCGAGCTGACCCTGGTTCCCACCTACTTCCTCATCGGTGGATGGGGCTATGCCCGCCGGGGCTATGCGGCGGTGAAGTTCTTCATCTATACCTTCGCCGGCTCGGCCTTCCTGTTGGTGGGCATTCTGGCCATTGCCTTCATTCATCAGTCGCAGACCGGGGTGCTGACCTTCGAGCTGCCGGCCCTCATGCACACCCATCTGTCGGGAACGGCCGGGGTGCTGCTCTTCTTGGCTTTCACCGCCGCCTTCGCGGTGAAGGCGCCCATCTGGCCCTTTCACACCTGGTCACCCGACGCCTACGCCGAGGCCCCCACCGCTGGTTCCATCTTGATGGCGGCGGTGATGGCCAAGATCGGCACCTACGGGATCATCCGTTTCGACCTCAATCTCTTCCCCCAGGCCGCCCGCACCCTCACGCCGTGGCTCTTGACGCTGGCGGTCATCGGCATTGTGTACGGAGCCATCGTGGCGTGTGCCCAGCGGGACATGAAGCGGTTGGTGGCGTTCTCGTCGCTGGCGCAGATCGGCTTCATCGTGCTGGGCACCTTCGCCCTCACCGCCCAGGGACTGACCGGCGGGGTCATCCAGATGGTCAACCACGGGCTGATCATCGCCGCCCTCTTCCTCCTCATCGGTTGGATCTACGAGCGTCGCCGGACCTGGCAGGTCAGCGAGCTGAAGGGGCTGCAGCGCTCCGCCCCGGTGATGGCCGCGGTGTTCACGGTGGTGATGCTGGCTTCCATCGGAGTGCCCGGACTCAACGGGTTCGTCGGGGAGTTCCTGATCCTCATCGGCACCTTCATCGTCCACCGTTGGTGGGCGGTCGCCGCCCTGGTCGGTGTGATCATCGCCGCCCTCTACCTGCTGTGGGCCTACCAACAGGTGTTCCACGGCGAACCGACCGAGGCAGACCGGGCCACCCCTGACCTGGCCCGGGGTGAGCGGCTGGTGATCGCTCCGCTGATCATCCTCATCGTGCTGCTCGGGGTCTACCCCAAGCCGGTACTCGACCGGATCACCCCATCGGTCAACCAGCTGATCACCCACGTCGACCAGGTCACCCACACCCATGAGCCGGCGGTCTCTACCGGCGGGTCCAGCCTGTCGCCGACTCGGACCGTCGCCCCCGGAGGTGCCAAGTGACGTCGCCACTGCTGGTCGCCGCCTCCTCGGCCACCATCCACACCCCCCACATCGACTACCTGAGCATCCTCCCCATCCTGATCATGATGGGCGGGGCCGTGATGCTGATGGTGGTGTCGTCGCTCTTCCGGAAGATCCTGGGGGTGGGGGCCGGCACCCTGGTGGCGTCGGTGACCTCGGTGGCCGCCCTGGTGGCCGCCCTGTTCCAGTGGTACGAGATCGACTGGCACGGTGCCAAGGTGACCATCGCCGGGGCGGTGGCCTTCGACGGCTTCAGCGTCTTCGTGACCGTCACGGTGTCCATTGCCATGCTGCTGTCCGCGCTGATCGGCGACGGCTACCTCCGTCGCGAAGGGGTGGAGGGTCCCGAGTTCCACGTGCTGGCCATGCTGTCGGCGTCCGGGGCCATGTTGATGGGGTCGGCCAACGATCTCATCGTCATCTTCTTGGGACTGGAGATCCTCTCCATCGCCCTGTACGTCCTGGCCGCTTTCAATCACAAGCGGGCGGAGTCCGGCGAGGCGGCGCTCAAGTACTTCGTCTTGGGCAGCTTCTCGTCGGCCATCTTCATCTACGGCATCGCCCTGGTGTACGGAGCCACCGGCTCCACCAACCTGTCGCAGATCGCCGACTATCTGGCTCGCAACGTGGTGGCACACAACGGGGTGCTGCTGGCCGGCCTGGCCCTGTTGTTGGTGGGCTTCGGGTTCAAGGTGGCGGCGGTTCCCTTCCACATGTGGTCACCCGATGTCTACGAGGGCTCGCCGTCACCGGTCACCGGCTTCATGGCGGCGGTGGCCAAGGCGGGGGCGTTCGCCGCCCTGCTGCGGGTGTTCATCTCCTCCTTCGGGACCCTCCGGGCCGATTGGCAGCCCATCGTCTGGGGCCTGGCCTTCCTGTCGCTGCTGGTCGGGGCCATCGTGGCCCTCTCGCAACGTGACGTGAAGCGGATGATGGCGTACTCGTCGATCAACCATGCCGGCTTCATCTTGTTGGGCGTGCAGGCCGCCACCGTGCGGGGGGTGTCCGCTGCCCTCTACTACCTCTTCGCCTATATGTTTCTGGTCATCGGCTCCTTCGCGGTGATCGGCGTGGTGGCCCGCAACGGCGACATCGGCAATCAGCTGTCGGACTACCGGGGGCTGGCCCGACGCCAACCGCTGCTGGCCCTGGCCTTCGCCATCCTCCTGCTCGGTCAGGCCGGGGCGCCGTTCACCACGGGTTTTCTGGCCAAGTTCCAGGTGGTGGCCGCCTCGGTCGATGCCCACAGCTACGTGCTGGCGGTCGTCGCCATGGTGACGGCGGCGATCGCCACCTTCTTCTACCTGCGCCTGGCCATCACCATGTACTCACCGGTGGGCGCCGTCGGCGACGAGGTCGAAGGATCGGATGGTCCGGACCCGTCGGTCACCGCACCGGAGACGGCATCAGCGCCGGTGGCGTCGGACGGTCCGTCCCGCCTTCCGGAGCCGGCCAGCCTGGCGGTACTCACCCAGGAGGCCCCGACGGAGGCGGTGGAGGAGCGACGGGTGTACGTGCCGGGTCTGACCTGGGCGGCCCTGACCCTCTGCGTGGGCTTCACGGTGGTCTTCGGGATCTACCCGGCACCCATCATCAACTTCGCCCACCAGGCCACCCTGCTCTTCAGCTGACCAGCTGGTTCGGGGTCCGGTGCCGCCGGGGTGCGTGACCCTTCGGTCCGGTCCGGGTACTGTCGATCCCAAGGGGACGAGGACAGGAGCCGAACATGACCAGTGAACAGGGAGGTCTGTCGTCCGACCCGGCCAAGGTCGCCAAACAGCGGGACACCCGGAACACCGTGCGGTTGGTGGGGGTGGTGGTGCTGGTGGTGCTGCTGATCGCCTTCGTGGTCAAGAACAGCGCACGGATCCCTATCCACTTCATCTTCTTCACCGCCAACGTGCGGTTGATCTGGGTGCTGTTGACCTGCGCGGTACTCGGTGCCCTCATCGACCGACTGATCATCTGGCGGCAGCGGAACCGCAAGCGGGACGCCGCCAAGGAGGCCGGCCGCACCTAGGGCAGGGCCGGCG
>Ga0302157_10002540_pt1 | contig 21152 bp, 23 predicted proteins | sample I_Bog_N3_3_FD_193502 | JGI IMG/M metagenome (GOLD analysis project Ga0302157, IMG submission 193502) | Peat permafrost microbial communities from Stordalen Mire near Abisko, Sweden - I_Bog_N3_3 | ecosystem: Environmental > Terrestrial > Soil > Wetlands > Peat | place: Sweden: Abisko, Stordalen... | reverse complement strand
CGTCGTCGAACTCCATCTCCACGACGCGCGCCGCGTCCGCCCCCTTGAGCAACCGTCGCGCCCCCTCGTCGCCGTGCAAACCGGCGACTTCGTCGAACAGCGCGCGAGCCAGCAACACCGGATTGCCGCGTTGGCCGGCGAAAACAGGGATCACGGCCAGTGCGTCCGGGCGCGCGGCGAAGGCGCTCGCGAGGCGCGCCAGCACGTGTGGCGAGACGCGTGGCATGTCGCCGAGCAGCACCAGCGCGCCGCTGGCGGTCGCCGGCAGAGCGGCGACGCCGGTTTTCAGCGACGAGGCGAGGCCGGTGGCGAAATCCGAATTGTGCGCCATCGTGATTTCGAGGCCGGCGAGCGCGGCTTCCACCGCCGGACGCGCATGGCCGGTGACGACGACCACGGATAGCTTGGCGGCGAGCGCGGCGTTGACGGCGGCGCGCACCAGCGGCTCGCCGTGGAAGGGCGCGACGAGTTTGGACGGCTCCAGGCCGCCCGCGGCGCGATAGCGCGACGCCACGCCGGCGGCGAGCACGATGGCGGCGATCTTACTCATCACCCGTTCTCGGTTGCGGGCGGGTGGAAATTTCCATCAACAGGCCGCCGACGCCCATCGCCTGGATTTCCTTGCGGCCGATCGGCACGTCGGCGAGCAACCGCTGCAGAACCCAGTCGAAGCCGTTTTCCTTGGGCGAGCGCGCGCAGCCCGGCGCGCCGATGATCGGCTTGCCTTGGACTTCGCCGACGAGCAGCAGATTGCCGGGGTCGACCGGCATACCGAAATGCTCGATTCGTCCGCCCGCGAGTTCGATGGCGCCGGGGATGACGTCGCGGCGGTCGGTGATCGCCGAGGCGCCGAACACGACGACGAGGTACGCGCGTCGAGCCGCCGCCTGGACGGCCTCGGCGAGTTCGGCGGTTGCGTGGGGCACGCGCGTTTCGGCGGCGATCGAGGCGCCGCAGGGCGCGAGGCGCCCCTCCAACACGGCGAGGGTCTTGGCGACGACGCTTGCCTTGAGCCCGGGCAGGAGGGTCGAGACGACCGCGACGCGCAAGGGGCGGAACGGCGCGATGGCGACAGCGCCTCTCGCGCCCGGAACCGCCTGCGCGGCGGCCATCGAAGCGCCGTTGGCGGCGAACGGAATGATCTTCACCGTCGCCGCCATGTCGCCCTCGGCGACGAATTTGTAGGCGGACAAGGTCGCGACGGTGATCGCCTCGTCGAGTTGATTGATGGCGTCGATCGCCGCGACGTCGACCTTGACGAGCCCGGGCACGCGGGCAAACAGGTTTACACGGCCGGTGAACGGCTTTTCCCGCCTGAGGCCCGGGCCCGCCAAATGTTCGGCGAGCGTGGAGGCGGCCAAATCTTCGTGGACGTCGCCCGGTTCGAGACGCGCGGCGACGACGTTCGCTACCCCCGCCGCCGTCAAAGCGGCCTGATCCTGGGCCGTGATCTCGTGACCTTTGCGCAGCACGAGACCGGCGATCTTCACCGCGTGGGCCGTGATCGCGCCCCGCGCCTCGACGACGGGAATCTCGCCAAATTTCACGATGAAGCCTTTTCCCGGCGAAGCGGTTTTTTGCGCTGCGCGGCGATGATCTCGCCGCAGATCGACACCGCGATCTCGGCGGGGCTGACGGCGCCGATATCGAGCCCGATCGGCGCATGAATTCGCGCCAGAGCATCGTCGCCAAATCCTTCGGCGCGCATGCGCTCCAGGCGCTTCGCGTGGGTCTTTCGCGAGCCGAGCGCGCCGATGTAGAAGCACTCCGCTTTCAGCGCCCTGACCAGCGCGCGGTCGTCGATCTTCGGATCGTGAGTCAGCAGCGCGATCGCGGTGAAGGCGTCGAGGGGTTGCGCCTCGAGCGCCTCGTCGGGCCATTGCGCCATGACGAGCGCCTCCGGAAACCGCTCCGGGCTCGCGAACGCCGTGCGCGGATCGATGACGATGGCGTCGAGACCGGCGATCCGGGCGATCGGCGCCAGGGCCTGCGAGATGTGTACGGCGCCGATCATGACCAGCCGCACAGCCGGAACCTCGACGGTGAGGAAATAGGCCGCGCCTTCGCGCTCGACGGTCTGGCTTTTTCCCGCCCGCAAGGCGGCTTCCACGGCCTCGGCGAGCGGGTCCGAAGCGAGATCCGCGCCGGTCAGGAAGCGCTGCGCGCCGCCGGAGAGATCAGTCACCAGCACCGCCGGCCGCCGCTCGCGCCGCGCCGCGTTCAAAGCACGCAAATGTTCGCTTTTCATGCCTCGACCCGCTCGACATAGACCTTGATGCGACCGCCGCAGGAGAGCCCGACGCGCCAGGCGGTTTCGTCGGCCACGCCGAATTCCAGCATTTTTGCCGCGCCCGAAGCGATCACGTCGAGCGCCTCCTCGACGACGGCGCCCTCGACGCAGCCTCCCGACACCGAGCCGAGGAAATGACCGTCTTCGTCGATCGCCAGATGCGAACCGACCGGGCGCGGCGCCGAGCCCCAGGTCTCGACCACCGTCGCCACCGCCACGCCCCGCCCCTCCGCGCGCCATCGCTCGGCGGCCGCGAGCACTTCGTCGTCCCGTGTGAGCATTGCCCGATGTCCTCCCGCGGCTTTGCGAAGCCGTCACGCGAACGGACATATAGGCCAGAAAATTGGGTTGCGCACGTACGCCTTCGCGCGCCGGGGCCAATGCGGCCAAGGCCGGTCTGGCGCGCGAATTTCCAGGACGGGGTCGAAACTGGCGGCGGCCCATCGGAAAGGGACGCGGCGCGCGGGGCCGACATCGATGCGAAGGTCGCCAGCGCGTGTGTGGCGCCCGAAATGACCCGAAAGCGGGATGCGCGCGACAACCCTATTCCTGCCCGCCCCGATTCGCGTTACAAGACCCCATCGTCACCCAGGAGCCCCCTTTTTGACCCGGTCCGCATCGCCCGCCGCCGCCAATGCGCGTCGTGTGTACATAAAATCGTTCGGCTGTCAGATGAATGTCTACGACTCGCAGCGCATGGCCGATGTCGCTGGGCAGGAAGGGTATGCGGAGACCGACCGGATCGAGGACGCCGATCTGGTGGTGCTCAACACCTGCCACATCCGCGAGCGGGCGTCGGAAAAGATCTATTCCGAACTCGGCAAGATTCGCGAACTCAAGCAGGCGCGGGCGGCGGAGGGCCGCGAGACGACGCTGGTCGTCGCCGGCTGCGTCGCGCAGGCCGAGGGCCGCGAGATTCTGCGCCGTCAGCCCGCGGTCGACCTCGTCGTCGGGCCGCAGAACTACCATCGCCTGCCGGACCTGATCGCGCGGGCGCGGCGCGAGCGGGTCGTCGACACCGAATTTCCGCTGGAGGACAAGTTCGACCTTCTGCCCGTCGCCAGTCGCGAGGCGGTGCGCGCGCGCGGCGTGACGGCGTTCGTCACCGTGCAGGAGGGCTGCGACAAGTTCTGCTCGTTCTGCGTCGTGCCCTATACGAGGGGCGCCGAGAGTTCGCGCCCGTCGAGCAAGGTGCTGGACGAGATCGCGCGGCTCGCCGACGCAGGGGCGCGGGAATTCACTCTTCTCGGGCAAAACGTCAACGCCTATCACGGCCTCGACGAATCCGGCCGCGCGACCGATCTCGCCGGCCTTTTGCAACGCGCGGCGGAAATTCCCGGTGTGCTCAGGCTGCGCTACGCCACCTCGCATCCGCTCGACATGAACGAGGCGTTGATCCAGGCGCATGCCGACAACGACAGGCTGGCGCCTTATCTGCATCTGCCGATCCAATCGGGCTCGGACCGGATCCTCGACAGGATGAACCGCCGGCACACCGCCAAGGACTATCTCTCCATCGTCGATCGCGTGCGGGCGAAAAACCCGAACATCGCCTTCTCCTCCGATTTCATCGTCGGCTTCCCCGGCGAGACCGATGCGGAATTCCAGGCGACGCTCGATCTGGTCGACGAGGTCGGCTTCGCCTCGGCCTATGCGTTCAAATATTCGGCGCGCCCCGGAACGCCGGCGGCCGAGGCGGAAGACGCGGTCGCGGAGGCCGTGAAGGTCGAGCGTCACGCGATTCTGTTCGAGCGCCTCGAGGCGCTGCGGCTGGCGTTCAATCATGCCACCGTCGGCCAGATTTTCGGCGTCGTGTTCGACAAGCCCGGCCGTCATGAGGGCCAGTTGATCGGGCGTTCCCCGTTCATGCAGGCGGTCAACGCGACCGTGCCGGCCGACAGGATCGGCGAGATGGTCGACGTCGAGATCGTCGAAGTGAAACCGAATTCGTTGCGCGGCCAGCTTGTAGCGGCCGCGTAATGATCGACGCGTTCATCGTATGGGCGACGACAGGGAGGCGAGTCATTTGAAGAGCACAGAATCCTCGTTGACGAAACAAGTTCCGCCTCGTCGCGAAAGCGAAAAACGCGAGGCGCCGTCGAACGAAATCGCGCTCGCCTTCCACGACAATCGCCTCGCTTCGATCGTTTTCGGCCATTACGACCAGAACATCGCGCTGGTCGAGCGCCGCCTCGGCGTCGTCGCCAACGCCAACGGCAATCAGGTCCTGATTCGCGGCCCGAAAGAGGCGTGCGAGCAGGCCCGGCGCGTGTTGGAAATGCTTTATGAGCGGGCGAAGCTCGGGCAACCCGCCGACGCCGGCGACGTCGAGGGCGTGATCGAGGAGACCGTGTTTCAGGGCACGTTGTTCCCCAGCGAGCCCGAAGTCGGCCGGGGGGATGCGTTCGGCCACATAAAAACCCGCCGGCGCGGCGTGGTGCGGGCGCGCAACGCCGCGCAGGATCGCTATCTCCAGGAATTGCGCAACCACGAACTCGTCTTCGCCGAAGGTCCGGCGGGCACCGGAAAGACCTGGCTCGCGGTCGGCCATGCCGTGTCGCTGCTCGAACAGGGCATCGTCGAGCGCCTCGTGCTCTCCCGCCCCGCGGTCGAGGCGGGCGAGCGACTCGGCTTCCTGCCCGGCGACATGAAGGACAAGGTCGACCCGTATCTGCGCCCGATCTACGACGCGCTCTACGACTTCATGGAGGGCCGCGTCGTCGAACGCGGCATCCAGACCGGCATGATCGAAATCGCCCCGCTGGCCTTCATGCGCGGACGCACGCTGTCCAAGGCGGCCATCCTGCTCGACGAGGCGCAGAACGCCACCGCCATGCAGATGAAAATGTTCCTCACCCGTCTCGGCGAGGGCTCGCGCATGATGATCAACGGCGATCCGACCCAGACCGACCTCGCGCCCGGCCAGACTTCCGGGCTCAGCGAGGCGATCGAACTGCTGACCGGGCTCGACGCCGTCGGCCATGTGCGCTTTCGCCACGGCGACGTGGTGCGCCACGACTTGGTGCGACGCATCGTCGAGGCCTATGAAAGCGCCAAACCGAAAACGCCGATCCCCGGCGCCGCGAGACGCATGTGAAAGTCGAGTTCCTGGAAACGTCGCGCTTGTGGCGCGGCGCGCTGGCCTCTAGGTCCCTGGCGCGACAGGCGATTGGCGCCGCGCTCATCGAGAGTGGCGTGAAGCTGCGTCGCGGCGCGGAAGTCACCGTCCATCTCGTCGACGACGCGGAGATCCGTTCGGTCAACGCGGAATGGCGAGAGAAAGACGCGCCGACCAACGTGCTGTCTTTTCCCGCCGTCGAGGCGTCTGGACTCGCCGAGGCCCGGCTGCTCGGCGACGTCCTGATCGCCTTCGAAACCGTCGCCCGTGAAGCGGCGGACGAGGACAAGACGCTCCCCGACCATTACCGCCATCTCGTCGTCCACGGCTTCCTGCATCTCCTCGGCTTCGACCATATCGAAGCGGAGGCGGCGGAGGCGATGGAGGGCGTCGAACGGCGGGCCTTGGCGAGGCTCGGGGTCGCCGACCCCTATGCGATGAGCGAACTCGAGGATGCCGAGCGATGAGCGACGCCGAGCGCGGCGAAAAGAATGGGCGCGAAGGTCAGGGCGGCCTTCTCGAACGTCTGCGCTCTCTGCTTGGCCTGGGCATAGGCTCGGTGCGCGACGATATCGAGGACGCCCTGGAAGAATCCAAGGAGGACGCCGACTTCACGCCGCAGGAGCGCGCGATCCTGAAGAACGTGCTGGCGCTGCACGACGTCAGGGTCGCCGATATCATGCTCCCCCGCGCGGACATCATCGCCATCGCCGCGGATACGCCGCTGAGCGACGTGCTCGCGCGGTTCCGCACCGCCGGTCATTCGCGCCTGCCGGTGTTCGGCGAAACGCTCGACGACCCCCAGGGGATGATCCACATCCGGGACTTCGTCGATTTCCTCGCCTCCGAGCCGCGCTTCGGGCTCGCGCCGGAAGGCGCCGTCGGCGCGACCCGCCTGAGCCTCCCCGGCGTCGAAGTCGGCATGTCGATGCCACTCGCCGCGGCGGCGATCCTCCGCCCTGTGCTGTTCGCGCCGCCCTCGATGCCCGCGCTCGATCTGCTTTTGAAAATGCAGACCTCCCGCACCCACATGGCGCTGGTCATTGATGAATATGGCGGGACCGACGGCCTCGTTTCGATCGAGGATGTCGTCGAGGCGATCGTCGGCGATATCGAGGACGAGCACGACGAGGCGGAGCGGCCGAAAGTCGCGGCCGGCCCTGACGGGACGTTCTTCGTCGAGGCGCGGGCGCCGCTCGACGAAGTCTCCGAGGCGACGGGTTTCGATTTCTCCGCGCTCGCCGACGCCGAGGGCGTCGACACGATCGGCGGCTTGCTCACCAATTTCGTCGGCCGTGTGCCCGGACGCGGCGAGATCGTCACGGGCCTGGGAGAATTCGAGTTCGAGGTGCTCGACGCCGATCCGCGCCGGGTCAAGCGGGTGAAAATTCATCCCCACGCCCGGCTTCCCGCCGCCGCCGCGGCGCCCGCGGTTCATGCCGGGCCGCCCGACGGCGAAGCGGTCGAGGAAAACCTCTGAAGGCGTATCGCGGCGGGACGCCAGCGGTTATGTAGGCGAATGTTGATTCGGCTGAGCGGAAATTAAGCCCTTGTCCACCGTCGCATCGCCCTACCGGCCGAATGCGGGCGTGCTCGCTTCGCTCGCGCCAACGGTCATTCTCGCCTGGGGTTGGCCGCGTCGCGGAATCGCGTTGGCCGGCGGCGCCTTGGGCGCGCTGGCGATGCCGCCTTTCGGCTTCTTTCCCGCGCTCTCCGTCGCTCTCATCGTCGCCGTCTGGCTCATCGACGGCTCGGCCGATCAGCGCGGCGCCGGCGCGGCGCGCGCCTCGCTGCGGGCCGCTTTCTTCGCCGGCTGGTGGTGGGGCTTCGGCTATTTCCTGGCTTCGCTGTGGTGGCTGGGCGCCGCCTTTCTCGTCGACGCCGACAGATACGCCTGGGCGCTGCCATTCGGCGTCGTCGCGTTGCCGGCCGCCCTGGCGCTGTTCTTCGGCTTCGGCTTCGCCGTCGCGCGCTTCCTCTGGCCCCCCGGTGTTTTGCGCATATTTGCGCTGGCGTTCGGGCTGGGGTTGAGCGAGTGGTTGCGCGCGGTGCTGTTCACCGGGTTTCCCTGGAACGAACTCGGCCTCGCCTTTGGTCAGAATCTGATCCTGGCGCAAATCTCGTCGCTCGTCGGCCTTCATGGATTGACGCTGGCCGTCATCGTCATCGGCGCCGCGCCCGCGACGCTTTGGGACCGCGCAGGCCTGCGGCGCTGGGCGCCGACGACCGCGGCTGTCGTAACGCTCGCCGCACTCGCGTTGTTTGGGCTGTATCGGCTCGGCGAGACGGACCCGGACCCGGTTGCAAATGTGAAACTTCGGCTGTTGCAAACCAACTTTTCGCAAGGGCCGGAATTCGCGCCGGAGAAGGGCGCGGAAATCCTCGGCCGCTATCTCGCCTTGTCGGATCGCGCCACTTCGCCGCAGCGCACCGGCGTCGCCGACGTCACGCATCTGATCTGGCCGGAATCGGCGTTTCCGTTCATCCTGTCGCAGGAAGCCGGCGCCTTGGCGCGAATCGCCGATTTTCTGCGCAGCGGCGCCACGCTGGCGACCGGCGCGGCGCGGACGGAAGGCGGCCCGGCCAAGCGGCGGTTCTTCAATTCGATCGAGATCCTGGGCGCTTCGGGCCTGTCGTCGGCGCGCTACGACAAGCGCCACCTCGTGCCGTTTGGCGAATATATGCCGTTCCAGACCGAGCTGCACGCCATCGGGCTCAGCGAGTTCGTGCAATTTCCGGGGGGGTTCTCGGCCGGCGTGGGCTCCAACGTGCTGTCGATGCCCGGCGCGCCCGACGCGATCGCCATGATCTGCTACGAGGCGATCTTTCCCAGCGAATGGGGCGGCGCGCGGAGTGGCGAAGCCGAGCGGGCGGGTTGGCTCCTCAACGTTACTGACGACGCGTGGTTTGGACTGACTCCGGGCCCTTATCAGCACTTTGCCCTCGCCCGTCTGCGCGCCATCGAATGGGGCTTGCCGATGGCGCGTTCGGCCAACGGCGGATTTTCGGCGATCGTCGACGCCAAGGGCCGGGTGTTGGCTTCGGCGCCATTGGGCGCCGAGACGGTGGTCGACGGGCCGCTGCCGGGCGCGTTGCCACCGACGCTCGAATCGCGCTGGGGTTCGGCAGGTTTCGCCCTCGGTCTCGCCGCCCTACTCTGCGTCATCCTTACCGCGAAAAACTTGAAATAGGGCAAAGTTGCGTAACGTTATCGGCAGCCTCTCAAGATTTGGGCTGAAAAAGGGCGCGATTGCGTGGTACGACGATTGCGCGGAATACGCGCGTGCGTTAAGTGTTCCCTTACGTTAGCTAGATAGGGTTACGACTCTTGAACTGGACGTCGAGACGATGAACAAAGCGCCGAATCCCATCGATAAACATGTCGGCGCACGTGTGCGCATGCGCAGACTTATGGTGGGAATGAGTCAGGGCAAGCTGGGCGATGCGCTGGATGTGACTTTCCAGCAGGTGCAAAAATATGAAAAAGGCGCCAACCGGATCGGAGCGAGCCGTCTCCAGCAACTGGCGCGGGTGCTCGAAGTGCCGCCGTCGTTCTTCTTTGAAGGCGCGCCGAGCGGTGAACTGAACGCCAGCGGCTTCCACGAGCCGGATACGAGTTCCTATGTCGTGGATTTCCTCTCGACCAACGAGGGATTGCAGCTCAATCGGGCCTTTGCCGCGATCAAGGACCCCAAGGTGCGCAAGAAGATCCTCGATCTCGTCCAATCGCTCGTCGCCGGCGACGAGTAATTCTAGGCGAGCGCGGTTCAATCCGGCAAAATGCGATTTCGTCGTTCGGATCGGGCGCAAAGTCGGCAAAGATCGCTGAACCCGGCTCGCTATTGTCCTTCCGACGGCCGCTTTTGTTGCCGCGCGGAAAGGGCGACTTCCACAAAGCCGTTCTCATGCGCGACGATGGCCGCGCTTGACCAAACCGACTCCCCCTGCGAAAAGCGCTTTTGCTCTCTTGGCCGATAGGCCTTGTGTGGAGAGACTTTTTCGCGAAACGCGGCAAGGGGAGTGTGCCTGGTATGGCTCGACAGAATTATCAGTTCACCAGCGAGTCGGTGTCCGAGGGGCATCCGGACAAGGTATGCGATCGTATCTCCGATGAAATCGTGGATTTGTTCTTTCGCGAAGGCGCCAAAGCCGGCCTCGACCCCTACCAGATACGCGTCGCCTGCGAGACTCTGGCCACGACCAACCGCGTCGTCATCGCCGGCGAAGTCCGCGGCCCCCGGATGTATCACGACGAGATCATCCATACCGCCCGCAACGCGATCAAGGACATCGGCTACGAGCAGGATGGCTTCCATTATCGCAACGTGCACGTCGAAGTGCTGTTGCATGCCCAGTCCGCCGACATTGCCCAGGGCGTCGACGCCAGCGGCAACAAGGACGAGGGCGCCGGCGACCAGGGCATCATGTTCGGCTACGCTTGCCGCGAGACGCCAGAGCTCATGCCGGCGCCGATCTATTACGCGCACAAAATCCTGCACTCTTTGTCTCAGGCCCGCCGTTCGGGCGCCGAGAAGAGGTTCGGGCCGGACGCCAAAAGCCAGGTGACGGTGCGTTACGAGAACGGCAAGCCCATGGAAGCGACGCAGATCGTCGTTTCGCACCAGCATACCGACGAAAGCCTGACGTCGAAGGACGTCGAAGCTCTGGTGAAGCCCTATGTGATCGCCGAGCTGCAAGGCCTCGTCTCAAACAAGACGGTCTGGCACGTCAACCCCACGGGCAAGTTCTACATCGGCGGTCCCGACGGAGACTGCGGCCTGACCGGCCGCAAGATCATCGTCGACACCTACGGCGGCGCGGCGCCGCACGGCGGCGGCGCCTTCTCCGGCAAGGACCCGACCAAGGTCGACCGTTCCGCCGCTTACGCCGCGCGCTATCTCGCCAAGAACGTCGTCGCCGCCGGCCTTGCCGACCGTTGCACCTTGCAGCTTTCTTATGCGATCGGCGTCGCCCGCCCGCTGTCGATCTATGCCGACCTGCACGGGACCGGCCATGTCGACGAGGCCAAGCTCGAAGCGGTGTTGATGGAAATCATGAACCTCACGCCGCGCGGCATTCGTGAGCACCTCAAGCTCAACAAGCCGATTTATGCGCGCACATCAGCTTACGGCCATTTCGGCCGCGCGCCGGACGCCGACGGCGGCTTCTCCTGGGAGAAGATCGACCTCGCCGATCAGTTGAAAGCGCAATTCTGAGGATAGAGGCAATGGCGTCGGGCGAAGCGGACGCCGCGCCCGACGTCAAGCGTCGGGCGCTTTACGGCCGATCCAAAGGCAAGACGCTGCGCGCCTATCATGCGCAGCTCGTCAGGGACTTTCTGCCAAAAGTGGAGCTGGAGGGGGTTTCCCTCGAAGATCCTTCGCGTCCGTTTGGCTTCACGCCGCGCGAAGTCCATCTTGAGATCGGCTTCGGCGGCGGCGAGCATTTGGCGCAACGGGCGCGCGAGACGCCGGATATCGCGTTCCTCGGCTGCGAGCCGTTCATCAATGGCGTCGCCAAGCTGCTCGCGGTCATGGACGGCGAGGGCCTCGCCAATATTCGCATCCGCGCCGGCGACGCTCGGGAAGTGCTGGAAGCGCTGCCGCCGGCTTCGTTGCAACGAATTTATGTCCTCTATCCTGATCCCTGGCCGAAACGTCGGCAATGGAAGCGACGCTTCATAGCCGAGGAAACGATCGCCGCCTTCGCGCGCGTGCTCGACATCGGCGGCGAGGTGCGTTTCGCCACCGATATCGACGGTTACGCCGGCTGGACGCTTGCGCGCTTCCTCGCCGCCAAGGAGTTCGAGTGGCTCGCCATGGCCGCGGACGATTGGCGGCGGCCCTGGGCCGGCTGGACGCCGACCCGCTACGAGGCCAAGGCGCGCATCGAGGGGCGGCCGTCCGCTTACCTTACCTTCCGGCGGCGACCGCCTACATAGGTCTCTGACGGAGTTCATCAGGAAACGCGGCTGACCATGGAAGACAATCTCGACCGCCGCGCTGTGCTCAAGGGCGTCGCGGCCTCCGCATTCTCGCTCGGCGTCGTGGGCGACGCGGTCGCCGCCCCGAGTGAGGCGCTGCAATTCGACGATCCCAAACCGTTCTCCTTCGAATTGCTGAAAGCGATGGCGCGCGAGCGCGCCCATGCGCCCTATGTCGCCCCGGCGCGGCCGAGCCCTGAAATCGTCAGCAAGATCAACTACGAGGAATGGGGCAAGATCCGCTTCAAGATGGACGATGCGTTGTTCGCCGAGGGTCCGGGCCGCTTCCCGATCAGCTTTTTCCACCTTGGCCTGTATTTCCAAAAATCCGTCGAAATGCACGTCGTCGAAGACGGCCGCTCGCGCCAGATCCTATACGATCCCTCTTATTTCGAAATGCCCGCCGATTCGGTCGCGAGACAATTGCCGAAGGGCGCTGGCTTCGCGGGAATGCGCATTCAGGAGCCGCGCGACGGAGCGCTCGACTGGAAGCACAACGACTGGGTCGCGTTCCTCGGGGCGTCCTATTTCCGCGCCATCGGCGCGTTGCGGCAATATGGCCTTTCCGCGCGAGGGCTCGCGCTCGACGTCGCGGTTGCCGGCCGCCCGGAGGAATTCCCTGACTTCACCCGCTTCTTCATCGACGCGCGACCGCAAGGCGAAGCGCTGGTCATCTACGCGCTGCTGGAGGGCCCCTCGATTGTCGGCGCCTACAAGTTCGCCCTGACGCGAACCCAGGCCGTTCTCATGGACATAGAGACGAACCTGTTCACCCGCGCCGAGATCGCGCGCTTCGGAATCGCGCCCCTGACATCCATGTACTGGTACTCGGAGACGAAGAAAGAGACCGCGATCGACTGGCGCCCCGAAGTCCACGATTCCGACGGGCTCAGCCTGTGGACCGGCGAGGGCGAGCGTCTTTGGCGCCCGCTCAACGATCCGCCGCGCATCATCGTGTCGGCATTCGCGGACGACAACCCGCGCGGCTTCGGCCTCTGCCAGCGCGATCGCGTGTTCGATCATTATCTCGACGGGGTATATTACGACCGCCGGCCGACTCTTTGGGTCGAGCCGCTGCCGGTCGGCGACGTGCAGGGCTGGGGCAGGGGCGCGATCCAGCTCTGCGAAATCCCCACCGACGACGAGATCCACGACAACATCGTCGCTATGTGGGTTCCCGAACAGCCCGTGCTGGCGGGCGCGGAAATGACGCTCGCCTATCGGCTCCATTGGGTCGCTGAGGAACCTTTTCCCAGCGGCCTCGCGCTCGTCGTCGCCACCCGCCTCGGGCGCGGCGGACAACCGGGCCTGCCCAGGCCGAAGGGGGTGAGGAAATTTGTAGTCGAGTTCCTCGGCGCCCCGCTGGCCGCGTTGCCCTACGGCGTCAAGCCGGAGATGGCGATCAGCGCCTCGCGCGGCTCGCTCGACGGCTATCGGCTTATCGAAGCGGTCCCCGACGGCGTGCCCGGCCACTGGCGCGCCGAATTCGACTTGAAGGTCGACGGCACGGACCCCGTCGAGATGCGCTGCTTCCTGAAGGCGGGCGACCAGGTGGTGAGCGAGACTTGGATGTTCCAGTATCATCCGTTTTGAGGCGGCGAAGTCCCGACGCCCCACCGGCGCATTTGATGGATATCGCCCGCCCTTTACGCGTCGTGCTCGGCATCGACGCCGCCTGGACGGCGCACAACCCGAGCGGCGTCGCGCTCGCCGTCGAGGCCTCGGGCGGTTGGCGACTCGCCGCGTTGGCGCCGTCCTATTCCGCCTTTGAAGCGCTCGGCGGCGCAAGCGGCGAAGGCGGGGCGCCTCACGCCCGACGTCTGCTCGTCGCCGCTCGACGGCTCGCAGGGCGGCCTGTCGATCTGGTTGCGGTCGACATGCCGCTGGCGCGCTCGCCGATCATCGGTCGCAGGCCGAGCGATATTGGAATATCCAAAGCTTACGGCGCGCGAAAGGCGTCGACGCATTCGCCGAGTGAGGTTCGGCCAGGGCGGATCAGCGACGAGCTGCGCGCTGGTTTCGAGACCGAGGGCTATCGACTGGCGACAGAGGCGTTCATCGGGCCGGCGTTGATCGAAGTCTATCCACATCCCGCGCTGATCGAATTCTTGGGCGAGCGCTACCGGCTCGAATATAAGGCGGGCAAGACGCTGACCTACTGGCCCAAGCTCGCCGCCGCCGAGCGTCGGGAGCGCCTCCTGGAAGTCTGGCGAACCCTCCTCGCGGCGTTGGAGACGCGGATTGCCGGAGTTCAAGCCGCCCTGCCTCTTCCAGCGCCTGAAATCGTCGGCGCCAAGCTGAAGGCGCTCGAGGACCAACTCGACGCCGTCATTTGCGCCGCCGTTGGTATCGCCGTCCTGAACGGCGAGGCGAGGGCGATTGGCGACGCGGACTCGGCGATTTGGGTTCCTTTGCCAAAAACCATTGACTCCGCGGCCTTCCCGCAGTAGACGCCGATCGCTCACCAAAGCGCGGCTCTCAGCCGCGTTTTTGCTTTGGCGTGAAGCCAAGCTGGGAAAGCAAACAAGCGGGCCTCAAAACCCAAACAAGAAGCCGGCCGCGTGGGAGTTCCCCGCGTAGAGCGCGGGGAAGCAAGGAGTAGTCTATGTTCGCAGTCATCAAGACGGGCGGCAAGCAATACAAGGTCGCGGCCCAGGACCAAATCACCGTCATGTCCCTGGAAGGCGAAGCCGGCGCCAAGGTTACCTTCAGCGAGGTCTTGGCGCTGTTCGACGGCGACATCAACCATATCGGCGCCCCGACGGTCGCCGGAGCGAGCGTGGTCGCCGAGATCGTCGAGCAGGCGCGCGGCCCCAAGGTTTACGCTTTCAAGAAGCGTCGCCGCAAGAATTCGAAGCGCAAGCGCGGCCATAAACAGGATCTCACGATCGTCAAGATCGTCGAAATCGTAGCGGCCGCCTAAAACGCTAAACCGTTTCGAAGGCGGGCTTTTCCCGGCGTTCGAAATCCTTTATATTGGGCGTTGTTCGACGCGACTACGCGCGCGGCGCCTCGAAATCAGGAGCAGGTGCAATGGCTCATAAGAAGGCAGGCGGTTCGTCGCGCAACGGTCGTGACTCCGACGGTCGCCGGCTTGGCGTCAAGAAGTTCGGCGGCGAGAACGTCATTTCCGGCAACATCATCGTGCGCCAGCGCGGCACGAAGTACCATCCCGGCGCCAATGTAGGCATCGGCGTGGACCATACGTTGTTCGCAACGGCTCCCGGCGTAGTGCTGTTCAAACAAAGAGAGACGCGTCAATACGTATCGGTAGTGGCAAAAGTAGCTGCAGAATGATCGGCGGGGCCTGACGGAGACCTCGCCGCGGCGCAAAGCCCCCCGCGGACGGTCCCAAGGCTCCCCACGCGCAAAGCGAGGCGACAAGTCTTTTCAGGGAAAAGTCCGGCAAGCCACTCGGCTTCGTGAAGGGGATACGGAGCGCCGTATTCCCTTCGTCGTTTTGGAGCTCGCGAGCGAGCTTCGGTCAAGCGGAGCGGTCATGTTTCCCGATATCGCGCGAGACGATGTGTTTCGGCTGGAGACGGCGCGGCTATGGCTGCGCTGGCCCCGGGCGTCGGACGCAGCCGCTGTACAACGCTATTCGAGCAAATGGGAAGTGGCGCAATATACCGCGCATATTCCCCATCCTTATCCGCCCGGCACCGCCGAGCGCTTCATCTTCGCCGCTCGCGCAGCCAATGCGAGCGGGCGCGACCTGACCCTGATGATTGCGCCGCAGGCCGGAAAGCAAGAGGCCTTTGGCGCCATCAGCGTCCAGGGGCGCGGCGTCGACCGCCTCACGCTCGGCTACGCTCTGTCGCCCGAAGCCTGGGGACGCGGCTATGGTTCGGAGGCGGTGGAAGCGATGGTCAATGCCGCCTTCACGCTGACGCCGAGCGTGGAAATCAACGTCGACGTCCGCACCGAAAACCCGGCTTCGCGCCGCGTGCTCGAAAAGAACGGATTTACCCATATGTCCAGGGGCCTCCAGGGGGCGCCGGCGCGCGGCGGCATGGTCGCCTGCGACCACATGCAACTCAAGCGCTCCGCCTGGGCGAGCCTGCGCGACGCGCGGCGCCAAGCCAGCCGGAAATTGTCGGGAGCGACGCTATGAAGTTTCTCGATCAAGCCAAGGTTTACGTCCGCTCCGGGGACGGAGGCGCGGGTTGCGTCTCCTTCCGCCGGGAAAAATTCATCGAGTTCGGCGGCCCCGACGGCGGCGACGGCGGTCGCGGCGGCGATGTCGTGGTCGAATGCGCCAATGGCCTCAACACGTTGATCGACTTCCGCTATCAGCAGCATTTCAAGGCCAAGACCGGCATGCACGGCATGGGCAAGAACCGGGCGGGCGGGCGGGGCGCCGATGCGCTGATGAAGGCGCCTGCCGGCACGCAAATTTTCGACGAGGAGACGGGCGCGCTGCTCGCCGATCTCAAGCACGAGGGCGACCGCGCGGTGGTCGCCAAGGGCGGCAATGGCGGTTTCGGCAATGCCCATTTCACCACCTCGACCAATCGCGCGCCGCGCCACGCCAATCCGGGCCAGACCGGCATCGAGCGGACGCTGATCCTGCGCCTGAAACTGATTGCCGACGTCGGCATCGTCGGCTTGCCCAATGCCGGGAAGTCGACGTTCCTGGCCACCGTTTCCGCCGCGCGACCGAAAATCGCCGATTATCCGTTCACCACGCTGCACCCCGGCCTCGGGGTGGTGAAGGTCGACGACCGCGATTTCGTGCTCGCCGACATCCCCGGCCTCATCGAAGGCGCGCATGAAGGGCACGGCCTCGGCGACCGTTTCCTCGGCCATGTCGAACGTTGCGGCGCGATCGTCCATCTCGTCGACGCCTCCGGCGATCACGCCGGAACCGCCTACCGCATCATCCGCCAGGAGTTGGAGGCCTATGGCGCGACGCTTGGCATGAAGGCCGAGATCGTCGCGCTCTCCAAAGTCGACGCTGTCGACGAGGAGAGCCTGAAGCTGCAACGCGAACGCCTGAAACGCGCCATCCGCTCGTATGGGCCGCCCTTGCCTGAGGGTGCGCGTAGAATCCCGCCGCTCGACCTGTCCGCCGTCGCCCACCGCGGCGTGTCCGAGGTGTTGCGCGCCGCGCTCGACGAGGTGGAACGCGCGCGGGCGGCGGAGAAGGCGGAGACAGAGGCTGTCGCTGCGTTGTAGTTGTGACGGTGGTTCTGTCAACTCCGTGAAAACGGGGATCCAGAGCGAGGAAGCGATCTAACCGGTTAACGCGGTTATGCGGTCCTGGATTCCCGCTTTAGCGGGAATGACAAACGAGGCTCGCGATTATAGAACACGGGCGCGCAAATGGCTTCCAACTCTCGCGCGGCGCGGATCCAGGAGGGGCTGCAACGGCTGATGTTGAACCGTCCGGACGCACGCGACAGCTGGGAATTTCTGAGCTCGTGGCCTTCCGACCCCGGCCACGAGGGCGCGCTGGCCCTCATGGCGGCGACGCTGCTCGAGCAGGCGCTGGAGAGCGCGATTTCGACCCATTTCGCGGTCAATCGCGAAGACGCGGATTCGATCTTCCTGGATCAATCCGAGGGAGGCCTTTCGGCTTTTTCGATGAAGATAAAGCTCGCCTACGCGCTCGGAATCATCGAGAAAAAAGTCCGCAAGGAGCTGACCCTCATCAAGACCATACGCAACGAAGTGGCGCATGCCCGCGCGCCCGCCGTCTTCGCCGCACCGACGATCGTCACCACTTGCAACCACCTGTTGGTATGGAAGGAACTTGCCTTCGACGGATCGGCCGGGGCGGGCCCGTTGAACGCGAAAGCGAAATACGCGAAGTCGATCGAATATACTCACGCCTATCTCAGCGGCTCGGTGACCGAAGAGACGGCGCGGGTTCCGCTTTTGTTTGAAGATTCGGCATTTTACTGCCGCGCGTTCCTCGATCAGGAAACCTATCCGCGACGATTTGTGAGGGACTTCGGCGCCGCCTCGGCGCCGGAAGATTAGGCTTGCCGATCTCGCGCGATGCGCGCCCTCAGATCGCGCCCGGCGGAATGAACGCGCAATAGAGATAGATGTCACTGAAAACATTGTCGGCGTAACCGTTCACGCGATCGTAGTCGGTCGCCTGACGGTAGCAGAGGTGCGCGTGGTGCGAGTCGTTGCTCGGCGGATCCCCAGGGATCGGCAGGAAAATGATTCGCTGACTGGGGATCTCGATCCATTCGGCTTCGCGGGTCAGGAACTCGAAGCGGCCGCCATGTTCGCGGTAAGTTGTCGCCGCGCAATCGCTGCCGCCGCAGCACAGCAGCCCGGTTTTGCCGCGCACGCCCGTATAAATATCATGGGCTCGCGCCGAATCGTTCGTCGCGAACAGCAAGGCGGCGATCACCGCCGCGGGGAAGAAACCGTTTCTCATGTCGACCGCTCCATTGCGGGCCGACCGATCGAGGCGCATTTTCGAAACGACCGAGCCCTATGCCGATCGCCCCCAAGCGCGCAACCGCCCTGTAAGATAACCTGGCCGGCCCAAGCGCCCGGGCCGGTTTTGGCTTCGCAAGAAGCCAGGCTGTGGAACTCCGCACGACGTGGTCCAAAAGCGCCGAACTCCCGGCGCGCCGCACTGCTGTCATGCAAGCAAAGCGTGTGCCAAGCTGGTCATCGGGCGGCCTCGAGCCGCGCGATCAACTCGGCGGGATCGCCGGAAATCGCAAGCTGCTTGACCCGGCTTTTCCCGCCCGCCGTCAGCCGGACCCGTGAGTTCGGCACGCCGAGATGGTCCGCGATCAGCGCGCGCAGGGCGGCGTTGGCCTTGCCGTCCTCGGGCGCGCTGCGCACCCGGGCGAGCAGCACGCGCGAACCGTCGGCGAGCGTGGCGACGCCTTCCACGGCGTCGCGACCGCCCTTGGGCGTGAGTCGGCAGGTGATGGCGACGCCGTCGAACGTGGCGCGCCAGGGGGGGTGGTTCAATTAATCTTCCTCGTCGGAGAGGGGATGCAGGTCGCGAACCATTGCCTTGGCGCGCTCGTCGAGCACATGGGTATAGATTTGAGTGGTCGAAATGTCGGCGTGGCCGAGCAGGTCCTGGACGACGCGCAAGTCGGCGCCGTTCTGCAACAAGTGGCTAGCGAAGGCGTGACGCAGCACATGCGGGCTGACGCGAGACGCGTTGAGCCCTGCGGCCGAGGCGACGCGTTTGAGATCGCGGGCGAAAACCTGCCGCGAAAGGTGGCCGCTTTCGCCCTCGGCGGGGAACAGCCAGGGGCCCCGCGCTCGAGCCGGCGCCAGATCTTCGAGCAACTGGCGATAGCGCAGCATCGCCGCCCGCGCCGGCTCGGAGATCGGCACGAGCCGCTCCTTGTTGCCCTTGCCGATGACCGCGATCAGCGGTTCGCGCGTCCGCGCGGCGGATTTCGGCAAGGCGATCAACTCGGAAACGCGCAGGCCGGTGGCGTAGAGAAGCTCGATCAGACAGCCCATGCGGACGATCGCGAGCCGTTCGGCGGGTTTCGTGTCCTTGGCGTCATGGCCTTCGCGCGCGGTTTCGATCAGCCGGACGACCTCGGCCTCGGTCAAGGTTTTCGGCAGCGGGCGGGCGCGACGCGGGCCTTGCATCGACAGCGACGGATCGTCGCCGCGGCGGCCTTCGAGATAGAGGAATTTGTGGAACTGCCTGACGGAGGAGAGCCGGCGCGCCAGCGTTGCATTGGCGAGTCCCGCCGCGCTGCCGTCGGCCTGAAAGGCGCGGATATGTTCGTCGCTCGCCGCCGTCGTCGCGACACCGCGGCCGGTGAGAAATTCCTGATAGGCTTCGAGGTCGCGCCGATAGGACTCGATGGTGTTCAGCGCGGCGTTGCGCTCGGACGCCATCGCGTCGAGGAAATCCTCGATCAGCCGACGGCCGCGCGGGCTCACTTCGTCGCCGCCTTCGGGATTTCCACGATCTCGGTCATTTCGCGCGGCTGCACCTTGACGCCGTCGACGAGGAAATACATGGCGCCATAGATGACGCCGATGACGCCGCCGGTGAGAATGACAAAACGGATCAGAGTCGGCACGTTCAAAAAGCCTGGAATTGCATGGGAAGTCTTTTACCCTGTCCGAATGCCGTTGCGGAAGGCAGGATCATGGGTCGTCGTCGAACAATGCGGCCTGCGTCGGCTCGCGCGGCGGTTCGGCGAGACCCATATGCTTGAACGCGTGCGGCGTCAGCAGCCGTCCGCGCGGCGTGCGCTGCACGAAGCCCTGCTGAATCAGATAGGGTTCGATGATCTCCTCGATCGCGTCGCGCGGCTCGGAAAGCGCGGCGGCGATGGTCTCGACGCCGACCGGGCCGCCGCCAAAACTGAGCGCGATGGTGTCGAGATAACGCCGGTCCATCTGATCGAGGCCGATGGCGTCGACGTCGAGCAATTTGAGCGCCCGATCGGCGATTTCGCGGGTGACGAGGGCTGCCGATTCGACGACGGCGAAGTCTCGGACACGGCGCAGCAGGCGGCCGGCGATGCGCGGCGTGCCGCGCGAACGCTTGGCGATCTCGTTGGCGCCCTCCTCGGAAAGCGCGAGGCCGATGACGCGGGCGCCGCGGCCGACGATGCCTTGCAACTCCGGCACGGTGTAGAAATTCAGCCGGATCGGTATGCCGAACCGGTCGCGCAGCGGCGTCGTCAGCAGGCCGGCGCGCGTGGTGGCGCCGACCAGGGTGAATTTCGCCAGGTCGATCTTCACCGAACGGGCGGCGGGGCCGGCGCCGATGATCAGGTCGAGTTGATAATCCTCCATCGCCGGATAGAGAATTTCCTCGACCGCGGGATTGAGGCGGTGGATCTCGTCGATGAACAGGACGTCACGCGGCTCGAGATTGGTGAGTTGCGCGGCGAGATCGCCCGCCTTGGCGATCACCGGGCCGGAGGTCGAGCGGAAATTGACGCCGAGTTCGCGCGCGACGATCTGGGCCAGCGTCGTCTTGCCGAGGCCCGGCGGGCCGACGAACAATACGTGATCCAGCGCCTCGCCGCGCGCCTTGGCGCTCTCGATGAACACTTTGAGATTTTTCCGCGCGGCTTCCTGGCCGGTGAAGTCGGCGAGCACTTGCGGGCGAAGCGCGGTCTCGTCCTCGGGGCGCTTTTCGGCGGAGATCAGGCGGCGCGGAGGAATGGTCATTTCAGGGAGGCTTCCGAAAGCGTCGGCGCCGTCGATAGGCCGAGAAGGCTGGCCGCCATGGCGCAGGCAAAACCGGCCACGGCGCCGCTGGCGACGAGCGCCTTCTGCAAAGTCGCATCGAATTCGCCCGAAAACATATCGTCGATCCAGGCTCCGGCCGGTGCGCTGACGCTGACCGAGATCGACGATTGTATCGCCGTTCCGATATCGGCGAGCCAGAGAAACTGGCCGTAGCTCATCCCCCCGCCTATGACGGCGGCGACCAACGCGCGCGGCGCGGTCCTAGGCGCCCAGGCGTCCCAAAGCGCAAAAACGAGGCCGGTCGCGATCGCCGGGCCGAAGCCGAACAGATAGGCGGGTATCAACGCCAGCGCATGACCGATCAGCGTCGCGATCCATGTGAGGTGCAGCGTCGCCTCCGCAGCGACCGGCGCCTCCAGCAGGAAGGCGAGCGGGATGAACACCGCGCCGCCGATCGCCGGGCCGAAGGCGGCGAACAGCAAGACAAGGCCGATCATGGGCCAGAAGAACGACCGGGGCGGCGGCAAGGTCATGGGGCGGTCTTGGGGAAATGGACGACGCACGGCTCCGCCCTTGCCGTCGTGACCGGGCTTTGTCCG
>Ga0302157_10002539_pt1 | contig 21153 bp, 20 predicted proteins | sample I_Bog_N3_3_FD_193502 | JGI IMG/M metagenome (GOLD analysis project Ga0302157, IMG submission 193502) | Peat permafrost microbial communities from Stordalen Mire near Abisko, Sweden - I_Bog_N3_3 | ecosystem: Environmental > Terrestrial > Soil > Wetlands > Peat | place: Sweden: Abisko, Stordalen... | reverse complement strand
AGCCTGAACCCGCTCCGTCACACGAGACAAAAAGGTGTAGTGCTCCGCCTGAAGTGCGTCCCCGGCCTCATGAAAGCTGATTGCATCCTCAATCAGCGGCGCGTCTAGTTTAACGGCCACGCGCGGACTATATTCACGCCCGCTTCGGCTACCCGCAATGAGGATGGTGTTGGCTTCACCCTCTCTGGCGATCTGCGCAACGGCCGCTGCCCAGATCTCGGGATCGTATTCGGACAACGCAGGGTTGTCGGCAACCAGAACTTGCTCCCCGAGTGCCGCAGCAGCGGTTGCAACTGCGCCAACCTGATTCCCTAGTATGAGGAGGGTCACAGGACCCTCACGTTTCAGTTGACGTGCAGCCTCCGTAAGTTCGTAGGTGCTCTTACTCAGCTTGCCTTCGGCATGTTCAGCGACTATCAGAATCATTGGATCACCTTTGCCTGATTGCGGAGTAGATCGACCAATTGCGTCGCGGCAGCCTGAGAATCCTTGCCGTCTATCATTGTGCGCAGGCGTTCGCGCACTTGCACTTCGGCGCCGAGGTACTTCAGCTTTGGTTTCACATCGAAAGCATCCAAAGACTCGCGGCGAATCTCTTTACGTTTCGCCTTCATGAGGTTGGGTAGAGTCGGGTAGCGCGGTTCATTGAGGCCTTGCTGGGTCGTCACGACTGCCGGAAGAGGCAAGGAAAACGACTCACTTCCAGCATCGACAGCATGCTTCCCTATTAGCTGGTCTCCATCCAGTGAGAGCGCATGGGTCCAGGTCGCCTGCGGCCATCCGAGGCGTTCCGCCGTCGCAGCGCCTAGAGCATGGCTATCCCAATCGGCCTGTTGTCCGCCGCAGAAGATCAATCCGATGGTCTCGGCCCGAGCCACTTGAGCGACGATGCTGCTGATTGTGATTACATCAAGCGGTACGTCAGCCTCCACGAGTATGCCGCGGTCCGCGCCCATCGCAAGCGCACTTCGCACTGCCTCTTCGCACCTGGAAGGCCCGATCGCGAGCACGGCCACTTCAATTCCGGGGGTAGCTTCCCGCATGCGTAGGGCTTGCTCAACCCCATACTCATCCATGGTGTCGACGACCAGCTTACTGCTGGAAAGATCTACCGCGCCATCCTTGACCTTGACACTTTCCTCGGCATTTAGGACCTGACGAATGACTGCTAAGATTCGCACGACTGTCTCCTTGTGATTGGATCGAAGCGCCTGATTTACACACAACTCAACGGCGACTCACTGGGCTTCCTCAGGCATCGAATGAATGTGCCCTACCCGGAATCTGCCGCCTGCAAGGCTGCGGCCTGCGGTTGCCATCGGCTGCTGGCATAGAGCGCGAAGGCCGCAACGATCGCCAGGCAGCCCACGCTGCCGATACCCCAGCGGAATTCACCGGTCACATCCTTTAGATAGCCGATGAACCATGGCGACACGAATCCGCCCAGAATGCCCACGGCGCTGATTGCCGCCAACCCGCTGGCGGCGCTGGCGCCCGAAAGAAAGCTCGATGGAATGGTCCAGAACACTCCTGCGAACGACAGCGTGCCGGCCAGTGCAAAAGACAAGGCCGCCACGCGCGCGATTGGATCGTGCAACAGAGCCGACAGTAGCAGGGCTGCGCCGCCGATAATGCCCGCGAACGCCGCATGGCCGTAACGTTCTGCCTTGCGATCAGAACGCCGACCCAGCCAGAGCACCGCAATCAACGCCAACACGCTCGGAATGGCCGCGATGAACCCGGTCTCCTGATTGGAGACACCGAAGCCCTTAATGATCTGCGGCAGAAAGGTCGCAATCGCGTTGTTGAGGCAGACATTGGTAAAGTAGATCATCGCAAGGAACCACACCCAGGGATTGGTCAGCGACTGCAGGAAGGAGTAGGTGCGACGGCTCTCTCGCGCCTTCTTCTGGCTGGCCAGTTCCGCAACCAGCCAGGTCTGCTCCTCCGGCTGCAGCCATTTCACCTCTGCCGGCGAATCCCGCAGATAAGTCAGCACCAGGGGGGCCAGCAAGATCGCGGGTATGCCTTCGAGAATATAGAGCCACTGCCAGCCGGCCAGGCCGCCTCTACCATTTAGGGACAGCAGGAATCCGGAGAGCGGCCCGCCAATGATGCCACTGACCGGGATGGCGGCAATGAACAGACCGAGCACTCGGCCACGATAGGCTTCGGGAAACCACAGGGTGATGAAAAACAGCGCGCCAGGCTGAAACCCTGCCTCCGCAGCCCCCAGGAGAGCGCGAACAGCATAGTAACTCGTAGAGTTATGGATCAGCGCCATACTGGCGGCGCACAGGCCCCAGGTGAACATGATTCGAGCGATCCAGCGCCGGGCGCCGAAGCGATACAGCAGCATGTTCGACGGCACCTCACACAGGCAATACGTCAGAAAAAACAGCCCGGCCCCAAAGCCAAACATTGCCTGGCTAAGCCCAATTGCCTTGTTCATCTGCAGGGCTGCGAAGCCCACATTCGTGCGGTCAAGATAGGCCACGAAATAACACAGCATGATGAATGGCATAACCCGCCATATCACCCGCTTCATGGCGGCCTCTTCAAGCCTACCGTTATCCACCGTATTGGCTATGCTCATCGCATGTCCTTCTGCCGAAATCGCACGGTCCGGCAAGTAGCGCGAGGTGCAAAAGACCCTCCCCAGACAGGCGCCGATTGTATCAAAATTCGGTATGGCGTAGCTATATGCGAGAGGGCGAAATATTGGGCAGATTTCCGGCTTGTCTGGTCGGCGAATTCACGGTACGAAAACACCCCATTTGCTGCATGACAGATACATTGACGGGCCTGCGACAAGACGTCTACTATCCGTAGTGGCGTAACTTAATTCGCCATAGCGACGTCTGGCTAGCCGCCCGCCCGCAGTCCAAAGGGAGACTGAGATGTCCAGAAACGAGGCACTGACGTGAAGCAGTTCGACCCCCTGTGCGATAACCCAGACCGCGCCGCTCTCCGGGATGCTATCCGTGCCATCTGTGACCAGTTCGATGACAATTATTGGTCGGAAAAAGACCGCACCCACAGCTTCCCCCATGAATTCGCCAATGCTGTTGCCGAGGCCGGCTGGCTTGGGATCGCAATGCCGGAGGAATATGGCGGTGCCGGCCTTGGCGTGGTCGAAGCTGCAATCATGATGCAGGAAGTCGGGCATTCTGCCGGCGCGTTTGCCGCCTGCTCCACCTTACACATCAATATCTTCGGCCTGCACTCCATCGTGAAGCACGGCACCGAGAAGCAAAAGCAGGACTGGCTGCCCGATATCATCTCCGGCAAATCCCGCGCCTGCTTCGGCGTCACCGAGCCGGATGCCGGGCTGGATACTTCAAAGATCAAGACCCGCGCCGTGCTCAATGGCGACCACTACGTCGTCAACGGCCAAAAGATTTGGACAAGCACGGCCCAGCAAGCCGACAAGGTAGTGCTACTGGCCCGTACCACACCCATAGAGGACTGCGTGAAGCCGACCGACGGGCTGTCGCTGTTCTACGCCGACTTAGATCGTAGCGCGGTCGAGATTCGTGAAATCCCTAAAATGGGCCGCCACGCAGTCAATTCTAACCAGACCTTCTATGACAACCTCATCGTGCCGGTAGACCGCCGGATCGGTGAAGAAGGCCGCGGCTTCCGTTACATCCTCGACAGCCTCAACTCAGAACGCATCCTCAACGCCGCCGAAGTCATCGGCATGGGCCGTCGGGCACTGGAAAAGGCAGTAGCCTATGCCAACGAGCGCGTGGTATTCGGCCGCAAGATCGGCATGAACCAATCCATCCAGCACCCGCTTGCCGAATGTTGGTCGGAGTTATACGCTGCCGAGCTGATGACCCTGCACGCCGCGGAGCTGTGCGACGCCGGCAAGCCATGTGGCGCCCAGGCCAATGCGGCGAAGTATCTAGCTGCCGATGCCGGCTTCAAGGCCTGCGACCGAGCCATCCGTACCCATGGCGGCATGGGCTATGCGGCGGAATATCACGTCGAGCGATACTTTCGTGAGATGGTCGCTACTCAGCTCGCACCGGTCTCACGCGAAATGATCCTATGCTTCATCGCTGAGCGAGAACTTGGCCTGCCGAAGTCCTACTAAGGTTCAGCCGCCTACTTTCGGTCGACTGGGTAAGTTGTATTGCGCATAAGCTCTCAAAGTTCCAGCAGCCGCCGTGCGTTGTCCTTCAGGATGAGCGGACGTACCTCTGGCTTGAAGCTGGCTGCGGCGAAGTCCTCCAGCCAGCGATCCGGATGGATCAGCGGGAAGTCCGAGCCGAAGAGCATCTTGTGTTTCAGCCGCGAGTTCGCATATTGAATGAGCTCGGGCGAGAAGTACTTGGGCGACCAGCCGGAGAGGTCGATGTAGACGTTGGGTTTATGGAGGGCGATGGAGAGCGCCTGCTCCTGCCACGGCCAGGAGGGGTGGGCCATGATGATCTTCATGTCAGGAAAGTCGGTGGCGACGTCGTCCAGGTAGATGGGCTCGGAGTACTTCAGGCGGAGGCCGCCGCCGCCTTTCATGCCGGAGCCGATGCCGGAGTGACCGGTGTGGAAGACTGCCGGGAGTTTGTGCTCGGCGATGACCTCATAGATGGGATACGCCATGCGGTCGTTCGGGAAGAAGCCCTGAAGCGTGGGATGGAACTTGAAGCCTCGGATGCCGTGGTCCTGAATGAGGCGGCGGGCTTCGCGCGCGCCCAGCTTGCCTTTATGCGGGTCGATGCTGGCGAAGGCGATCATGATGTCGGAGTTTTTTTGTGCGAAGTCAGCGATCTCTTCGTTGGGGATGCGGCGGCGACCGAGGTTGGCTTCGCAGTCAACCGTAAACATGCAGAAACCTATCTTGCGCTCGCGGTACAGTTCGATGGTCTCGGGAATGGTGGGCCGGCGGCCATTGGCGAAGGCTGCGCCGAAGTATTTGTCGGCAGCATCATCGAACTCTTTGCCGAATGGGTCGGGCGGCTGGCAGCAGGAGACCTCGGCGTGGACGTGCGTGTCGATGGCAATCAGTTCAGCGATATTCATGCAGCTTCCTCTGGAGAACCCATTTTCCCATCATGACTGAAACCATGCACTCGGCACGGAGACAACCATCTCCAGCGCGCGCTGGCCGTAGGCTTTGCCCTGCGGATCGATGCGCGGAGAGGCCATGCCGCCGCCCCCAAGCGCTGACTGGATGAGGAAGTTGAACGCATGCAGGCCCGGCGCTTCGAATCGCTCCACCGACCCATCGGCAACCAGTTTGAAGTGTTCCGCGATGCGTTCCGGCGTGATCACGGCACGGAGGTGGTCAACGTACTCTGGCTTGCGGGAGAAGATGGCGATGTTTGAAGAGTTGCCCTTGTCCCCGGAGCGTGCGTGTGCGACGCGCAGCAGGGGCACCTCGATTGTGGGAACGTTGGTGGGCAATAAGGTGGCCAGCGGTGCAACGGAACGCGAGAGGGACTTGCTCGGCGGAATCACGACGGAGAAGGGGGCGTCTGAGCCTACCGTCACCGTCGGTTGAGGCACGGTGCTTTTTTCCACGAACAGCGTAAACAACCTTACGACGGGAGTCGGCTTGGGCCGTCCGCCTATCAATCCTGCTGTACCCTGCGCGAAGCTGATGCCCACTGCGCCGACCTGGCGCGCGAACAGATCCAGCGCGTTGAAGCTGGGATGATCGACGACGAGGCGGAGGACGACCTCGCGCGTGTGGCGGGCCCGCGATCCGTCACCATAGGCGGACTCTGCGCCGAGCGCTTCAATATGGGTGGCCGTGAAGCCCGGCCATCCGCGTTCCGAAAAGAGCATCTCTGACCGCGCAATCAGCGCCTCTGCTGTGCGCTCGGCCTTGCGCGCGGCGTCTACACCGATGATGACGATCAGCGCAACCGCCCGGAAGCCATCCTGGTAGGTGGCGGATACCTTGTACGTCGTCGTTGGAGCGCGGCCGCGAGCGCCGCTCACGCGGACTCCATTCTCGACTGCCTCCAGATGCACCATGGAAAAGTCTGCCGTTACATCCGGCAGCAGATAGTTTGCGGGGTCACCGACCTCGTACAAGACCTGCTCTGCGACGCTCGCGGTAGTGAGGATGCCGCCCGTGTTCTTTGGCTTCGCGATGATGAATGTGCCGTCCACGGCGCACTCGGCGATGGGGTAGCCAATGTTGTGCCAGTCAGGAACCATCTCCCAGTCGGTAAAGAGCCCACCCGTTACCTGCGCGCCGCACTCCAGCAGGTGGCCAGTCAGGCTTCCCGCGGACAGCCTGTCATAGTCGTCCGCAGACCAGCCAAACTCGTGCATCAGGATGCCCAGCGCGAGAGCGCTGTCCACGCAGCGTCCGGTGATGACGATGTCAGCGTCTTTCTTGAGTGCTGCAACGATCGGCAGTGCGCCGAGGTAGGCATTGGCCGAGAGCAACGCCGCCGGCAGAGTCTCGCCCGTTACAGCCTCGCGTGTGTCCCGCGCGCGCAGTTCGTCGATCATGGGCATGACGTCATCGCCCTCCACGACCGCAACGCGGAGAGAGATGCCGGCTTTCTCTGCTGCGCCCTCGAGCGCGCGTTTGCAGGCCATTGGGTTGACCCCGCCGGCGTTACTCACGACTTTGACGCCGCGATCCAGCAGGATCTTCAGGTGCGGCTCCAGGTAGGTCACGAAGTCCGGCGGATAGCCTGCCTCCGGGGATTTGAGCCTTGCCTTGGCCAGAAGCGACATGGTGACCTCGGCGAGATAGTCCATGATCAGGTAGTCGACCGGCTCCGTGAGCAGTTGTGCGATGGCCATGGGGCTGTCTCCCCACGCGCCTGATGCACCGCCGATCCGAACGATGTGATCGCTCATGAGGCGGACTCCTTTGCGTATTCTTTTGGCGCGGCCCAGTTGGGAGCACGCTTGTCTTTGAACGCGGCCAATCCCTCGCGGGCGTCGTCGGTCTGTGTAGCGAGAGCAATCTGCGACTCCGCAAACGCCAGCGCGGCGTCAAAGTCCATGGACTCCATCGCGTGCATTGCGTATTTACCGCGCCGGGTTGCGGCGGGAGAAGCGTTGCCCAGCAACTCGATCACTGCTGCTACCCGCGCGTCCAAGTCAGAGCTTGCAACAACTTCATTGACCAGGCCCATCTGCAGTGCTTGCGCCGCAGGAATCAGTTCTCCTGTGAGACATAGATAGTTGAGATGTCGCGGCGCAATGGTGCGGCGCAGATAGACCAGCACCTGCATTGGGAACACGCCGACCTTGACCTCCGGCAGACCAAAGCGTGAGTGATCGGCGGCAATCGCCAGATCGCACAGGGACATCAGGCCCATGCCGCCGGCAACACACGCGCCGTTGATCCGAGCCAAGATGGGGATACCCAACTGCCGCACGACGCGGGCCAGCCGGCCGAAGTCTGTGGTCGGCTCATTCGCAGCGGCCGCAAATACTCCGGTGCCTTCGTTCAGGTCCGCGCCGGCACAGAAGGCCTTGTCTCCGACTCCGGTCAGCACAATCCCTCGCAACGAAGGGTTCGTCGATGCTGAGACCATCGCAGCGTGGATGGCCGCGATAACCTGGGGGTTCAGAGCGTTGCGCCGCTCCGCGCGGTTGATGGTGATCCATAAAGTGGTGCCGCGCGTCTCGACCAGCACTGGGACGATGTCATTTGTGGACATGGTGTTCAAGCCTTGTTGATTACGGTTGTAGACAGTTCCGGTTCATGTTCCTTCATCCCGAGCTCCTGGTTGTGATAGCCGAGTGGTGGTGCAAGGTACCGTACCTTCAGGGGTGTGCGGGAGAAGAGAAGAGGGGACCGTGGCAGCCGCAGGCGGCCCTCGGTGGGATGTTCTACCTCAGAGAAGAAGCCGACCGCCGCAAGATGTTCATTGTCAAAAAGCTCATCGACGGAGTTGACGCGGCATGCTGGGATGTCGCCCTCGCGCAACAGCGTGAGCCACTCACTACTGGAGCGTTTGGCCAACTCGCCAGCGAGCAGACGCCCTACATCTTCCGCGTGCGTGGTGCGCGACTGCATGTTGTGAAAGCGCGCATCTTCGAGCACCTCCGGCCGGCCAATGATGGCGGTGAATCTACGCCAGTGTGCGTCGGTATAGACCACGACGGCCAGGTAGCCATCCGTGGTGGCGTATGGGCCGCGCTCGCGAGATAACAGACGCAGGTAGCCGGTGGGACCGAGCGGAGGAACAAAGGCGAGTCCGCCGATATGGTCTGATAGAACGAAGTCGGCCATCGTCTCGAACATGGGAACTTCTACGGATTGGCCCTCGCCGCTGCGCTGACGATGAATCAACGCGGCCTGCACCGCTACCGCCGCATTCAGGCCCACAACGCGGTCGCAGATATTCACTGGAGCATAGCGCGGCTTGCCATCCACGCGCTCAAACATACCGGACACACCCGATGCCGCCTGCATCAGGTCGTCATACACGGCCTCTGCTGCCAGTGGACCCTCCTGTCCGTAACCGACGCAACTACAGAAGATGATGGAGGCATTCAGCTTCTGCACGTTCTCGTATGCCAGGCCGAGACGGGCCAACGCGCGCGGGCGAATGTTCGAGAGGAATACGTCGGCGCCTGCGATGAGGCCCTCCAACTGCTTCATGTCTTCCGGGTTCTTCAGGTCGAGCATGATACTGCGCTTGTTACGGTTGGCTTGCATGAAGAGTGGGCCCATGCCTGGGTTCCGCATGGGGCCTATATTGCGCATCGTGTCGCCACCGGACGACTCGACCTTGATGACGTCGGCGCCGAGATCGGCCAGCACCTGAGAGGCTGAAGGCCCCATGATGACTGTTGTCAGGTCGATGACTCGTATGCCGTTTAGCGGTCCGCTCATCCCGTGCCCCTTTATATTCGCTATAGCGAATAAGAATTCGCAAACGCGATAAGCTTATACTCCTGAGTTCGTTGCTTGCAAGGCTCCGCACGGAAAATTGTCCGCACTGCTTCATTTGTGCCGGTTGCGGCGGACTCCGGTTGCAGTCAGCCACTTTCTGTTAGAGGCTTGTATCCATGTCTAAGATTGTCGAGCGCACCCTGGACGTATTTGAGATGTTTGCCGCAGAGAAGCGACCACTGTCCCTCACGGATATGGCACGGCTGTTGGATATTCCCATATCGAGCTGTCATGACGTGCTCCAAGCGCTGCTGTCGCGCGGTTATGTGTATGAGACCGCACCCCGGGCCGGCTTTTATCCCACCCGCCGCCTGTACAACATCAGCAGCATCATTGCCGTAAATGACTCTGTTGTGCAGCGAGCCGAGGAACTGCTAACGAAGATCAAGGACGACCTGGGAGAGACTGTCACTCTGGCCAAGGCCACCGGCATGCAAGTTCTGTACCTGCTGGTGCTGGAGCCGCCGCATCCCCTGCGATTCTCTGTCACGGAGGGTTCGGAGATCCGCAGCCTCTATGCCACCTCTGCGGGTAAGGCCTTCCTGAGCACATTGCCCGCGGCTGCACTGAAGGAGCACATTCACTCTGCCGATCTGAAACGGATGACCGACAAGACAATCACCTCCCGGTCCAGGCTGTTGGCCGACATCTCTGATGCGAAGGCGAGGGGATGGTTCGTCAATCGCGAAGAGAGCCTTGCCGGCGTGATCACGGTCTCCAGTGTCTTCTTTTGGCACAAAGCCGCACATGTGATAACCGTCGCAGGCCCCGCCGCCCGTATGGAACGCCAGCTCAAAGTCGCTGCGCAGCTGGTGATGGAGGCGTGCCGTATCTTGGGTGAGTCAGGAGTATGAAGGGTCAATCCTGGGTAGGAATCTCCGGGCGCTTGACGACTTTACTGGGGTCTTCGCCATACGGCGGAGCGTATATGACCAGAAGCTTGATGCGCTCGCTGATGACCTGAATATCATGAAAGACGCCGGCGGGGAAGAAGAGCAGGTCGCCGGCTTTGACGTGGTTCTGTTCGCCATCGATATTCACCGTCGCCTCGCCTTCAAGAACGTAGGTCGCCTGCTCCATGGCAGGGTGCGCGTGGGCCACGGCACCGGCATGGCGTTGGATGTCGCCATAGATGATCTCCATGTACTGGGCGCCGTTCACACCGGGGGCTATAAGGCGATAGTTCTTGGTGCCTTCATGGTTGGCCGGGCTATACGGCGGCACATCGCCGGGACGCAGAACGTATTTGCTCAAGACAAGGCTCCTCTTGTATTCGCCATCGCGGATAGAGTTTCGCTATAGTGATTTGGCGGCACGCCCGACATTGTTGTCAACCGCGAGATGACGGCAATGCTGGCACAAGTCAGCATTGCACTGGAGTTTTAGGGCTTTGCCGACAGTGCCTTCCTCGCGACCTCGTATTCTGTTAGGTTCGAATCCCAGATTTTGTTAGCGTGCCGCTTCCTTCCATTCTCCCTGGAATAATTTCACGAAGGCCTGACGCAACCACTTATTTGCAGGGTCACGGTGAAAACGTTCATGCCAATAGATCGCAATGCTCATCGGAGGGATTGAAATTGGAGGCGGCATTATCTTGATAGGTATGTGTGGAGCAAAGAGAGATGCCAGACGTTGAGGGACGATCACCAGAAGATCGGAATCAGTGACAAGCATCGGCAGTGCGGCAAATTCGGGAACGACGAGTTTTACATTGCGCTTGATCTTTTTGCGCTCGATCGCCAGATCCAGAGCGGCGTGGTGTGCTGACCCGGTAGAGTCGGCGATGGCATGTGGTACGTCTAGAAATGCGTCCATAGTCATGCCGGATTGAAAACTCGGATGGTCTGCGCGCACGAGACAGACATAAGGCTCGCGGCCCAGCGGCGTCTCATGAAATCCGCCCACCAAATTATCGAAGACGCCGATGGCCAGGTCGATCTCACCAGACTCCAATGCCTTGCCCGGACTCTCCACCGGAACGGTCACTGCCCGGATGCTCAGCCCGGGAGCCTCCCGCTGCAGGAAGGCCATGAGTGTTGGCAGGAAAGTCAACTGGCCAACATTGCTGAGATAGATGGAAAAGCGCCTGCTTGCCGTGCGGGGATCGAACCGGGATTCGGCAGCAAGACCGACTGAAAGGACTTCAAGAGCCTCTTTGGCTGCGGTACCCAAACGGTCGCCATAGGGTGTGGGCATCAGGCCCCCACTAGATGCGATAAAGAGTGGATCTCCGGCAAGTTTGCGCAATTTGGCGAGCGCGTGGCTCGCCGCTGACGGCGACAGGTCCATCTGGCGGGCGGCGCGTGAAAGGTTGCGGGTCTCGACCAGTCGCGCGAGCAGCCGGATGTGGCTCAGTTCAAGGTCCTTTACATGCATGGCGTGCATGATACAGATGCACTCATCGCAATTGCCAGAGGCGACATGGATCACTAATGTGGTCACGAACTAGAATTGACGCCATAGGTGGCATGGCGAATATTGCATTGCATAAAACCTTTAGAGCGAACAGGATGGAAGATGCGGACACAGGTAACGATCATTGGAGCAGGGCCTGCTGGGCTCATGCTGGGACATCTTCTCCATCTTCAAGGTATTGAGGCGATCATCCTCGAGACTCGTTCAAGGGACTATATCGAACAACGGGTCCGGGCCGGCGTTCTTGAGCAGGGTACGGTGGACCTGCTGAACGAAACAGGCTTGGGTGAGCGCATGGCAAAGGAAGGATTAATCCATCAAGGCATTGAGCTGGGGTTCAACCGGAAGCGTTTCCGGATCGACATGCAGGAGCTTACCGGCAAGGCTGTCACCGTCTATGGCCAGAATGAGGTGATTAAGGATTTAGTCAAGGCCCGGCTGTCGGTAGGTGCCGCGATTGAGTTCGAAGTAGAAAACGTCAGCATCGACAAGCTCGAGAGCGAACTCCCCATCGTGCGATATGAGAAGGATGGGGTCGCGCATGAAGTTACCTGTGATTACATTGCTGGGTGCGACGGATTCCATGGGGTATGCCGGCCTTCTGTCCCTAAAGGTGCGCTGACGACGTATGAGCAGGTCTACCCATTCGGCTGGCTGGGCATCCTTGCCGAGGCAGCGCCCTCGCAGGAAGAGCTGGTTTATATGAATCACGAGCGCGGGTTTGCGTTGTTCAGCATGCGATCCCCGGAGGTCACGCGGCTATACCTTCAGTGCGATCCATCAGAGGACATCAAACTGTGGCCGGATGAGCGCATCTGGAAAGAACTGATGATCAGGCTTGAAAGCGAGGACGGCTGGAAGCCAAACATAGGGAAGATTACGCAGAAGTCGGTGACGCCGATGCGAAGCTTTGTGACGGAGCCGATGCAGTACGGCAGGCTCTTTCTAGCCGGCGATGCCGTCCATATTGTTCCGCCTACCGGAGCAAAGGGGATGAACCTGGCAGTATCGGATGTACGGGTGCTCGCGTCCGCGCTGGCTGCGGCCTACCGTACCGGCTCACAAACCCTGCTGGCAAGTTACTCGGATTCCTGTCTGCGGCGGATATGGAAGGTACAGAGATTTTCCTGGTGGTTGACTTCGTTGATGCATCGCTTTCCGGATGCGACGCCATTTGATCAGCGCCGGCAGATTGCTGAACTGGATTACCTCTCTACTTCAAGAGCTGCTGCCAAGTCGTTAGCTGAAAATTACGTTGGATTGCCATTGGATCTTTCCGAGAGAACTATCTTTCGTACGCCTGTATATAGCTAAGTAACGCTGAAGTACGAATCCCACATCTCTGACGCATCTCATCACCACCAAACTCGATTGAAACTATGGCACATTGGACGTCACTCTCCGAAGCAGTCAGGACTCATATCCACGATGGCGATACCGTCGCCCTTGAGGGATTTACGCACCTGATCCCATTCGCCGCTGGACACGAGATCATCCGGCAGGGAATTCGGGACCTTTCGCTGATACGGATGACTCCAGACGTGATCTACGACCAGTTGATCGGTGCGGGATGCGCGCGCAAGCTGACCTTTTCGTGGGGGGGGAATCCGGGAGTGGGTTCCTTGCACCGGCTGCGAGATGCTGTAGAGCAGGAGTGGCCCCATGCACTCGAATTGGAAGAGCGTAGCCACGCCGACCTGGCGAATGCTTATGTGGCAGGCGCGGCGAATCTGCCTTTTTCAATCATGCGCGGCTACAGCGGTTCAGACCTGCCGAAGTTCAATACGCAGATTCGCACGATCCGCTGTCCATTCACCGGGGAGGAACTGGCGGCTACTCCGGCTGTACGTCCCGATGTGGCTGTCATCCACGCGCAGAAGGCCGATGCCAAGGGCAATGTGCTGCTGTGGGGGATTGTGGGTGTCCAGAAGGAGGCCGTGCTGGCCTCGAAACGGGCGATCGTGACCGTTGAAGAGCGCGTTGAGAATCTGGAAGCTGCGGAGAATGCCTGCGTGCTGCCAGGATGGGTGGTCGACGCGGTGTGCCTGGTGCCTCATGGTGCACATCCCTCGTATGCCCATGGATACTATGACCGGGACAATGTCTTTTATCGTCAATGGGATTCAATCTCACGGGACCGCGAGTCTTTCCTCGCATGGATCAAGCACTACATCCTGGAGACATCCGACTTCGCGGAGTATGAGCGGCGGCTCATGGCTACCGCGGGACAGGTGGTGAACGCATGAGCACGCCGGCCTACACCACCGATGAGATGATGACGGTCTCCGCATCTCGTCTACTGCGGAATGGCGCGGTGTGCTTCGTTGGGATTGGTCTGCCATCAACCGCAGCAAACCTTGCCCGGCTGACACATGCGCCAGAGGCGGTTCTGATCTACGAGTCGGGCCCAATCGGCGCCAAGCCGCCCGTGCTGCCGCTATCGATTGGAGACGGGAACCTCGCGGACACTGCCGATACGGTAGTATCCACCCCGGAGATATTTCGCTACTGGCTGCAAGGTGGGAGAGTCGATGTTGGATTCCTGGGCGCGGCGCAGCTCGACCGCTTTGCGAATCTCAACACGACGGTCATTGGCGACTATCACAAGCCGAAGACGCGCCTGCCTGGTGCCGGCGGCGCCCCCGAGATCAGCTCGTCGGCGAAGGAGGTACTGATCATCGCTCGGCAATCCAAGCGCACCTTTGTGCAGAAGCTGGACTTCATCACGTCGGTAGGACACCTGACAGGAGGCGACTCGAGAGCGAAACTCGGATTGCCGGGTAAAGGGCCGACGGCGGTTATCACCGACCTCTGCATCCTGCGGCCCGACCCGACAACCCGCGAACTGATGGTGACGCACATTCATCCAGGAGTAACTCGCGAGACTATCCTCGACAAGACGGGCTGGGTGGTCCAGTTCTCTGAGGACTGCCACGAGACAGACCTGCCGTCAGAACACGAGCTGCAGACGCTCCGCGATCTGCATCAACGCACGGCCGAGGCGCACGGAGTTGTAGGAGCCGAAGCATGACACACGCCTTCGTCTGTGATGCAATCCGGACTCCAATTGGACGGTACGGCGGAGCGCTTGCCAGTGTGCGGGCGGACGATTTGGCCGCGGTTCCTATCCGCACGCTCATGGAACGCAACCCAGGTGTGGATTGGTCGCAACTGGATGAAGTGATCTTTGGCTGCGCGAACCAGGCTGGCGAAGACAATCGAAATGTGGCGCGGATGTCGCTTCTGCTGTCTGGACTCTCTGAGATAGTTCCCGGTACCACGATCAATCGCCTGTGCGGGTCAGGCATGGATGCAGTTGGGACTGCGGCCCGCGCTATTGCATCCGGAGAGATGGAGTTTGTTATAGCGGGCGGCGTCGAATCAATGTCGCGCGCGCCATTCGTGCTGGGAAAGGCAGAGTCTGCCTTTTCCCGCGCAGGTGAACTACAGGATACAACCCTGGGATGGCGGTTCATCAATCCATTGATGAAGGCGCAGTATGGCGTGGATTCGATGCCGGAGACTGGCGAGAATGTAGCGGAGGATTTTTCAGTCTCGCGGGCGGATCAGGATGCCTTCGCACTGCGCAGTCAGCAGCGCGCCGCGCAGGCGGCAGCCAGGGGCTTTTATTCTAAGCAGATTGTTCCAGTCAGCGTCCGTGTCAAGAAGACGGATGCGCTGGTCACCGGTGATGAGCATCCCAGAGCCGACACGACGCTGGAGGGCCTTGCGAAGCTACCGGCGTTGTTCCGCAAGCCGGGAACGGTCACGGCAGGGAATGCGGCTGGCATCAATGACGGCGCAGCGGCAGTAATCATCGCGTCGGAAGAGGCGATTAGAAAGCACGGGCTAATTCCACGGGCGCGAATCCTCGGCATGGCTACGGCGGGGGTGGCGCCGCGCATTATGGGCATGGGGCCTGTACCTGCCACGCGCAAGCTGATGGCGAGACTTGGACTCACCATCAACGCCTTCGATTGGATCGAGTTGAATGAGGCCTTTGCGAGCCAGGCGCTTGCCTGCTTGAGACGGCTTGGGCTGCCGGACGATGCCGCACACGTCAACCCGAATGGGGGAGCCATTGCCCTCGGGCACCCGCTGGGCATGAGCGGAGCGCGGCTGGTCTTGACTGCCACGCAGCAACTTGATGAGCAAGGCGGACGGTATGCGTTGGCTACGATGTGTATCGGCGTTGGGCAGGGAATCGCGCTGGCCCTCGAGAAGGTCTAGGAGACGACATGTTGGAAACAGAAACGAGGTCCCCGCAAATTCGACCGGACGATCCACCGGGAAGCCAGCCGGATTACTTCTACCCGCCATACGCCTCTTCGGTGCTGCGAGCTCCGTCAAAGCCTCTGGTTTATCTGCCGCACACCATCTCGGAGCGCACCGGACCGGTGTTTGGTCACGGCCTGTTGCACCCGAATGACAACGACCTGACCGCGCAACATAACGGACAGCCGCTCGGCGAACGCATGCTGGTTCACGGACGAATTCTCGATGAGGATGGGCGTCCGGTACGCAGCGCGCTGGTGGAGGTGTGGCAGGCGAATGCCGCAGGCCGCTACCTGCACAAGGTGGACCAGCATGATGCTCCACTCGACCCGAACTTCAGTGGAGCAGGCCGCGTCATCACCGATGATCAAGGTCGCTTCCAGTTCCGGACGATCAAGCCGGGAGCCTATCCATGGGGAAACCACTACAACGCCTGGAGGCCCCAGCATATTCATTTCTCGCTATTCGGCGCCGGAATTCTTTCGCGCCTGGTGACGCAGATGTACTTCCCGGGTGACCCGCTGCACGCGTTGGATCCAATCTTCAACGGGATCACTGACCCGAAGGCGCGAGAGCGTCTGATCGCACGCTTTGACATCGAAAAGACCGAGCCTGCATTCGCGCTCGCTTATGAGTTCAATATTGTGTTGCGTGGAGCGAACGACACTCCATTTGAGGACGGAAAACGATGAGCCTTCCACTCTCGGGATCGCAGACGGTTGGGCCGTATTTTGCGATTGGACTTTCGCCTCTCTGTTCAGAAGAGGTTGCCTCCGGGGCGCAGGGCGAGACTGTCGTTGTGGAGGGCCACCTGCTCGATGGCAATTGTGCGCCTGTTCCCGATGGATTTCTCGAAATCTGGCAGGCTGATGGAAATGGCCAATACATCTCAGGCAAACCCGCTAGTTCGACAGGTGAGGCAGTTGGCTTCGGACGCATTAAGACCGGACCGGACGGCGGCTTCAGGTTCACGACGATCAAGCCTGGTGCCGTACCCTACGATGCGGATCGGCTGCAGGCGCCGCATTTGGTCGTACTCGTATATATGCGAGGTCTGCTGCGCAATCTGGTGACGCGGCTCTATTTCCCGGATGAGCCTGCGAATCTGACGGATCCCATTCTGCAACTCGTCCCTGCCGAGCGACGTTCTACACTGATTGCGCAGACCGGAGGCAAGCCGGGAACCCTGCATTGGGATATTGTGATGCGAGAGCAGGAATCGAACGCAAAGCCAGAGACGGTCTTTTTCGCATGGTGACGGCCTCGGGGAGTGGGCTTCTCGCGGAGTTATTTTCGACGGCTGCCATGGAGCAGGTCTTCTCTGATGCGAGCCATGTGCAGCAGATGCTTCGCTTCGAGTGGGCACTCAGTGCCGCGCTGGCTGATTGCGGTCTCGCTCCTGCGACTGCCGCTGCACCTCTGGCTGCCCTTCTCGATAAAGAATTTCTGACTCCCGAGCGCGCAAATAGCCTGCGCCCAGCAGCAGCATTGGCTGGCAATCTTGCCATTCCGTTCGTCAAGATGCTGACCACCGCAGTTGCGGAGAAGGATGCTGAGGCCGCACGTTTTGTCCACAAAGGGGCAACCAGTCAGGATCTCCTCGACACGGCCTTGGTATTACAGCTTCAGCAAGCGATACCGCTGTTGCAGCGTGACCTTGACGCCGTTATCGCGCGCTGCATCGAGTTGGCCCGCGAACACGCTGAGACGATTCTTGCGGGAAGAACGTGGTTGCAGCAGGGCCCGCCAGTTACGCTGGGGCTCAAGTTCGCTGGGTACGCGGCTGCGTTGTCCCGTCACAAGCGTCGCTTGCAGCAGTCCACGGAACGGGCGCTCGTCTCGCAGTTTGGCGGCGCGGTTGGAACGCTGGCATCCTTACGCGATAACGGGCTGAATGTCTCCTCAGCGCTTGCGAAGCGGTTGAGCCTGCGGGAGCCATCGCTTCCCTGGCACACCCATCGCGATAATCTTGCCGAACTGGCGACGGTGTTGGGGTTGTTGACGGGCACACTCGGAAAGATGGCGCGCGACATTGCGTTGTCGATGCAGACGGAGGTGGGTGAGCTGCTGGAGCCGGCAGGCGAAGGCCGCGGCGGCTCCTCGACGATGCCCCACAAGCGGAACCCAGTTGGGTGCGCCGTTGTGCTTTCGGCAGCGGTGCGAGTTCCGCCGCTCGTAGCAACGATGCTCGCGGCCATGACGCAGGAGCACGAACGCGGACTGGGAGGATGGCATGCCGAGTGGGATACGATGCCCCAGATCTTCCGGCTCTCGGCTGGGGCGTTGTCGCAGATTCGGCAGATTTTCGACGGACTCGAGATCCACGCGGATCGCATGGCGCAGAATCTGGAGCTGACTCATGGACTGGTACTCGCTGAGGCTGTGAGCTCCGCGCTGGCAGAACAACTGGGGCGTTCCGAGGCACACCGCCTTGTCGAAGAGGCGACGCTTCGCTCAATACAGGAGAAGCGGTCTCTGGAGGCAGTCTTGAGTGAGTTGCCTGTCGTGAGTGAGCACTTCACTCCCGCCGCTTTGCGTCGGCTCTTCGACTATCGTGACTACCTTGGCAGCAGCCGGGAGTTCATCGAACGAACGTTGAAATCACTCGAACGAGTGGAGGATTAGGCAGTGCCGATCGCGAGTTTGAATAGCGCGTCCCTGCATTATGAACTCGCAGGGCCGGAAGGCGCACCGGTCGTCGTGCTCTCGAACTCGCTCGGCACGGAGTTGAACTTGTGGGAGCCACAGATTGCGGGGCTCACGCGACACTATCGGGTTCTTCGTTATGACACACGCGGCCACGGTAGCAGCAAGTCGTCAGGCTCCGCATATTCGTTGGACGATCTGGGAGGTGACGTTCTCAATCTGTTGAACTTTCTGAAAATTGAGCAGTTTCATGTCTGTGGTATATCGCTCGGCGGAATCACGGCACTGTGGTTGGCGATCAATGCGCCGCAGCGCGTCCTGAGCCTGATGCCATGCAACACAGCCGCACGGATTGGTAGCGAAAGATCGTGGGAGGCACGCATCGAGCAGGTCACACAGCACGGTCTGGCATCCATAGCAGATGCGACGATGGAGCGCTGGTTTACAGAACCATTTCGCCGTAGCGATCCTCTGCGGGTCGAGAGCACGCGCCGTATGCTGCTCGGTACCGATGCGCAAGGCTACATCGCGTGCTGCGAGGCTCTGCGCTATGCAGATCTGCGCCATACAGTTGCCATGATAGCTTCTCCGGCGCTGGTGATCTCCGGCACACACGACCCGGTCACGCCACCCTCGGATGGCCTGTATCTTCAAGACGAGATTTCATCTGCACGCTATTGTGAATTGAACGCCGCGCATCTTTCAAATATTGAGCAGAGTGCGGCCTTCTTACAGGCGATGCTCGCCTTTCTCGGCGCACTCTAAGCATCGCCCTCTTACTTGGGGAAGTTGCCACTGCATTTTGGTTGAAAGGAATACTCATGGACGAGCAGCAGCGTTATGAAGCCGGTATGAAAGTACGTCGCGAGGTTCTCGGCGACTCGCATGTAGACCGGTCGAAAGCCCGATTGGCCGATCCCATCCAGCACGAATTTCAAGACCTCATTACCCGTTATGCCTGGGGTGAGATTTGGGCTCGTCCGGGTCTCCCCCGGCATACGCGCAGCCTGCTCACCATTGCGATGATGGTTGCACTCAATCGAGGCGATGAGCTCCGTCTGCACCTTCGCGCAGCGGCAAACAACGGTGTCAGCCTGGAAGAGATCAAGGAAGTCCTGCTCCAGTGCGCCATCTATTGCGGCGTGCCTGCAGCGAACTCGGCCTTCCACGCGGTGGAAGAGACCTTCCGCGAAGTTCGCTAAGGTATAAACTCTCGGGATAGCCCGCGCGCGCTAGTGCAGAGCCGCCGTCCGTAGAAAGTCGAAGCTGCCGCCCTGGTTGAGCGTAACGTTCGTCAGCCGTGCAGAGTGAATCACCACATTGTCCGGATACCATAGCGGAATCCCCGGCAGGTCCACAGAGAGAAGCTGCTGCACCTCTACATAGTCCTGTCGGCGCGTGGCAGGATTGCTCTCTGCTGCCGCGTCCTTCAAGAGCGCATCGACCTTCGCGTTGGAGTAGTGCCCGCGGTTCGCTCCCTTGGGTGGAAAGCTCTCCGTTGCGTAGGCGTAGCGGAAGATGTCGGGATCTTCGTTCGATCCGATCCAGCGCAGCATGTACATCTGGAATGCGCCCTTCGTAATGTCGGAGTAGAAGGTGCCAAACTCCGCCGAGCGGATCGTCAGGGCGATCCCCGCCTCTCGCAGTTCGGCCTGGATCGTCTGTGCCTCCAGCCGCGTAGTCTCGTCGGTGGATGTCTTGAGCGTGAAGCGCAGGCGTACGCCATCCTGGTCCGGTTTCCATCCAGCCGCGTCCAGTAGCTGCTTCGCACGTGCCACATCATGTGGATACTGCGGCAAGTCGCCCGCACCGGCGGCGGCCCAGTGCTCAGACGGAAGAAGAGTCTCCGCCGGTCGCGCCGCACCGCGCCACAGGGCAGCGATGAGCGCGGGCTTGTCGATAGCGCAGGCTATTGCCTGGCGCACGCGAGGGTCTCGCAATGCGGGGTCGGTCGTGTTGAAGTTCGCATAGTCCACGCGCGCGCCGGGGCCGGTCTCAATGCGCAGGTTCGGCTGATCGCGCAGCGAGTGCACCATATCCATCGTGAGCACGTTGCTCTCAACGTCGCCTGAACCCTTCTTCATCTCCAGCGCGGTTGTAATATTGTCCGGCACCACCTCGAACCGCACTCGTTCGATCTTCGGCTCGCCCGCCCAGTAACCAGGGTTGCGCTCGACGATCACCTCCTTGTCCTGCACCTGGCTGACGAAGCGGAACGGCCCCGTGCCGACAGGGTGTAGCCCCTCGTCGCGTCCCGCGCCGTCTTCGACTACCCCGAAGAGACCATCACTCAGGTTGAAGAGCAGACTCTCGTTCGGCTTACTCATGTGCAGGACCAGCGTCAGCGTGTCGGTTACGCTCAAACTCGCGACATCTTTAAACGCGTCACCCTTTCCGGTGAGGATGGTGCCGTCGCTCATGCTGCGTATCGACCACGCGACATCGGCCGCCGTGAGCGGCTTGCCGTCGTGAAAATGGACGCCGCTGCGCAGATGAAAGACCCACGTCAGTGCGTCAGGCCTGTCCCAGCTCGTTGCCAGCCACGGCTGTAGGTTGAAGTGGTCGTCCTTGCGCACCAGCGGGTCGTAGATCAGCTCGCCGATGCGCTCGCTCTGCGAGTCCGTCCCCTGGCGTAGATCGAGATTGTTTGGCGAGCTTTCAATCAGGAAGTTGATTGTATGAGATTGATTCGCCGGCGGCGCACACGCCTCTATCGGCAGCAACGCAGCCGCCAGCAGCAAGCAGAAAAGTGATCGCCTCACGCGAGCGTCACCTTGCCGAGTACAACCGCTCGGCTCGCCCCGGTGGCGTTCGGAACATTCCCCGGCAGGCCATGCCATGTGAGCCAGCCGAGCAAGGCGAACGCCGCAGCCTCCTTGGCCTCGACAGCCATCCCCGCTGCCTCCGTCGTCGCGACCTTTACACCCAGTTCC
>Ga0302157_10002538_pt1 | contig 21154 bp, 19 predicted proteins | sample I_Bog_N3_3_FD_193502 | JGI IMG/M metagenome (GOLD analysis project Ga0302157, IMG submission 193502) | Peat permafrost microbial communities from Stordalen Mire near Abisko, Sweden - I_Bog_N3_3 | ecosystem: Environmental > Terrestrial > Soil > Wetlands > Peat | place: Sweden: Abisko, Stordalen... | reverse complement strand
GGACCTCAGGAGGCCCAGATGGCGGAGCAATACTCAAACCTCGAGGCCGCTGCATCGCTCGAATCCGGCCGCAGCTCGGACTCGGGACCTGAGGACGGCTACGACATGAATGCGTGAGGCGTTACACAGGATCCCGGCTGATCACGCCAGCTTCCTGCATCGAGGACTGAGCGGCATCGAAGATGTCCTCGCTCCAGGTGAGCTCTCCACGTCGCAGCTCCTCGATCACTTCTTCCACCCAGGTCAACTCGGCTCTGGTCATGGTTCGTCGGTACTCGTCCTCGATGAGGACCACCCGCGGTAGATCGGCCGTCTGTGTCTCCAAGGTGGAGTCGAGTGCGGTCAAGCTCTCTCGAAGCAGTTCGGCCCGGCGATCGAGCGCGGCACGCACTCCCTCGGGGCTCAACACCATGGCAAATGACAGTGCGGCTGGAAACTGGGGGAACTCGTTGCGCGGGTGGGAGAGCATGCCGACGAGCCACTCCAGACCCACACGCCGTCCCTCGTCAGTCAATTCGTACACAGTGCGCTCGGGGTAGAGCTGATCGCGCTCCGTTTGGCGAACGGCAATCAGATCGGCTTCGTGGAGGCGCTTGATCGTCTTGTACAGGTTGGCGCGATTGCCCACATTGACGACCTCGTCCTTGCCCCACAACTTGAGCAGGCGCTGGATTCCGTAGGGGTGGAGCGGGCCGGCACCTAGCAGCCCGAGAACAGCGAGTGCCTGTGGAGAGGATTTGACTTCGGCAGACACAATACCTTGACACTAGTTCACCGGACACTAGTTGGCAATGTCGCACTTAATAGTCAATGAGAATCTAGTGTCTTAACACCAGTTGACAATACACTAGTTAGGATGCGACTATGCTCAGATGGATTCCAGACGGCATGACCCAACCCGAGCGGACGGACCTTTGCGGGATCCAGTTGGGATGAACGTTCCAGCTGCCAATGCTGATTCGCCCACGCGAATAACGGCCCACGACGCGGTGATCAAGAGGTTGGGTTATTGGACGACCGGACGGCGCATCGAGGTGCGAGCAAACCGGAGCCTGGTGGTGCTCGATCTTCTCCTCCCGAAGCTCGAGCTCGGAATCATCGAGATTCTCCTGGACGTCGATCACTCGACCGTCAAGCTGTTGGTGCCAGAGACAGCCAACATCGACGGGGATGATCTGCGTCGAGTGGGCCGGGGTCGGATCAAGGATTGGACCGGCACCGGCTCACCACAGGGTCAGTTGATGCGTCTGGACGGCGAGATGCACTCCTCCGAGATACGCGTCCATCGCGGAGGCGTGGCCATCCTGCAGTTACTGGCCGATCCCCGGTCCCGGCGCGACACCTGGCAAGCTCGGCGCGAGGGTCGTCTCGGTGATCCCGGCATCCGGATTGCCGGGAATGCGATCGGCCGATGAGTCCGTCCCATCACTCCACGCCCCTGCTGGAAGCCACTGACCTCACGGTTCGCTTCGGCAAGGTCACAGCCCTTGACGGGCTCGACCTCGTGGTCCCCGCAGGCGAAGTGCTCGCCCTGCTCGGGCCTAACGGCGCCGGCAAGACCACGTTCGTCCGGACCATCGCAAGCCTCATCGGACCGACCAGCGGGAGTCTGCGGGTCCGTGGCATCGATGTGGCCCGCGATCCGCTGGCCGTGCGTCGCTGCATCGGTCTGGCCGGGCAGTACGCCGCAGTCGAGCCAACCATGACCGGGAGGGAGAACTTGGTCATGACCGCAAGATTCTTCGGGCACTCGAAGATCGCTGCCGAACGGGCCGCAGCTGTCGCCGTCGAACAACTGAGCCTCGACGAGGTCGCCGACCGGCGCTGCAGCACCTACTCCGGGGGCCAGCGCCGCCGCCTGGATCTGGGTGCCAGCCTGGTCGGCGCTCCACGCTTGCTGCTCCTGGACGAGCCTACGACGGGTCTCGACCCGGTCGGTCGAAGCGACGTGTGGGACGCCGTCCGCAACCTTGTCGCCTCCGGGACCGATGTTCTGTTGACCACGCACTATCTCGAGGAGGCCAACGAGTTGGCCGACCACGTCGTGGTGATCGACCGTGGCAAGGCCATTGCTTCCGGATCGCTGACCGGACTCAAGGCCGGCATCGGTGGCGATGTCATCGAAGTGGCGTTGACGGACCGAACACAGCTCGAGCACGTGGGCGAGATTCTTCGGTTGGTGACGGCCAGTGCGCCGAGGATCGACGCCCCGGCGCGCCGGGTCAGTGCCTCGGCCGGCGACGGGACTGGTCAGCTGTCGGCCGTGATCGAGCGTCTACGCCAGGCAGCCATTCCCGTCGACGAGATCGGTCTGCGCCATCCGACACTCGACGAGGTGTTCCTGACACTCACCGACGGGCAGTCGCGTACGACCCCGGTCGTCAGGTCCAGCCAGGACGAGGGCTCATGACGACATTGACCATCACCCCGCCCGCCACTGTGACAGGTGCCACCCGAGCAAGCCTGGAAGTGGCCCGCCGGGTGCTGCGGAAGTACTTCAGAACCCCGGGTCTCTTCGCCATGGGCCTGGTCCAATCGGCGCTGTTCCTCTTCAGTTTCCGATTCGTATTCGGAGGTGCCGTGACCACCGGGGCCGCCAGCTACGTGTACTACCTGGTACCCGGCTACGTGGCCACCATCGTCCTCTTCACGGGTGGCGGCATCGCCGTCGCTGTCGCCGACGACCGGGCGCAGGGCTTTACCGACCGCCTGCTCTCCCTGCCGATTCCACGTCGCGCCATCGTTCTCGGACGAACCATCGCCGATTCCACCACCAACGCCTGGACGATCTGTGCCACGGCGGCGTTCGGCTTCCTCTTCGGGTTCCGCCTGGAGGGCTCGGTCGGGCAGGGCCTGGCCGCTCTGGGGCTCTGTCTGGTCTACGGCATCGTCTTCACGGTGGTCTTCATCGTCATGGGACTCGTCGCGCCCAATCCCCAGTCGGCCCAGGGCATGTCGGTGATCGCCTTCGTCTTCGCTTTCATTTCGAGCGTGTACGTGCCGGTGAGCTCCATGCCGGGCTGGTTGCAGCCCTTCGCGAAGTATCAGCCGATCACCCCGATGGTGGACGCCGTACGGTCCGTATTGGTGGGATCGACCAGTGATGTCGGCTGGGCCTTGGGCTGGTCCGCCCTACTACTGGTGATCTTCACCCCGATCGCCATCCTCCGATATCGGCACGCCTGAGCCATGGAACCCAGGTCGTGTTGTTGCTTCCTGGGCAATTGGCCACTCCAGGGCACGCCCGTTGAACCGGGGAGTTGCCGCTACCCCAGCAGCGCCTTGGCGATGACCACCCGCTGGATCTGATTGGTGCCCTCGTAGATCTGGGTGATCTTGGCGTCACGCATGAACCGCTCGACGGGATAGTCCTTCACGTAGCCGTAACCCCCCAGCAGCTGCACGGCGTCGGTGGTCACGGCCATCGCCGTGTCCGAGGCGAAGCACTTGGCCATGGCCCCCACCATGCCCAGCTCGCCCACCGGGTCGGCATCGATGAGCGAGCAGGCCCGGTAGACCAACGTGCGGGCGGCCTCGGTCCGGATGGCCATGTCGGCCAGCATGAACCGCAGCCCCTGCAGGTCCGAGATCGTCCCCCCGAAGGCCGTGCGGTTCTGCATGTAGGACGAGGCCACGTCGATGGCCCCCTGGGCGATGCCCACGGCCTGGGCCCCGATGGTCGGTCGGCTGCGGTCGAGGGTGTGCATGGCGATGGCGAACCCCTGGCCTTCCTCGCCGATGCGGTTGGCCACGGGCACCCGGACGTCCTCGAAGACGACCTCGGCCGTCGGGCTGCCCCGCACGCCCAGCTTGTCCTCGTGGGGGCCCACCCTGACCCCCCAGTCGGCCTCCACCAGGAAGCAGGAGATTCCCCGGTGCCTGGAGTCGGGGTCCGTCTTGGCGAAGACGGTGTACGTGTCCGACACCCCGGCGTTGGTGATCCAGTGCTTGGTGCCGTTCAGCACGTAGTGGTCGCCGTCCCGCACGGCCCGGGTCCGCATGGCGGCCACGTCGCTTCCGGCGTCGGCCTCGGACAGGCAGTAGCTGGCCTGGGCCTCACCCGACGCCACCCGGGGCAGGTACCGCTCCCGCAGGTCCCGGGAGGCCCAATTGATGACCGGCAGCATGCCCAGCTTGGAGATCAGCATGGCCAACGACGTCGAGGCGCAGACCCGGGCCAGCTCCTCGGCCATGATGGCCTGGGTGACGTGGTCGGCGCCGGCGCCGCCGAACTCCTCGGGCACCCCCAGGGACGGCAGTTCCATCTCCACGCACGCGGCGAACGAGGCCCGGGGGAATGCGGCCAGTCGGTCCGCCTCGGCGGCGTGCGGGGCGATCCGCTCCTCGGCGAATTTCCGGAGCGACTCACGGAATTGGCGGTGGGTGTCGCTGACGCTGAAGGTGCCGGGTTCCATCCCCATAAGTTACCCACCGGTAGTCGGAATGGTTACCCACGGGTAGCGGATCGGGTTCCCTCGATCGCCTCGCCCGACACGCGCCGAGCGCGCGGAGACCACCACTGAAGTGGAAGAAATGGCTTTCACCTCGGCCACGATGGCGGTATGGTGGAACCATTAATTGATAGGTACTGCAGTGGAGGTCAGAAGATGAGCGATGTAGCGCAAGGCCCTGGTTGGTGGATTGCCAGCGACGGCAAGTGGTACGCCCCGGAACTTCACCCATCGCGGCGGAACGACCCCGTCGGTGCGACCGCGGGGTCGAGCGGGAGCATCGCCCAGCGCCTCGCACTGGGCGGGACGGCCGATGCGAACCACGTCGGTCCGTCGTTCCCCGACCTCTTCGAGAAGGCGGTGCAGGGGTCCTCACTGGCCGACAGCGTCCAGTGGAAGGCCACCGACGAGACGGGCAGACCCGTGCGCACGGGAGCCCCGTCCACCGCCGGCCAGACCGTGGGCGCCTCGAGCGCCCCGTCCAACGGCAGCTCGAAGAAGCGGTGGCGCAAGGGGAGCTGATCCCTCCGGTGGTCCCCGGCACTCCGTCGGCGGGCCACAGGCGCCGGCTCCGTGCCGTCGCCGGGACGTTCAGTCGTCGACCGGTACGGTCACCAGGTCCCGCCACGTCCCCAGCCGGTCGGCCACGGCCTCGGGGCTGAGCCGGAGCGCCCCCTCGACCACCAGGTCGGCGATCCGGCGACGCGCCTGGTAGTGGTGGGCGGCCGAGCGGAAGAGCGGCACCCGGAACTCGATGAGGTCCCCCGGGGCCCCACCCAGGAAGCCCCACAGGGTGTAGGCGAACGCCAGATCGTGGACGACCGGGGCCCGTCCGAACCGGGCCGCCCGGCGGGTGGCCACGGCGGTGGCGCCGGCCACGGCATCCTCGGCCGACTCCCCGTCGGTCAGCTCCAGGCGGTCCTCGAAGCGGCGGGCCAGCTTGAGGGCGAACCCCTGGTCCGGACCGGGGCTCCCGAACAGGGCCCCACTGGGGATCGTCGTGCCCCGGAGCTCCGACGGACGCGACTGGGTCCAGATGCCGGGCACGTTGAGCCGGTACGAGGGCCGTACCTGGTCGGCCTCGACGATCGGGACGAAACTGGGCTGGGTCATCGCTGCTCCGAACTGTTGCACGTCATGGTGTCCTCCACCAACTCTTCCACGACCGGGGCCGCCTGCCGTACCGGCATCACCCGACATCCCCGGGCCCGGCGTGCAGGAGACCGTAGACGACGGAGTCGGACAGGGCCTGCCACGAGGCCTCGATGATGTTCTCCGACACCCCGATCGTGGTCCACGTCCGGTTCCCGTCGGTCGAGTCGATGAGGACCCGGGTCACCGACCCGGTGCCCCTGGCCGAATCGAGCACCCGTACGCGGTAGTCGACCAGGTGGATGCCCGACAGCGCCGGGTAGCGCGAGCCCACTGCCGCCCGGAGCGCACCGTCGAGGGCGTTCACCGGGCCGTTGCCCTCGGCCGTGGCCACCATGCGGTCGGGCCCCACCAGCACCTTGACCGTGGCCTCGGTGGACTGGGCGGTGGCGTGGTCGGCGATGACCCGGTAGGACTCGAGCTCGAAGAACTCCTGCTCCCAGCCGGTCGAGGACCGCAGGAGGAGCTCGAGCGAACCGTCGGCCACCTCGAAGTGGTAGCCCTCGTGCTCGAGGCGCTTGAGTGCGTCGAGGACCGAGGTCATGGCCGTGGAGTCCAACTCGAGGCCCAGCTCGGCCGCCTTCATGGACAGCGTGGAGCGACCGGCCATCTCGGAGACCACGAACCGCGTCCCGTTGCCCACCGACTCGGGCGAGATGTGCTCGTAGGCGTCCGACCGCCGGGCGATGGCGCTCACGTGGAGCCCCGCCTTGTGGGCGAAGACGGAGGAGCCGACGAAGGGCTGCTGGGGGTTCGGCGCGATGTTCACCAGTTCGGCGATGTGGTGGGCCACCGGGGTGAGCCGCTCCAGGCGGCCCTCGGGGATGGTGGCCACCTTGAGCTTCAGGGACAGATCGGGGATGGTGGCCGACAGGTCGGCGTTGCCGGCCCGCTCGCCGTAGCCGTTGATGCACCCCTGGACGTGGGTGGCACCGGCACCCACGGCGGCCAGGGAATTGGCCACGGCACAGCCGCTGTCGTTGTGGAAGTGGACGCCCAACTGGGTCTCGAACCGGCCCGACACCCGGGCCACGATCTTCTCCACTTCGGACGGGAGCGTCCCGCCGTTGGTGTCGCACAGCACCAGCGTCTCGGCCCCCTCCTCCTCGGCCGCCCGGAGGATCCGCAGGGAGAACTCCGGGTTGGCCTTGTACCCGTCGAAGAAGTGCTCGGCGTCGAGGAAGACCCGGAGGTCGTTGTCCCGGAGGAATGCCACCGACTCCGCCACCATGGCCACGGCCTCGTCGAGCGTGGTCCGCAGGGCGTCCACCACGTGGATCTCGGAGGACTTGGCCACGATGCAGACCGCGGGGGTCCCGGCCTCGACCAGGTGGCGCAGGGTCTCGTCCTCCTCGGCCCGCACCCCGGCCCGCCGGGTCGAGCCGAAGGCCACCAGGGTGGACGTGGACAGCCGGAGCTCCTTCGGGGCCCGGGCGAAGAACTCGGCGTCCTTGGGGTTGGCCCCGGGCCAGCCCCCCTCGATGAAGGTGACCCCGAGGTGGTCCAACTGTTCGGCCACCCGCAGCTTGTCGTCGACGGTCAGCGACAGCCCCTCTTGCTGGGAGCCGTCCCGCAACGTGGTGTCGAACACATCGACGGCCTCGGGAAGGGTCGGCAGCTCGAAGTCGTGTCCTCCGCCGGCCACGGGTCCGTGGTCGTGGTCGTGGGCCCCGTCGTGGTCGTGGTCGTGGTCCGCCGCCCCTCGGCCCCGGGCCGCGGCGTGGGCCCGCTGGCCGGCCGTGGGCCGGTGCGGATGGCTGTGGCCGTGGCCGTGCGGGTGCGTGTGCCCCGGTCCGTCGGCCAGGGTCGGGCCGTCACTCGACATGGTCGAGCCAGTCCTTGTACCGGTCGACCTCGCCGCGGACGGTGGCGAAGTAGGTCTGCTGGATCTGCCGGGTGACGGGCCCGGGCCGGCCCTCGCCCACGGCCCGGTCGTCCACGGCGCGGATGGGCACCACCTCGGCCGCCGTACCGGTGAGGAAGGCCTCGTCGGCCGTGTAGAGGTCGGTCCGGATGATCTGCTCGTAGGAGACCTCGTAGCCGAGGTCCCGGGCGATCACCTCGACGGAGTTCTGGGTGATGCCGGCCAGGGCTCCCGAGTCCGACGTGGGTGGGGTGATCAAGGTGTTGCCGACGACGATGAAGATGTTCTCACCGGTGCACTCGCTGACGTTGCCGTCGGGGGCCAGCAGGATGGCCTCGTCGTAGCCGGCCTTCAACGCCTCCACCTTGGCCAGCGAGGAGTTCACGTACATCCCCGTGCCCTTGGCCGCCGTCGGGACGGCGTTGGGGTCGTGGCGCCGCCACGAGCTGATCTTCACCGAGACCCCGTTGGCCACCCCGTCGTCCCCCAGGTAGGTGCCCCAGGGCCAGGCGGCCACCGACACGTTCACCGGGCACGGCATGGGGTTGAGTCCCATCTCCCCGTACCCCAGGTAGACCAGGGGACGGATGTAGCAGCCGTCTTCCAGCCGGTTGGCCCGGACCACGTCCCGGGTGGCCCCGATCACCTCGTCGACCGTGAAGGGCACGTCGATCAGGAACACCTTGGCCGAGGCGAACAACCGCTCGATGTGGTCCCGGAGGCGGAACACGGCCACGCCCGATGCCGTGGGGTAGGCCCGGATCCCCTCGAACACGCCGGAGCCGTAGTGCATGGTGTGGGTCAGGACGTGCACGGTGGCGTCCGCCCAGTCGACGAGCTCGCCGTCCATCCAGATCTTGTCAGTCGGGGTGATGGGCACGTTCAGAGCCTTTCTGCGATGGCGTCGCCGATGGCGGCGGTGGAGAGGGTCGGATCGGGTGTCGAGGTGATGAATTCGCGGACCGCCGTGGTGACCCGTGCCGCGGCTTCCGTCTCGCCGAGGTGGTCGAGCATGAGGGCGGCCGAGCGGATGGCCGCGGCGGGATTGGCCGTGCCCGTCCCGGCGATGTCGTGGGCCGCGCCGTGCACCGGTTCGAACAGCGACGGACCGGTGCGGGCCGGGTTGAGGTTGGCCGAGGCGGCGTAGCCGATCCCCCCGGCGATGGCCCCGGCCAGGTCGGTGATGATGTCCCCGAACAGGTTGTCGGTGACGATCACGTCGTAGCGGCCGGGGTTCTCCACCAGGTAGATGCAGGTGGCGTCCACGTGGTTGTAGTCGCGGGTCACCCCGGGGTACTCACCCGAGACCTCGTCGACGGACCGTTGCCACAGGTCGCCGGCGAAGGTGAGCACGTTGGTCTTGTGCACCAGGGTCAGGTGGCGCCGATCGCGGGACGCCGCCAGCTCGAAGGCGAAGCGGACACACCGCTCCACCCCGTGGCGGGTGTTGACCGACCCCTGGGTGGCCACCTCGAAGGGCGTGCCCTTGCGCAGGAACCCGCCCTCGCCGGCGTAGGTCCCCTCGGTGTTCTCCCGGACCACCACGAAGTCGCAGTCGGGGGCCGGTGCCCCGGGGACACCGGTGAAGGGACGGAGGTTGACGTACAGATCCAGTTCGAAGCGCAGTCGGAGCAGCAGCCCCCGCTCCAGCGTGCCCGGGGGGACCTCGGTGGACCCGACCGGCGGGCCCACGGCGCCCAGCAGGATGGCGTCGAAGCCCCGGAGCTCCTCGAGCACCGAGTCGGGCAGCACCTCACCGGTCCGGAGGTAGCGCGCCGCCCCCAGGTCGAAGTCGGTGGGGTCCAGCGTCACCCCGGCGGCCCGGACGACCTTCAACGCCTCGGCCACCACCTCGGGCCCGATGCCGTCGCCGCCGATGATGCCAATCGTGTAGGTGCTCACTGTCCTGTGGGGTCCTTGTCGTCGTGGTCGTCGTGGTCGTCGTGGTCGTGGTGGTCGTCGGTCCTGGGGCCCGGTCACCGGGGCCGACCACACGGTGAACCGGAACATGAAAAACCGCCCACACTGTGGACGGTCAGCAGGCACACACCGGCGGGGCGTGTGCCTACTCGATACGGGTAATTACGATGCCGGAGGCGGGTCGTCGGGCGCTCATCAGGGTCCAAGTCTCCCCCGGCCCGACGGGCCCGTCAACCCCGTCCACCCGTCGGACCGGCCGGGCGGTGTCACCGGGACAGGCTCCGGCGCCGCCACCGGGTGAGCGGCCGCTCCATCAGGTACCAACTGGCCACGGCGATCCCGAAGACCAGGGCCAGCCGGAGGGCCTCGGTGGGCCAGAACCCCCAGTGGGTGCCGTAGGGGGCGATGGCGATGAAGATCGGCCAGTGGACCAGGTAGATCGTGTACGACAGGTACCCCACGAACACGAAGGGCCCCAACCCCATGAACCGCGAGCCGAGGCCCACCGGGTTGACGATGAAGTAGGCGATGATGATCGCCGCGGCCAGCTCGGAGAGGGGAAGACCCCAGGTGACCACGGCCCGGGTCCCGAGCGGCACCTCGAACCCGATCCACACCAACGTGGCGGCCGACGCCGCGGCCAGGGCGGCCAGGGTCCCCTTGGCCCACGGGGGCCAGCCGCCCAGGTGGCCGCCGGTGGCCGCCAGCCCGAGCAGGCACCCGAGGAACAGGGCGTCGGCCCGGGTGTCGAAGGCGTAGTAGGCCCGGTTGAAGACGGCGTTGGTGAAGGCCGGGGCGCTGGTCACGGTCCACAGGCGGTCGGCGGCCGACGCCACCACACCGGCGGCGGCGATGCCGTAGGCCAGCTTGCGCTTCCGGAACTTGAGGGCCACCACCATGAGCACCGACCACAGGACGTAGTACTGCTCCTCGACCGAGAGCGACCAGGCCTGGGCCAGAAAGCCGAGGAACGGCTCGTGTCCCGAGGCCGAGCGGTAGTCGGCGTAGTAGAAGGTGGCCGCGGCGATGTCGCCCCACACCCGCTGGGCGGCGTCGGCCACGTAGACCAGTCCGGCGTAGGCGGCCAACAGGGCGACGGTGAGGAACAGGGGTGGGAGCAGCCGGACGGCCCGGCGCTCGTAGAAGGTGCGGAGGCTGACTCCCCCCGTGCGCTCACCCTCCCCCACCAGCATGGAGGTGATGAGGAACCCGCTCAGGACGCAGAAGATGCTGATGGTGAACCAGCTGCCCGGGAAGGCCCCGAAGTACGAGTGGTCGATGAGCAGGACGGTCACCCCGATCCCCCGGATGCCGGTGAGCGGGGGCCGGTTCCCGAGGGAGAACCGGCGGGCCGGTGCCGGGTCGGCCGGCGCGGCGGGCTCCGGGGCGACGAGCTCGTCCGTGGTTGCGGCGCCGTCCGGCGAGGGGGTGGGCGGGGGCAGTGCGATGGCCCCAGTTTCCCCCATCGGGGACGCAGCCGGGAGATCCCGGGTCAGCCCACGAGGTCGGCCCAGGGGATGGCCCCCTGGCGCAGGCACCGCGAGGCGCGACCCATGCAGGCCACCACCGTCGACGGGGTCCCGTCGCGGGTGCCGCCGTCGACCACCAGCCGCAACCCGCCGGCGCCGGACCGGTCGGCGAACGCGGCCACCACCGTGGCCGCGTCGGTCATCGGCGGTTCCCCGTGGAGGTTGGCACTGGTCACGGCCAGCGGCCCCACCAGCGAGCACAGGGCCGTGACCACCGGGTCGTCGGGCCACCGGAGGCCCACCGTGGACCGGCCGGCCGCCCGGCCGCCCAGATCGGCGGTGAACCGCCCACTGCGGGGCACCACCAGGGTCAACGGTCCGGGCCAGAAGAGCCCGGCCAGTCGCTGCGCCTCCTCGGGCAGGGTCCCGGCCAGGGCCGCCACCTGGTCCCAGGCCGAGATCAGGACGGGCAGCGCCACGTCGTCGGGCCGCTCCTTCAGGGCGAACACCCGCTCGACGGCGTCGGGTTGCCCCGGGTCGACGGCCAGCCCGTAGACCGTGTCGGTGGGGATCCCCACCACGCCGCCGTCGGCGATCGCCGCGGCGGCGGCCTGGATGGTGTCGCGACCGAGGGCGTCGAGCACGGCGACCATCAGCGCACCGCCACCAGCGTCCGCGGGCGCCCGGCCAGGTCGCGTTCGACCCGGGCCGACCCGAAGCCGGCGGAACGGGCGGCCCGCAGGGCGGCGCCCTCCTGGTGCGGGGCGATCTCCACCACCAGGACGCCGGGGTGACCCAGCCACCGGGGAGCGGCAGCCACCACCGCTTCGATGTCCGCGGTTCCGCCGGTGCCGTCCGACCCGTCGGCGGACACCAGGGCCCCCCGGGGCTCCCAGCCGCGGACCACGGGGTCGAGCCCGGGGAATTCCTCCTCGGAGACGTAGGGCGGATTGGAGACCACCAGCGAGAGGCGCCCGGCCAGGCCGGCCGGCAGGGCGTCGAACCAGTGGCCGGCCACCAGGTGCACCCGGTCGGCCACGCCCGGGGTGACGAGGTCCACAGCAGCCCGGTTGGCCGCGGCCACAGCCAGCGCGTCGGCGCTGCGGTCGGTGGCCCACACCTCCACCCCGCCACCGGCGGCCCCCTCCGCGGCCAGGGACAGGGCGATGGCCCCTGACCCCGTCCCCAGGTCGGCCACCACGGCCGGCCTGTCGACCACGCACAGCGCGGCCAGCTCGGCCAGGGCCACCTCCACCACCGACTCCGTCTCGGGCCGGGGGATCAGCACCCGGGGGTCGACCGCCAGCTCCAGGGTCCGGAAGGGCCACGTCCCGAGCACGTACTGGAGGGGCTCGCCCCGTCGGCGGCGGGCGGCCAGCGACGCCGCAACCCCCGCCACCTCCCCGTCCCCGGCGGTCGCCTCGGCCTGCTCGACGATCCACCGGGCCTCGGCCGGCGACCCGACCTGAGCGGCCACCTCGGCCACCAGCGCGGCCCGGTCCGAGGACAGCACCACCACGGTCATCCCTCGCCCAGCTGGCGGGCCCGCTTGTCCGCCAGGAGGGCGTCGGTCAGCTCGTCGAGGTCACCCATGAGCACCCGGTCCAGCTTGTGCAGGGTGAGCTTGATCCGGTGGTCGGTCACCCGGTTCTCCTTGTAGTTGTAGGTCCGGATCTTCTCCGAGCGCCCACCCGAGCCCACCTGGCTCCGGCGCTGGGCCGACAGCTCGGCGGCCTGGCGGTCCTGCTCGGCCTTCAACAGGCGGGACCGCAGGACGATCATGGCCTTGGCCCGGTTCTGGATCTGGCTCTTCTCGTCCTGCATGGCCACCACGATCCCCGTCGGCAGGTGGGTGATGCGCACGGCCGAGTCGGTGGTGTTGACCGACTGCCCGCCCGGGCCGGTCGACCGGTAGACGTCGATCTTGAGGTCGCCCGGGTCGATGTCCACGTCGACCTCCTCGGCCTCGGGCAGGACGGCCACGGCGGCCGACGACGTGTGGATCCTCCCCTGGCTCTCGGTGACCGGCACCCGCTGGACCCGGTGCGGTCCGCCCTCGTGCTCGAGGCGCTGCCAGGCGTCCTCGCCCCGCACGATGAAGGTGACCTCGTTCAGCCCGTCCCGTTCGGACGGACTCGACGAGAGGACCTCGACCTTCCACCCGCGGGCCGCGGCGTAGCGGGTGTACATGTCGAAGAGGTCCCGGGCGAAGAGGTTGGCCTCCTCCCCGCCTTCGGCCCCCCGGATCTCCATGATCACGTTGCGACCGGCGTTGGGGTCGCGGGGCAGCAGCAGCAGCCGCAGTTCCTCCTCGAGCCGGGCGATGTCCGACTCGGCCCGGTCCACCTCGGCCCGGGCCAGCTCCCGCTCGTCGCCCACCGAGTCGGTGACCATCTCCCGGGCCGTCGCCAGGTCGGACTCGGCCTCCTGCAGGCGACGCCAGGTGCCCACGACCTCGCTCAGCTCCTTGTGCCGGCGCGACAGGTCCCGCAGGCGGCGGGGGTCGGACGAGGTCGTCGGGTCGTTCAGTTCCTCGACCACCGCCTCGAACTCGCCCTCGAGTGCGTCGAGGCGGTCGTGCATCACGGCAACAGGGTAGTGGTGGTGCCCCGGCGAGCCGGGACCGGCCGCCGGCGGCACGTGCCCGTGCCGCCCCGAGGGCGGTACGGGGGGTGTGGTGGCGGCGGGGCCGCCGGGCCTCAGGCCTTCTTGCGGGTGGCCGACTTGGCGTAGCGCTTCTGGAAGCGCTCGACGCGTCCGCCGGAGTCGACGAGCTTCTGCTTGCCCGTGAAGAAGGGGTGGCACTCGTTGCAGAGCTCGAGGTGGATCTCCGGCTTGGTCGAGTGCGTGGTGAACGTGTTGCCGCACGAGCAGCGCACGCTGGCCTCGACGTAGTCAGGATGGATGTCGGTCTTCATGGTTCTCTCCCGTGATGGCTGCGGACCACCACCCGGTGGTGCACGGTCCGCAGCGGGTCGATTGTACCGGAACCTCCGGCCGGCCCGTCCGGGCCGGGGTGGTCAGCCGGCGGCCGGGCCCTTGGCGATCTCGGCCAGGAACTCGTCGTTGCTCGCCGTGGTGCGGATCTTGTCCATCAGCAGCTCCAGCCCGGCGGCGGCGCTGCCCTCGTTGGCCAGGGCGTTCAGGACCCGACGCAGCTTCCACACCTGCTGAAGCTGTGACCGGTCGAAGAGGAGCTCCTCGTGGCGGGTGGAGCTGGCGTTCACGTCGATCGACGGGTAGAGCCGGCGCTCGGCCAGTCGCCGGTCGAGCCGGAGCTCCATGTTGCCGGTGCCCTTGAACTCCTCGAAGATGACCTCGTCCATCTTCGAGCCCGTCTCCACCAGGGCCGTGGCCAGGATGGTGAGCGAGCCGCCTTCTTCGATGTTGCGGGCCGCACCGAAGAACTTCTTCGGCGGGTACAGGGCACCCGAGTCCATGCCGCCGGACATGATCCGGCCGGTGGCCGGGGCGGCGATGTTGTAGGCCCGGGCCAGGCGGGTGATGCCGTCGAGGATGATGACGACGTCACGGCCCAGCTCGACCAGGCGCTTGGCCCGCTCGATGGCCAGCTCGGCCACCGTGGTGTGCTCGTCCGACGGGCGGTCGAAGGTGGAGGCCACGACCTCGCCCTTGACCGAGCGGCGCATGTCGGTGACCTCCTCGGGGCGTTCGTCCACCAGGAGCACCATCAGGTGCACGTCGGGGTTGTTGGCCTCGATGGAGTGGGCGATGTGCTTCATCACCGTGGTCTTGCCCGCCTTGGGGGGCGAGACGATGAGGCCGCGCTGCCCCTTGCCGATGGGGGACAGGAGGTCGACGATCCGTGCCGTCATGTTCTCCTTCTCCCCCGGCATCTCCAGGTGGAGCCGCTCGTCGGGGAAGAGGGGCGTGAGGTCCTCGAAGCGGGGCCGCTCGCGGGCCACCTCGGGATCGAGGCCGGCGACGGTGTCGATGCGCAGGAGGGCCGGGAACTTCTCCGTCGTCCCGGCCGGCCGGCAGGCGCCCTCGAGGTAGTCACCCCGGCGCAGGGCGAACCGGCGGGCCTGGCTGATCGAGACGTACACGTCCTTGGTCGACGGCAGGTACCCGTCGCACCGGAGGAAGCCGTAGCCCTCGTCACGGAGGTCCAGCAGACCCCGGACCGGCAGCAGCTCGCCCTGGTACTGCTGGTCCTGGCCGCCCGAACCCTGGAGGTCCCGCTCGCCGCCCTGGCCGCCACCGGTCCCCTGCCGGTCGCGACCGCGCCGGCGCCGGTTGTTGCGGCGGTTGCCCGGGTCGCCGTCGCCCTGGTTGTTGCCCGGGCTGTTCTGCCGGTTTCCCTGGTTGTTCTGGTTGTTCTGGTTGCCCTGGTTGTTCTGCCGGTTGCCCTGGTTGTTCTGCCGGTTGTTCTGGGTGCCACCCTGGGCCTGGCCGGCCCGCGGCTGGCGGCCGCCGGACCCGTTGGTCTGCCCACCCCCGGCCGGATCGGACTCGCCGTCATCGAAGACGGCGGGCGGGCGGGTCGTGGCGGATCGCTCGCCGGACGGTCCGTCGTCGTCGTCGCCGCCCGTCGGCTCCGTCGTGGCCGAAGCCCGCGCGTCGTCATCGGGGCCGAAGGAGAAGGACGCCGGCGCACGTCGGGGGGCCGGCGTGTCGCCGCCGTTGCGGGACGGGTCACCGGTGTCATCGCCCGGGGTGGCCGCCGCGCCGCGGGGCTTGCGGGCCACCGACCGGGCCGGTGACGGGTCGCCCGTGCCGTTGGTCGGCGGCGGGGTACCCGCGGCGTCGACGTCGACGCCGGTGGCTTTCAGGATCCCGTCGATCATGTCCGCCTTCTTCGTGCGGGTGGTGGTCTTGACCGACAGGGCGCTGGCGATGGCGTGGAGCTCATCGCGTTCTTTGCCTTCCAACACCGAGCGCTCGAGCTGCTGTTCGGCAGTCATCGGCCTCCTCGTTTCAACAGTCCTCAAGGGTGTGCGGAGAGGTTCCGTCCACCGGGGAATCAGGGGCAGGGAGTCGCGTCGTTGCAGGCTTTCCGCCACAGCGACTCCCCCGACGCCTGCACGGGACTGGACGCGGCAACCGCTGCGTTCCAGGGGGTCCCGCCCACGGGCCAAACGGCGTGCCGTGGAAGCGAAGGTGCCCCCATGATACCTGCCACCGGGGGGTCAGGCAACCACCCGGGCCGGCGCACCCCTGACGGCTACAGCGACAGCGCCTCGAGCACCGCCCCGAGATCGGCGTCGACCACCGTCGGGACCGAGATCTGACTGATGGCGATGTCCGGGTCCTTCAGGCCGTGCCCGGTGAGCACGCAGACCACGGTGGCCCCGGCGTCGAGCCCGTCGGGCAGCCCGGTCTTCAGGAGCCCGGCCACCGACGCCGCGGAGGCCGGCTCGCAGAACACCGACTCCTCGGCGGCCAGGAACCGGTAGGCCTCGAGGATCTCCTCGTCGGTGACCGCGGCGATACCGCCCCCCGACTCGCTCGCCGCCGACGTGGCGCCGTACCAGCTGGCCGGGTTGCCGATGCGGATGGCCGTGGCCACCGTCTCGGGGTGCTCGATGGGATGCCCCTCGACGATGGGCGCGGCGCCCGCCGCCTGGAAGCCCAGCATGCGGGGCAGGCGGGTGGACCGGCCGGCCTCGCGGTATTCGAGGTAGCCCTTCCAGTAGGCCGTGATGTTGCCGGCGTTCCCCACGGGGATGCAGTGCACCTCGGGGGCGTCCCCCAGCTCGTCGACGATCTCGAAGGCGCCGGACTTCTGCCCCTCGATCCGGAAGGGGTTGACCGAGTTGACCACGGTCACCGGGGCCCGTTCGGCCAGCCGGCGGACGATGTCCAGGGACTGGTCGAAGTTGCCCCGCACCTGGAGCACCTTGGCCCCGTGGATCAGCGCCTGAGCCAGCTTGCCCAGGGCGATGTGCCCCTCGGGGATGAGCACGGCGCAGGTCAGGCCGGCCCGGGTGGCGAACGCCGCAGCCGACGCCGAGGTGTTGCCGGTCGAGGCGCACACCACGGCCCGGGCGCCGTCCTCGGCGGCCTTGGAGATGGCCACGGTCATGCCGCGGTCCTTGAACGATCCGGTGGGATTGGCCCCTTCGACCTTCAGCAGCACCCGGGCTCCGACCCGGGCCGACAGCCGGGGGGCCGGGAGGAGCGGTGTGCCGCCTTCGAGCAGGGTGACCACCGGCGTTGCTCCCGATACCGGCAGGAAGTCCCGGTACTCCTCGATCACCCCGCGCCAGGCGGTACCCGGTCCCCTGCTCATGCCCGACGGTCCTCCCCCACGATCCGCACGACGCTTCCCACCCGGCGGACCGGCCGGAGCCCCCCGAGCTCGCGCAACGTGCCCTGCATGTCAGCCTCCCGTGCCTGGTGGGTCAGGAACACCAGCTGTGCCCCCTCCCCGGTCTCCTCCTGCTCCATGGTGCGGATGGAGATCCGGTGGTTGCCGAACACCGCGGCCACCTGGGCCAGTACCCCGGGGCTGTCGTCGACCTCGAGGCTGACGGTGAAGGCCGACCGGACCTCCCCCAGGGGGCGCAGCCGTCCGGGCCGCCGGTCGGGCGTCGGTGCCGTCGTCCCGGCCAGCAGGTTGCGGGTGGCGTCGATGAGGTCACCGGTCACCGCGCTGGCCGTGGGCAGGCCGCCGGCGCCCTGGCCGTAGAGCATGAGCTCGCCGGCCGCCTCGCCCTCGATGAACACGGCGTTGAAGGCGTCGCGCACCCCGGCCAGGGGATGGGACACCGGGACCATGGCCGGGTGCACCCGCACCGACAGCTGGTCGTCACCCGACCGCTCGACGATGGCCAGGAGCTTGAGCACGTAGCCGAACCGTGCCGCCACGGCAGCGTCCGACGACCCGAGCGCCGTGATCCCCTCGCAGAAGACGTCGTCGCCGGCCACGTCGTACCCGAAGGCCACCCCGGCCAGGATGGCCGCCTTGGCCGCGGCGTCGTGGCCCCCGACGTCGGCCGTGGGGTCGCGCTCGGCCAGTCCCAGGGCCTGGGCGTCGGCCAGCACCTCGTCGTAGCCGGCGCCGTCCTCGGCCATCTTGGTCAGGATGTAGTTGGTGGTGCCGTTGACGATCCCCATCACCCGTTCGATGCGCTCACCGGTGAGCGACTGGCGCAGGGCCCGCACCAGGGGGATGGCCCCGGCCACCGCGGCCTCGTAGAGCAGGTCGACGCCCTGGTCGCGGGCCAGCGAGCGCAGGGCCACACCGTCGGGCGACGCCAGCAGCGCCTTGTTCGCCGTGACCACCGACTTGCCGTGCTCGAGGGCCGTCCGCACCAGTTCACCGGCCGGCTCCAACCCGCCGATGAGCTCGACCACGATGTCCACGGCCGGGTCGGTGACGAGCGACCGGGTGTCGGTGGTCAGCAGTCGGGTGGGTACACCGGCCGGGCGGGCTTTGGACAGGTCGCCCACGGCCACCCCCACCAGTTCGATGCGGGCCCCGCTCTGGGTGGTGATGGCCTCCGACCGGGCGTCGAGGATGCCGACCAACGCCGCGCCGACGTTGCCGCAGCCGAGCACGGCCACGCGCACCGTCCGCTCCGCACGTTGAGGGACCGAGGTCATCGGCTCACGCTACCGCCTGACCGGGGGGGCTCCGTGACCCGGGGCACGCCCGATCAGGCGTCCAGGCGCACCAGGTCGTCGAAGGTCTCGCGGCGGACCACCAGCCGGGCCTCACCATCGGCGACGAAGACCACGGCGGGTCGGGGCACCTTGTTGTAATTGGAGGCCATGGAGTGGCCGTAGGCGCCGGTGACCGGGGTGGCCAGCACGTCGCCCACGGCCAGGTCGTCCGGGACGAAGCCCTCCGACACGATGACGTCCCCCGTCTCGCAGTGCTTGCCCACCAGGCGTACCGGGGTGGGCCGCGGCGCCGCCGCCTCCCGCGGGAGGAAGGCCTCATACCCGCTGCCGTAGAGGACGGGGCGGGGGTTGTCGCTCATGCCGCCGTCCACCGACACGTAGGTGCGGTAGCCCGGGACGTCCTTCACCGTGCCCACCCGGTACAGGGTGATGCCGGCCGCGGCCACGATGGACCGGCCCGGCTCGGCGGTGACCCGGACGCTGTCGGGTATCCCCGCCTCACGGCACGCCCGGCGGACCGATCCGGCCCACTGGTCCATGGGCGGGGCCTCCTCGCCGTTGACGTACGCCACCCCGAGGCCGCCGCCCACCACCAGTTCGCCCAGACCGAGGGGGGCGAAGAAGTCGGCGAGGATCCGGACGGCCTCTACGAACGGGGCGATGGCGAAGACCTGGCTGCCGATGTGGGCGTGGATGCCCACCAGTTCGACCACCCCGGCGGCGTCGAGGGACCGGAGGCGGTCCACCGCCCGGGCGGCGTCCCCCGAGGTCAGGCCGAACCCGAACTTGGAGTCGTCCTGCCCGGTGCGGACGAATTCGTGGGTGTGGACCTCGACCCCCGGGGTGACGCGGGCCAGGACCTTCGGGCGGACCGGGGGCTCGTCCTCGGCCACCCGTTCGGCCACCAGCCGTTCGATGCGGTCGATCTCGTCGAAGGAGTCGACGACGATCCGACCGACGCCGACGGCCAGGGCCGCGGCCAGCTCGGCGTCGGACTTGTTGTTGCCGTGGAGGACCAGACGGTCGGCGGGCACGCCGGCGGCCAGGGCCACATGGAGCTCACCGCCCGTCGAGACGTCGAGGCACATGCCCTCCTCGTGGGCCAGACGGGCCATGGCCAGGCAGAGGAAGGCCTTGGTGGCGTAGGCCACGCCGTCGCCCCAGGCCTCGACGGCGTCCCGGCACCGGGCCCGCAGGTGGGCCTCGTCGTACACGAAGAGCGGCGTGCCGAACCGGTCGGCCAGATCGACCAGGTCGACACCGCCGACCAGCAGGTGGCCGTCGGGGCCGACGGTGGCCGTCCCGGGCAACAGGGCCGGTGACACCGGGTCGGACGGGCCGGGGGCGGCGCCGGTGGCGTCGGTGGCGTCGGTGGTGCCCACGGTCACATGGCCTCCGGGGCGGCCACCCCGAGCAGGCCCAGCCCGATGGCCAGGCCGACCCGCGACGCCTCGACCAGCCACAGTCGGGCCTGGGCCAGGGACGGATCGGTGTCCTCGGCCAGGATGGGACAGTCGTGGTAGAAGCCGTGGAAGCACCCGGCCAACCGGCGGACCCACGTGGTGACCTTGGTCGGCGCCCGGTCGATGGCGGCGTCGGCCACCACCTCGGGGAGTTCCTCCAGGCACCGGAGCAACTCCAGTTCACGCTCGTGGGTGAGCAGGGCGAGGTCGACCCGGTCGAGGGGCAGGCGGACCACGGCCCGTTCGGCCGCCTTGCGCCCTACGCCGCCGATGCGGGCGCTGGCCATCTGCACGTAGAAGACGGGGTTCTCCACCGACTGCTCCCTCACCGAGGCGAGGTCGAAGGTGGTGGCCTGGTCGAGGGAGCTCATCAGGCTCAGGATCCGCGTGGCGTCGGGGCCGATGTCGGCGATGAGCGAGTCGAGGGAGATGGCGTTGCCGGCCCGCTTGCCCATCTTCACCGTCTCGTCACCGTCCACCAACGAGACCATCTGGCCCAACTTGACCTCGAGGTGGCCCGGCGGGACGCCCAGGGCCTCGACGCCGATCATCAGGCCGGCCACCTGGCCGTGGTGGTCCGCTCCGAAGACGTCGATCACCCGGTCGAAACCCCGGACGAGGAACTTGTCGCGGTGGTAGGCCAGGTCGCCGGCCAGGTAGGTGGCGTCGCCGTTGGACTTGCGCAGGACCCGGTCACGGGCGTCACCCAGGTCGGAGGTGCGGAACCAGGTGGCACCGTCCTTCTCGTAGACCAGGCCCTTTGACGACAGGAGAGCGATGGTCTCGTCCACCGCGCCGCTCTCCTCGATCGAGGCCTGGCTGTACCACTCGTCGAAGACGATGCCGATGGAGGCCAGGGTGGCCCGGATGCGCTCGAGGATGTGCTCAGCGGCCCACCGGCCGGCCGTGGTGACGTCGTCGGGGCCGTCGTAGTCGGCGGCCAGCTCAGTGACGTACTCCCCCCGGTAGCCGCCCTCGGGTACCTCACGGCCCTGGTGGCGGGCCAGCAGGCTCTCCCCCAGGGTGCGGATCTGCCCGCCGGTGTCGTTCACGTAGTACTCCCGGCTGACGTCGTAACCGGCCCGGGCCAGCACCCGGGCCAGGGCGTCGCCGTAGCTGCCCCACCAGCCGTTGCCCACGTGGATGGGCCCGGTGGGGTTGGCCGAGATGAACTCGACCTGGGTGCGTTCGCCATGTCCCACGTCGGGGCGGGCGTAGCCGTCGACGCCCTCGGAGACCACGGTG
>Ga0302157_10002535_pt1 | contig 21164 bp, 19 predicted proteins | sample I_Bog_N3_3_FD_193502 | JGI IMG/M metagenome (GOLD analysis project Ga0302157, IMG submission 193502) | Peat permafrost microbial communities from Stordalen Mire near Abisko, Sweden - I_Bog_N3_3 | ecosystem: Environmental > Terrestrial > Soil > Wetlands > Peat | place: Sweden: Abisko, Stordalen... | reverse complement strand
GGAGATGGCGATTTTACCTATTTGTTTATTTATATTTTTGAATGTTTACTTATTTTTATTCATGTCATCATTTGGGGTGGGTGCTGCGGGCGCAGGCACGGTGCGGCGCCGGCGACCGGATTCGCTGCAGACCCCGGCAAATGCGGTGTTTCGCGCTCGGCGTGGCTGCACGGATGGCGGCCGGGCGACGACACGACGTGCGGCCGCCTGCAACAGACGTCACAAATGTTATGCAAAGGATGGAGTGTGTGTCGGTTCGGCGATCGCCTGGCCGTCATTGAGCCAGGCGGACCGATCGATACGGTGGCGGCGGATGGCCAGGCCTGCGCCGTTCGCACCCGAAGGGCGCCAATTGCCACAGAAAACCGGCGTTTGTCAGACGCAGGCGCTCAGTTTGTCATATGATTCTCGGACCGAAGAAATCTGCCCCGGACCCTAAATTTTTTCGTGAACGTCGGGGATGGATGCCGAAATCCACCCCCGCCGAGGGTTTTCTAGCCGACGGTGACCGGGGTCAGATCCTGGAACCAGCTTTGGGCCTGCACGAAACCCTTGGTCTTCGGCCCCAGCGCGCGCGGGTTGAGGTCGTGTGCCACGAACAGATGGGCAGCGTCGTCGACAGCGGCTTCGTGGATCTTGATCAGCAGAGCGTCCTGCTCCTTGGGATCGAAGCTTTGGTAGACCTTGGCGCACATATCGTCGATTTGGGCGTTGCTGTAATGGCCCCAGTTGTTGCCGTTCGGCGGTGCCCGGTCGCTTTTCAGCACCCGGATCATGGCGGTGTAGGGGTCGAGCGCTGCCAGGGTGATGTTGATCGCCTGGATGTCGTGCGCTGTCGGAAGCTCACGCCAGTAGCCGAGCAAGGCGTTCCAATCGACGACGACGAACTCAACCTCGACACCGACGTCCTTGAGGTTCTGCTGCAGGAACTCGTTCATCGGCAACGGCTGCATCTGGCCGGAGCCTGAGGTGGAGATGCCGACCTTGAACTTCAGCGGCTTGCCGGCGCTGTAGCCGGCGTCGGCCAGCAGCTTCTTGGCGGCTTCCGGATCATAGGTCAGCTTGAAGCTGGGGTTGCCGTGCCAAGGGTTCTTGGCCGGCACCAGGCCGGCGCCTTCCTCCATCAGCCCGCCCAGCAGTTCCTTCATGCCGGCGCGGTCGATGGCAAGGTTGAGCGCCTTGCGGACGCGGATGTCGCGGAACGGCGAGCCCTCCAGATAGGAGAACTGCCAGGTCCAGTTGTGGCCGTAGGTGTTGGTGATGATCTGGAAGCCGGCCGCCTTCAGCGACGGCACCGCGTCCGGCGGCGGTGCCTCGGCGAAGTCGATCTGGCCCGACCGCAACGCCGCCACGCGGGTGGTGGCCTCCGGCAGCGGCAGCAGCACGAGGTGGGCACTTTTCGGCACCCGCTTGGGGTTCCAGTAGTCGGTGTTGGCGGCCATCAGGCAGCGCTCGCGCAGGTTGAAGCTTTCCAGCTTCCATGGCCCGGTGCCGACCGCCTTGTTGAGGTAGGTATCCCAGTTCTTGTCGGCGGCTTCCCAGGCGCCCTTGTGGGTGATACCAACCCAGGTCCCGCAATACGGGATGGTGCTGTCGATGATCTTGGTCTCAAGCCAGAATTTGTTCGGGCCGTCGGCACCCCAGGCGGCGATGGTGGGAACGCGGAAGCTGACCTGGGCGTTGGCGCGCTGGTCGAACCAGGGGGCGTCGGTCTTGAAGGCGCGGTCGTAGCTGAACACCACGTCATCGGCGGTGAGGATCTTGCCGTCGTGGAATTTCACGCCATCGCGCAGGGTAAAGATCCACCGCTTGGGGTTGGCGGGATCGACGGCCCAGGAGGTGGCGAGGCCGGGGGTGAGGACGACCGGCTTTTCATAGCTGGACAGGTCCCACTCGACGAGCTGGTCATACAGTGTGATGCCCATGAAACGGTGGCCTTCGGCGCCCTGGTCGGGGCAGCCGTTGGACAACGGCACCGCCGAGGCGGTCATGCCGACGCGCAACGTGCCGGAGGGGGTTTGCGCCTGGGCGAGATCCCAGGGCAACACGCTGCCCAAAGCTGCGGCAGCGGTGCCACCGATTATTCCACGGCGGGTGATATGGTGCGGCATATCGATCGAACTCCAATGGCATCACGAAAAACGCGATGGTCAGGGTGCAAGAAGCCTGCCGTACGTCAGCATACGGATCATACGGCGGATCGCGGCGGGTATCGGGGCGATGATCGGGGCGGCGAAGCGGGGCGCGAGAGCCGTGGCGGCGCGGCCAAGCGGGCCGCCGCCGATCACCACGGCTTCGGCGTGGTCAAGCTCGATGCAGGCGCGGACGGCCTTTGCCAGCGCGTTTTCGAGACCGTCGGGGGAGGCTGCGAGCGCCTGCGGATCGCCTTCGGTGAGGCGAATGCCGGTGTAGCGATCGGCGAGGCCGAGGCGCGTGGCCATGGCAGCGGTCGCGGCGGCAAGGCCGGGGGTGACGGTGGCGACGCCGAAGCTGCGTCCCTCGGCTGCTTCGAGCATGGCGGCCTCGCCGATGCCGACGACGGACATCGCCAGGGTTTGGCGAAGGGCTTCGAGGCCGGGGTCGCCGAAAGCTGCGATGACGATGCCGTCGAACGCGGCTGCCGTGCGGTTTGCGATCGCCATGACTTCGGAGGCGGCGTGCTCGAGTTCATCGGCGGTGGTGATCATCGACGGGCCGTGCGCGGCTGTAGCAGCCTCGACCTCGATGCCGGCGGGGGCCGAGGCGCGGGCGATCGCCAGCATCAGCTGGGTGGTGGCTGCAGAGGTGTTGGGGTTGATCAGCAGGATGCGGGGCATGGCGCAGTGTCGGTGCTCCCGGCCGGTCTGCAAAGATGGGGGCTTAAGCACCCCGGGTGCATTTCCGAACTTTCCATCGGCGGCGATGCTGGCCTAGCATCTTGCCAACGATAAAAAACCGAGGAGACCGCCATGACACCGGCCAGCCAATTGCGCGCCCTGTTGCGCTCCGAAACCATCGTTGTGGCGCCCGGCGCCTATGACGGGATTACCGCAAAGCTCATTGCCCAGGCAGGGTTTTCTGTCGCCTACATGACCGGCGCCGGCACCGCGGCGGCGCTGGGCTATCCGGATTTCGGCCTGGTGACGATGACGGAAATGGCCGACAACGCCGGGCGCATCGCCCGGGCCTCCGGGCTGCCGGTGATTGCCGATGCCGACACCGGCTACGGCAACGAACTCAACGCCTATCGCACGGTGCAGGAATATGAGCGCCGCGGCGTGGCGGGGATGCATATCGAGGATCAGGTGTTCCCGAAGAAATGCGGCCATCTCGACGACAAGGAGGTGATCCCGCGCGAGGACTACATCGCCAAGATCCGGGCCGCTGCGGCAGCCAAGAGCGATCCGGATTTCGTGCTGATCGCACGCACCGACAGCCGGGCGGTGCTGGGCTTCGATGAGGCCGTTGCGCGGTGCAACCTGGCGCTGGAGGCCGGCGCCGACATGGCGTTCCTGGAGGCGCCGCAGACGCTGGAGGAAATCGCCGCGGTGCCGAAACGGGTGCATGGGCCATGCATGCTCAACGTGGTGTGGGGCGGCAAGACGCCGATGGTGCCGATGCCGGAGGCGCAGGCGATGGGCTACACGCTGGCGATCGTGCCAGGCATGCTGTTCAAGGCGGTGATCAGCGCGTGTGACGCGTCCTTGGCGGAATTGCGCGAAACCCAGACGCATCCGACGCCGGCAAACCGGTTGACGGTGCGCCAGGTCTTCAACCGGTTTGGCGCCGAGGAGTGGGATGCGCGGCGGACGCAGTTCCGGGTGCCGGCGGTGCCGGCGAAAGCCGCTGAGTGAGCGCGCCCCAAACCGCGCCGCGCACGCTGTTCGAGAAGATCTGGCAGCGCCATACCATTCTCGAACGCGAGGACGGCGCCGTGCTGCTGCATGTGGCACGGCATCTGGTGCATGACGGCTCGGCGGCGGGATTTCGCACGTTGCGCGAGCGCGGGCTGCCGTTGAAGCGGCCGGACCGGACGTTCGGCACGCCGGATCATTATGTTCCGACCACCACGCGCGACATGGCTGATATTGCTGAAGAGGGCCGGCGGCGGATGGTGTCGGCGCTGGCGGCGAATTCGCACGACTATGACTTCACCGCCTTCGGGCTTGATGACCAGCGCCAGGGCATCATCCATGTGATCGGGCCGGAACAGGGCATCACGCAGCCCGGCCTGCTGATGGTCTGCGGCGACAGCCACACCGCGACGCATGGCGCGTTGGGGGCTTTGGCTTTTGGCATCGGCGCCTCCGAGGTGGCGCATGTGCTGGCGACGCAGACGCTGTGGCAGTCCCGGCCGCGGTCGATGCGGGTGACGGTAACAGGCACGCTTGGGGCTGGGGTGACGGCGAAGGACGTGATCATCGCTGTGATCGCGCAGATCAGCGCGGCCGGGGGGACCGGGCATGTCATCGAGTATGCCGGGCCGGTGATAACCGGGCTTTCGATGGAGGGCCGGCTGACCCTGTGCAACATGTCCATCGAGGCGGGGGCGCGGGCCGGCATGGTGGCGCCGGATGAGACAACCTACGCCTATCTGCACGGCCGGCCGTTTGCGCCGAAGGGCGATGCCTGGGACCAGGCTTTGGCATTCTGGCGCACGTTGCCGAGCGATCCTGGCGCGGCATTCGACACTGAGGTGGTGGTGGACGGCTCGGCGATCGCCCCGATGCTGACCTGGGGCACCAGCCCGGAAAGTGCCGGGCCGATCACCGGCGTGGTGCCCGATCCCGCCGGGGAGGCTGATGAGGAACGCCGTGCCTCGATGCAGCAGGCGTTGGATTACATGGGTCTGGTACCGGGGACGCGGTTCACCGACATCCCCGTCGACCGCGTGTTCATCGGCTCGTGCACCAACAGCCGGATCGAGGATCTGCGCGCCGCTGCCGCCGTGGTGAAGGGGCGCCGCGCCAAGACCTGGGCGATGGTGGTGCCGGGGTCTGGGTTGATCAAGGCACAGGCCGAGGCTGAAGGGCTGGACAGGATCTTTCTCGATGCCGGCATTGAGTGGCGGTATGCCGGGTGTTCGATGTGCGTGGGCATGAACGGCGATCTCGTCGGCGCCGGGGAGCGGTGTGCGTCAACCTCAAACCGCAACTTCGCCGGGCGGCAGGGCCGTGGCGCGCGCACGCATCTGGTCAGTCCGGCGATGGCGGCGGCGGCGGCGATTGCCGGACATTTCGTCGATGTGCGCGAGATCATGGGGGCCGACTGACGTGGACAAATTCACCCGCATCGATGCGGTGGCGTTGCCGGTGGCGCAACCGAATGTCGACACCGACCAGATCATCCCGGCGCGCTTCCTGTGGCATCCGCGCAGCGATGGCTATGGCCAGTGGCTGTTCAACGATCTGCGGTTTGCCGAGGACGGATCAACCAAGCCGGGGTTCGTGTTGAACAAGGCGCAATATGCCGCAGCACGGGTGGTGGTGGCGGAGCGAAACTTCGGCTGCGGATCGTCACGCGAGCAGGCGGTGTGGGCGTTGTATGACTATGGGTTCCGCGTGGTGATCGCGCCGAGCTTTGGCGACATCTTCTACAACAACAGCTTCAAGCAAGGGCTGCTGCCGGTGGTGCTGCCGGAGGCGGAGGTGGCGGCACTGCGCGAGGCGATCGAACGCGGCAACAGTGCCGAAGTGTCGGTGGACCTGGAGCGGCAGACGGTGTCGGGGCCGGGCGGGTTCGTGGCGCGGTTTGAAATCGCTCCGTTCCGCAAGCAGAAGCTGCTGGAAGGACTGGATGATATCGCGATGACGCTGGCTCTGACGGATGAGATCAACGCGTTCGAGACGACGTTTGATCGCGATATGCCGTGGTTGGCGCCGACGGCCTGACCGACGCGTGAAAACAGTAGATCTAAGGGCTCTGCTCCTTGCCCTGCTTGCTGCCTTTTTCCAGGGTCAGCCCAACAATGCCTGGGCGCAGGCGTCGAGGATGGCCGACACATCCAGGCCGTATTCTTTGTAAAGATCCGGCAGATCGCCGGCCTGGCCGAAGTGATCGGGGCCGAGCGGCACCACGCGTTGGCCGCGGACGGCTCCAAGCCACGCGTGGGCGGCGGGATGGCCGTCAAGCACTGTCACCAGGGCGGCGCCTGGGGCGAGCGGGGCGAGAATGTTTTCGATGTGCGACGCGGCGCTCCGGTCGCCACTGCGGCGGGCGCGGGTGGCGGTGAGCCAGCCGGCGTGCAGGCGGTCAGCGCTGGTGATGGCGAGCAGGCCGGCACCGGGCTCCTCGGTGATCAGTTCGTCAAACGCTTCGAACACCTCCGGCGCGATCGGGCCCTGGTAGGCCATGGCGATGCGCGCACCGGGGGCCGGGGGCACCTGCCAATGCGCCCCGGCGATGACGTCGGCCGGGTTCAGCGTGCGGACGGGCTGCTGGATCTGGCGGGTCGACAGTCGCAACCACACCGCCGATCCCTCAGGCTGCTGCATATGGTGGAAGGCATGACGCAGGAGGATAGCGAGCTCGTCGACATGGGTCGGCTCGTAGCTTGCCAGCCGGTCAGCGGCCATGCCGATCAGCGGCGTGTTGATCGACTGGTGCTGGCCGCCCTCGGGGGCGAGGGTGATGCCGGAGGGAGTGGACACCAGCAGGAAGCGGGCGTCCTGGTAGCACGCGTAGATCAGTGCATCGAGGCCGCGATTGACGAACGGGTCATACACCGTGCCGATCGGCAGCAGGCGCGCGCCGTGCAGGGAGTGGGCAAGACCGGCCGCACCCAGCAGCAGGAAAAGGTTCTGCTCGGCGATGCCCAACTCGATGTGCTGGCCGGAGGGCGCCATGCCCCAGCGCTGGGCCGAGGCCAGCTTGGCGTCGCGAAACACGTCGTTGCGGGTGTGACGGTCGAACACGCCGCGGCGGTTGACCCAGGGGCCCAGGTTGGTCGAGACCGTCACGTCCGGGCTGGTCGTCATGATGTGGGCGGCGAGGTCCTTGAACGGTCCCTGCCCGCGGCCGATTTCGGCGAGGATTTCGCCAAAGCCACCCTGGGTCGCCATTTTGCGGCCGGCGGAGTCAGGCGCCGGCAGCTTGTCCGGCACATGGATCTGCGGAGTGGCGAGCGCGCGGCCTTCGGGCGTCAGCTTGGTGGCGAACGGCCGCGAGGCGATAAACGCCCCCAGCTCCTGCGGCGTGACGTCCAGGCCTTCGTAGAGGTCGAACTCATGGCCGGGGCGGATGCCCATCTGGCTGCGGAACAGCTCCATCTGTTCCTTGGTCATCAGGCCGGAGTGGTTGTCCTTGTGGCCGGCGAAGGGCAGGCCCATGCCCTTGACGGTGTAGGCGATGAAGCAGGTCGGCTGGTCGCCCTCGGCGGCGGCCAGGCGCAACTGCTCGATGATCTCCTCGACGTCGTGGCCGCCGAGATTGGTCATCAGCGTCGCCAGTTCGGCGTCCGAAAGCGGGTCGATGATGGCACGCACGCCGGGCTCGCGGCCGAGATCGGTCAGCAGCGCCTGGCGCCAGGCAGCACCGCCCTGGAACGTCAGCGCCGAATAAAGGCTGTTCGGGCAGTCATCGATCCACAGCCGCAGCGCCTCGCCACCCTCGCGCTGGAAGGCGGCCTGCAGCTTGCGGCCGTATTTGATGGTGACGACGTTCCAGCCCATGTCACGGAACAGGCCCTCGATACGGCCGAACAGCCGATCGGGCACCACGCTGTCCAGGCTCTGGCGGTTGTAGTCGATGATCCACCAGACGTTGCGGACGTCGTGCTTCCAGCCTTCGAGCAGCGCCTCGTAAATGTTGCCCTCGTCGAGCTCGGCATCGCCGGCGATGGCGATGTGGCGGCCGGGGGCAATGTCCGGGCGGCCGAGCTCATGCAGGCGGACGTAATCCTCGATCAGTGCCGAGAAGCTGGTGATGGCGACGCCGAGGCCGACGGAGCCTGTAGAGAAATCCACCTCGCCGCCGTCCTTCACCCGGCTTGGATACGGCTGCACCCCGCCGAACTGGCGCAGGCCGGCCATCTTTTCGGGCGTCTGGCGGCCGAGCAGCAGGTTCATGGCGTGAAACACCGGCCCTGCGTGCGGCTTCACCGCCACACGGTCCTGCGGGCGCAGCACATCGAAATACAGCGCCGTCATGATCGAAATCACCGAGGCGCAGGAGGCCTGGTGGCCGCCAACCTTCAGCCCGTCGCGATTGGGCCGGATGTGGTTGGCGTTGTGGATCATCCAGGCCGACAGCCAGAGCAGCTTGCGCTCGATCTGGTGCAACAGCTCGGTGTGCCGGGCTTCCGACAATGCGGGATACAGCGGAGTGGTGGGAGCGTTCATCGCGATCAGGCCCAGCCGCGCGCCAATTTGCGCACAACGGTCGAGGCGTGGCGCTTGCCCTCGCCGGCGTAGTCCTCGTGGTAGGTCTCGATCTTGTCGGGGGCGTAGAGGTAGTTGACCATCAGCGCCGAACTTTCCTTCAGGCCCTTCTCGGAGATATCGGCGCACATGTTGATGCGCTCCACCCGGGCGCCGTTCGACAGATGGAAATGCGCCACCGGATCGGCGGCACGGGTGCCGTTGCTCTCGGCCAGCAGATAGCGCGCACACAGCCGCACGAGAATCGGCTCCAACGGTTTGATAACCGCGGGATCGCGGCACCAGCCACGGCGGTTGAGCACGGCATCGAGCGCCAGCGCTCCAGTGTCAGACAGCTCCAGCGCCATCAGCGCCTTGGTTTCGTCCTCGGTCAGCAGCGTGGTGTCATCCTCGCGGATCTGCTTGTCGAGCCAGCGGCGGAAGCCGGGGATCGGGCTGAGGGTGGCGAAGGTCTTGAGGTTGGGGAACTCGGCCGACAGTTCCGCCACCACGCGCTTGATCAGGAAGTTGCCAAAGCTGATGCCGGCGAGGCCGCGCTGGCAGTTGCTGATCGAATAGAAGATTGCGGCGTCCGCCTCCTTCGGGTTCAGCACCGGCGCCTTTTGGTCCAGCAGGCGCTGCACGCTGGAGGCGAGGCCCTTGACCAGCGCCACTTCGACGAAGATCAGCGGCTCGGCCGGCATGCGCGGGTGGAAGAAGGCGTAGCAGCGGCGGTCGCTGTCGAGGCGGTTCTTGAGGTCTCGCCAGGAGCGGATTTCGTGCACCGCCTCGTAGCCAACCAGCTTTTCCAGCAAAGCCGCCGGGCTGTCCCAGTCGATGCGCATCAGCTCCAGAAAGCCAACATCGAACCAGTTGGCCAGCAGGCCGCGCATGTCGGCCTCCAGCGCCACCAGATGCGGGTCGCCCTTCATATTGGCGAGCAGCGTGGTGCGCAGGCCGACCAGGAACTTCATGCCGTCCGGAATGGTGGTGAACTGCGTCAGCAGGCGCAGCCGAGGCGGCTCCAGCGCGCGCCGCAGGCGGGTTTTGGCGGAGGCGCTTTCGTCTTCGTCCTTGGCCGATTGCAGCTTGGCGTAGGCCTTGGTGATGGCGGTGGCATCGGAATCGAAGCCGGCTATGGTGCGCAGGAACGCGCGCTGGCCCTCGGCATCGAGCGACAGATACGTTTCGGCGAGCTTGGCGGCGCGGTTGCGCGCACTGACCTCGCCGCCACGGCCGGCCAGGCAGGCGCGCATCTGCGCCTCGATGCCGTCGTCCTCGTTGCTGGACACGCTGGACGCCATGTCGCGCCAGACACCGGTTATTTTGCGCAGCGCGCGATCAAACAACGTGGGGGAAGATTCGGCCGTAGGCGCTGCAGCAGCGGCCGGGACAGGGACCAGTTGCGTGGACGGTGCGATGGTTTCGCTCATGCGTCTCTCCTCAATGGGCAAACTGTAGCCGGAACCTCGGCGCGAGGCGAAGGCTGTGTTTGCCGATAGTTGGCTGGCATGCGTAATGAGGGCAGGATTTTGAATGAGGTGGCCATGGCATTCGTGATCACGGTGGCGCAACAGAAGGGCGGGGCCGGCAAGACCACGCTGGCAGCCAATCTCGCCGCAGCCTGGGCGGGCGAAAACCGCGTGGCATTGCTGGACATCGACCCGCAACGCAGCCTGTCGCGCTGGCATGCGATGCGCGACGGCAATGCCAAGGCTCGCCACGCCATCCATCTCAGCGAAGTCGCCGGCTGGCGGCTGGCCGCCGAGCTCGATCGCCTGCGCCAGAGCCATGACATCGTGATTGTCGACAGCCCGCCGCAGATCGAAACCGACGCGAAGCTGGCCATCCGCGGCGCCGACCTGGTGCTGGTGCCGCTGCAGCCGAGCCTGCCGGATCTGTGGGCGGCAGAGGGGACGCTGAAGCTCGCCGCCGGGGAACGCCGCACTGCGCGCATCGTGCTGAACCGGGCGCCGGCCAGTGGCACGTTGCGCGATCGGGTCGCCGCTCAGATCACCAAGACCGGCTCCGCCCGGCTCGAGGCAACCATCGGCAACCGCATCGGCTTTGCCAACGCCTTCGCGCTGGGGCTTGGCGTTGTCGAGACCGCCCCAAAATCGGTGGCAGCACAGGAGTTGCAGGCATTGATCGCCGAGATCGAGACGCTGCGGAAAAGCTAGGGAGACCCACCATGGTGCTGAAGCGGCTGTTGTCCTGGTTGGTGCTCGCTGTAGCGCTCATTGTAGGCCGAGCAAACGCAGCGGACCTGCCGAAGGTGGTGTTCGGCACCGATTGGCTGGCCGAAGCGGAGCATGGCGGCTTCTACGAGGCGCAGGCGCTGGGGCTCTACCGCAAGCACGGCATCGACGTGACAATCAAGATGGGCGGGCCGCAGACCAACGGCAACGCCGCGGTGTCGTCCGGGCTGGTGGATTTCCAACTCTCGTCCGGCAGTTTCTCGGCGCTGAGCATGGTGCAGCAGCAGATCCCGGTGATCGCCGTGGCGGCGTTCTTCCAGAAGGACCCGCAGGTGCTGATCTCGCACCCCGGCCAGGGGCTGGATCATCTCGCCGACATGAAGGGCCACACCATTCTGATTTCCGCCGGCGCGCGGACCGGGCTGTGGCAGTTCCTGAAGTCGAAGTTCGGCTTCACCGACGATCAGATCCGCCCCTACAACTTCTCGATGGCGCCGTTCCTGGTCGACAAATCACTGATCATGCAGGGCTTCCTGTCGTCCGAGCCATTCCAGATCGAGACCCAGGGCGGCTTCAAGCCGGTCGTCAACCTCTTGGCGGATAACGGCTTTGCGAACTATTCCGACGTGATCCTGGTGCAGACCAAAATGGTCGCCGAGCATCCGGACATCGTGCGCGCCTTCGTCGATGCGACGGCGGAGGGCTGGTATCACTATATCTATGGCGACCCGAAGCCCGGCAACGACCTCATCATGGCGGCCAACAAGGACATGACGCCGGCGATCATCGACAACGCCATCGCGGTGATGCGTGAGCACGGCATCGTCGATTCCGGTGACAGCCTCACACTCGGCATCGGCGCAATGACGCCGGAGCGGTGGCAGGGCTTTCTCGACACCATGACGGTAGCCGGTGTCTACCCGAAGGGCGTGGACGCCAGCCGCGCCTACACGCTGCAGTTTGTCAATCGCAAGGTCGGCATGGAGCTGAAACCGGCGCCGTGACGCGTTAAGCTGGATCCGCTTCCACCACACTGCCGTGGCGCGACACTTCGGGCATACAGAGATCGGCGATCTGCGGCGCCACCGACTCAGGCGGCGGCAGGCGCTGCGGGTCTTCACCGGGCATCGCCTGGGTGCGCATACGGCTGCGGACGACGCCGGGGTCGAACAGGTTGATGCGCAAGTTGCCCTGCCGCGTTTCGTCCGCCCAGGTCAGCACCAGGTGCTCCATGGCCGCCTTGGTGGCGCCATAGGCACCCCAATACGCCGTCGGCCGCTGCACGCGGGCCGTGGTGATGAACACCGCACGACCGGCCGGGGCGGCCGTCAGCAATGGCCCGCAGCTGCGGATCAGATGCCAATTCGCCGACAGGTTGACGGCGACAACCTCCGCCCAGTCCTTCGGCAGGATGTGCGAGGCGGGCGTCAACTTGCCGAGGCTGGCGGCGTTGCTGACCAGGATGTCCAGCCGGTGGAACCGGGCGAACAGGCTGGGGCCGATCTGGTCGAGATTGGGCTCGTCCATCAGGTCCAGCGGCAGCAGGGTTGCGGTGCCACCGACGGCGCGAATGGCGTCGTCGGTTTCCTCAAGTCCGCCCTGGGTACGGGCGGTGATGACAACATGCGCACCCCTGCGGGCGAGTTCGACGGCGGTGGCGGCACCGATGCCGCGACTGGCCCCGGTTACCAGGGCGATCTGACCTTTGAGGCTCATAAAGGCAAGTCTAGCTCCGCTCGGCCAGCAAGGATAGTTGCGGACTGTCACCGTCGCTCAGATCCAGCAACGGAATCGGATACTCGCCGGTGAAGCAGGCGTCGCAATACTGCGGGTGGCCATTGTTGCGCCGCTCATGGTTCAGCGCACGATACAGGCCGTCAATCGAAATGAACGCCAGGCTGTCGGCGCCGATCAACTCGGCCATCTCGGCGACGTCGTGCCGCGCCGCGAGCAGCTTGCCGCGTTCGGGCGTGTCGATGCCGTAGAAGCAGCTATGGGTGGTCGGCGGGCTGGAGATGCGCATGTGCACCTCGGCGGCGCCGGCGGCGCGGACCATTTCGACGATTTTCCGGCTGGTGGTGCCGCGCACGATGCTGTCGTCCACCAGGATGACGCGCTTGCCTTCCAGCGTCGGCTTGTTGGCGCTGTGCTTCAGCTTGACGCCGAGATGGCGGATGCTGTCGGTCGGCTCGATGAAGGTTCGGCCGACATAGTGGTTTCTGATAATGCCGAGCTCGAACGGGATCCCGGATTCGTTGGCATAGCCCATCGCCGCCGGCACGCCGCTGTCGGGCACCGGCACGATGACGTCGGCATCGACATGGCTTTCGCGCGCCAGTTCGGCGCCGATGCGCTTGCGGGCGTTGTAGACCGGCATGCCTTCCACGACGGAATCAGGCCGGGCGAAGTAGATGTATTCGAACACGCAGAACCGGCGTTCCTGCTTGCCGAAGGGCTTGATCGAATGCACGCCGCGGTCATCGATCACCACGATCTCGCCGGGGTCGACGTCGCGCACAAACTCGGCGCCGCAGATGTCGAGCGCGCAGGTCTCGCTGGCGAGCACCCAGCCGGGCGAGCCGTCGGCGTGGGTCAGGCGGCCGAGGATCAGCGGTCGCACACCCAGCGGGTCGCGCACCCCGAGCAACGCGTGGTCGGACAACGCGATCAGCGAATAGGCGCCAACGACCTGCTTCAAGGCATCAATCAGGCGATCGACCACGGTGGAATACAGGCTGATGGCGATGAGGTGGATGAACACCTCGCTGTCCATCGTCGACTGGAACAGGCAGCCACGCCGCACCAGGGCGGTGCGCAGCGAGGCGGCATTGGTGAGGTTGCCGTTGTGGGCCACGGCAAAGCCACCAAATTCGAAGTCGGCGAACAGCGGCTGCACGTTGCGCAGCACGGTCTCGCCGGTGGTGGCGTAGCGGTTGTGGCCGATGGCACGCGAGCCTGGCAACTTGGCCATCACCCGTGCGTCGGAAAAATTCTCGCCGACCAGGCCGAGGCCGCGATGCTGGTGGAAGCGCTGGCCGTCATACGCGACGATGCCGGTGGCTTCCTGGCCACGATGCTGCAGCGCATGCAGCCCGAGTGCCGTCACCGCTGCCGCATCGGCGCAGTTCCAGACGCCAAATACGCCGCATTCCTCATGCGGCTTGTCGTCTTCGATCTCGGTTTCTTGCATCACGAAAAACTCCTGAGCCAAGCCAGGTTGAACCCGGTTAGGGCTGGGTGTTGGTGCGACCGGCGGCAGCCTTTATGGCGGACCCTTGCGGAGTCGCCTGCAGAAGATCCTCTGCCCGGGTCTGCTTTCCGGCCGGTGGTTCGGTCACGCGCGGTCGATAGTCTTCCGGCAGAAACGTCACGATCCAGGCAGCACCCTGGTAGGCGTAGGGCAAACTTCGCGCTTCCAGCACAGGCGGCGGCCAGCGGTCGGCGGAGACCACGAGGCCGGCGGCAATATAGGCGAAGGCAACCAAGGCAGCGCCGCGCACCACGCCGAACGCCATTCCCAGCGTGCGGTCGATCCCGCCGAGCACCGAGCCGCGTACGACGGACCCGGCCATGCCCGCCACGATCGACAGGAACAGCAGCGCCAGCACATACATCGCCCCGAACGCCGCGGGATCGGCGATATCGGGGTTATGGATCCAGCCGCGAAAGCGCTCCTGCACAAACGGGTAAGCCCAGACCGCAAAGAACGCCGCACCGATCCAGGCGCCGATGCTCAGCACCTCGCGCACGAAACCGCGCATGAGAGCCAGCAGCCCGGACAGCAGGATCACACCGAGGATGGCGAGATCGACCCAATTCAAGCGCAGTCTCCCGTCGTGCGAGCCGCATATATCGCCTGAAACCGCATCGGCGCCACCCTGTCATCAAGATGACTTGGTTGCGTCGCGCGCAGGCGGCCCCTCTTGTGTCTGCTTTGCACCACCAGTTGACGCAAATCTGGCCACCAGATCGGACAGATGACCGATTTCGCGCAAGGTGATCCCCGGAGGTGCGGCCAGCGGCCGGTTGCCGCGCGCCACCCGGCGCGGCAGGCAGGCGGCGTCGAAACCCAGCTTCTCCGCCTCCTTCAAGCGGGCCTCGGCCTGAGCGACCTGGCGGATCTCGCCGGACAGCCCGACTTCGCCGAAGAACACCATGCCGGGGTCGGTCGGCGTGTCGTAGGCGGCCGAGACCAGGGCGGCGGCGACGGCCAGGTCGCAGGCAGGCTCGCTGATGCGAAGGCCGCCGGCCACATTCAAATAAACGTCGGTGGCGTTGAACCGCACGCCGCAGCGGGTTTCCAGCACCGCCAGCAGCATCGACAACCGGCCGGTGTCCCAGCCGATCACCGAGCGCCGGGGCGAGCCGCCAGGGTTCGGCGCCAGCAGGCACTGGATTTCGACCAGCACCGGGCGCGAGCCCTCAAGGCCCGCGAACACCGCGGAGCCGGCGATGTTGCCGCGGCGCTCGGCCAGGAACAGCGCCGAGGGGTTGGGAACTTCGGCGAGGCCGGTTTCGCCCATTTCGAACACGCCGATCTCGTCGGTCGCACCGAAGCGGTTTTTCACACCCCTGAGGATGCGGAACTGGTGGCCACGGTCACCTTCGAAATACAGCACCGCGTCCACCATGTGCTCCAGCACACGGGGGCCCGCGATGGCGCCGTCCTTGGTCACGTGGCCCACCAACACCACTGCAAAACCGCGGGTCTTGGCGGCACGGATCAGCTCGAACGAGCACGCCCGCACTTGGCTGACGGTACCCGGCGCTGAGTCGATCTCGTCGAGCCACATGGTTTGGATCGAGTCGATCACCACCAAGGTGGCGTCCGTCGCGGCTTCCAGGGTGCCGATGATATCACGCAGGTTGATCGCGGCGGCGAGCTCCATCTTGGCTCCCGTCAGCCCCAACCGGCGAGCGCGCATGCGCACCTGCTCGATCGCCTCTTCGCCCGAGATGTACAAGACGCGCTTGCCGGAATTGGCCAGCGAGGCCGCCGCCTGCAGCAAAATCGTGGACTTGCCGATACCGGGATCGCCGCCCAGCAGGATCGCCGAGCCGGCCACCAGCCCGCCGCCAAGCACGCGATCGAGCTCGGCAATTCCGGTGGGCGCCCGTGGCGGCGGGGCGGCGGTGCCGGCAAGGTCGGTGAAGGTGATCTTGCGATGCGCGGATTTCACGCCTTTGGCGGCAATGCCCGGCGCCGCCTCCAGCTTTTCCTCGGAGATCGAGTTCCACGCGCCGCAGGTTTCGCATTTTCCGGCCCATTTCGCGGTCACCGCGCCGCAATCGGCGCAAACAAAACGTGCGGCAGGGCGAGCGGCCATATCGACTCCAAAGCTGTTCTCAGGGCTTGCCGAGTTGTGGCACGATCCCACCGTCATGTCCGGTTGGGGGAGGCAGAAACATGGAAAAGATCGGCTTCTATCTCGCATTTGGCGCTTTTCTGACCGGTGCCATGGAGCACCACCTCGACCGCCGCGGCGGCAACCAGCCAGGTGACAGCAACAATGCCCTGGTCGCCGCGTGTTTCGGCGGCGTGTTCGCCATGATGATCGCCTGCTCGGTGGTGCTGGCCGGCGCACTCAAGGTGCAGGCGACGTTGAGCACGCTGCTGTCGCTGATCTGCGTGCTGCTGATGGCGCTGGCGCTGAACACCATCGCTGGCGGCGTCGATCTGCTGCCCACCGGCGGCGCCCGGGTATTGGCGCGGCTGGAGGCGCGAGAGGAAACCCTCCGCCGCCGAGTTTTCCCTTTCAGCTACGCGCTGGCCTTCCTCGGCCTGGCCTACGAAGCGTTTCTGACCTTCGCGTTGCGATAGAAAGATGTTGAACTGAAACAGCATCGCGTTTCAGCCCCAACATCCGGAACCGCCCATTCCATGCAACGCTCGTTCAGCCTCAAGCGGTTCCTGCTTGGCCTCGTCATGCTTGGTTCGCTCGGCTCCTGCGCCCACGCCGCCGACGCCGTGCAGACGATCGTGATGGTGCGCCACGGCGAAAAGCCGGAAGCCGGGCTCGGACAGCTCGATTGCCAGGGCCTTAACCGCTCGCTGGCACTGCCCCCGGTTCTGGCCAAATTCGGCCGTCCGGATGCGATTTTCGCCCCGGACCCCGGCCAGGCCAAGAAGGACGGCGGTGTCGTTTATAGCTACGTCCGTCCGCTTGCCACCATCGAGCCGACGGCGATTGCACTTGGCATGCCCGTCGATGCAAGTCTCGGCTTCGCCGATATCGCGGGGCTGCAGCACCGGCTGGAGGCAGCCCCGCTGCGGGGCGCACTCGTGCTGGTGGCGTGGGAGCATTGGGAAATCGTGCAACTGTCGCGCAAGCTGCTGGCGGCCCACGGCGGCAACCCCGCATCGGTGCCGGACTGGGATGGCGGTGACTTCGACGCGATCTATATCGTCCGCATCACCCATACCGCCGCGCGCGACACCGCGACCTTCGAACGCGGCACCGAGGGCCTGGACGGCCAAAAGACAACCTGCCCCGGCGCCCCAAACTAAGCCAGGCGGGCCGGCACCGGCACCGGCACCGGCACGTTATCGATCAGCCGCACGCCATCAAGCCACGCCGCTACCAGCAGCCGGGCTGGGCGGGTGGCCGCCAAGAGCGGCGCCAGATCGTCGGCCGCGCACAGTTCCAAATACTCTACACGCTCGAAACCAGCCTCCAACATGGCGACGCGGGCGGACGTCAGCGTGGCGTCCAGCGGCTGTCGCCGCGCCAGGTCCGCCACCACCGCCTGCAACGCCGCGTGAAGCGTCGGTGCCACGAGGCGGGCCTCGGCCGAAAGCCGCACGTTGCGTGACGACAGCGCCAGGCCGTCGGCGTCACGCACCGTGGGACAGCCGATCACCTCGATCGGCAGGTCGAGATCGGCGGCCAGACGCTGGACAATCCGCAGCTGCTGGAAATCCTTTTCGCCGAACAAAGCGATATCCGCCGCTGTCTGGGTGAACAGCTTTGTCACGACGGTCGCCATGCCAACGAAATGCCCTGGCCGCGCCGCACCGTCCAGCCCCTCGCTGAGCCCGGACACCGCAACGCTGGTGGCAAAGCCCGCTGGATACATCGTCTCGCCGGACGGCACATAGAGCAGATCGACGCCGTGCCCGGCCAGCTTGGCGGCATCCTCGTGCTCGGTGCGCGGATAGGCCGCAAAATCGGCGGGATCGTTGAACTGCTTGGGATTGACGAACAACGTCACGATCACCCGATCGGCGCGCACCCGGGCCTCACGCACCAGGCTCAGATGGCCCCGGTGCAGCGCGCCCATGGTCGGCACCGCCGCGATGACGTTACCCTGCGACCGCCAGGCGCGCACGGCGGCTCGCAACTCTGCAAGCTCACGGACGATCCTCGGCGGCCCATTGCGAACGGCGTCGTCCACCACAGCCTATGCCTACTTCCGCAGTTCCATCTGGATCGGGCCTTCGCGCCGGCCATGCGTGAACTGATCGACCATCGCGTTGCCGCTGGTCATCAGGTCGGTCGCCAAACCCTCCCAGACGATGCCGCCCTTGTAGAGCATTGCCGCACGATCACCGATACGCTTGGCGCTCAGCATGTCGTGGGTGATCGCAATCGCCGTGCTGCCGAGCTTCTTCACACAATCGACGATCAGCCCGTCGATTACGGCACCCATGATAGGGTCGAGCCCGGTGGTCGGCTCGTCAAAGAACAGGATCTTCGGCTGTGCGGCGATGGCGCGCGCCAGACCAACGCGCTTCTGCATGCCGCCGGACAACTCGGATGGCGACAGATCACCAACGCTGGCGGCCAATCCAACCTGGGCCAACACACCGTCAGCCACGCCACGGGCCTCACCCCGGCTGCACTTGTTCTGTGCCAGCAAACCGAACGCCACGTTTTCCCACACCGACAAACTGTCAAACAGCGCGCCGTTCTGGAACAGCATGCCGATCTCGGCGCGCATCGCCTCGCGCCGGACACGCTCCTGCTTAAGAATGTTGACGCCATCGATCTCGATCACGCCGTCATCCGGCTCGATCAACCCGAGGATGCACTTGATCAGCACCGACTTGCCCGAGCCGGACCCGCCGATCACCACCATCGAGGTGCCCTCGGCCACATCAAGGCTGATGCCGTCCAGCACAACCTTGTCGCCAAATGCCTTGCAGACGCCGCGCAGGCGGATTTTTGGGGTGGCGGCGTTGCTCATCGGCCAAAAAACAGTTCGGTGAGCACATAGTCGAACGCCAGGATCAGCACCGAGGCGGCGACGACAGCAGAGGTTGTGGCAGCACCCACGCCCTGCGCGCCACCCTTGGAATTGTAGCCCTGGTAGCAGCCCAGCAGCGTGATGATCACCCCAAACACCGCGGCCTTGGCCAGGCCGGACACCACGTCCTGCACCTCGACAAAGTTCACCGTGCTGTTCAGGTAGCCCTGCGCGTTAAACCCCAGCTTGACGGTGGCTATGATAAAGCCACCCAGCACGCCCAGGATATCTGCCACCACCACCAGCAGCGGCAGCGAAATCAGCCCCGCCAGCAACCGCGGCGTCACCAGGTATTTCATCGGGTTGGTCGACAACGTGGTCAGCGCGTCGATCTGGTCGGTGACCCGCATGGTTCCGACCTCCGCCGCGATCGAGGCCCCCACCCGCCCGGCGACCATCAGGCCGGCCAGCACTGGGCCAAGCTCACGCGTCACCGACAACACCACCAGGCTCGCCACCGCCGAATCCGCCGAAAATCGCGACAACCCGGTCGAGCTCTGCAGCGCCAACACCATGCCGGTGAACACTGCCGTCAGCGCCACCACCGGCAACGACAGGAACCCCACGTCCAGCATGGCGCGCAAAAACTGCCGCCAATAAAATGGCGGACGCACAACATGTGACAGCCCGCTCAAAGCAAACAGCAAAAGCCGCCCACTGGACGTGCAAGCCCCCAGCAAAGTTCGGCCGAGCAGTGCGACAAAATCGAGAATGGCGTTCACGCCCGCCGAGCCAGAAAGCTGTTCTTCATGCGCCAAGCCCTAACAGGGCCAAGGGGTCGCAGTCAAAGCAGGTGCAGCATGCGAGGCAGGGGGGCTGACCCCTCGATCTCCGCCAGGGCCGGACCCTGGAGGAGATCGAAGGAGCGAAGCCTCTTGGACCTTCTGACGTCAGCGTCCCGCCACCAGGCGGTCAACCATGGCTGGGGCTTGGCCGAGGTAGTTTGCTGGGTTGGTGAGGGCTGCGATGGCCGACATGTCGAGATGTGCGGTGACCTGCGGATTTTGGTTAAGCGCGTCGGCCAGTGTGCCGCCCTGTTCGTTGACGATGCGGCAGGCGGCGTAGACGACGTCATGGGCGTCTTGCCGGCCGAGGTGTGGGGCGAGGCCCATCATCACGGCTTCGGCGACGATGAGGCCGCGGGACATGCCGAGATTGGCAATCATGCGGGCCTCGTCGATGATCAGCCCACCCAGGGCAAACTTCGCCTGCTGCAAGGCACCGGCGGTGAGCACGAAGCTTTCGGGGATGGCGATCCATTCGGCGTGCCACGGCCCGGTGGCGCGTTCGAGGTCCTGGATCATGGCGTCCTGCATGAGGCCGGCGTGCTGGCGCACCGCCTTGGCAGCGGCGAGCATGAGTTCGGAGGAGATCGGGTTGCGCTTCTGCGGCATCGTCGAGGACGCCCCGCGTCCGGGCACGAACGGCTCATAGACCTCGGCAAATTCGGTCGACGCCAGCAGCATGATGTCGAGCGCGATCTTGCCGAGCGAGCCGGTGATCAGCGCCAGCAGATTCACCGCCTCGGCGAAGCCGTCGCGCGCCACATGCCAGGTGGCGGCGGGAATGCCGAGTCCAAGCTCGGCCATCAGGGCGGCCTGCACGTCGAGGCCGCGACCAGACAGCGAGGCGAGGGTTCCGGCGGCGCCGGCGAACTGGCCGACCAGCACACGCGGGCGCAGTTGCTCCAGGCGTTCGGCGTGGCGGTCGAACATCGCCAGCCAGACGGCGGCCTTGTAGCCGAAGGTGATGGGCAGCGCCTGTTGCAGATGGGTGCGTCCGGCCATCGGGGTATCGCGGTATTTCGCAGCGAGCCCGGCCAGGATGGTGCGGAGCTCGCCGACATCGGCTGCAACCAGATCGAGTGCGGCGCGAACCTGCAGCACCGTCGCGGTGTCCATGATGTCCTGCGTGGTGGCGCCCCAATGCACGTAGCGGCCGGCGTCGCCGCACTGATGGGCCAGTTGGTGAACGATCGGCAGGATGGGGTAGCCGACATTGTCGGTCTCGATACGCAGCTTGTCGCGGTCGAGTCCGGCCAGGTTGCAGCGCGCGGCGATGTAAGCGGCGGCCTCGGCGGGGATCACGCCGCATTTCGCTTCGGCCTGGGCGAGGGCGACCTCCACCTCGATGTAGCGGCCGAGCAGGGCTTCGTCGTCGAACACCGCGCGCATGGCGGGGGTTCCGAACGCATCGCGGAACAGCAGCGAATCGAGCACGGTGCAGGCCATGGTGTTTCCTCTCGTTTGTGGCGAGACTTGCACCTTCACCGAGATTGATCGAGAGACGCTGCTGCATGGGTGGGCCTGAAATCGAGCGGCTGATCGCGTTGCTGTCCAAGCTGCCCGGCCTCGGCCCGCGCAGTGCGCGCAGAGCCGCGCTG
>Ga0302157_10002528_pt1 | contig 21217 bp, 14 predicted proteins | sample I_Bog_N3_3_FD_193502 | JGI IMG/M metagenome (GOLD analysis project Ga0302157, IMG submission 193502) | Peat permafrost microbial communities from Stordalen Mire near Abisko, Sweden - I_Bog_N3_3 | ecosystem: Environmental > Terrestrial > Soil > Wetlands > Peat | place: Sweden: Abisko, Stordalen... | reverse complement strand
CCAGACTGACCCGCTCCCCCCTAAACCGAGAACAACCGCCCCGCCAACCCCGCCACGCTCGTATGCAGGAAGGTAACCTGGGTCGCGTCCGACAGCGTGATCGTCGTCGCCCCGCCGCTGCTCACCGCGTTGTTCAGCAGGCTCGACGCGCTCTGCCCATAGCCCGACAGATACACGAGATCCCCCGACGAGAAGTCGGTGATCACATCCGCCCCCCCCTGGGTCAGCCCATCGGTGAACAGGAAGCTGTTCGACCCCGCCCCGCCGGTCACGGTTTCATGACCCGCCCCGACGGTGAACGTATCGTCGCCGCTGCCCCCCACCATCACATCGTTGCCGGACCCGCCGATGAAGCTGTTGTCCGCGGTTGCCGCCGCCGCGTTCAGCGTCTCGTTCCCCGACCCGGCCTGCAGCACGCCGCCAAAACCGCCGAGATAGCTGATGTCGCTGCCCGTCCCACCGAACAGCGTGGCACCGCCGGACCCGCCGGTGACGCTGGCCGCGCCGGACCCGCCCTCGTAGACCAGCGCTCCCGAACCCCCGGTTGCACTGACCGGCCCGCTGCCGCCCACCACGGTCGCGGTCCCGGCCCCGCCGATGAAGTCGAGCGAACCCCCGGTCTCCGACACATACAGGTTCGTGCTGCCCGAAGCCGCCGTCACCGTGGCGTTGCTGTCGCCCGCCCCGATCGCCCCGTTCGCCCCGTGGTCGGTCACGCTCAAGGTGCCGGCCGGACTGGCGAACCCGCCATACAGCACCGTGTGGTTAGCCGAGGCCGCGATCGTCACCGCGGCGCTGCTGGCGCCGCTGTTCACGGTATTGCCCGAACCGGTGACGTCCACCGACAGGGTCGTGGCGGGTGTGGCGAAGCTGCCATACAGAATGCCGCCACTGCCCGCCATCGTGACGGTCGCCGGATCGTTCGCCGCATCGATCACATCGCCGGTGCCGCCATCCACCAGGTTCAGGCTGCCGGCCGGGGTGGCGAAGTTGCCATAAATCACGGCGCCGCTGGCGGACCCGGCGAGCGTCGCCTGCACCTGGCTGTCGCCGCCATTGACCATGGCACCGGCGCCGGTGATGTCGGCCGACACGGTGGTCGGCAGGCCGCTGAAGTTGCCGTACAGCACCGCACCGCTGCCGGCGACGGTGGCGGTGAGGTTGCTGTCGCCGCCGGTGACCGAACCGCCATTGCCGGTCAGTTGCACGCTCAGCGCGCCGGCCGGGGTGGCGAACCCGCCATAGATCGCGTCGTTCTTGCCGCCCGCATTCACGGTCGTGGCGCTGCTGCCGGCCTCCACCACCGAACCGGTGCCGGAATCGGTCACCATCAGCGGCCCGCCCACGCTGCCAAACGATCCATAGACCGTCGCGCCGGTGCCTGACGTGGTGACATTGGCCGCACCGGTGCCGGCGACGAAGCTGTCGTCGGTGCCGGTGTCGGTCGCGCTCAGGCTGCCGCTGCCGCCCCAGACCGCAAGGTGGTTGCCGCCCGCGGCGATGGTCGTGTTGGCGGCCTCGTCCACCACCGTGTCGCCGGTGCCGCTGTCGCGCAGGTTCAGCCCGCCCGCCGGCGTGGTGCTGCCGCCGACCGCCACGCCGCCCGACCCGGACAGGGTGCCGCTGACACTGCCGGCCCCGCCGGTGAAGGTGTCGGCCCCGCCGGTGTCGGTGAAGGTCAGCGGCGCGCTGCCGCCGATCACGCTGGCGTCGCTGCCGCCCGCGGTCACGGTGGTGGCGCTGCCATCGGCGTTCACCGTCTGGCCCTTGCCGGTCAGGGTCGCTTTCAGCGGCGGCGGGTTCGCCCCGGTGCCGCCGGAGATCGAGCTGCCGCCGTTGCCGGTGCCGCCGAACACGATCGGGCCGCTGCCCTGGACCACGTCGAGCGCGCCGCTGCCGGCGAACACGGTGGCCGCCCCCGATCCGCCGACGACGGTGCCGGCGAAGGCGCCGCCGGTCATGCTGTCGTTGCCCGCCCCGCCGACCATCACGTCGCCCGCGGCCGTCGCGGTCAACGCGTCGTTGCCGCTGTTGGCCACCAGCAGCGCGCCGCCGACCGAGGTATCGGTCAGCGTCACGTTGGCGGTGCCGCCCGCATACAGCGCCTGGTAGCCGGTGGGCACCGCGAAGCTCTGGCCGTTGGTCGGGCTGATCACGATGGCTTCGTTGATCTTGCCGTTCTGCGGGGCGGCGAAGGGGGCGCCGTCCGCGGTCACCGACAGCACGATCTGGCTGGACGCCACCGAGGCGTAGCCCTGAAGCTGCTGCACCGCGGTGACGCTGGTGGTGCTGTCGCTGACGGTGCCGCCGGTGCCTTTGGCGGCGATGGTGAAGCCGGTGGTGACGACGTTGGTGCCGGTCTGCGCGACCGGGGTGAAGACCAGCCCGTCCAGCGCCGTGGTGGCGGCCCCGGGCGTCCCGGTGAAGCTGTAGGTGCCGTTGTTGTAAACGCCGCCCGACAGGTTCGACAGCGACCCATTGGCGGGGTTGGACAAGGTGACGGTTACCGTATCGGTCGCGCCGAAATCGAGGTCGGTCACCCTCACCCCGGCAAACGGGGTGCCGGGCGTCTGGTTCACCACGCCCTGAAGGCCCAGCGCACCGCTGATCGTGGGCGGGGTCGCGATCGCCGTCGCCACGACCGAGGTGGTGGTATCGGTTGTCGGCGCGCCCACGATCCCGTCGGTCACCGACAAGGTCATGCCGGTCGTGACGGTGCTGCCGGGGGCAACCTCATACTCGGTGGGGGTGAAGGTCAGCGCGTCGAGCTCGGTGGTCACCGCGGCGGGGGTGCCGGTGGTCAGGGTGTAGGTGCCAACACCGGTTTTGGTCAGGCCGGTGCCGCTCAGGGTGCCGTCGGCATCGCTGGCACTGCCCTTCGCGGTCAGGGTGATGGTCACCGTCTCGGTCGCGCCGAAGTCCGGGTCGCTGACGGTGACACTGGCGAAGGGATGGTCGGTGGCGTTGTCGTTGACCGCCTGCCCGGCCTTGCTGCCGGTGACGGCCGGCGGGTCGTTGACCGCGGTGGCGGCCACCGTGGTGGTGCCGTTGCTGGAGGTCCCGCCGGCGGTGTCGGTTGCCTTGAGGGTGAAGGTCGTGGTGACGGAACCGCCGGGCGCGACCTGGTGCGCGGTCGGGGTGAACACCAGCGCGTCCACCGCGGCGGTGACCGCCGCATCGCTGCCGGTGATGCTGTAAACGCCCGAGCTGTAGCTGCCGCCGCCGAGGTTCGACAGGGTGCCGTTGGCGGGGTTCGACACGGTGATGGTGACCGTCTCGGTCTGGCCGAAATCCACGTCGCTGATCGCAACGGCGGAGAAGGGCGACAGGGTCGCTTCGTCGGTGGTGGTCTGCGCGGCCTTGCTGCCGGCGATCACCGGCGGGTCGTTCACCGCCGTGGCGCCGACCGTGGTGGTGCTGTTGCTGCTGGTGCCGCTCGCGGTGTCGGTCGCCTTGATCGTGAAGGTGGTGGCAACCGAACTGCCGGGCGCGACCTGGTGCGCCGCCGGCGTGAACACCAGCGCGTCCACCGCGGTGGTGACCGCGGCATCGCTGCCGGTGATGCTGTAGACACCCGCACTGAAGCTGCCGCCGCCGAGGTTCGACAGGGTGCCGTTGGCGGCGTTGGACAAGGTGACCGTCACCGTCTCGGTCTGGCCGAAATCCACGTCGCTGATGGCGACGGCGGAGAACGGCGACAGGGTGGCCTCGTCGGTGACCGTCTGGCCGGCCTTCGCCCCCGCGATCACCGGGGGGTCGTTCACCGCGGTCGCGGTGACCGTGGTGGTGCTGTTGCTGGACGTCCCGCCGGCGGTGTCGGTCGCCTTGATCGTGAAGGTGGTGGCAACCGAACCGCCGGGCGCGACCTGGTGCGTGGTCGGCGTGAACACCAGCCCGTCCACCGCCTTGGTCACCGCCGCGTCGCTGCCGGTGATGCTGTAGACACCCGCGCTGAAGCTGCCGCCGCCGAGGTTCGACAGGGTGCCGTTGGCGGGGTTCGACACGGTGATGGTGACCGTCTCGGTCTGGCCGAAATCCACGTCGCTGATGGCGACGGCGGAGAACGGCGACAGGGTCGCTTCGTCGGTGGTGGTCTGCGCGGCCTTGCTGCCGGCGATCACCGGCGGGTCGTTCACCGCGGTGGCGGCAACTGTGGTGGTGCTGTTGCTGCTGGTGCCGCCGGCGGTGTCGGTCGCCTTGATCGTGAAGGTGGTGGTGACGGAACCGCCGGGGACGACCTGGTGCGCCGTCGGGGTGAACACCAGCGCGTCCACCGCGGCGGTGACCGCGGCATCGCTGCCGGCGATGCTATAGACGCCCGAGCTGTAGCTGCCGCCGCCGAGGTTCGACAGGGTGCCGTTGGCGGGGTTCGACAAGGTGACCGTGACGGTCTCGGTCTGGCCGAAATCGACGTCGCTGATGGCGACGGCGGAGAAGGGCGACAGGGTCGCCTCGTCCGTCACCGTCTGGCCGGCCTTGGTGCCGGTGATGACCGGTGGGTCGTTGACTGCGGTGGCGGTGACCGTGGTGGTGGAGTCCGTGGCGATCGCGCCAACGGTATCCTTCACCGCAAGGGTAAAGCCCGTGGTCACCGTACCGCCCGGCACCACCTGGTGCGCGGTCGGGGTGAATACCAGCGCATCCAGCGCCGTCGTCACCACCGACGGCGCGCCGCTGACCGTGAAGGTCCCTCCATTGACCGTCCCGCCGGACCCATCCGACAAGGTCCCGTTCGCCGCGTTGGACAGCACGACCGACACCGATTCGGTCTGTGCGGCATTCGGATCGGTGATCGTTGCGGCCGAGAACGGATTGATCGTTGCTTCGTCAGTCGTGGTCTGGCCCGCCTTGGTGCTGCCGATCACCGGCGGGTCATATACGGTGACGATGGAGGTCCCGGCGGTTGACGAGGCGACAGCGTCGGTCACCGTCCAACTCAAGGTGCGGGTCGGATCGGCGCCGCTGTTGGTCGGATTGGCGATGCTGCTGGCGAAGGCCACCGAAGCCAGCACAGTCTGGTAATGGGCGATCGTATCGGACCCGGACAATATTAGCGTCTCGGTGCCGGCATTGTAGTTCGCGGAAATATTGGTGCCGGATGTCAACGCGCCCAGGCTGTCGCCGTCGCTGGCGAATGTTCCGGTGCTGACCGTCACCGTCGCCCCGGTCAACACGCCGCCGCTGTCCGGATCGGACAGCGAAATGGCGGAATCAGCGGTCACCGCGCCAGCGCCCGCAGCAAATGCCACAGTGCCCGCCGCCGTCACTGTCGGCGCCGCATGAACGACAGCCAGGGTGCTGGTGCCGGTCGCGCTGGACGTGACGCCGTCGTTGATCGTCCAGTCGATCGTTGCAGTGGTATGACTGCCGCCGCCGGTCGGATCGCCATTGCCGGGACTGAAACCGAACGAAACGCTGCGCAGCACCGCTTGATAGTCGGCCACCGTATCGGCGCCGCTCAAGGTCAGCACCCCGCTCGAGGCGTTGTAGCTCTGCGTGATCGACGGCAAGCCGGTGGTATTCGCCGAGAGGATGTCGCCGGACACAAAACCCGCGATGCTGACGGTGCCGCTGTTGAGCAGCCCGCCGCTGTCCGCATCGCTGACCGACAGCGAGGGATCCAGCGTCACCGCGCTGCCGCCGCCGGTAAACGTGACGGTGCCGGCGGTGGCGATGGTCGGCGCCGTGTGGATCGTATTCAGCGTGCTGGTCGCGCCGCTGCTGCTGTTGGTACCATCGTTCACCGTCCAGGTGATGCTGCGGCTGGTATGGCTGCCGCCGCCGGTCGGATCGCCACCGGATGTGAACCCGTAGCTGACCGAATCGAGCGCGGTCTGGTAAGTCGCCAGGCTCGCACTGCCGGTCAGGGTCAAGGTGCCACTGCTGAACCCGGTCGTCAGCCCGCCAGGCGTGCCGACCGTCAAGGTGTCGCCGCTGACGAAGCCGCCGATCACCACCTTGGCACTGGCCAAGGTGGTGCTGGTCGCGTCGGCGAGCGTCAGGCCGCTGTCGAGCACGACCGCGGAACCGCCGCCATTGAACGTGACCGTACCGGATGCGGTAACCGCCGGGACCGCCTTCAGGTTCAACGTGCTGGTCGCCGCGCCGCTGCTGGCAACACCGTCCGTAACGACCCAGGAAATGCTCCGGCTGGTGTCGCCCCCATTGTTGGTAAGATTCCCGTTGCTCGGGCTGAAATTGTAGGCGATCGACTCCAGCGCCGTCTGGTAATTCGCGAGGCTCGCAACGCCCGACAGGGTCAAGGTGCCGGAACTGTAGCTGCCGCTGATGCCGTTCTGCGTGGTGAAGTTCAGCGTGTCGCCGGAGAGGTAACCGCTGGCGATCTTCACGGTCGCACCAGCCAGATTGCCGCCACTGTCGGGATCGCTGACCGTCAGCCCGCTATCCAGCGCCAACGCCGAACCGCCACTGGTGAAGGTGACCGTCGCGCCGGCGGTCACCGTCGGACCGACATGCACCGTATCCAGCGTGCTGGTGACGACGGTGCTGGCGTTGGTGCCGTCGCTCGCCGTCCAGTCAATCGTGTCGGAGTGGTTGCCGGGGTCGCCGTTGCTCGGGCTGTAGCTGAAGGTGATCGAATCGAGCGCCGTCTGGTAATTCGCCACGCTGGCGCTGCCCGACAGGGTCAAGGTGCCCGAACTGTAGCTGCCGGAAATGCCGTTCTGCGTGCTGAAGTTCAGCACGTCGCCGCTGACGAAGCCGCTGGCGATCGTAACCGTCGCGCTCGCCAATGTCCCACTGCTTCCCGCCGTGATCGACAGGCCGCTGTCCAGCGCCACCGCACTGCCGCCGCCATTGAACGTCGCCGTCGCACCGGCCGTGATGGTCGGCGGCGACGACGACGCCGTGAGGTCCAGCCCGCTCGCAACCAGTTGGTTGGACGAATTGACACTTAGTGTTGCGATGCCGCCGCCGGACACGTTCAGGACCGGGAAGGGGACCGAGAAATAGTCGTTCGCATACGGCGTCTTGGGCCCGACATCGGTGCCGGGTGTGACGGTGAACGCGTTGCGGCTGAGCACGTTGCCGCTTGGATTAAATGTGTCAACGGAGTTCGTCGGCGCGGCGCCGGGGCTTTGCTCATCCTCTCCGATCGCTGCCAGGCCGTTGGACAGCGTCCCATACACGGTGGCAAAGCGTTCCTGCACGCCGCCGCTGATCCCGGTCACCGACGCCGCGGTGCTGGCCGCGCCAGAGGTGGAGATTTTCTGCACATAAAAAGTGAACGTGCCTGACCAGGTACCGTTGGAGTTATTGTACGAGCCTGACGGCACGTAGCCGGCGGTGACGAACCCGCCGCCGGCGATCGGGGCGAAGTACGGCGCCTGGGATTGGTTCAGGATCAGCGACGTACCCAAGGGCGGTGGGGCCCCCGGCGTTGAAACCACCTCGGTATCGGAACTGTTGTACAGATTGATATAACCGGAGTGGTAGATGTCCTGGGGCGCAAATCCCAGAATGACGTTGCCCTGGGAGTCGATCGCCAGCGACTCGCCCCAGTCCGAATTGTTATTTTCATTGACGCCGGTGCCGGTGGTGGGGTTCAATGCCGCCGGGGTTTTGACCACGACCGGGCTGTCCAACGCGGTGCCGGTCAGGCTGAAGCGCTGATACTCCAGCCCCGTGATGTCGTCGGTGCTCCAGGCCACCACGAACTGGGTGCCGTTGGTGGCGATCGCGGCGTACGGGTTGCCGGAGGTGGGATTGGTCCCCACCAGGCTGCTGCCGATCGCGACCGGTGCGGAGACCACGCCACCGCTGCTGTTGAGCACCTGCAGGTCATAATTGTGGTTGTAGTCGCCCCAGGTGACGACCGCGATGTTGCCATTCGGCAGTCCCAGAATGTTGCCGCCGCCGGTCGTTTCGTCGCCCTGATCCACGCCATTGCCATCGGGCACCGCGCCGTTCGGCGAGTCGCCCGCAGCGGCGAAGCTGAGATTGCCGCTGGACTGATTAAGCGTAACCGGCGAATTGTTGGCAGCAACGACAACGACCTGGAGATTCTGGAATCCGTAGTAGGTCTCGGGGAAGGTGCCGCCGCTGCCGTTTGGCAGTTGAACCACCTGCTTGTACGGATTGCCGGCAAGAACGGCCATACTGCCGTTGGACAGAATTGTGTTATTCAGAATGACGGGCGATGCAGTCATCGCAAAACTCCCTCCAGGCCGATTTGGCTCCAGGCTCGTGCCCGGTTGACATCAAAAAGCAGAACGATAGCCTATACGATGCCGCAGGTGGGGACAACAGACGGAGTTGTTAAAGTTCATGCGATATCCGGGTAACAAGTGTGTGCTGCAATTTCGGTTTCCGTCCCGCGACGCATCGCCAGTCGCCCGCGCATGAGTGACGACGCGCGCGCTGCCGCCGCCTACGCAGAGCGAGTCCTTCACGAAAGCGTTGCCGACCCGGCCTTCGTCGCGCTGATGCGTGACCTGGATATTTCCTTGCTGGCGGCGATCCGCCCTGGCGCCATCATCGCTTTCGGTGCCGAGGGCAACGCGCTGACCATTTCCTGCACCCCGGTCGCGCAGCCGATGGGGGTCGCGTGGGATGGCAAGCTGCTCGCGATTGGCGGGCGGCGCGACATCATGGTTTTTGCACCCTCGACCCGGCTCGCGGCGCACATGCCCGGCCTGGAGCGGCAACACGATGTGATCTTCGTGCCAATCGCCCTGTATCGCACTGGCGAATGCATGATCCACGAGATGGCGATCGACGGGCCGAGCGTGGTGTTCACGAACACGTTGTTCTCCTGCCTTGCCCGCGCGGAGGGCACACAGAGCTTCGTGCCGCTCTGGCGACCGCCGTTCATTTCGCAATTGATGCCCGAGGACCGCTGTCACCTGAACGGTTTCGCCACCGAAGGGAAACGCATCCGCTACGCCACCGCCTTCGCGCAGACCGATACGCAGCAGGGATTTCGCGCGCTGCCCGCTGACAGCGGCATCATCATCGATGTGGAAACCAACGCGGTTGTTGTCTCCGGGCTGAGCCGGCCGCATTCGGTGCGCCTGTTCGATGGCCGGCTGTATGTGCTGAACTCCGGCGTGGGCGAGGTGCTGCGCATCGATCCCGGCGCGCGGACCTCGGAGCGATTAGCCGAGTTGCCCGGCTTTACCCGCGGCCTGCGGCGCCACGGGAATGTGCTGTTTGTCGGCCTCTCGACCTTGCGCGCCAGCGCCATCTCGCAGGACCTGCCGCTGGCCACGCGTGGGGACACGCTGTTCGCCGGCATCGCTGCGCTCGATCTGGAAACCGGGCGGGTCCTCGGTTCGGTGCGTATGCCGCCCGAGGTCCTGGAACTGTTCGATTTCGTTGTCATGCCGGGGGTCCACCGTGCCCTGGTGTTCGATCCCGTGTTTGACGCGCCGCTGGTCGCCATCGAAACGCCGGACAGCAGCTTCCTGATGGGGTCCGGCCAGGACCCGCGGTCGGTCGACCCGCCGATGGCTGTCTGATCCGGTTTAGCCCGACAGATGCAGCTTCGCTTCGGTGCGTGCCTGCAAATCCTCGAACGACAGGCCCGGGGCGATGTCCAGCACCACGAAACCACGCTCCGTCACGTCGATTGTCGCCAGGTTGGTGTAGACCCGCTTCACGCAACTCTGCGCCGTCAGCGGGTAGGAACATTTCGTCACAAGTTTCGGCGTGCCGTCCTTCGTGGTGTGCTCCATCAGCACCCACAGCCGCTTGGCACCCGCCGCGAGGTCCATCGCCCCGCCGACCGCCGGCGCCGTATCGTTCTCCGACGTGGCCCAGTTGGCGATGTCGCCGTTATCGGCCACCTGGAACGCGCCCAGCACGCACAAATCCAGATGCCCGCCGCGGATCATGGAGAAGCTGTCGGCGTGGTGGCACAGGCTGCCGCCCGCCCGCAGGGTGACATATTGCTTGCCGGCATTGATTAGCCAGGGCTCGATCTTGTCCTTGTCGGGCGCCGGGCCGACGCCGAGGACGCCGTTTTCGGAGTGGAAGATCACCTCACGGTCCATCGGCACGTGATCGGCGATGGCGGTCGGGATGCCGATGCCAAGATTGACATACCACCCCTCCGGAATATCGGCCGCGGCTCGGCGTGCCATCTGGACGCGGCTGAAGGGCTTGAAGGCGGCGACGGCGGTGTCGGACATGGGCTGCGTCTCCTCAGAAGCCGGATGGGTCACCATAGGGCACGTGCAACACACGGTCCACGAAGATGCCGGGGGTGACGACGTGGTCGGGATCGATCTCGCCCAGTTCGCGCAGGTGCTGGGCCTGCACGATGGTCAATCTGGACGCCATGGCGACGATCGGGTTGAAGTTCCGCCCGGCCAGGCGATAGGTCAGGTTGCCCCAGCGGTCGGCCTCCCACGCTTCCACCAGCCCGACATCGCCGTGCAGCGCCTGTTCCAGGATGTAAATGCGGCCATCGATCTCACGGTGTTCCTTGCCGATGGCCATCTTGGTGCCGACGCCGGTGGCGGTGAAGAAGGCGGGCACCCCGGCGCCCGCCGCACGCATGCGTTCGGCCAAGGTGCCCTGCGGCACGATCTCCAGCTCGATCTCGCCGGCTCTGTAAAGGGTTTCGAACACCACCGGGTCCGACGAGCGCGGGAAGGAGCAGACGATTTTGGCGACCCGGCCGAGTTCCATCAGCCGCGCCAGCCCGACATGGCCGACGCCGGCGTTGTTGCAGGCGACGGTGAGGTCCTTGGCCCCCTGTTCGATCAGGCCATCGATCAGCGCATTGGGCTGGCCCACGGCGCCGAATCCGCCGAGGAGCACAACGGAGCCGTCCTTGATGCCCGCCATGGCCTCGGCCATGTCCTGGACGATCTTGTTGATCATGCGGAGTCTTCCCCTTGGGCACGTTCCGCGCTGGTGTAGCGCCGAGCGGCGAGGGTGCCAAGATGGGCAGCGGCCGGCCGCCTGATGATCCCTGTTGCGGAGGAACCCCATGCCCCACCCCACCGGCGTCCACCTGATCGGCAGCGTCCCGCTTCCCGATGCGGAAACCGTCTTCCGAACCGTCGCCACCGAACTCGGCCCCTGGCTGGCGCGCATCCCGGACGGCGAGACCGGCAACCGCCATCGCTGGATCTGGTGGCAGCGGCAAATGCTGGAAGCCCATCCCGCGATGGAGCGCGATACCGACACCCCGCCCTTCGAACTGCGCCAGTGGGATGGCGCGCTGATCCGCACCACAGACTGGTTACGCTTCCGGCCGGGTGTTGATCCCGCAACTGTCTCGTTCGACACCGGCTACGCCACCGCCGCGCGCGACTCCTACGCCGTGTTCCGCCGGCTGCGCCAGGCCGGCTCCATCCCGCCGGGTGTGCGGTTCCAGGTGTGCCTGCCGACGCCGATGGCCTCGGGATATATGTATGTCAGCCCCGCCGCGCTGGCCGCCTACCTGCCGGTCTATGAACGCGCGCTGCTGACCGCGCTGGGCGACATCGTCGCGGCCATTCCTCCGGCGGACCTCTCGATCCAGTGGGACGTCTGCCAGGAGGTCCTGGTGTTCGAGCACTACTTCCCGCACCGTCCCGCCACCTACCGCAACGACATTTTCGCCCAGCTCGGCCGCCTGGGCGATGCGGTGCCGGCCGAAGCCGAGTGCGGCTACCATTTGTGCTACGGCTCGCCGCGCGACGAGCACCTGGTGATGCCGAAAGACAGCGCGATCCTGGTCGAGATCGGCAACGGCCTGCTGGCCTGCCTGCACCGGCGGCTGGATTTCCTGCATCTGCCGGTGCCGGCGGACCGGTCGGACGACGCCTATTTCGAACCGCTGCGCGCGCTGTCTTTGCCACGGGAAACCGCTTTGTACCTCGGCCTGATCCACCACGCCGATGCCGCCGGCGACCAGGCCCGCATGGCGGCCGCGCGCAAGGTGGTGCCGCGTTTCGGCATCGCCACCGAGTGCGGCTGGGGGCGCACCGATCCCCAGCGGGTGCCGGCGTTGCTCGCCGCGCACCGGCGGGTAATGCAGGAGGGGTCGTGATGCCGGTTGCGCTGATCAGCGGCGGGGCCCGCGGCATCGGTGCGGCGATCGCGGATCGTTTCGTGCGGGATGGCTGGGCGGTGGTGGTGGCGGATCGTGACGGCGTCGTGGTCCCGCCAGGCGTGCGTGCGGTGACCTGCGACGTGTCGGACCCGGATGCGGTCGCGGCGCTGGTGGACAGTGTGCGCGCGACCGAGGGCCGGCTGGATGCGCTGATTTGCAACGCCGGCATCATGATCCGCAAGCCGATCGCCCAACTGACTCCGGCGGAATGGTCCACGGTGCTGGGCACCAACCTGACCAGCGCCTTCCTGCTGGTCCGCGCCGCGGAACCGCTGTTGCGAGCGGCGAGGGGTTCGGTCGTGACGATCGCCTCGACCCGGGCCCGGATGTCGGAGCCGGATACCGAGGCTTATGCCGCCTCGAAGGGTGGGCTGGTGGCGCTGACGCATGCGCTGGCGATCAGCCTGGGGCCGGACGTCCGGGTGAACTGCATCAGTCCGGGATGGATCGTGACCAAGGGACCGGCGCCGACCGCCGGGGAGCACGCGTTCCATCCCGCCGGGCGCGTCGGCCTGCCTGCGGACATTGCCGCCCTGGCCACGTTCCTGGTGGGACCGGAGGCTGGCTTCATCACCGGTGCGGAATTCGTGATCGATGGTGGGGTGACGCGGAAGATGATCTACCCGGATTGAGGCTCTCCCCCTCCCCTTGAGGGAGGGGGCCGGGGGGAGGGGTCGGTTGGAACCTGTCTCCGACACCCAAACCCCTCCGAATGACGACTTACAAAGAAACGTCAGTCCCCAGATGGAACAGGCAATCCCCCCGCATCGACCGTCCGGGCATGCGTTTGCACAGCACGAACCCATCACGCTGGAAATGAGCAGTCACAGGTTCTGCCCACGGCGTCTCGGGGAAATGAATCCGAGCGGCCGGCTGGCCGGCATGGACTGTTTGACCGAGGTCGACCAGAGGCTCGAACAAGCCGTTCTCCGGCGCGTACACGTAATAATCCGCTCCACCCACTTCCAAATAACGACACGGCCCCGGCGCCGCCATGCGGTCGGTCTCCGGCAGGATGCCCAGATGCACCAGCAGGTTGTTCACCCCGCGCTCCACCATGCGCAGCGCGCCGGCGGTGACGTGGCCCGATCCGCCGGCCTCGGTGCCCAGGCTGAGCACGCCCTGGCGCGTCGCGGCACCGGCCAGGGTCTGGTTGCCGCCCTGGTTCGCCTCCACCACATAGGCGCTTTCCGCGGCGAAGGCTTTCAGTGCCGCGACACCGGCTGCCCCTTCCGGCCCGGGGCGATAGCCCGGCAACTGTGCGGACGGCACATACATCAGCGATGACCCTCCCGAGTGCAGGTCGCACACCAGGTTGGCAATCGGCACCAGCTCGTGTTCCAGGTACCAGGCGATCTGCTGGGTCACCGTTCCGTCGGGATCGCCGGGGAAGCTCCGGTTCAGGTTGCCGCCATCCAGCGGCGAGGTGCGCTGTCCGGCGACCGCTGCCGGGAAGTTCGTGGCCGGCAGGATGATGACCCGCCCCTGGATCCGACCCGGATCGAGGGTGCGGGCGAGGTTGCCCAGCGCGACCTGGCCCTCGTATTCATCGCCGTGGTTGCCGGCGACGAACAGCGCGGTGGGACCGTCGCCGTTGCGCAGCACCACGACCGGGATCGGGATGAACCCATAGGCGGAGTTGTGGACCGAGTGAAACAGGCGCAGGAAGCCGGTCTGGCGGCCGTTCCGCGCGAAATCGACTTCGGCCACGATCCGGCTGCGGCGGGGTGTCGGCATATCCAGTGACCTTTCAAACAGGAGGCGGTGATGACGGAAGCGCTACAGATCGTATTCGAACCGCTGCCCAGTGTGGAACTGGAACGGTTCCTCGAAGACAATGTCGTGGCCTACAACTACGCGCAGACCGGCGTGTCGGAATGGCACCCGGTCGGGTTCTTTCTGCGCAACGGCCGTGGCGAGTGGCTGGGCGGCTGCACCGGCTATGTCTGGGGCGGTTGGCTGCATGTTCGCTGGCTGTGGGTCACGCAGGCGCTGCGCGGGGGCGGGCACGGGTCGCGGCTGCTGGCGGCGGCGGAGCGGTTCGGCGCGGAGCGCGGCGCGGCGGCGGCGACCCTGGAGACGCACAGTTTCGGGGCCCGCGCGTTTTATCTGAAGCTCGGCTATACCGTGTTCGGCACGCTGGAGGACTATCCGCCCGGGCACAGCAAGTACTTCCTGCGAAAACCGTTGCGCTGATCCCCGTCATCCGAACGCGGCACTCAGCGCGCCCAGCGCGTTCAGCGCCGGCGGGAAGCCGGAATAGGGCGCGGTCTGGATCACCGCCTCGATCACTTCCGTCTTCGTCAGCCCCATATTCAGCGCCGAGGCGCCGAATTTTCCGACCTGTTCGGGCAGGCGCAGCGCGGTGAAGCCGGCGACCGCGACCAGCGCACGCTGGCGGTGCGCCAGGCCGGGGCGGAACCAGATCTCGCCATAGCCATACTGGATCGCGGTCGGATACAGCGCGCCGGTCACCGGATTGTCCGGCGCGGCGTAACCCAGCCGGGCCCGGTCCCCGTGCAGGGTCTGCATCAGCGCCGCCCCCCGAGCGGTCAGGTCCGCCAGGGAAACGTTCTCGGGAGGATCGGGCGGGAAGGCGATGTTGCGTTCGCCCAGCACGTCGGCCAGCAGCGCCAGGGTTTCCTCGGCTGCGGCGAAGCCGGCATACAGCGACGCCTGGACCAGGATTTCGCGCAGCGCCGCACCATCCAGCCCCAGATCGAGCCCCGCCCCGAGATGCCTCCGCAGCGGGGCCAGGCGGGGAAAGGTCGCCAGCGCGGCAATGGTGCACAGCATGCGGTCCGCCAGCGCCAGCCCCGGCCGGTTCCACACGCCGCCGAACACCGGTTCGGTCAGCAGGTTCGCGAAGCCGGGCGTTTGCGCAGACGATCCGAACAGGCCGCTCAATGTTGCCTCGCCTTGCTGGCGCAGTTCCTGGCGGGTCATCGTGCATCCTTCGGTTGGTTCGCGTTCAGTCTGGCGGTTGGTTCGCGTTCAGTCTGGACGCAGCCGCGCCTGGCCTCAACCCGGCGGTCACGAAATCATGATCGGGCGGTGTGACGCGGATCACACCTCGGCGTTCGCTTTTGTTTCAGAAGGCCATCCGTTCCGGGCCGGCCGATCCTTCCGGTCCCGGTAATTTTGCAAAGGAGAGAAACGATGGCCGATCCCGAACCGAACCCCTGGCGGCACGCAAGCGTCGCGGTCGCCACGCAGGAACAGACCGCCCAGAAAGTCAGCCAGATCGTTGCAACCCTGCTCGGCCGAGCCGGGTGCGTAACGTGCGGCCGGCTGATACGGCTGAGTGCCGAGTTCGGCGTCGATCCCGGACCCGACCTCGGCAAAAACGGCGTCACCTCGGTCAGCTTCGATTGAAGCATCCGTACGTTCATCTCGATCAACAACAGGAGAGAGTCAATGGCCGACCCACAACCGCAGCCCTGGCGAACCGCCCATGTCGCGCTTGCCACCGCAGGGCAGACGCACGCGAAAGTTGCCGAAATCGTTGCTTCAATTCTCGGCCGGGCCGGGTGCGTGACCTGCGGCCGGCTGATCAAGCTCGACGTTGAATTCGCAGTCGATCCCGGTCCCGAACTCACGCGCAGCGGCGCAGTGTCTTTGAGTCAGGAATGAAGCGCCCATGACCCGGCGCGTCGTTGCAACCCTGAAGGCGGCTCCGGTAGTTCCGGAGCCGCGTCACCGGCAGGCGCCCCTGGGCGTCGGCTTCGGCTGTGTGCTGGCCGTGCCGGAGGCACTTTACACCACCGACCTGATCGATTTTGTCGAAGTCACGCCGGAGATCTTTCACCGCGAGGCGCTCACCGGCGGCCGGCTGCAACTGGTGCCGGACGAATATGCGTATGACGCCGGACGGCGCCGCTGCGGGGATCTGCCGGTCGTCATGCATGGCGTCGAGCTGTCGATCGGCTCCGCGCACGGCATGTACGAACCCTGCCTCGGCATGATGGACCGGTTGCGGCATGAATGGCCGTTTCTGTGGTATAGCGAGCATCTGCATTTCCAGACGGCGCTCGACCGCAACGGTATCGAAATAAATACCGGCGTGCCGCTGCCGCTGCCCGCGACAGCCGAGGCCGCAACCCTCGTCGCCGACCGCGCCCAGCAGATCCAGCACCGCTACGGCGTGCCGTTCCTGCTGGAAAACCCCGCGCATTATCTGTCCGGCCTGCCAGCCGATCCGGACATCGGCGACGAGTTCGGGCTGATGAACCGGATCACCGCGCTGTCCGGATGCGGCCAACTGCTCGACCTGCACAATCTTTACTGCAACGCGGTCAACTTCGGCTTCGATGCCAGCCGGACCTTGCAACGGATCGCACTTGACCGGGTCACCGAAATCCATGTCGCCGGCGGATCGTGGAGCGATGGCTTTTACATGGACGGCCATGACGGCCGGGTGCCGGAGCCGGTCTGGGACCTGCTGGAGCAGACGCTGTCGCTCGCCCCCCGGGTCGCGGGTGTGGTGTTCGAACTGCTCGAGATGTTCCTGCCCCGCTTTGGCCCTGATCGTATTGCCCGCGAACTGGAACGCGCGCGCGGCATCTGGCGGCGCTGCCATCGCGCGACGGAGCTGGCGGCATGACCCCGCCGCTGACGCAATTCCAGACCGACCTGGCACTCGCCCTGCGCGACGGCACCGCCTGCGCGATCGATCCGGAATCGTCCGGCCTGCGCTTCACCACCATGGTCCGGCGATCCTGGTGCGAAGGCCGCAGCATCGAGGCCGCTCGGGCGGTGCTGGCCCTGCTGCCGCCACGCGAGCGGCACCGCCTGGTCGCCCTCTACGTCGATTGCGGCGGCGGCGTCGCGGCCTTCCTGCCGACCGAAAGCGAGACCCTTTTGCCCTTCCTGGCCCAGCGCCTGCCCAATCCATCGCATGCCCTGACGCTGTGCAAGATGGACCGCGCCCTTGCGCGGGCCCGGCAGGGTGCCGCGGACTTCGTTGCTCCGACAGCCAAACCCGAACGGAGCATCCTGATCCGCGGCCCGCACGCGGCGCTGGTCTGGTTTCACGCCGACCCCGCCGCGGTCATGGCCGCGATCGGCAATGGACCGGTGCCGCCCCTCGGGCCGCCGCGCCAGCCGGTCTTGTTCGCACCGGGATTGCCCAACTTGTTCCGGCTCGCATCGCGGGCGGAGGCCGCATTCTGGGACTCCCTGCCGGCCGCGGACATACGCTCACCCGTGGCCGGCCAATTGTTACGCGACGGCGCCATATCCTGCCTGGCGTGAGCCGGCAGACCGAAGTGCATCATTGACAACGGCAATGTCATAGTGGCAACGCAGCATTGGGTTCGTCCAGGGATGCAACGTGAAGAGCCTGCTCGTACGCCTGTTGCTTGTCGTATCGATTGCTCTGGCGCCCGCGTTGGCACTGGAGCTGTACCGCGCGTACGAAGCGCGCCAGACCCGCCAGGCGCTGATCGAGGACGAGGCGCTCCGGCTCGTCGGCCTTGTTGGCGCCGAACAGCAACGGATCGCCGAAGGCGCGGACCAGGTGCTGACCGTCCTGGGCAGTGCGGCAGCGGTCCTGGAGCAACAGCCGGAGCTTTGCCAGCGCCTGCTCACGAACCTGCTGGAGCAGTCGCCGCGCTACATCTCGGCGATCGTGGTCGGTGCCGACGGCCATTTCATCTGCGTGCCCGCGGGGTGGCCGCGCGACGGCAATTCGTCCAGCCGCACCTTCTTCAGCCTTGCGATGCAGACCGGCAGCTTCGTCATTGACGCGTTTGCGGTCAGCGTGGCGAACGGGCGGCCCGTGCTGCATATGGCGAAGCCGTTCAAGAACGCCGATGGAACCATCGCCGGCGTCGCCATCGTGGCGCTCGATCTCGGGTGGCTCGCCCGGCAGCTTGATCAGATTTCGTTGCCTGAACAGGCGATTGCGGTCATCGTCGATCGGGACGGAACGATCCTGGCCCGCCGCCCGAATGTGCCTGGCATCGTCGGCAAGGGGATCCCGGACACGAACCGCCCCGCACTCGAAGGCATCGGGATCGGCATCTTCGAGACGACCAGCCTGGAAACCAATCGACGACTGATCATGGCCTATTCGCCGCTCGCGGCCGACCCGAAGGGATTGGCCATCGGCGTCGGGCTGGATCGCGACATCACCTTCGCCGCGGTCACCGCGGCGAACCAGCAAAGCATGTGGCTGATCGCAAGCGCGATCGTTCTGTCGCTGGCGGGCACGACTCTGGTCGGCACGCATCTGATCCGCCGCCCATTCAAACGGCTGCTGGCCGTCGCGGACCGTTGGCGTGCCGGCGATCTTGCCGCCCGCAGCGGCCTCGCCGGTGACGGCAGCGAGTTCGGACGCCTCGCCGTCGCCTTCGACACCATGGCGGCCGAACAGGCGGCGCGCGAGCGGTCTCGCCGAACCGCGCTGGAGGGCACGACCGACTGCGTGATGGTCATAGACTGCGACGGGCGGATCACCTACCTGAACGAACGGGCGAAAGCACTCATGCCGCGCGGGCGGAACTTGCAAGGGGAAAAGCTGCGGTCGGTTTTCCCGATCGGTGACGTGACGATTTTCGCCCGAGCCTGCCAGGCCGCCACGCGTGAAGGCGCGCCGGCGCGCCTGACCGGTTATGTGGCGCCACTCGAATGTCACCTTGAGGTCCATGCCTATCCGGCCGAGGACGGCGTTTCGCTGTTCTTCCGTGACGTCACCGACGACCACCGCAAAGCGGTTGCACTGCAGGAAAGCGAGGAACTCTACCGCGCAACCTTCGACCAGGCGCCTGTCGGCATGGCGCAGACGACGCTGGACGGCACCTGGCTGCGGATCAATGAAGCCACGAGTGCGATCACCGGATACTCGTACGACGAAATGCTTGGGCACACTTTTTACGATATCACCCATCCCGACGACCGCGACGCCGATACCGCGCAGGTCGATGCCCTGCTGGCGGGACACGCCGCGGCCTCCACCCTGGAAATGCGCTATGTGCGGCGGGATGGCAGCATTGTCTGGGTCAGTCGCTGGGTATCGGTGCTGCGGAATACCGTGGGCCGTCCGTACCGGTTGATCGCCATGATCGTGGATATCACCGAACGGAAATCCACCCAGGCGGCGCTGGAAGAAAGCGAGACCCGCCTGCGGCTTGCGCGCGAAGCGGCGGGCTTCGGCGTGTGGGACTGGGACCTGATCACGGGGCAGGCGGTCTGGTCGGAGCAGCAATGGCGGCTGCGGGGATGGGAGCCACGGCCCGGTGGTGTCGAACACGAAATCTGGAGCTCGACGATCCACGACCAGGACCGTGAGCGGGTGCTTGCGGAAAACACCGCGGCCATCGCTGACCCCGCCCGGCCGCTCGATACCACCTACCGGATCGTCCGCCCGGACGGGGCGACCCGCTGGCTGCTGGTGAAGGCCACCGTGGTGCGCGATCCGCAAGGGAAGCCGTTGCGCATGGTGGGCGTGAGCATGGACGTCACCGAAAGCCGGGAAACCGAGGCGGCTCTGCGACGGTTGAGCAACGAGCTTGAGGTGCGCGTGCAAGAGGAAATCAATGCGCGCGAAGCCGCCCAGGCGCGTGCCGTCCGCGCCGAACGCATGCAGGCGTTGGGGCAGCTCGCCGCGGGCATCGCGCACGACTTCAACAACGTGCTGCAGATGGTTCTCGGTTCGGCAACCTTGATCGAAGCCGAACCGCGGGATGCGGAAAGCGTCGCGGGCCTTGCGCATCTGATCATCGAGGCGGCCGACCAGGGGACGGCGACGACGCGCCGCCTGCTGACCTTGGGCCGTCATGGCGATCTGCGCACCGAAACATTGGATGTCGCCTCACTGCTGCAAGGCCTGCGTGAGATCCTTGTGCATACCTTGGGATCCGCAGTCACGGTGGAGGTCCGGGTGGAGGCCGGCCTGCCGCCGCTGCTGGCGGACAAGGCGCAGCTTGAACTCTCGCTGGTCAACCTGGCGGTCAACGCCCGCGACGCGATGCCCGAGGGCGGGCGTCTGTTGCTGGCCGCCGCGGGCGAACTGGTCGCCAAGGGCCACACGGACGACCCTGCGAACCTTGACGCGGGTGACTACGTCCGGCTCTCCGTCATTGATACTGGCGTCGGCATCGACGCCGACACATTGGCGCGTGTGGGCGAGCCGTTCTTCACGACCAAGAAGATCGGGGCCGGCACGGGCCTCGGCGTGGCGATGGTGCGGGGCTTTGCCGAACAGTCCAAGGGCGCGATGCGCCTGGACAGCCGGGTCGGGCAAGGCACCACGGTTACATTGTGGCTGCCGGCCGCCCCTCGTGACCGGCCCGAGGATCCAGCCCGCAACCGGGAGGGCAAGGTCGTATCGGGGGCCAGCTATGCCGGGAAGACCTCGCGGATCCTGCTGGTGGACGATGAAACGCGCGTGCGGGATGTGCTCGCGCTGCATCTGACCCGGAATGGCTTCCAGGTGCTGGTTGGCGCCGACGGCCATGAGGCACTGGCTTTGCTGGATGCCGGCGAAAACGTGGACGCCCTGGTGACGGACCTGTCGATGCCGGGGATGGACGGCATCGCCCTGATCCGTGCCGCGCAGGAACGACGCCCCGGCATGCCCGCGGTGCTGCTGACAGGCTATGCGGGCGATGGGGTCAATCTCGCGATCAGCGGCGCCGTCAGCGGCGCCTATTCGCTGCTTCGCAAGCCGGTGCGAAGTGCGCAACTGGTTGACCGGATCCGCGCTTTGCTGGCGGGGCGGGCCGACGCCAGCCTGTGATGGCGGGGCGGCTTCCCGTTCGTTGTGCGCAGCAAAACGAACGGCACCCGTTAGAGCGGCCCCGTCGTGACTGAAAAGTCGTAACCCATTCGGATGGCCGGGCTTATCCCGGCCATGACGAAAAGTGCGACCCGTCTGCCTGGTTTCCAGTCATCGTGAAGACGCTCTAAGTGTCTGTCCGGAAACTTATCGAGCGATTGGAATTGGTCGTCCGCCTCCATCGGTGCCGCCGGTGCGGTTCGCAGCGCAGGATTCTCCACCACGAAGGTTCGAAGCCACGAAGCCGGGCTGATGGGTCGATGTGCTTGCCTGCCAACCACGATTCGCCGCGTTGGTGGAGCGTGCCCTTCGTGGCTTCGGACCTTCGTGGTTAAGAATCGCGGACCTGCGCGTGCGGCACGACCGAACGT